>Ga0315282_10000263_pt1 | contig 105406 bp, 93 predicted proteins | sample YL17G07_20_MG_FD_203693 | JGI IMG/M metagenome (GOLD analysis project Ga0315282, IMG submission 203693) | Sediment microbial communities from Yellowstone Lake, YNP, Wyoming, USA - YL17G07_20 | ecosystem: Environmental > Aquatic > Freshwater > Lake > Sediment | place: USA: Wyoming | collected...
CATCTCGGCCGACAGAAGCCTGATAAAGCTGACGACCTCCTATAGAGGGTATTATGACCAGGCTGACGAATCGGCATCGGGGCCGCCTTATCGTTCGCCTTCTCAGCCGGCGTCGGCCAGCAGCCAGTTGGTAAGGACCTATGACACGGCCATCGGAGCGTTTTAGATGACGGCGCGAAGACACCAGAGCGGTATGACGCTCATAGAGATGCTTGCGGCGGTGACGATTCTTCTGCTGTTGTCGGCGATACTGGCGGAAGTCTTCCTCCAGGCTTCTAATGCGTCGTCCAAGGGAAGGGCCCTCGCGGAGGTCTACCAGGTGGCCCGCGCCCTGAAGGCCGTTATGGCCAGGGACCTGGAGGGCGCGACGACCGATTGCTTCGTCGGCGCCGAGAACGGCTTCATCATCCCGCCGGTGGCGGATCTGCCGCCGGGGCCGTACAACACCGCCCAGTACGCGTTTCCCGCGCCGACTTCCGATAGAGACCTCATGCGCCGGATGCTCATGGGCGGCAGCGACTATCTCGCTTTCACCAGCTCAAACGCCGGCGGCGGAGATAAGCCCATCGCCAAGGTGTTCTACTGCCTGACCGCTTCGGGTGACTTCATCCGCGTCGTTCACGCCGACACGGTCTTCACCGACATGGATTACATTTACGAAGCCATAGCCAATCCGCCTCGCCTGATTGTAGGCCAGGGCCAGACCTTCGACTACACCAACCCCACCCACATGCTGGCGTTCGACCGCGACCATGTCATCGCGCAGAACGTCCTGCGCCTCAAGTTCTCCTACCTCGACTGCGGCAAGGGCGGAGCGCTCTCCGAAACGGGCGCCATGAGCGCATGCGGCGCGTGGGTGGACGCGTGGGACTGGAGCCTGAAGGGCAAGTACCTTCCGACTGCCGTGAAGGTCCAGTTGCAGATTGTGGACCACCAGTGGAAGCTCGGCGGCGACAACGCGGCCGTGGGCAAGACCTTCAACCCCGTTAACATGGGCGCCGACACGAAGAACAACGCTACCAAAGCCGCCGGCGCCGACGGCATACCCGACTCCCCCGAAGCCGGCGACCTCTTCGACCCCAACAACGGCGAAGCCTTCACGTTCATCATCGATCTGCCGCTGGGAATGCGCGGCGCCGGGGCATAGCGCCGAGGCCGAAGGCTGGAGACCGGAGGCTGGAGCAACACCCTCACATCCCCAACCGTGGTTCTATAATCTGCGCAATCTGCGTAATCTGCGGATGATCCGCCTTTATCGTCATGCCTCGTCTAACTGCGGCGCGCGGTCTCCCTCAGTACTCTCTGAGCCTCTCGAATTCGTCGAGCATTCTCATATAGTTATCATACTTTGTTCCGACCGCGATCGAATGGCTGGCGCCGAAGATGTATCCGCCGCCGGGTTTGCCGTACTGCATCGCGTACTTCACGTCGCGGGTGATGTCATCCGGCGTGCCGGAAACGAGGTCCTCAACGGGCATGCCGCCCCAGAGCGCGAGGCGCTTGCCGTACTTGGGTTTGAGGAGCTTGAGGTCCATGCCGGCCGAGTTCTGGATCGACTGGTAGCAGTCGAAGCCGATCTCCAGAAAGTAGTCCATGAGCGGCCAGTTGTTCCCGCAGGCGTGCTGAATGACGGGAAGCCCTCGCTTGTGAATCGCGTCTACGCGGCGCTTGGCGTAGGGGAACACGAATTCCCTGAACTGTGCCGGCGACAGGAAGGGGCCCGCGTTGTACGCGTAGTCCGTGCCCCAGCCGACTATGTCGTGGCCGATTTCGAGATTGTAATCGTCGAGCTTCTCCCCGCCTATGGTCACCGCCTCCAGCCATGCCTTGATCCGGCCGGGATCGGTGAGGTAGTACATGAGCCCGTTCGTCATCCCGCCGAATAGCGGCATGCCGACCTCGGTCCCCGGTCCGGCGATTGCTTTCTCCTTGCCGTTTCTGGCCACGAGCCGGCGGATGGGCTCCAGCCTGTAATCCTCCCACCGGTCGATCATCCCCGCTGCCGCGTTCTCGATGTCCTTGTCGGTGGGGAGGTAGTCCCGGTCGGGATAGTGGACGACCGTGAAGTCGTTTGTGATCGCAGAATACTTGAGCACTCGCCCGTCCTTGTACTCATACGTCTCGTCGTCGATCTTGCGCGGCTTCTCCTGATTTCTCGACGGGAGTATCTGCCCGGACAGGAGGTCCTGCTGAGGGACCTTCTCCACGAGGGCGAGGCCGTCCTCCGTGACCGACTGCGCCATCTCGTCATAGCGCCCCTCCCACACCGCAAGCAGTATCGCCGCCTTGTTGCGGTAATATGTCTTGTGCCCGAGGAGCTTCTCCGCCGTGTCGAAATCTATCGCGAACTCCCCGTACGGCACCTTGTCCGGCACCTTGTGCTCAAGTGCCGCGTGGACCCTTTCTTTCGAATTCATATCGCCTCCTTTTGTGGCCCCAGTGATGCTGCTTGATTCTATACCACCACCGCGGGACTGCAACATTCAAAGCGCGTCCGCCACACCGCCTCCGCCCCGCCTGTCCGACAGATAAATCAGTGTCTGACACCAATTTATCTCCTGATATGGTAAAGAGATACATCAAATAAATTGGTGTCAGACACCGATTTTGCCCCGGTCAAAGGGTCGTCCGCACAGAGGTTCAGCTATGCCAGTTTTCGACCGTGCCGGATATCGCCGGCGAAGCCGAAACACTCCGCTTCCAGTGGGCTGAGCCGCTCGAAGCATCGCCTTCAGCAGCACACCTGGGCGCAATTGCCTCAGCGCGTGCCCCGACTTCGCTCTAAACGCTGATTTCCTGATACCTTGCGTCGATCTGTCCGATAACAGCCTCGAAGGGGAGTGGCGAGAAACGCCACACTACATGCCGGCGGGTGCGTGGGGTCTGCCGGAGTAAGGTTTGCATCGGCGATCGGACGGCGTCTTTCGAGGAGGGGCGCTCGACCGCTGACGCAAGGTTTACTCCCGCCGATGCGCGCGGCCTCCGACCAGCGTCACGGAAAGGAGGGTTCCGCGCCAATGGTAGACAAGTCCGACATCTTCGCGGACGATTACTGGAAGGAGCAGTGGAAGGCAGTCGTCGCGAAGGAACGCACAGCCGACGGCGACGACGTGAGCCTTCTCGGCATGTCCGTCCAACTCGCCCGGCGCTGGGGGCCGAAGTTCTGCCCCGAGTGCGAAGCCAAGTCCAGAAAGCTCCTCGACCTCGTCGATGCCGCCTACAAGATCCTCGCCGCACGCCGCGAACAGATGCAGGGCGACAAGAAGCCCGTCAGCAGAGTCTTCGCCAACGGTGGAAACGGCAATGGCAACGGGAACGGGAACGGCCACGGAAATGGCAGTGGTAATGGCAACGGTAACGGCAACGGAAACGGCCACAACCACGAAGACGTCGCGACGCTGAGGGTCCTGGAGGTTCTCGAAGACATCCGCGACGGCCTCATCGACCTCAGCCGCAGCAACGGCCGGCACTGACGGTTCAATCTAAAACCCTCTACGAGGGGAAACGTGAGGGTACTCGAGGGGCGTGGGCTCTCCCGTGCCCCTCTTCTATTTCAGCAGCGCTGGCACACTGACGCGGTTCAAGATCTACCTTTGGCTTTCAGCCTTCAGTCTTCAGCCTCGTTTCCCTCCCGCGCCTTCCGTGCTTTGCAGCACCTTCAGTTGCGCCTTGTTACGGCTCTCTGGGGGATTATAATGTCCTGATTCCGTACGATTCCCTGTTCTGAAGGGTTTTCCCGATGTCCAATATCATTAAAGCCCCGCGCGGCACGGTCGACATTCTGCCGGAGGACATGCCGCTGTGGTACAGGCTCGAAGGGGCGGCAAGGGACGCGTTCCGCCGCTACGGTTACGGCGAGATCCGCCCGCCGCTTCTGGAAGAGACGCGCCTTTTCGTCCGCGGCATCGGCGACACGACCGACATCGTCGAGAAGGAAATGTACACCTTCGAGGGCAAGGGGCGCGATGAGTCACTGACTCTGCGGCCCGAGGCGACGGCGGGGGTCGTCCGCGCGTACATCGAGCACAATTTCCATAAGGTCGCGCCGATGCAGAAGTTCGGTTACATCGGGCCGATGTTTCGCTATGAACGCCCGCAAGCTGGGCGCCAGAGGATGTTCCACCAGATCGGCGTCGAGGTGCTGGGCACCTACGCGCCCGAGGCGGACGTGGAGACGATTGCGCTCGCGCTGGAGGTCCTCAAGGGCGCGGGTCTTTCCGGCATGCGCCTCAAGATCAACACCATCGGTTGCCCCAAGTGCCGGCCGAACTACCGCGAGGCGATCCGGCACTACCTCGGCGAGAAGGTGGACAAGCTCTGCGGCGACTGCAAGCGCCGCTACGAGCGAAACATCTTCCGCGTCCTCGACTGCAAGGTGGACTCGTGCAAGGCGCTGATTACGGGCATCCCGGACGTCGAGCCGTATCTGGACGAGGACTGCCGCAAGCATTTCGCCGACGTGAAGCGCCTCCTCGACGCCGTCGGCATTGCGTATACGCAAGACAAGTTCCTCGTGCGCGGTTTCGACTACTACACTCGCACCGTCTACGAGATCGCGCACAGCGCGCTTGGCGCGCGCGATGCGGTCGCGGGCGGCGGGCGTTACGATAACCTCGTCGAGGACCTTGGCGGCCCGCCGACGGGCGCGGTCGGGTTTTCCATCGGCGCGGAACCGACGCTCATCGCGCTCAAGAATAGCGGCGCAGCCGCGCCGGTAGCCGGCGCGTGGGATACGGCCTTCATCGTCGTCGTCGACGAGGGCCTCTCGGCCGACGCCTTGAAGCTCGTTCAGTCGATGCGCGCGGCCGGCATCAAGGCCGAGATGCCCTTCGACGGCAAAAGCGTCAAGGCCCAGATGCGCGCGGCGAACCGCCGCGCGGCCCGCGTGGTCGTAATCCTCGGCCCCGAGGAGATGAAGGCGGGCACCGTGAAAGTGAAGGAAATGAAAGAGGGGACCGAGTCGGTCGTCGCCCTCGACAGCGTGATACAGTTCGTCAAGGATGCATTGGCCAAACCACAGTTATAGTTAAGGAACCCATGATGTTCTTGAAACGTAATACCACCTGCGGAGAGCTTCGCTCATCCGATATCGGCAAGACCGTAATCCTCAACGGATGGGTCGGCTCGAACCGCGACCACGGCGGGCTTGTGTTCGTCGACCTGCGCGACCGCTTCGGCGTGACGCAGGTGGTCTTTAACCCCACTGAAAACGCAGCCCTCCACGGCGAGGCCCGCGCCTTGAAAAGCGAATACGTCATCGCCGTCGAAGGCGTCGTAACGCCGCGCCCCGAGGGCACGGTTAACGTTGCGCTCCCGACCGGAACCATCGAGGTTCACGCGAAGAAGCTGGAGCTCCTCAACACGTCCGAGACGCCGCCCTTCGAGGTCGACGAGCACGTCCAGGTCGGCCAGGACATGCGCCTCAAGTACCGCTACATCGACCTTCGCAGGCCGACCATGCAGCACAATATCCAGGTGCGCCACGACATCGCTCAGGCGATTAGAGGCGTCCTCAATGAGCGCGGCTTCCTCGAGATCGAGACGCCCTTCCTCACGAGAAGCACGCCCGAAGGCGCGCGCGACTTCCTCGTGCCGTCGCGAATGTACCCCGGGCACTTCTACGCGCTGCCGCAGTCGCCGCAGCTCTTCAAGCAGATGTTCATGGTCTCCGGCTTCGACAAGTACTACCAGATCGTCCGCTGCTTCCGCGACGAGGACCTCCGCGGCGACAGGCAGCCGGAGTTCACCCAGCTCGACCTTGAGATGTCGTTTGTCGAGCAGGAAGACGTCCTGCCGGTCATCGAGGCCATCATGTCCGAAGTCATGGGCAAGGTCGCGAAGCATCCGGTCACGACTCCGTTCCCGAGGATGACATGGGCCGAGGCGAGGACGCGCTTCGGCACCGATAAGCCCGACACCCGCTACGGCCTCGAGATAACCGATATCTCCGAGATCGCGGCAAAAACCTCATTCAAGGTCTTCACCAACACCATCGACACGAGCGGCACCGTTCGCGGCATCAACGCCAAGGGCGCGGCCGAGAGGTTCTCCCGCAAGGACCTCGATATCATGACGGAGTTCGTCAAGGAGTTCGGTGCCAAGGGCCTCGCGTGGTTCAAGGTCGAGGGCGAAGGCTTCAACAGCCCCATCGCCAAGTTCGTCGGGCCCGACGAGACGCGCGCCATCCGCGAGAAGATGAAGGCCGCTCCGGGCGACCTGCTTCTCTTCGTCGCCGACGAGAGAAAGACCGTCCTCGACGCGCTCGGCCGACTTCGCGTGGACCTCGCGCCCAAGCTCGGACTTATCCCCGAGGGTAAGTATAACTTTCTCTGGGTCACCGATTTCCCGATGTTCGCGTGGAACAAGGAAGAGAATCGCTGGGACGCCGAGCACCATCCGTTCACAAGCCCGGACGTGTCAACCGTGGAGGAGATGCTTGCCGATCCTGCGCGTCTCACCGCGCGCTCGTACGACCTCGTTCTGAACGGCGTCGAGCTCGGCTCGGGCAGCATCCGTATTCACCGCCAGGACATGCAGCAGGCCGTGTTCAAGGTGCTGGGCATCGGCCCCGAGGAGGCCGAGGAGAAGTTCGGCTTCCTCCTCGGCGCGCTCAAGTACGGCGCCCCTCCTCACGGCGGCTTCGCTTTCGGCATGGACCGCCTGACCATGATCCTCTGCGGCGCGGATTCGCTTCGCGAGGTAATCGCTTTCCCGAAAACCCAGCGCGCGATCTGCCCGATCACCGGCGCCCCCGGTGCGGTGACCAACGCGCAGCTTAAAGAACTCGGCATCCGCACAATCGAATAGCATTGCCTTTGTGTGGCACTGGTGGCTTGCCCACCAGTGGTCCCCTCTCCCTCTGGAAGAGGGGCAGGGGTGAGGGCCGCCTGCGCCAAGTGCCAGTGTTCCTGCAGCGATGTGGCCCCACCAAACCGTAGGGGCGACTCGCTGAGTCGCCCGGTAGTACGACAGGCATTCTTGCCTGTCGACCTTACAAGAGCGCATGGCGCTCTTGCGTATCGTAGGGGCGGACCTCCGTGTCCGCCCTTGCTGGAACGCCAAAATGCGGCCGCAGGCGGATCGCACACGGCGTGCATGTTTGTATTGTAGGGGCAGGACCCCGTGCCTGCCCTTGCTTCAATGGCCACGCGGTTTGCGCGCCCGTGTGTACCGCTCGCCGGCAATCCCCTCTCCCTCTGGGAGAGGGGCAGGGGTGAGGGCCCTGACGCCTGAATGATCCCCTCGCCGGAGACTGCTTCCATGAGACGCACCAAAATCGTCGTTACTCTCGGCCCCGCGACCCAGTCGCGCGAGATGATCCGCGCGCTTCTCAAGGTCGGCGTGGACGTCGTGCGCCTCAACCAGTCCCACGGCGACCGCGCCTGGCACGAGAAGGCGTTTGCCGCCATCCGCGAGGAATCCGACCGTCTGGGCCGTGCCGTTGCAATCATGGTCGACCTCCAGGGGCCCAAGATCCGCATCAGCAAGGTCGCCGGCGGTGCCATTACTCTGAAGCGCGGCGCCACGGTCGATATCGTCCCCGGTGAAGGCGTCGGCGACGAAAGAGTCCTCTACACGCCTCTCCCGCAGTTGGTTAACGACGTCAAACCCGGCGACCGGGTCCTCCTCGATGATGGCAGGGTCGTCCTTCGCGTCGTCTCCAAGGGCCGCGACCGCGCCCGGGCGAAGGTGCTTGTCGGCGGGCCACTAAGCGATCACAAGGGGATTAACCTCCCCGGCGTGAAGCTCTCCGTCCCCTCGGTCACCGAGCGCGACCTCGATAATCTCCGCTGGGCCGCCCGCCGCGGCGCCGAATACGTCGCCGTGTCGTTCGTGCGCCGGGCCGCGGATATCACCCTCGTCAGAAATGAGCTCCATAGGCTCGGCAGCGACCTTCGCATCGTTGCCAAGATCGAAAAGCCCGAAGCCGTCGAAGCGATTGACGAGATCGCAGCCGTTGCCGACGGCCTCATGGTCGCGCGCGGCGACCTCGGCGTCGAGATGAGCCTTGAAGAGGTTCCGGTCGCACAGATGCGGATTATTGCTGCCGCGCACAACTGCGACATCCCCGTTATCGTCGCCACACAGATGCTCGAATCGATGACCAGCGCTCCCCGCCCGACGCGCGCGGAGGTCTCCGACGTCGCCGGCGCGATATTCGGCAACACCGACGCTGTCATGCTCTCGGGCGAGACCGCTGTCGGCCAGTACCCGCTGGAGTCCGTCCGCATGATGTCGTCCATCGCCGAGCACGCCGAGCGCCATCTCGTCGAGTCGGATACGCTCGCGCCCGTCCTCTCGGCAAACGCGGTCTATGCTATTGCAGACGCGGTCTGCCACGGCGCGTATTCCGCCGCCCTCGATCTCGGCGCAAGAGCGGTCTTCGTGGCAACCATGACCGGCCGAACCGCGCTTCTCTTCTCCGAGTACCGCTTCGCCGGCGTCGTCGTCGGCGCCAGCGACAACCCCGCAAGCGTCCGCCGCATGGCGCTCTACTGGGGTGTCCGGCCGATCCTCGTCAAGAAGCACAAAGACCATCACGGCCTTCTCGGCGCCATCGCCAAAGAGTCCCTCAAGCGCAAGTGCATCTCTCCCGGTGAGACGGTTCTGTACGTCGCCGGCTCGCCGCTCGGCAAAAGCGGCACTGCAAACCTCATGATGGTCCATCGCGTGCCGCCGTCAAAGGCTGCTGGCGGCCGCACGACCTCGGTCAAGGTATATGGGAAGGGGCACAAATGAAAAAAGCGATTTCTCTACCGGCGGTTCTTCTATTGATCGCGTGCACGGTCGGCTGCGCAACGCAGAAGACGGCTGCGATTCCGCCGCTTCAAAGCGCCGCCGACTACAACCGCCTCTACTCGACCTCAGTCAACGTTATTTCCCAACGGTTCGAAATCGCCAAAGCGGAGCGCGACTCCGGGAAGATCGAAACCGGCTGGCTTCTCGGCCCCTTCTCCATGACCGGCCCCAAGCTCAACACCACGCCCGACCACTTCAACGATGACTCGCTCAAGACCTATCGCCGCCGCGTATCTGTCACCATATCCAGCACCGACGAGCAGCCTCTCTCGCTCACCGTCTATCGCGAACGCCTCATCCGCAATCACCCCCCCGTCCAGCCCGGCGGCAAGTTCGGCGTCCGCCGCCCCGTCGAAACCGTTGAGGGCGTCCGCACAAGATGGCTGCCCGATGGCGAGGACAAGCCCCTCGCCGCCGTAATCACGCGGGAGATCACGAAGAAGTACACCGGAAAATAGTCGTAGGGGCGTCTCTGCCCGCCCTGGCTGGGACTCGCAGGGAACTTGCGCCAGCGTTTGCGCTGCTGCGCCACCCGCTGTGGCCGCTGTTTCTACAGCATCGACAGCGGATCGACGTCCACGACCGCCTGCACCGCGCCCGTCCCTTTGAGGAGTTTCCGCGCGCTCTGAAGCGTTGCGCTGAGCGTCGGGTAATCGATCGCCTTGATGATGAGATGGTGCCTGAACTTGCCCTGAATGCGCGATAGCGGCGCGGCTACCGGACCGAGGATTTCCGCGCCGTCCGCGAGCCCCGAGTCGAGCGCCGCTCGCACCTTGCGCGCGAACTCCTCAACCTTCGCCTCTTCGTCGCCCCTGACGACTATCCGCGCGAGGCTCCCAATCGGCGGATACCCAAGTTCCGACCGCTGCTTGAGTTCTGTCGCCGCAAACGACAGATAATCATGCCTCGCCGCCGCCTGTATCCCGAAGTGATCCGGCGTCAGCGTCTGCACTACGACTACCCCTCCCTTTGCCCCTCGCCCAGTGCGCCCCGCGACCTGGCTGATGAGGTCGAAAGTCCGCTCGCTCGCGCGAAAATCCGGCAGATTGAGCGACACGTCCGCGGACACTACACCGACCACCGTTACATTGGGAAAATCGAGCCCCTTGGCAATCATCTGCGTTCCGACGAGAACCTGCGTCGTGCCTTGACGGAAGTCCCGCAGCGCCTTGGTGTAAGAGTGCCGCGTCGTCATCGTGTCGCTGTCCATCCGGTCGATCTTCACATCGCCGAATAGCGTCCTGACCTCTTCAACCACCCGCTCAGTCCCTGTCCCATAGAACTTCACCCCTCCATATCCGCACTCGGGACACGCGGCTGGGGGCTCGGCCTCGTGGCCGCAATAGTGGCAGAGGACCAGATTGGCCGAGCGGTGGAACGTGAGGGTGATGTCGCACGAGGGGCACTTGCCGATCCAGCCGCAACGCCTGCATGTCAAATAGGTTGCGAAGCCTCGGCGGTTGAGAAAGAGGATGACTTGTGACTTGTCCTCAAGTGCCTTGCGCATGTGATTTTCGAGCCGGCGGGAGATGATCGTGTAGTTCCTGCGCGTATCGCGCTCCGCGCGCATGTCGACGATTTCCACTCGTGGCATTGGACGCCCGGCGACGCGGCGGGGAAGGTCGATCCGCTCGAAGGCGCTGCTCTTCGTGGCGTAAAAGCTTTCAAGGCTTGGCGTTGCGGAGCCAAGGATAACGGGAATCCCCAGCATCTCGGCGCGCTTTGCGGCGACATCGCGCGCGTGATAGCGGGGGCTCGTGTCCTGCTTGAACGTATTTTCGTGCTCTTCGTCGATCACAATGAGGCCGAGACGCCCCGTTGGCGCGAATACCGCTGATCGGGCACCGATGACCACATCGGCGCGCCCCGTCTGAATCGCGCGCCACTCGCGGTGGCGCTTGCCGGCCGAGAGGTGGCTGTGGAGGACGGCGATATTGGCAAAGCGCGCGCGAAAACGGCTCACGGTCTGGGGGGTGAGGCTTATCTCGGGCACGAGAACGATTGCCTGGCGTCCCGCTCTTATGACCCGTTCTATAGACTGCAGATAGACTTCCGTCTTTCCGCTTCCCGTTACGCCAAATAGAAGGATCGGCGAATACCGCCCGCGATCAACCGCCTGCGAAACCCTCTCCAGCGCATACCGCTGCTCATGCGTCAGTTCAAAGTCGCGGGGATAGTCACGCACCGCCGGCTCCCTGTGCGGCCTCCCAAGCCGTTTTGGCGTCGATGTGATCGTGGCCAGGCCCATCTTGACGAGGGCGGCGGCGGTTGCGGAAGATACGTCTGCGGCGGCGGCGAGTTCGGAAAGCGTGTAGCGCTCGTCATTTGCGATAAGCGTCTCCAGAACGCGCCGTCTCTTGGCCAGACGCTTGCCCCATGCGTCGGCCGCTGCGCGGACGGCATCCGCCTCTCGCGCGAGCGCGACCACCTCGCGCACGCCGATGCTGAACCGCACGCCCGCGGGAAGCGCCGCCTCGAGTGCCTCGCCCCAGCCCGCGAAGTAACGCTCAGCCACCCAACGGGTTAGCTCAAGCATGTGCGCATCGAGAAGCGGCTCGTGGTCAATGACGGCGTGAAGGGGCTTAAGCTTCGAGAGGTCCATTGCCGGCGGCTCGCCGCTGATACTGACGCAGTAGCCGACTTCGCGGCGGTTGCCGAAAGGCGCTTCGACGCGCTTTCCCGGCGCGGCGGCTGCCAAGTGGGCGGGGACTTCGTAGGAATAGACGTTTTCCAGCGGCAGATTGAACGCCACCTCCGCATAGAGAGAGCCCGGCCGCGCAGGCGGTCGGGATTGGGGAAAGAGCCCTTGAGTCTCCATGGCGTTGGATTATATGGCGCGGCGTGGCGCTTTGGTAGAACGCTGTCGGAGTCTTTCAACCCTCACCGCAATTTCACGCAATCAATGCATCTGTAGGGGCAGGCCCCCGTGCCTGCCCTTGCTGGAAGTGCCGGATTGGCCCTGTTTGCTGACTTGTATGGCTGGAAGCCGGAAGTATAATGGCGTGCTTTCCAAGCACGGAGGAATTCTGTAATGTACGAAATAATCAGGAAGGTCGAGTTGTCGCCGGGGACGTACCGGATATCCATCAATGCGCCGCACATTGCGACCAAGCGCAAGGCGGGGCAGTTTGTGATAGTAATCGCGCGGGAGGGGGGCGAGCGCGTGCCGCTAACGATTTGCTCGTCGGACCCTGACAAGGGGACCGTTGATATTGTGTTCCAGGCGGTAGGGGCGTCGACGGGGGAACTCGCGGCGATTGCCGAAGGCAAACCTATTCCGCACGTCGCGGGGCCCCTTGGCTCACCGACGGATGTGCACAAGGTCGGAACCGTCGTCGTCATCGGCGGCGGTGTCGGCAGCGCGGCGGCGCTGCCCATCGCGGTTGCGATGAAAGAGGCCGGTAACACCCTCATCTCCATCCTCGGCGGCCGGACAAAGGACCTCGTCATTCTGGAAGACGATTTCCGCGCGACGTCGGACGAGACGATCGTTACGACTGATGACGGTTCGTATGGCAAGAAGGGGTTCGTGACGCAGGCTCTCGCAGAACTCATCGCCTCCGGCCGCAAGATCGATGAAGTCGTGGCCGTGGGCCCCTTGCCCATGATGCGCGCGGTATCCGAGACCACTCGCGCAGCGGGCGTGAAGACGGTCGTGAGCCTCAATCCCATCATGGTCGACGGCACGGGCATGTGCGGCGGCTGCCGCGTCACGGTGGGCGGCAAGACGTTCTTCGCCTGCGTCGACGGGCCGGAGTTCGACGGGCACAAGGTGGACTTCGCGGAGCTAGCGGCGAGGCTGGGCGCGTATAAGGATCGCGAGAAGAGCGACCACGAGAAGCATAAGTGCAAGATGGGCGCGTAGCGAGGCGCGGCCAACGGCCGCCGGTGGAAACGTGGGAAGGCGGGAACGTGAAAGAGCCACCGATTCACACCGATGGACACCGATAACGGTAAGGCTGAAGGCTGAAGGCCGAAGCAACAAAGAATCGATCATCCGCAGATTGCGCAGATTACGCAGATTGTTACGCCAATTCACTCAGTGATCAGTGAGCGGCCGAGGATAGTTCGGTCTGCAATGCGCTCGCAAGAGCCTCCAGTTGTTCCACTGGATACCGCCTCGTTGTGTAGCCATCGTTGCCAACGTATTCGGTAGCGTTTCCAATGCCGGACTGCGCTGCGGCGAGGCCGGTGGTGTCCTTGCGGCTGGCACAGTCCCACATGCACTCCGCTGTCTGGAAGAATTCATTGATCGAGCGGGAAGAACCGCCTGGCGCTATGGCTGGGGATGTAAGATTCGCGACCTGCCCCTCGGCGTCTTCTGTCATGACGAAGGCATTTGTGCCATGAGCGCCGAATCTCAGCGGCCTGATGAAGGCGACGATCCGACCGGCGGCATTCGGTGACTTGATCGGCGCACTGCCCGGCATGGCCAGGATAACGAGCCGGTCGAGCATTGTGACGGCGTCCCTTGCGGCTGAAGCGGTGCTTTCCATGCATTTCTTGCGCAGGCTGTCATGCCACGACAGAGGGGAAGTGGCGCCGCTCTTCGCAATCCTCAGCAGGTCAGGTCCGATCTCGCGGAGAACGTTTCGCTCGATCGTATAGTTGCGGCTGCCTGCTTCGGCGAAGTAGTTCCAACCTATGGAGAGCGCCAACAGCAGCGCGGCGGAGACGGCGATGCCCGCTATCCATCCAGATCGATTGCCCCTGCTCTCATAAGAGGTAGCCATTCGACGCTCCCTTTGGGCCAGTCATCAGATCGCCAAGCGCCGCAACAAACCGGAATGTCCCCGTTTCTGCCTCACTTCCGAGATGTACGCATCGACTTGTCGCAAGGTCCCATAGCGCTGCAATAAATCAGAATGTCCCCTTTTCTGTTTTCGTTTCCGCCATCTTCAACCACTCGCACCACGTATCGTACATACGATCACGGGCGGCCGCCGGATCATCGCGCTGCATATATCCCATAACCTCCGCAACGGCCTGTTTCTGCATATCGGGGCTGGGCTGGTATTCTTTCACCCAATCGCCGAAGTTTCGCGCGTAGGCCCAGACTCCGTTGTACGTGTAGCATATGCGCCCGTGATAGCTGAACAAGCCGAAGGAAACTCTCAGTGCCGGCTTCCAGTCTGGTGGTTGTTTACCAAGGCCATGTTGCGCGACAAGCCTTGAGAAATCGGTGTCGTTCGTCTCCTGGCTGGTTCTGATGCAGCAGAAGTAATAGACGCTCGTCCTAACGCGGCCGGTGTTGCGGTCGATCTCGGTGAGGCGGTAGCCGGAGAGGGCGAGAGTGACGAGGAGGATCAGCAGCAAAGCGGCTGCTGCGCCTATGAGGGCGTCCCTCTTTCGCGACATTGAGTTCTCCTCAACGAGCACCGCGATAAATCAGAATGTCCCCGTTTCTGTCCTATGGCGCGGGTGCTTCCTTCGCGTCCCGCGCTCCGCTACTGTCGAGTCCCACCGCGTCTACATACACGCCGCCCTGCGCGAGGGCAGTCAGGGTCGCGTCACTTACGAAGCCCATATTCGCCACCCCGCCCTGATCCCATTGCCAGGCGTAGTCGTGAATTATGTAGACCTTTCCGTCGCGTATTCTCTTGAGCGCGATGCAAGGCCAACGGAGCAGGCCCGACGTGTCGCCGTAAGCAATGAATGCGGAGTCGGGAGTCCATACCATCTCGTTGTAGCCCAGAATGTCGCTGCCGAGGTTGGTCTCTGCTCCTGTAGCGAGGTCTTTGAGAACAGGGCGCGCGCCTTCCCAATCCTCTTCGTTAGCTACCTTGGTATAGGCCAGGCACCGGCCGTCTGGAGAGACACTTGGTGTCACGCCCATCGCCGCGATGACGGTTCTCTTCTTCGTGACGACGTCAATGGACTCGATGCTTCTCTTTGGAAGCGTGGCGACGACGGTTCGGTCATCGAGCCAACTGAAAACCGTGAGTGTCGGAAACCCGTACTCCGCAAGGTCCATAGCGACGCAATCAAAGGCGCCGGTCTTGAGATCCCATACGTACAGGCGATACGGGTACACTTCGCCCCTGCTGCCGATCATGCCGACCTTGTCGCCGGACTTGTTAAACGCAAGCGAGAATGCGGCAAACTCCGGAGATCTGTAGAGGACCGGTCCGCAAATGGATGCAACCTCGACGCAGGAACCGTCACCTTTTGGGGGCACAGCCGTGTAGCAGATAGTGCCGTTGGATGGGCAGACATCCCAAGGCGGTCCGCCCCAGTGCCTTCGCCTGTTCCGAGGGAGATTGTTGAACGGGTATGATGTCCACGTGTGTATGTCGCCGAGCGGCACGACACCCAGACAGGACCCGGTGCAGCCTGCTATACGATACCCGCAGTCCTTCGGGTAACCGTGGCTGGGTCCCGTCAGACGTATGAAAAGAGCTGCGGCCATCGCGATCACTATGAGAAGGACGGGAACTGCAAGACATCCCATGGCGACCTTACGACATCCTGAGGAACCGGTTGGCATCAGTCAGAGTCTCCGAGACTTACAGATTTCACCCTTACGATCAGGCGCTTTGCCTCACGCCTGAGCGACGTGCTACATGCCTTTATCGTCTTCGATAGTGTTACGGCACTATCTTGAAATACTTGAGCACCTTGTCCTGCGTTCCTGCGACCCAGATGCCCTTGGAGTCGGCAGAGAAGAAGAGCGGTTGTTCGACAGGCCACTGGGTCGTCCTGATGCGCTTGAACTCTTTGCCTGTAGCGACGTCGAAGACGACGGTCCCGCAGATGCCGTTCGTGTCCACCGCGACGTACTTGCCGTCGGGCGAGACGTCCATCGCGAGAAGCTCAGCATTGCCGGTTATGAGGCGACGGTCGATGACCTTCTTGTCGATTGCTCCGTGCCCCTTGTAGGTTACCGGCCCCCACTTGGAGATATCCTTGCCCGTCAGCACATCGATGCGGTTGACGAGGCCGCGGTCAGAATAAAAGCTCTTGCCGTCGGGATGGTAAACGAGGGTGTTCGGAATGTCCCCTCCGACGGTGTTGGTGATCTCGATCCGCGAATTCCACAGGAGGTCCTTTGATTTGAGATCAATCGCTATGCGCGAGAAGACGCCGCTCGTGTCGTTGGCGAAAACGAGCGACGACCCGTCGGGGGCGACGGCCAGATGGTTGAACGTCTGATGCGACTCCAACCTGCGGACCTTCTTGTCGAGCACAAGTTCCCCTGTCATACAATCGGCAGCCCGTACCAGAACATCGCCAGGATCGGGCGATTCGCCATACGTGCGCTCGGATTCCTCGATCCATGCAACAAGGGCCTTGGGTTCGCACCGGGCGACAGCGGAACACTCGCCGTTCTCAAACTTGTAAGGGAACTTGAACAGGACTTTGCCGTTTGACGCGTCGGCGATTTCGAAGGCTTCAATATTGGCCCACGCCAATCGTGATTCCGTAACCGCGACGGCCATGAAAGGCAAGGCCGGGCAGGGTAGTGACTTCACGAGCGCCGGCTTTGACTTGTCTCGCACGTCGTATATGCGTATGGCAAGGTCGGGGTCGGCCTGTACGGCAATGCGGTCTTTTCCGATCCGCCAGCCGCCGCAGATTGCGCCCTTGAACGGGCCTATCATGCCGTCGGGGACGGCCAGAGTCTCGGCCGGCTGTTTGGCCGCGTCAGCGGATCGCCACAGCGCGAAGACGGCCAGAAGCAGGGCTACGGCCGCAGTAGCTATGAGAGCGTTCTTCTCTTGTGACATTATGTTCTCCTCGACAGGCATCGCAATAAATCACAATGTCCCCGGCTTCTTCAGGAGTGGAGCGGGTATTCATTTCTCCCACTTCGCCGTGGCGCCGGTTACCACCCTGCCGTCTGCCATGATGAATATACTGAGAGGGTACGGGTCAGTCCCTGTGTACTTCTGTCCGTTTATTGTAACCGCTCCATCCACGCTTACCTTGGTTCCGTTCACGAATTCGAGAACACAGGGTTCACAAAGGGTACCCTTCGCGTAGGCATTCGGGCAGATACTCGTGCCGGCACTTGTAGCTATGCATCTGAGCTTCTCGTTGGACCACAACCGCACGTTCGCTGACTTGGCGTCAAGCATGACGTATCCGCCCTCATCTCTGGCCAGTGAGGCACAGCCTGCCGTGAGCAATGACAAGACGGCGAGCAGAACGGCCATACGGATACCTGCCGGAATCCTCATCACTCCTCCTCTCCGCTGCGTCTCTCCGACGAAGGTTCAGAGGAATCGACTTGCGGATTCAAGAAAGCCGCGGTTCTCGCCACGCGGAGGCCGTCTGTGTTGTACGCTTTGCCCGATCGCCAGGCCGCCCTGTAGGAGGATGTACACTGGCGCGCGGCTGAGTAGATTGAGCCACCGCGCATGACGCGCAACTTCTCCGGATTGTCCTTGCCGTAAAAGTAACCCTGACAGAACTCGTCGACGTTACCGTACATGTCGTAGAGCCCCCAGGGGTTCGGCAGTTTCTCGCCTACAGGATGCGTTTGCCCCGCGCCAACGCCACTATTGTGCTCATACCACGCGTACTTGCCCAGATCCTCTTCATACGGCATCAATGAGTATTGCTCGTTGCCCCTGAAGAAATACCACGACTCGGTGCCGGCCCTGCATGCATATTCCCACTCCGCTTCTGTAGGAAGGCGAAGGCCGTCTCGAGCCTTCTCGACGAAGCTCTGACAATCGTCCCACGTGACCATCTCCACAGGGTTCCTATCCCCCTCATACATGCTCGGGTTGGTGCCGGCGATCCCCACCCACTGCTCCTGAGTAACTTCGTATTTGCCGAGATAGAATGGTGTCTCTATATGCTCGGTATACCGGCGGACGTTCAGTGAGGTGGAATCGGCATCGTCAGGCACCACGCGCCGAAATTCGCCTGCCGGGATGAAGACCATCTCAATGCCCGTCTTGTCGTGGACGATCTCCTCGGCCCAGCCGGTGTCGCTATAAGGCTCCGCCGGCGTGCCTTCTTTCGCGTGAAAGCCTGCGGGTATGTGCGACGGCGCCGCGTACGGCTGAGCGGGGGTGGGGTCCATGAGCTCCTTGCGGAACAGGATTTCCCCGCGCGCTTCGGGTGCTCTATGGCGCTTGACGAGAGTGGCGGCAGCCACAAGGATCGCCGCAACGGCTACGGCGATGGCGGTTGTGATGACTACCTTTTCATATCTCGTCACCGCGACGCTCCCCCTGCGATAGACGCTTGAGTCTTGAGTATGGCTGTGCGGCGCGCTACTACGCTATGGCGCATTATAGCGGTCACGCTTCAGGCTCTCCATACGCCGCCTTCACGTCGCGGGAGTATTCGGAGTCGAGGCGCTCCCTGTCGCAGGCAACGGCGAGGTCGTAGTATGCGCGTCTGAAACGTCTATTCAGTTCGGCATTGCTCATCGTGACGGAGGCGATGCCGCCTTCGGTGCGCCAGTAGCGGGGATTGGTTGTGATCTCGGCGCGGAAGCGTTCGCGAGAGGAGGGGTCGCTCGAGTCCGCGAGCTTGCGGAGCGTTTCGATCTCCGCCGCTTCGCTCGTGCGGAAACCCTCGCGGAGGATGGAGGCGATCTCGGCGATGGCGTCGGGGACACAGCCAAAGGGGCTCACGTCCGGCGCTGGCAGGTGCCCCTGGCCGCGCGTCAAGGCGACGTAGGCGTCGCTGCGGCCCTTCTCGTAGTAAGAGGGTGCGACCAGTGAGGCAATGAGGCCAAGGGCCCCGCCGCATGCAAATACGACGATGATGCCAACTATCCACCCCGCCGCGGTGGCAGGTAACGCAAGTTCGAGCTTAATATACCAGTTGCCGCCCGCAAGTGCTGCGATGACGCCGCCAAGAATCCAGACAACGAGGCAGCCGATGCCGCCCCTCAGAAATGCAGGACCCTTGCCGGGCATAGTATCTCCTTACTCTGACTCCTTGGCTGGCGCGTCTTGCTGCTCACACGACTCCTCGTCTTCGTCACCGCTGGGCGGCGGCTCAAGGGCTGTGGGGATGAGGTTCTTCCTTATGAATTCCACGCGGCTCAGGAGCATCCCAGCGTGTTCTGCCGTAGGCGCTGCCTCCACGGGATAGACGTCGTCCAAACTCTTGCCTTCTTTGACCGCGTTCGCCCAGTCCTCCATGAGTTCGCAATATCTCGCAAGCGCCTCAGCGGGATTCGGCGCTTCGTCTATCACGAAATACGCCGACGGCAGGTCGCCGACCAACACCCACAACCATTCGTCCGTACCCTTGATCGGTGGATCAAGCCTGAAGAGAAAGAGAGCGATTACCTTTCCCACCCCGTAGCCGAGATAGCTCTCGACAATGCTCGTACACCACTTGTGAGAGGACAAATACTCCTTTGCTTCTGCGTGCATGTCGAGAAGGAGCGGGATTTCTTCCGCATCCGGGTAGCTGTCCATCTTGTCGATGGGAGTGAGGTACTCGAACTGTATTCCGTCAGGCACGATAATCCTCTCGGTACGGCACGGCATCTGCCGCGCAGAGGAATCCGGACGCGCCGTTCACGGCACGTACGGCGACATGAAGTCGAGATAGCCGCGCGGGCCGCCGCTCTTGTTCCAGCGCTGGGCTGACTTGAGGAGGCGCTTGAGGCAAAGGAGGAGCACGTCAATGGTGATCGGCGCGGGGCTGGGCAGGTCAACGGCCTTAGCATCTGCGGGCAATTCGCCTCGGCCGAGGCGCAGTTCACACATTGTTCTCACGTTGTCGAATAGCTCCTGCTCCAGCGGCGACAGCATGAAGTTCTTCGGCGGCCGGGAGATCTTTTCGGCAACGTAGTTGTCGATGAGCGCTTCGTACACGTGGATCACGTCGTAGTCGGATAACTGCGGATTGGCGCGGTAGACGTTGGCTACCGCCCACTCCAGATTCTGCAACACGTCTTCGTATTCTTCTTCGACCTTCATCGCGGCGCCCCTCCGGACTGACTTGACAGCCCCATGTTACAGCGGCGGGAAGGGTGAATCAATGGCCGAGTCTCTATAGGTACCGGAGAGAAAATCCGCGATTTCGCGACTTTTTGAAAATAGTGTTACCCCTGTGGGCGCAATGCCTTGCGTCAGGGCAACGCCTCCACGTTGCCCGTTTTGCACGTCTGAGAAGGCCCCGTTTCTCTATAACCGCGCTAAATACAGAGGGGCGGTGTTCTCCCTCGTGCGCAGGTTTCCTCCAGTTGCCGGCATAAGTGAGTCGTCTCTGAATTGCGTAGCGCTCGCGGAGGACAGGAGAGCACCGTGTATAGGCAAAGAACTTTGCAGGCGCACAAACCACGCCTGTAAGGTCGACAGGTCCCGACCTGTCGGGATCGTACTGTCGGGCGACGCATGCGTCGCTCCTACAACGCCAGACAGCAACTTTCCGTTCGCCCCGTTCCTTGGCGGCCAACGTCATTGACACGGCGCGCGGGCGGTGGGAGAATCACGGGACACCGGCCCGAGGGAGTGTCCACGGAATAGCTCACATTGGATTGGAGGGAGGTTGAGATGTCAGGCAAGTGGGGGCAGGGCCGCAGCGTTTCGTCGTCCTATCGCATGTTGTTCGTTCTCCTTCCGGTCATCGTCTTGGTAGTTCTCGCCGGATGCAGCGGGCAGCGATACCTGATGCCGGCGCCTGCGATATATGAGAGAGGGGACCGGACGGCGTTTGTAGACGTGCCGGCGCGACTGCAGAACAACAGGTGCGAGATCATCTATGCCACCGACAGGGTGGCGGAGACCAGGGACGGCATGCTGACGTACGGCTACGGCCGCAGCAAGTCGCTTGCGTTCGGCATATGCACTGTCAAGATCGGGAGGGGCCTCTCATGGGACGTGGTGGCATCCCAAAGCGTCAAGAGCAAGCGCACCATGCCGCTGTGGCTATCCATAGGCGGCATCAGGGAGGTCGGGAGATTCGCCGAGACCGGGGCAGAGTATGCTGCCGGGACGCAAGGAGTCAGTGACAGTGACTTCATCGCAAGAAACAACCTGGCGCGGCGCGAGCTGTGCGACGAGTTGGAGCAGCGGCTGGCCCTCACCACTCGCCGGGAAGTATGGATCTACGTGCATGGATACAACAGCTCCTTTGACGACGCGGCCTTTCGCATCGCGGAGTTGTGGCATTTCCTCGGGCGAGAGGGCGTGCCGATAGTGTACACGTGGCCGTCCCGGCCCGCGATCCTTGCATACGCGTCCGACCACGAATCGAGCGAATTCACGGTGACGCACTTGAAGCAGTTCATCAGGGACGTCGCGTCGTGTCCGAGCGTGGCGAAGGTCCACATCATCGCTCACAGCATGGGCACGTCCGTCGCCATGTCGGCGATCCGGGAGCTTACAATTGAAACGCGCGGCGCGGGGCGCGACATCACGACCGAATGCAAACTGGGCAAGATAATCCTCGCCGCACCCGACCTCGATCCCGACGTGGTGTCACAGCGTTTCGGCGCCGAGGGCGTCCTCAACGCGGGAGAGGGGTTCACGGTCTATGTGTCGAAATACGACAAGGCGATGAACGTGGCGACGCGCCTCTTCGCGCGCATGAACAGGCTGGGCAGGTGCAGGTGGCGCGACGTCTATGGAGAGGACCCGAGTCAGACCACGGTCAAGGCACTCAGCCACGTCACATTTGTGAACGCGGAGGTGCAGGTAGGCTTCCTGGCCCACGCGTATTTCCTCGATAGCCCCGCCGTCAGCTCCGACGTGGTATTGGCGCTGCGGTATGACACCAAGGCCGGCGAGGACGGGCGGGGGGCGCTGCAGAGGGTCGTATGCGAGGGATTGGCGCTTGATTATTGGAATCTGTATGGGGATTATCCGAACGTAGTAAGGAAACCGGAGATAGTGCCGTAAACGCAGCCTCGGGCCGCGAGTGTGAAGGGTGAGAAGGGACCCTCACCGGGAGCCCCTCTCCCAAAGGGCGAGGGGACTGCGCTTGGCGTCTCGCCAAACTTGCGCTGATGCGGGGGCGCGAATACGATTATGAGCCTGTTATCGGCCCGGATTCGAACCGTCAGGCCTTTTCAGTGATAGGAGCGCGAGATGATCGGCAGGGATACGTTTCTGTATCTTTCGAGGAAGGACGTGGAGAGGGTCAATCTGCCGATGGCGGACATCATTGCCGCGCTGGAGGCGATGTTTCGCGAGAAGGGTAACGGCAAGACCGAGATGCCGCCGAAGCCGGGGATTCACACCCGGCCGGACGCGTTCATACACGCGATGCCGGCGTACATCCCGAGCCTGGAGTCCGCGGGGATGAAGTGGGTGTCGGGGTATCCCGCGAACCAGGATAAGGGGCTGCCGTACATCTCGGGGCTCCTCATCCTTAACGATCCCGAGACTGGGATCCCGATGGCGGTGATGGACTGCACGTGGATCACCGCGAAGCGCACGGGCGCGGCGACGGCCCTGGCGGCGAAGTATCTTGCGCGCAAGGAATCGTCCAGCGTCGGGATACTTGCGTGCGGCGTACAGGGGCGGAGCAATCTCGAGGCGCTCGCGTGCGTCTTCAAGATAAAGAAGGTGAAGGCTTTCGACACGCACGCCGACGTCGCGAAGAAGTATGCCAAGGAGATGGGCGCGGCGCTGGGGGTCGATATTGAGGTCGTGGACGAGCCGGCCAAGGCAGTCAAGGGGCTCGACATCGTGGTCACGAGCGGGCCGATCCTGAAGCACCCGAAGCCGCCGATCAAGGCGGGGTGGCTCTCGCAGGGGGCGTTTGCGAGCGCCGTGGATTACGATTCGTATTGGGACGGCGCGGCTCTGGCCGAAGCAGACAAGCTTTCCACGGACGACAAGGCGCAGATGGAGTACACGCGCAAGGCGGGATACTTCCAGAACACGCCGCAACCGTATGCGGACCTGGGTGAGATAGTTGCAGGGAAAAAGCCGGGACGCGAGAGCGCGAGTGAGCGCAACATCGCGATCAATCTCGGTATCGCGCTCGATGATATGGCAACGGCGATAGTGGTTTTGAAGAAGGCAAGGCAGATGGGGACAGGGGTGGAGCTGCCGCTGTAGGCGCGGCCGCGCGCGAGAAGTTGGGAAAGTGCAAGGCGGATCCGCTGCTGTCGTCTGTCGCGGCCCTCACCCTGCCCTCTCCCAGAGGGAGAGGGGACTCATGCGCGCCACGCGCGCAGGTAAGGTCGACAGGCACGAATGCCTGTCGTACTATAGGGCGACTCGCCGAGTCGCCCCTACGATTCGGGCGCAGTAAGCAGCGCCCCTGAGAACGATAGGCGACGGATGTCGCGCGAAGGTCGATAGAAAGCAGGGCATTTGAACGTCAATCCAGGCAGGCATCCCTATTTTGGGTTCATGCTGGGGCTCATGGCGGGGGCGGCGTGGGGGACCACGTCTCTCGGGTCGCGGTATCTCGCGCACGTGAGGGGCATTTTCCCGCCGATCACCGTATTCTGGCGATTCGGGCTTGCTGTACCGCTCCTGATCCTCGCGTACTACCTCTGGGGGCGTAACGGGAAGAGGCTGGAGTGGCGCGATGTGCCGAAGATCATCGGTCTCGGCGCGCTCGGCATCTTCCTCATGGCCAATTTCAATTTCTACGCCACGGTCTATACCACCAATATAAACTCCACCATGATCGTGACCGCAAGCGCGGTCCTGATAGCCCTCATCGTCTACTTCATGGGGGCCAAGGTCACATTCGGACAGTGGCTGGGGATCGTTACTGGCCTCGCCGGGGTGGGACTCATCGCCCTTGCCAAGAGTCCGACGGAGAAGGATCTGACCGTGTGGCAGCACCTTCTGGGGATCGCTCTGGCGACGGGCGCCAGCCTTTCGTGGGCGCTCTACACGGTACTTGGCGGCGGCATGGTTGAGAAGTATGGGGGGCTGAGGGTAACGGTATGGGCGATCACGGCAGGGGCGTTGATGCAGGTGCCGGTAGCGGTCGGATCGGGCGTGTGGCAGGTGTCGTCAGGACTTGCCGCAAGTGACTGGTGGGTAATGGTTTATCTTGCGATTTTCCCGACGGCGCTGGCATTTTCCGTTTGGTTTATCGCGCTTCGGTACGTAGATGTGACTACCCTGGGAATGACCCAGTACGTGGGGCCGGTTATAAGTGCGGCGCTCGGATGGTTGTGGCTGGGAGAGCGGATTCTCTGGCAGCACGTGGCGGGCGCGGCGTTAATCTTTATAGGTCTTAGGTTTGCATCAATAGGGAAGGGGGTGGGTAAAGAAAACGAGGAAACCGCCAAGACTTAGGGAACCAAAACGGTTCTCGTTCGTATTATAAGCGGGAAGGGGCACCGGGAGGGCCAGTTTTCAGGGAGAAGCCATGGACCTCGAGTCGGCCAGAGAATTCGAAATCTTCAAACGCGAATTGCTCCTGGCGCCCCGCCAGGTAAAGGTTCGCCTGCTGGAGCGCATCGAAGAGTTTCTCAAAGAAGTCTCCCCCGACAAAACATATCCTTTTGACTACATCGTTTTTCGAGTTACCGGCCGCCGCCCTGAAGAGCCGTCAGGCTTCCTCATGACCGCAAGCGAAGTAGAGGTCACGCTGTCGAAGGTTCTGGAGGAGGTCGGCCAGGCGGTGACGGTATATGCCGAGTCCATAGATGAGCCCATATGCACTATCGACGAGTTGGCGGCGCGCTGGGAGGTGTCGCCGATCACCGTGATGCGGTGGCGCAGGGCAGGGCTGCCGGGAAGGCTGTTCCGTTTCGGCCGCAGCCGCCGCAAGATAGGCGTAAGGCAGAGCCTGGCCGCCAAGTTCGAGACCGAGCGGGCGCGGCTCATCCGGCTGGCGAGGGTTCGCAGAAGGCTTTCCGATGAGGAGCGCATCGCGGTCACGGAGGAAGCGCTTGTATCGCTCGCCCGCGAGGAACAGCCGGGATTGATACTCATGCGCCTGGCTGATACATACTGCATAAGGCAATCGCTTCTGGAGAGGTTCTTCGCATCGGCGGCGCGGGAGAACCCGTCGCTCGCGGCGCTGACGCGCGCGGGGATCTCGCAGCGCGACAGCGAGGCGATATATCGCAAGATCGCGGGCGGCGCATCCGTCGAAAGCGTCGCCGGGGAATATGGCCGCACGGCGGAGAACACCCGCCGCATATATGCGCGCGGTAGGCTGAGAAGGCTTCTGAGGCGGCCGATAAAGGTCGTGGTCGCGGAGGAATTCAGCGACAGTGGAGCCCATGACCGCATCATGAAATGCGAGGTCGAGGATGCGGCGGGCGCGCATGACGCGGGGCATCCGGAAGAGGCGGCCGTGTATCTCGAAGGGATCAGCAGCCTGCCGCTTCTGAGCCGCGCCGAAGAGGTTGCGCTTTTCAGGAAGTACAACTATCTCAAGTACATGGCGCGAGAACTCAGGTCCAGACTCGACGCGCGCAGGCCGGACCATGCGGCGATGGATGAGGTCGACGAGCTTTTGAAGGAAGCCGAACGCGTAAGGGACCACATCGTGCGCTCGAACCTGCGGCTCGTCATGGCGATCGCCAAGCGGCATTTTGGCAGAAAGACAAGCTTCCCCGCCCTTGTGAGCGACGGCAATATGGCGCTTCTCGATGCGGTGGAGACGTTCGATTACTCCAGGGGGAACCGGTTCAGTACGTATGCCGGGTGGGCCATCGTCAGGCGGTTTGCCCGGACCGTGCCCGAGGAGAACTATCGCATAGCGTGCGTGGATCAGGAAATTCTCGACGTTACGGCGAGGGTTGAGATAGACTTCACGGCGCTTAAACCCGCGGCGATCGTGAACGGCATCGCGAAGGCGCTGTCGAGACTGCCCGAGCGCGAGAGGGTGATTCTGGAGAATCGCTTCGGACTCGGCAGAAAGGGCAGGGCGCATACGCTCGCGGAGGTGGGCGCGCTTCTCGGCGTTACGAAGGAACGCATCCGCCAGATCGAGATACAGGCGCTCAAGCACCTCAAAAAGATCGTCGAGGCAACGTCGCCGGAGCTTGTGCCGGAGTAAGTCCTGGGCGTTCTGCGCTGGCAGGCAAGCTGCCAGTGGCACATAAGCGGGCGGCCTTCGCAGGCGACGGATCAGGCAGCGAGAGACACTTCGCAGGCAGCAGCGGCGCTTCTTTACCGGCTATCCAGCTTCGCCATCATTCGCTCGCATCGCGCGATGGCTGCTTTCATGAGGCGATTGCCCCTCGCATCGCCGGAGCCGTCGAAATATGCCGTGAAGATCCGGGCGATGTCGGTGCGCGAGAGCGGCAGATGTCTCGCGCTGTAGAGTATCGCGGAGAGGTCCTTGACTACCCAGCGGCGAGGGAAGAGCCATCGCTTGCCGACGCGCTGGAGGTCGATGAGGTGGAGCGCCTTGTCGCCGTCCGGCGTCTCGCGCACAAAGAAGTGATTGAGGTAGAGGTCCATGTGGGTAAGGCCCGCGGCGTGAAGCCGCCGGGCAAGGTCGCCCACGTCCCAGAGCAGTGACCGTTTCTCGCGCAGCTCCTCGCGACTGAGCACTCCCGCCCAATGCTCCTTCGCGTAGTGGTCCATCTGCGTCGCGTTGGGTATGCGCTCGGTGACCACGAAGCTGTGCTTTCCGAAAAGACGCCCCTTCTTCTCGCCGACGGCCACCGGACGCATCGTTGGTATACCCATCTCCTCCAGACGGATGATGTTGTTCCATTCGCGGCGGCCGGCGCTCTCAGACGGCGAGCGCGCCATGAGGAGCTTGATGGATTCGGATAGCTCCCAGCCGCGATGGCGTTTCATGAAGAGGTCATAGTAGCGGCTCCCCACCTTGCCGGCCAGATGCAGATTGTCGTGCTTGCCGTGCGTGCGCATGTAGCCTTCGGAGCATTCGAACGCGCCCGGCATGGTATCGAGCTTGAGCGCGACAAGCACTTCGATAAACTCCTCGTCCGCGGTGATGCTGCCGCCGTTGAGTTTCACAAAGCCCATGCCGTAACTCGCGCGCCGGTAAGGAGGGATACGTGATTGCCCGTACCGCAAAGTGGGATAGTATAGCGATTTGTCCGCGGTAGTCACGTTGATTGCCGGTAGTCGCTCGCGCCCCCCGCGCGGGAGCGGCCACACTCCTTTCTGCCAGCGGCCGTTGGCGCAGTTCCTGCGACCTCTGTCCAATAATCGGCAGAATAGGCCTGATTTCATGAGTCCGAGCGTGTCATAGAGGGGGGATTCGGCCGACATTCGGCGTCTTTGGGTTTGACTGGCAGGCGATTTCAGCCTATCATTTTCAGCATCCGGTCACGATGAAAGGAGAGGGGCATGGCAAAGACTGTTGACGTTCGCAAGACGAGGAAGTTCCTCGAAGCGCACACGGGCGATACGAGCCAATTCGCGGGCGTGAGACGTTTCAGAATGGAAGAGGGGCGCGCGGCGGGGGCGTCTTTCGCCGAGGTGTGGACGGGCGCGGGCCTCAACTTCACCGTGGCAATCGGTCGCGCCCTCGACATAAGCGACGCGTTCTACAACGGGCGTTCGCTCTGCTGGCGTTCGCCCGCCGGCGATGCCCACGCGGGGCTTTATGACCCGCAGGGGCTCGGCTGGCTCAAGACGTTCTTCGGCGGACTGGTGACGACGTGCGGGATTGTCCACCAGGGGGGCCCCGCCGACGTTGGGGGCAAGCACTACGGCCTGCACGGCCCGATATCGAACACTCCCGCGGAGGAGGTTTGCTGCCGCACCGAGTGGCGGGATAACGATTTCGTGATCACCGTCTCCGGGAAGGTGCGCGAGGCGCAGCTCTTCGGCGAGAAGCTCATGCTCCACCGCACGATCACCGCGCACGCCTTCGAGAAGCGCTTCTTCATCCACGACGTCGTGGAGAATACCGGCCACCAGGAAGAGCCGCTGATGCTCTTGTACCACATCAACCCCGGATATCCTGTGGTGGAGGACGGCTCGCGCCTCTTGATTAACGTGGACAAGATGGAGCCGATGACCCCGCACGCCGCCGAGGGGATGAAGGATTACGATAAGTTCCATGCGCCGACAGTGGGCTATTTCGAGAAAGTGTACTTCATTACGCCGAAACCGGCCAGAGGCGGCGAGGACGCCGCGGCGGTCGTGAACAGGGCGCGCGACTTCGGCTTATATGTGAAGTGGCGGCATGATGAGATGCCGTGTTTCGGCGAATGGAAGATGATGGGCTACCGCGATTACGTGGTCGGCATAGAACCGTGCACCATCTGGGGCATGCCGCGTCAGAAACTGCTCGACCGCAAAATGATGCCGTATATCGGCGCGGGCAAGACAAGAGAGTTCCACGTCGAGATCGGCGTCCTTGCGGGCGGCGCAGACGTGGAAGAGTTCGCAGCGTCGCTCAAGGGCTCTCTCGCGAAGGGCAGACGCCGGTAGGCCGACACGCGCCGCGCGAATAGCGCTTGTCTGCCTGCGGACGTTCGTTAAAATCTGTGCCAACAGGGTCACGGGGGACCGGCGCGGCCGATGCCCTGCGCGGCGCGCTGAGAGCCATCATTTCAGGAGAGGGTGATTGTCAAGCGATCTGTCCAGGGCGCCCGAGGCGCCGAGCTTGCCGCCTGACATACAGGCCGTCTTTTTCGACGCGGGTAATACCCTCACCTACCTCGACAGCGACTGGATAGTGCAGCGCCTTCGCGCTGACGGCTGGGAGATCGACGAGGCCGGGCTTTTCTACGGCCAATGCGTGGCGGCATATGAAGCCAGCCGCCTGGCGCTTCTCAAGAAATACCCCACCGATTCGGACCGGCATGTCCCGTATTTCATGAGGGTCCTGGAGCTTGCGGGCATCCCGAAGGACTTTACCGCCGAGGGCGCGAAGATCCTTCTCGAAGAGCACAAGTCGAGAATCCTTTGGCGGGTCGTCACCGACGACGTCAGAAAGACCATCCACGAGCTGTCCCGCCGCAACTACACGCTCGGAGTGATCTCGAATACCGATGGCAGGCTGAAAGCGCTTCTCGATGCAAGCGGGCTTACCGAGTACTTCCGCGTGATCGTGGATAGCAGGGTCGAAGGCGTCGAAAAACCGGACCCGGAGATCTTCAGACGCGCGGTCAAGGCGGCGGAACTTGAACCCCGGCAGTGTGTCTATGTAGGCGACATCTTCGCTGTGGACGTGGACGGGGCCAGAAACGCCGGACTCACCGGGGTACTCATCGATCCGCTGCTTCTGCACGACGAATTCCACTGTATGAGAATCGCAAAACTCGCCGACCTTCTGCCCCTTCTGCCGCCGCTGGGCAGTTCTCCGGAACAGGTACCGGTGTAGCGGCTCGCGAGTCGCTCCCGCAGGTGTGAGGGCTTGACAATGACTCAGCAACAGGACCTGCTTTCCACCGCCCTTTCGCGACTGTCCATGCCGCCCATGCGCACGGACAAGCCCGTAATCATCGTCGCAGCCGGGGGGCGCGCGGAAACGTCGGCGTTCTTCGACGTGCTCTGCGAGTTCTTTCCGCTTGTGTACATCTCGAAGCGGATAATCGGCGACCTTCCCAAGGAACTCCTCATCGGCCTTTGCAGGCGCATCATCGAACAGGGCGTGTGCCCCTTCCTCGAGGCGGCCGACATCCACCAGTCCCGGTTCAGCGACCTCGGCGAAGTGAACGTGCCCCTTCACCTCGTGTGGGTGGCCGACAGCTCCAAGGATCAGTTAACCCGCAGCGCCAAGGACAGGATGGAGTGGCTCATGTCGTCGATGGGCCTGGGGGAGTTCTACCTCGTGGATCCCTCGGAGGACCTCTACCCGCAGATATTCAGCCTGCCGTTTCTGCCGGGGGAACGGCGGTGAGGGTTCTGTAGGGTGGGCTTTAGCCCACGCGTTCTGCAGAACCTCGAAGCGCGAGGGACTACCGATATTCCATCCGAGTCCTCAGTGAACAGCGACGCCCTCCTGTCCTTGGCAGCTCCTTTGACCGCGTGGGCCAAGGCCCACCCTACGAATTTGAATGAGGCCGCAAGTGATTCCGCCGCTTAACATTCCTCCTTCTCCGGGGTAAAATCGTATATCAGGCAGGGTTTCCAGGTGTTTCCCTATTCCGGACGAAGGCGATGAAGGTCTCGCGAAGGGCATTTCTCGGCGCGGCGGGCGCCGCGGCGGTAGGCGCCGCGGGCGGTTGGGCGATCTACAACCGCGCTCCCCGGAGCGCACCGAGACCGGAAAACGTGATCCTCATCGTTTCCGATGCCTTCCGCGCGGACAGGCTCGGCGCGCTTCGTAACGGCAAGAGCATCACCCCCCGCCTCGACGCCCTCGCCGCCGAAGGGGTGGCGTTCACCAACTGCTATTCGCCGTCATCGTGGACCAAGTGCTCCATGGCGTCCATCCTGAGCGGCGCTTACCCTCCCTATCATGGCGTGTTCACGAGTGCCGACACTCTGCCCCAGGGGTGCGACACGATTGCGTCGCTTCTCAAGAGGGCGGGGCTTACGACGCAGGCTATACAGACAAACTTGTGGCTCGCGCCCGAGTTGCCTACGCTCGAGACCCACGGCGTGCCCGTCAAGAACTACGGCTTCCGCCAGGGGTTCGACAGATATCTTTACCTCGATTTCATCGGCGACGACTTGGAGATCGGCATGCCGGCCTACTCCAGTGCCGAAGAGGTAAACAACCGCCTCGAATACATCCTCGGCCGAACGCCGAAGCCGATGTTCCTCTACATCCACTACATGGAGACGCACCAGCCATGGCTGGGCACCAATGTCAGGGAGTTTACGACTGCGTACGTGAGCGATCGCAGGAAGCGAAGCGACGCCCAGGTCTTCGTGGATGACCGGCTGCTCGTCGCGAAGGCGTTCAAGACCCCCGAGGCGATGACACCCGCGGAGATAACGCGCATCCGCGAGATTTACGACGAGGCGGTTAGTTACGTCGATCTCATGATCGGCAAGGCCATTGATACTATAAGCGCGTCTGTCGACCCGGCCAAGACGCTCCTTATATTTACTGGCGACCACGGCGACGAGTTGGCGGAACACAATGGCTACGGCCACGCGCACACGCTCTATGAGGAGGTTGAGCGCGTGCCGCTCATCATAAGGGGACCGGCCCTTGCGCGGGGCCTTGTGAAGACAAGGGTCTCGAACGTCAATCTCTACGAAACGATCAAATCACTTGTGTACCCCGAGGACAGTCACCGCGAGGCTATCGGCTCGCCGCTCATCGATTCCAAAGGCCGCCCCATGTCTGCCGAGAACGACACGGTCTTCGCGCAGTTGGGCTCGATCAACGCCGCCGAGAAGTGGCGCCTGACCAAAGTCGTGAGGCCCGACGGGATGGAAGCGATCATCAAGGACGACACCGCGGGTAAAGAGCTTGAATCGCAGGTATACTCCCTTGTCGACGACCCCGGCGAGACGAAGAAGCTCGCCGCCGACGCCACAGCGCTTGCCCAGCAGGCCGCCCGTATCGAGCGCGACGTGAAGGCGTTCGCGTCGCTTCACAAAGTGGCCTACGCCACCACCGAGGCCAGATGGCAGAAGGACTTCGGCCAGCCGCAGTCCGACCTCTCCGACGAAGAAAAGAAGCTCAGCCGTCAGCTCAAGTCGCTCGGGTACCTGCACTGAGGGCACGCTGCCCCGCAACGCTCAATTCATAGTTCATAGGGTGCGCTTCAGCGCACGCGTTCGTAGGGGCAGGCCTCCGTGCCTGCCCTTGCCGGAGTTCCGACTGATCTTCTATGACAGCCAATCCGGTGTGCTTTAGTTCCTGCTTCAGCCTTCAGCCTTCGGTCTTCAGCCTGCTCTTCTCATGCCGCCCCTCCCAGGAGCACCAGCGCCGCAACGCCCAGCCCAAGGCCTATCCATCCAAGCGTCCCGGGACGCTCTCTCGTAAACACCGCCGAGCAGAACGCGACAGTGATCGTCGAGCCGCCGTTGGTCGCCGTGAAGAGCACATAAGCGGGCACCTTGCAGTTGCCAAGCGCGACGAGACATAGGTAATTGCTCACTGAGAAGATGGAGCCGATCACAAAGCCGATCGCGACGGCCGTGAGCCTTTTCTTGCTTGCGGGTCTCGAGACGCAGAACACAGCGCTGCAGAGGAAAAACACCAGCGTCTCGGTTCCGAGGTATGCGAACTTGTGCGCCGGCGGGTCCATCCCTCCAAGCGGCGCGGCCCACGCCTTGGCGACGTCCATCATATAAATCGCGCCGGCGTTCGTGAGAAAAGCGAGCGTCATGAAGAGGCCCCACCCGCGCTTGAAGGGGCTTGCCGGGTTGGCGTTCCCGCGCGTGCTGTCCCATCCGAGAAGCACTATCGCTGCCGCAGCGACGGCCAGGCCCGACATGCCCGCGAACTTCACGGGCGCGCCGGGATAGATAAGCGACGCCGCGGCGATCGCCGCAAACCCGAGCGTGAGGATCGTCCACGACACGGCGAGATTGCCCCGCGACACCGCGCCCATAAATAGCGGCACCGCCGCGAATATCCCGGTACCGGCGATGAGCCCCGCCGAGAAAACCGAATGCGGCGCCGAAAGGAAGTGCGCCCCTTGGTACTGCGCGAAGATAACCGTCGACACAAACCACGTGAAGCTCGACGCCACCGTCATCCACGTCGACGGCGCGCCCCTCTTCGCGCCGACGCGATACATAAACGCAAGCACCGTCCAGAGAGCGATGATTATCCCAATTACTGTGTACTTCATGAATTCTCAACTCGTCAACGCGGATTCGCTACGTGCAGGAGACATTGTACCCCATGGCGCGGCAGTGACAAGAGCGCCTCGGCCGCAGTCGCCCTATCGCGAGGCAGAAGATTCGATCCGTCCTGCGTCGTCAGAAGGTCCGTGCGCGGCCCACCACTGCCTGAATGTGTCCGTTCCCGACAGGACGCTTTCCGGGTCGACAGCGCTCTCCACTGCGACCTTATGTCCCGCGTCGAGATCGAAGCGCGCCGGCAGATTGGCAAGTGATACCGCCCGTCTTGAATCGTACGCTTGACCGCCGTCTATCCCGTTGACACAGGCGTTGAGCAGATAATCCGCAGGCGCCATCCTGCCATCAGGCATGCCCCATAGTGTGAAACTGCGGTCGGGCGGCGTAAGCGCGAAGGTGAGGTAGGCGTCGGATGACATGATCCCTATGCTTCGGCCAACCGGCTCGTCATTCGCAGGCGGCTTCCACGAAGAAATCACGCCTGCTTCGCGGTTGTTCTCATCGAAGAAAACAACCCTCAAATCGCCTTTCACCGCCCTGTAATCCCCCGGGAGCACGGGCGGGAGTTCGCCCGTGTCGCGCCAGTGTATGACCTCGAGAGCAGCCTGATGCGGGTTGAAGCCGCCGTATTTCATAGAGCCCTTTGTCGCATCGGACCCGACACCCATGAAGTCGGTGCCATGCCAGCCGTTGATCATCTGGACCACCGGCACGACCGCTTCCCTGGTCTCACCGTGCTGGACCTCGTCCCGCAGGAAATTCACTAGCGCCGCCGTTGCGGTCTGCCTGTCGCAATGCCTCGCCACCGACGAAAGGATGCTCTTGAACGCCTCTATATCGTCCCCCGCGAGATCGCTCGTGAGCGACGTAGCCGCCAGCGTGGCGGCGTCAGCGGCAAGCGCTTCGTCGCCGCTCTCCGCAGGGCCAAACTCCGATGCGATAAGCCTGCGGAGTCTCAAAGCGCGTGCCCATGAGTCCTCCGGCCCGAGGGCTTCTATCGCCCTCTCGTCTCTCAAGGCCCGCCACCATAGCGCGGCCCTGTCGCCCTGCGCCAGACCGCCGAGCGCCTGAGCGGCTTCGGGCGAGGGGCACTGGATGAGGCTTTCTATGAGGGCAGGACTCTCCTCTCCGCCCTGCGCGAGAAGAATCTCCCTGATCCGCCTGACATGTACCGCCGAAAGCCGGTTGGCGCAGGAGGCAATGTACTCCGCGGCCTCCTGCCGTGTGAATGGATAGTAGTCCTCATTCAGCAACTCGAAGGCTGGCTCAACGAAGCCGTCAAAGTCCAGCGGAAGACCCAGGCGGACCGCCGAGAGCCGGATTGACGCCGCATCGGACTTGAGCCAGAACCGTGCCGCGTTCAGAATCCTGTCCCTGGACTCCGGCGTCAGCGTGCTGAAATCCATACCTTGCCCCTGCAGAGGGAAGAGCTCAGCCGCCCTCCTGATATGCTCGCTGCGCACGATGTCGATTACCTTCATGGCCTCGTCGAGGGAGCGCAGGTTGTAGTCTCTCAGTGCCCGGGGACTGCGGTCCTTGATCGCGAGTCTGTCTGCCATCTCCTCCAGGTACGCCGCGGTGTGAGTCTCAGGGTGGTCGCTCCTCGGCAGGATGATATTGTGGAAGGTCTTCTCGCGCCTCTTCTCACAGATCGTGATCGCGGAAATATCGCCGGGCATGCGGTGGTGGATCGTGAAGTAGCACACCGATCCTCCATCCTTATAGCCCAGTGGGTAGCCGTTGTAGTGGATATTCTCGCGGTTGCCTTCGCGATCGTACACGAGGACCTCGGGCTCCATCCCCAGCCAGCCATGTACCACGAGTTGGCACCATGAGCCCCATTCATCGAGGCTGTCTCTGATGAGGAGCGTGCCATCTCTACCGCCCTCCGCCTGAACGGTCTGGCCGGACTTGAATGGTCCCGTGAACGTGTACTGGGCTTCCCCGCGCGGCCCCGACCAGTAAGAGAGTGTGACATCCACGCTCCTTATCGGAACCGTTCGCTTCCACCACCTGAGGCCCCTCATGTCGAACGGAAGATAGGTGTCGCGCGCGGCAGGAATGCGCGAAAGCTGATAGGACTTCAGCCCGTCGACGCCTCTCTGCCGCTGGGAGGACGCGCGGTGGTCGCCGTCCCAGTCCCAGTAGCCGACGACATGCGACGTGCCCGAATCCTTGATCTTCGTGAACTCCGATAGCGTGACCCCGGCTGCCTCGGGAGATGTGAAAACGAAGGCGTACGGCAGAATGCCTTCCTGGTCGTATAGCCAACCGATGCCCGGCGTCGTCGCGAACTTCGCGCCCGCGGCGTCATACACGTCGGAGCCGCCGGTTGGCCAGACGGCGACGAGGCGTATGTCCGCGCCGTCGCCGGTCACGTAGCCGGGAGATTTTCGCGCGATGCGAGTGAGGATTGGCGGCAGAAACAGCGTGAGTGCCAGCGCGACGACAACAAACGCCGCGAAAACCCCTCTGCGCCGCTCCGCCTTCCCGCTGGTCATAACTCCCTCGCGTTACTGCGAACTCGACGACTCGATACCCGCTGCCGCGGCCGCCACCGGCCCGTGCGCCTTCCACCACTCGTCGAACAGCTTGGTCCCCGACAGCACGCTCTCCGGCGAGTCGGCGCGCTCGACCACTACTCTGTGCTCCGGCTCGTTATGAATCGCGTAAGGAAGCTGAGTCAAAGAGAAGCTTCTTGAACCATACGAACTCCCAAGCACTTGGCCGTCGTCAGCGTATTCAGAGATGGCATACTCCGCGCTGTAGTCCGGCGGTGGCCGCCTGGACTTGTTCATTCGATGCCTCAGTGGCACAAGCATCCGCGTGGTAGGGGCAATGGAATAGACTGCGCACACCGCCTGACCCCTGGCGATGTGCACCCGGCTGAACTCGTCCGGCGCCGAGGAGGGCGTCCAGATGCCGATGGCGCTCTTCTCAAGGCTTTCGGGCCTATAGGCGATCACCCTGAGATCATCTCCAGTGACCCTGTAACCGTCGGACGAGTCGATGCGCACCTCACCCGTGTCGAGCCAATGCACTGCGTCGCGCACCGCCTGTATCGGATTCGTCCCGGCTATGGGCTGATCCTCGCCCGTTGCGCTGGCGCCGACTCCGCCGATGTTGAAGCCGTACCAGGCATTTAGTTGCCTCACGGGCGCGAGAAGCGGCAGACCGCGCCGGCTCGCGAGTCTCAGAGACGAGACGGCTATGGGTTCGACGGTTGCCCTGTCGGCGACTTCTGCTAGTCGCTCGAAGATCGCGTCGGGAATCACGGGATCAGCGGTCGGTAGACCGTCCGTCAGGAACGATATCATGCGTTTCTCGGCTTCGGCTTTGATGCTCTCCGTTTCGCTCGCCTCGGGCCCCGATGCGATATAGGCCCGGACCTTCACTTCGTCCGGCCACGAGTCCTTGTCGCCGAACGCGGAAAGGGTATTGTCCTGCCCCATGGCGCGCCACCACACGGCGATGTTGTCGCTCAACTCGAGTCTGCCAAGCGCCCCTGTGGCCTCCGGAAGCTTGCTTTCCGACAGGCACTCCCATAGTAAGGGATTGTCCGGTTTCTCCTTGAGAATTTGCTCTATTCGTCTGATATCGTCCGGCGAGAACTCGTCGGTATGTTCCGCAAGCGCCTGCGACACGCGTTCGAAGGCGTATGGCCTTCCCTCGCCACTCTCGCAATAGGCTAAGGCGATCGGAATGAATTCCCTCGGGCTGAGCGAAATCCCGAGGGTGATCCCCTGTTCTCTGAGTTCGGCGTCGTCCGATCTCCGCCATGCGTCAACCGCGCGCCTTATGCGTTCGAGATCCTCGGCGCTCAGCTTCGCTCGCTCTTCCTGCGAGGAGAGCTTTGACTGCACCATCCAGGACGCGGACTGCGCATGAGATCCCTGCACCAGGTCGATGACTTTGAGCGCTTCATCGTCTGAGTGGATGCTGTAGTTGTCCAGGTTGGCCAGTCTGTCGCCCGCCAGTTGAAGGCGCTTGGCTATTGCCTCCAGATATGGAGGCCGCGATTGCCCGGTTATGCCCCGAATCCGGACAGGCAGGCGATGAAAGGTCTTCTCCTTCCCTTCTTCACCTATGGTTATCGCCGCTATATCCTCAATGCTGCGGCCGGGGATATCGAAAGCCACACACGTGCCTGAAGAGCCGTCGCTGGAGCTATCCGCGTCCCACCACTCCGTGTCTGCCTCCACGAGTCCGCGTTTTCCAGCGCTATCGTATGTGAGAACGTCTTTAGTCTCGTCAGATACGACCGGTGTTCTAAACTGTCCCTGTACCCCCCAGCCGTCTCCGGCGGAATAGTAGTTGCGGAGCACCAGTATTTCGGTGTCGTCGTTTTCAGCCGCAGAAGGCTTACCCGCCACGAACGGCCCCACAAACGTCGCCTCTGCCTTGCCTCGTGGGCCCGTCCAGTAGGCCAGCGTGACGTCGATGGCGGTCAGCCGGTTTGCGAACAACCGGTATAGAAGAGGTATGCGCGACAGCAGGCCGCTTGGGTGCTCATAGTGCTGCAGCGTCCAGTACAGCCGCTTGTCGTTCGGATAGCCGGTATAGTTGGCGGCCTCCAGAATGAAACCTGATATCCTGGACTGAGGCTTCCCGGACTCGGTGGCATTAACCCATGGGGAAAACACCACTTCCTCTGTCTTGGGGAGGTCGAAGATATACGTGCGATTGACTGTATTCGAGTTGGGTTGCCACAGGCCATAGCGCCATGAGATGCAGGACTCGCCGATCTTCTTGCCCCTGACATCAAGCACGTCGGAAGTCCCGCCCGGCGCTATCCCGTACAACCTGATGTCGAGTGGATCGCCGGTTACGTAACATGAGGGCGGCCGCAGGCGAACCGCGAGAAACACCGGAACGGCGATGACAACCAAGAGCATCAGTGCTGCGAGCGCGACGATTCTCCTTTTCGCGTGCATCTGTGTCTTCCCCCAGGACCGTGGCTGCGCCCAGATCAGTCGCAGGCAATGCTATGCGTTATATAGAGCGTCGAGGAGGGCATTTATGTCTTTTTCGTCGTTATAGAAATGCGGGCTGACCCTCATAAAGTCCGCCCTGCCTGTGCAGATGACGCCCTTGGCCTGGAGCGCCTTCTGCATTGCCGGCCCGTCCCCGCCGGGCGCGGGGAATGAGACAATGCCGGACCATTCGTCGGCGCCGCGTGGGGAGCGGACGGTTATGCCTTTCTCGCCGAGGCGCTTCACGAGGTAATCTGTGAGTTCCTTCACGCGCGCGGTCACGTTGTCCATGCCGGCCTCATAGAAGAGCTCCAGCGCGCCGCCGAGGCCGGCGATGCCGCACATGTTGAGGCTGCCGGGCTCGAAGCGCCCGGCGTTTTCCGCTGGGATAAAGTCGTATCGCATGAATTTGTGCGAGTCCTTGACGGATTTCCACCCGGCCACGGGGGAGTGAAGCGACCCCATAGCATCCTTGGAGACATAGAGCAACGCTGTCCCCTCAGGCCCGAGAAGCCACTTGTGCGCGTCCGCCGCGGCGGCAGTCACGTTCCATTCCTTCGCATGGAACTCGAGCGCCCCCAGCCCCTGGATCGCGTCCACCACGAGATACACGCCGCGCTTGCGGCATTCGTCGCCAAGGCGCGCAAGGTCGATGCGATACCCGCTGTTGAAGCCTACCCAACTGATCGCGACCACGCGAGTACGCTTGTCGATTGCCGCGACCAGGCTATCGATGAGGATGCGCCCCTCTTTGGTGGGCCTCACGATCTTCACGTGAACGCCGCGGCGCTTGAGGTTGAGCCAGGGGTACGCGTTAGCGGGGAATTCATTGGACGGAACAACGACGTTATCCATCGTTCGCCAGTCTATCGACTCCGCAACAAGTGACAGCGCCCCTCCCGTCGAGCTCGCGAACGCGACCTCGCTCGTGTCGCACCCGAGGATGCGCGCGCCAAGCGACCGCGCGCGCTCAACGCTCGCGTACCACTTGTTGACCGCCGGCCGCGCGACCTCGAGCGCGTCTGTCGCCCAGACATCCATATGCCGCTTCACCCTTAGCGATATCGGCGCCACCGCGGCGTTATCAAGAAACACCGACCGCTTCGTAACCGGAAACTCCTCGCGGTATTTTGAAAGGCCCATCCGCTCTCCTTATGCCTTCGGCCTTCAGACAGGTTTGCTTCAGTCTTCAGCCTGATCTATATCACCCCGACCGCTTCCAGCCACGCCTCCGCGAGCACGCAATGTCCCGCGATAGAGGGGTGCACGCCGTCCGGGAGCCAGAAGTCGACCGACGGACCGCCTTCAACGGCCTTCCACATGCGGTCCCGCGCAGGGACGAGGATCGCGTCAAACTCCTTCGCGAACGCCTCGACCTCGGCGGCATACTCCGCGCACATGACGTTGGACTCGTCCTGGGGATCCGCGTTCACGGTCGTGGGCGTCATCAAGATCAGGTGCTTTATCCCCGAGTCGAGCGCGTCCTCGATGAGACGGCGGTAATTGGTCTTGTAGTCGGGCAGCGCTATCGCCTTTTCCACGCAACCATCGAACCTCCGCCAGATGTCGTTGACGCCGATCATAACCGATAGATGCGTTGGCTTGAGATCGAGGACGTCCTTTTCCCACCGGAGCAGAAGATCCACGCTCCTGTCGCCGCTGATGCCGCGGTTAATGACTTCGATCTTGCGGTCGGGGGCCATCGTCCCGAGGAATCCCTTGATGATCGCCACATAGCCGTCGCCGAGTTTGTGCTGGTCGTTGCGCCAGCCGCTATCGGTTATGCTATCTCCCTGGAAAACAATCCTGTCGCCGTTCTTGAATGGGAAGCGTTTCATGTCTTTCTCCGTGGGTTAGTGCCGCCTGTCCGAGAGTTGAATATATCCGACAGGAATTCGGGCGCAACCGAAAACATTCCGGGCCGGGCCAATTTGCCTCATGTGGTATATTTGTGGAAAAGAGCAAAGCTTGGCAGAGCTTTCTGCCGAAAAAAGAAATGCTCTTGGACGTGTGAACGATATCCGGCGCGACCGTGCACCGTGCGATGCGCGATTCGCCTACAATACAAGCCGCTGCGGGGTGCGACCCTCAGCGGCCGCTTTGTTTTGGGACGGCTCACGATAAGCTTCGCCATGCTGCGTTCTCGGTCGAAGTCAATCCTCAGCGTGGCGAGTGCCAAGCCTCCGGTTGACTTCTCCCTCGGGCCTTGCCTGGCTCGCTTCTCCTGAGCCGCTCGGAAGTTACTTCCCCGCGGAAAACACTTCGCCGGCGTGATATGAAGACCTCACGAAGGGGCCGGAGAGTGCTGCCGTGAATCCCATCATCAGCGCGATCTGCCGCATTTCCTCGAATTCATCCGGCTTCACGAACCGCTCGACGGGCAGGTGGCGCTTGGAAGGGGCAAGGTACTGGCCGACGGTGACAATCGAGCAGCCGGCGGCGCACAGGTCCTTGAAGACGTCGACGACCTCATCGAGCGTTTCCCCTACGCCGACCATGATGCCGCTCTTGGTGGCAAACGGCGCAGCGCCGTCCTGCCGGCTTGCCGCAATGTCAGCCGCGGCCTTGAGCACCTCGAGGGAGCGTCTGTAATCCGCCTCCGGACGCACGGCCGGGTAAGCCCTTGGCACCGTCTCGACGTTATGGTTGAACACGTTCGGCCCCGCCTCGACGACTGTGCGGACGGATTCCGCCGAGCCTCTGAAATCCGGCACGAGGACTTCGATCGTCGCGTTGCAGACCGCCCTGATCGCTGTGATAGTCCTTGCGAAGTGCTCCGCGCCGCCGTCGGCAAGGTCGTCGCGCGTTACGGACGTCACCACAACGTGCGAAAGCCCCATGAGGCGCGCGGCCTCGGCTATCCGGTCGGGCTCGTCCGCCTCAAGCGGCGCAATCTGCCCCTTGTCCACCGCGCAGAACCTGCACGCCCTTGTGCAGTTGGGTCCCATGATGAGAAACGTCGCAGTGCCGTGATGGAAGCACTCGACGATATTTGGGCAGAGCGCGCTCTGGCAGACCGTCCTCAGCCGCAGATCCTTGAGGAGCTCGCGTACGCGCCCCGCTTCAGGCCCTGCGGGGATCGTTTTCTTCAGCCAGTCGGGCAATCGTCTCGATACGCGTTCTGTGGTCATTTCAACGTTCCGCCGCTTTGGTTGTCCGCCAGATCCCTTCCGCATCGCAGCAGGGCGACTCACCGAGTCGCCCCTACGATTCCTTTGCGAGACTCTTCTCTGTCGCCCCCGCTACGATTCCTTCGCGAGTGCCTTCTCAAGCGCATCCGCTACAACGCGCTTTACCTCATTCATGTCCACGGGCCGCCCGAGGACGGCGCGCATGCTCGTCACCTTCTCGCCCGCGAGTCCGCACGGCACGATCACGCCGAACTCCGCCGGATCGATATTCACATTGAGCGCAAATCCGTGGAAAGTTATCCAGCGAGTCACGGCCACGCCGATTGCGGCAACCTTGCCCTGCGCCGTCCAGACGCCCGTGAGCCCCTTGCGCCGCGAGCCTTCTACCCCGAAGGCGAGCAGTGTCTCTATCAGCGCTTCCTCCAGGAGTCTCAGATACTTATCGAGCGCGATGCCTCGCTGTTTGATATCAACTATCGGATAGCCGACAAGCTGCCCCGGCCCGTGGTAGGTCACATCTCCGCCGCGTTCGATATCCGCCACGTCGATGCCGCGCGCTGCAAGCGCCTCCCGCGGCACAACGAGGTGCCCCTCTTCGGCCTTCCTTCCAAGAGTCACAACCGGCGGGTGTTCCACGAGGACGAGATAGTCAGTCGCGTCGCCGGCCTTCTTGCCGTCCACAAGCGACCGCTGCAGCGCAAGCGCCTCCGCATAGCGCATGAGACCTGCATCGATGAGCGTAAGCTGACGTAGGGTGGGCTTTAGCCCACGCGTTCTGTGCGACTCCTGGATCAAAGAAGACACTCGCAATCCCGGACGTTACTATCCACCCAGATACGCGCCGCCGGCGCATCTTGTATGCTTTACCTGCAGTCTCCGGTTTCCAGTCTGCAGTCTCTACAACGCCAGATGAATCGCCCTGTCCTGGAATACCTCGCACGCTTCCCTGAATGCCTCCGGCAGCGTCGGATGCGCGTGGATCGTACGGGCGACGTCGGCAGCGGTCATCCCATTTTTCATCGCAACCGCCGCCTCCGCAATGACTTCCGATGCCCCGTGGCCGATGATGTGGACGCCGAGAATCTTGCCGGTCTTCGACTCGCCGATCACCTTCACCTGGCCGTCGATCTCGCCGTCGGCGTGCGCTTTGCCGAGTATCCTGAACGGGAAATGAGCCGCGCGATACTCGAACCCCTTCTCCTTGACCTCGCGCTCACTCATGCCGACGTTGGCTGCCTCGGGATCGGTGAATACGCACGCGGGCACAACCGAGTAATCCATCTTCGACTCGTGGCCCATGATGTTTTCAGCCGCGACGATGCCCTGTTCGCTGGCGACGTGCGCGAGAAGCATCTTGCCCGTAGCGTCGCCGATGGCGTAAATCGTGGGCACGTTCGTGCGGCAGTGCTCGTCAATCACAATATTCCCGCGGTCGAGCGCAACTCCCACCTCCTCAAGGCCGATGGCGGCCGTCACCGGCCTTCGGCCGACAGATACGAGCGCGAAGTCTGCGGATATCGCCTCGCCGCCCGCAAGGGTTGCGGTCACTCCGCCGTCGGTCGTCTCCATCTTCTCCACCTTGACGCCTGTGCGGATCTTGACCTTGCGCTTCTTCAAGCCGCGCCCCACGTCCTTGATGATCGATTCATCCATCGTGGAGAGGATGTTGTCGAGGAGCTCGATAATCGTCACATCGAGGCCGAGGTTCGCGTAGAGCGACGCGTACTCGCACCCGATGAAGCCCCCGCCGACCACAATTACCGACTTGCCTATGGACGTCTTTGCCACCGCGTCGTCGCTTGTGACTACGCGATTGCCGTCAAACGGGAACATCTTCGGCTTCGCCGGTTCACTCCCGGTCGCGACCACGATGTTTTTCGCCTCGATGGTCCGCGTGGAGCCGTCCTTGAGGGTGACCGCCACCGAGGTAGGGGTGGCGATCCTGGCTGTCCCCATCACGCATTCGATCCTGCGCGCCTTGAAGAGGGCGGCAATTCCGTCGCGCATGATTGAGACCACTTTGTCCTTGCGGGCGGTCATCGCGGCGTAATCTATCGACATTCCGCTCGTCGCGATGCCGAACTCCGCGGAATTACGGATAAGCGCCGCCACGCGCCCCGACTTTATAAGCGCCTTGGTGGGTATGCAGCCCCTGTTAAGACATGTTCCGCCGAGGAAAGCCTTCTCAACGACCGTGACCCTCGCGCCCAGCTGCGCCGCGCGGATCGCCGCCACATACCCGCCCGGACCGGCCCCGACAATAACGAGGTCGCAATCTGCCATTACTGTGTCCTCTACGATGGAATTAGACGGAAACTTCGAGTATGTCAGAACGAGGCAAGTATAAGACTGCCCCCGAGACCGGTCAAGGTCCTTCACTTTTTGGTAGTGGGTCAGTTTGACCTTTGACAATTTGAGAATGGTCTTGCCGCGCTTGGAAAAGTCCGATATGATGTAGATATGCAAAAGCGCTCAAGCAAGAAGAAGATGGACATAAACGCGCTTGCCGCAAGTATCGTCGGCGAAGCGACGGGGGCTGCACCAACAGAAGCGCCACAGCGCGAGAAGAATCCCGCTGCCGTGGCGCTCGGTCGTCTTGGCGGCCTCAAGGGCGGGAAAGCGCGGGCTGAATCTCTTTCGGCTGCAAAGCGTCGGGCGCTTGCGAAGAAGGCGGCTCAGGCTCGGTGGCGGCGTCCGAAAGATTCGGCACCTGATCTTTCATGAAATCGAATAGCTGTGTATCCCCCTTCTTTGGGTGCGCAATTTCCAGCATCGCCATAAAATGACTCCATGATTGCGCTACCCTCATTAAGGTAATTACAGACACGAGATGCTGTACGAGTGCGGGACAACCAATATCTTCGGTAAGCCACTGGTGATGCTTTGCCCTTCGGCGCCCGTTCTCTACGGGATTTAGCCGCTGAAGCTCCTCGGTTATGCCAGGCGCCAAGCGATTGTATACGATATCGGTCGTATAATGGGCGACGATCTGGGGGCGATTAACCTTCATGCCTTTCCACTGCCAGCCGTGTAGGCGGAAAATCCCGTAGTAGAACTCATCTGGAAATCGTTTTGCCCATGCTGCGTATTCTTTGCGCAAATAGGCATCCAATATCTTCTGCAAAGCCAAACGGTCACGCACTTCCTGATAGCCGGTCGCCTCGTCTATCAGCGCTGCTATGCCGACTTCGGCAAGTCCGTCATAGAGGATGCGTGCGCGCTCTGCTACGTGTTCCTGTATAGCGGTCAGCGCACCAGCAAAGTGGGCATTGATGAATACAGAGCACACCTTGGGCAATAGCTCTGCCCGGTAGCCGAAAGCCTTCTTGCCGTTAAGGCGGAACTCTATCTGGCTTGACGTCACCTCTAACTCTGGGCCAATAAAGGGTTTGAGGTTCTTGGCGGTTAAAAAAGCGGGCAAGTTGACGTCACCATCGTAATACTGTCGCCCTTTCGCTTGACGTGCGCGCCCGAGCGCCTTCATAAATCCACTTTGGGTTAGCACGCGCTCGCCGGTATTGAGGTTTGCGCAAGGCATCTCAATTCCAGCAATGTGGAGAAAGCCAAAGTGTGTGGCCTTTGATAAACCGTCCTTGCCCTTCGCTTGTCCGGCAGCCTTAGCGATCTCGCTTCGCCTTGCAGGAGTCAATGCCGCCGCCCGTGCGTAGCCGCCCGCCGCCTTGCCAGAATGCTCGTCCTGCGTCATACAAGAATCTCCTAATGGCCCATGCAAGTATTTCACAAATCGAATACTTGCATTATCTGCCAAGACACACCATAATGCAAGTAATCTTTTTTATAATAACTTGCAAAACGGGCTTGACAATGCCAGAGCGCTCACGCATAATGGTCAGTATGAATAGCGCGACCGATACAGGAGAAAACCGATGAACGTGCTGACCGAGGCAAAGCGAGTTCAAGTAATCAGCGCTCTGGTAGAAGGCAACAGCATCCGGGCTACAGTGCGCATGACCGGGGTTGCGAAGAACACCATCGTCAAGTTGCTGGCCGAAGTTGGCGCGGCTTGCTCTGAATATCAAGATGCGGTCATGCGCGATCTGCCTTGTCGCCGGATGCAGTGCGATGAAATCTGGTCGTTCTGCTACTCCAAGGAAAAGAACGTGCCAGAGGACAAGAAGGGCGCATTCGGCTACGGCGACGTGTGGACCTGGACGGCGATTGACGCTGAAACCAAGCTCGTCCCCTGCTGGCTCGTGGGCCTACGCGATTCGGGATACGCTACAGAATTCGTCCGCGATCTTGCCTCAAGACTGCGTAACAGAATCCAGCTTACGACCGATGGCTACAAGGTCTATCTTGAGGCAGTAGAGGATGCGTTCGGCGGCGATATCGACTACGCGATGCTCGTAAAGATGTATGGCACGGCACCAGAGACTACAGCCGAAGTCCGCTATAGCCCGGCGGTATGCATGGCGACTCGGCAGACGGTAATCGCTGGCAATCCCGACCGCAGGCACGTATCGACCAGTTATGCCGAGCGGCAGAATCTCACGATGCGCATGTCGATGCGGCGGTTCACCAGACTGACGAATGCCTTTAGCAAAAAGATAGAGAATCTGGAAGCGGCGGTGGCGCTCCACTTCATGCACTACAACTTTTGCCGCATTCACATGAGTTTGAGAATAACCCCGGCTATGGCGGCGGGAATTAGCAAGCGCGTGTGGGAGATATCCGATATCGTAGCGCTGTTGGAGAAGCCCTAAACAGCACTGTGCGACGTTACGCTAATTGCAGTTCGGATGCGGGGATGGTGCGGTGTTCGCTGGGGCATTCCATTGCAGACGCATACGCCTGACGACGCTTGATCGTGCGAGGGCCACGCTCGTATGCGGCAAGGAGTAGTGCGGCGACCGAAATCAGTTCGCTTTTGTCTTTGTCTATACTGGAGCTTACAACCATACCAGCCAATCCAAACGACTTTATGATCGCAGCCACGCCCTTTACTTGGAAGCCAATGGGCCTGCGGTCTATCGCCGAACGATAAATCGTCAAGAGTTCATCTATGCGTTCTGCTATGATAGCTTCATCGACAAGTTGATAGACTATGCAATCGCCGTCTGGGTTATACCACGGCTCAGGAACGAACCTTTGTTCTCCCTGCATTTGGTCTGCTAAAAAGTGCTTTTCCATATTAGGCCCCCGTACCGGCTCTGCCAGTCGATTGGACAATATTTGTCATCGGCTGCGATGTCTTCTGTCCTGCATTCAAATACGCGTAGCCGTGGGTTAATATACACCGCGTATATCAGATTGTCCGGAAAAGGCAAGATTATACCAGAGCGAACCTGCCACTCAACTGGTTTTCCAGTGTAACACCATCCTCCGTCATTATACTCCCGCACTCCAAAGAAAATACGTTCGGTATGCTCCAATACGAACTTGGCGCAGCGGAGGTTTTCGTATTGCGTCGGCAAGAACTTGTACAGCCGTTCCGTGTATTGAGCAGGAAAGATCGCTTGGGCCTTTGGCCCCATCGGATTCCTTGGGTCGATGATCTCCTGCGCAAAGTCTGCCGCCATAGCAGTGCGACGTGCTACGCCCCCTCAGCAGGTCCTTCGGATTCGCGTGTCAACCGCATTAGCATTATGCGGCATACGCAACAATTGGTCAATAGAGAAAATCCGAACCCAAACTGACCCACTACCCACTTTTTCACGAATTCCGGCCGTTTGTTTCAAAATGAAACACTTATCGACGGAAGACGTAATCTAACCACTAAAAACCTGTTGACAGAAAGGCGCGCGCTATTTACTATATTGCCTGCGTAAGCGTCTGCCTTGGATCCGGTTTCAAGGCTGTCGCCGTAAAAACTTAACCAGTAAGGAAATACGTTCCGAGCGGAAAGAGCTTCTGGACTCGCGGGCTTTGGTCCCGGAGTTTCCAGGACGTGTTTGAGCTGGCGAAAGAATCGTTGAAAGGTTCCAAGTGACTGTTTCGGGTTTAATGCTTATTTTGGCCTGTGTCGCGCTTGTAGCGGTATGGTCGGCGCGGCGGCAGGCGGTCGATTTTGGCTACCAGTCGCAGTCCGGGCGGCCTATGTCTGGTCGCTTCGGGCGTGAATCAGTCCTCATTTGCGGCTATTTCCCGGTCCTAAGCGGCATTTTGCGCGGTTTAGAGCCAATCCCGGCTCTGATTCCGATGTGCCGCAGCCGGGAACGGTGCTGATTTCGCATCCAAATCCGGATAGTCTGTCCAGCCTCAAACCCCCGGAGTCCAGTTCCGCGCTTCGCGTAATTGATCCGCGCCTCCCGAGCGCGGTCAACGCTGGAAAGGAAAGGGGGCTACAGTGCTTCAGGGAATTCTACTTGCCGTTGCCGGTCTTGTTATCGGCGGCGGCTTGGGGTATGCCGCGTATTACTTCTACGGCGTCTACACCAAGAAGAGCGCCTCTCGTGACGCCGCCCATCTCCTCGAAGAGGCCCACACCGAGGCCGACAAGGTCCAGAAAGAGGCCGCTCTCGCTTCCAAAGAGGAAATCTTCAAACGGCGCGAGGAGTTCGAGAAGGAAACGCAGGAAGTCCGCAATGAGCTCAAGAACCTCGAGCGCCGCCTCACCCGCCGCGAGGACAACCTCGACCAGAAAGCCGACGGCCTCACCAAGCGTGAGCGGGGTTTGGAAGAGCAGGAAAAGAAGATCGTCGAGCGCGACGAAGAGAGTAAGACCAATAAGCAGCAGCTCACGCAACTGATCGAGCAGGAGAAGGACGCCCTCGCGAAAGTGGCGGGCTTAACCCGCGACGACGCCAAGAAGCTCATTCTGGAAAAGCTCGAATCGGAAGTCCAGCACGAGGCCGCGACCCTCATCAACAAGATCACCGAAGAGACCAAGGAGCAGGCCGACGCCAAGGCGCGCGAGATCGTTACCCTGGCCATCCAGCGCTGCGCCGCGGACTGCACACAGGAAGTCACGGTCAGCACGATTGATATCCCCTCGGACGAGATGAAGGGGCGCATTATCGGCCGCGAAGGCCGCAACATCCGCGCCTTCGAGCGCGAGACCGGCGTTGACGTAATCGTCGACGACACCCCGGGCGTAGTCGTAATATCCTCCTTCGACAGCGTTCGCCGCGAAATGGCGAGGCGCGCGCTCGAAAAGCTGATTGTCGATGGCCGCATCCATCCCGCGCGCATAGAAGAGGTGGTTGCGGAGGCCAAGAAGGAGATTGAAGAGGTCATCAGGGAGGCAGGCAAGGAAGCGGTTCTGGAGGCCGACGTTCACGGTCTCAACTCAAAAGAGGTCGAGCTTCTCGGCCGGTTGCGCTTCCGCACCTCCTACGGCCAGAACGTGCTCAGGCACTCAATCGAGGTCGCGCTCCTCTCCGGCATCATCGCGTCGGAACTCGGCCTCGACATCCAGCTTGCCAAGCGCTGCGGCCTCCTGCACGACATCGGCAAGGCCGTGGACCACGAGATCGAAGGCGGGCACCCGACCATCGGCGCCGACCTCGCTCGCCGCTTCAACGAGCGGCCGGAAGTGATCAACGCCATCGCTGGACACCACGAGGACATCCCGGCGATAAGCCCCTACACGATTATGGTCGCAAGCGCGGACGCGATATCGGCCGCGCGCCCCGGCGCGAGAGGCGAGAGCCTGGAGCGCTACATCAAGAGGCTGGAGCGGCTGGAGGAAGTCGCGCAGTCCTTCCAGGGCGTCGACCTTGCATTCGCCATCCAGGCCGGCCGCGAGATACGCGTGATCGTCAACAGCGACAGGATCAGCGACGTCGACGCCGCCAAGGTCGCCCGCGACATCTCCAAAGAGATCGAAAAAGAGCTCTCGTACCCCGGCGAGATCAAGGTAACGCTCATCCGCGAAACGCGGTTTGTGGAATACGCAAGATAAGCAGAGTAGGGCGGGCTTTAGCCCACGCGCTGGAGACGGCACCCTACGCGAATAGTCCCCTCTCCCTCTGGGAGAGGGTAGGGTGAGGGCCGATCTCCAGCCGATTCGCACCCTTGCGGATCGCCTGTGAATGGGAGCGGGCCCTCCTGTCCCTCTATGGTTTATCTGCGTAATCTGCGCAATCCTTGTCCGGCATAGCCTTGGCGACGCCGGATGCGGATGATTGATTTTCTGTTCTCTTCCGACGGGAGCGCGCCATGGATCTCAAAGGCAAGACTGCAATAGTAACCGGTTCCGGCCGCGGCATCGGCAGGGCGATTGCACTTGAGTTCGCGCGCCAGGGCGCCAACGTCGCCTGCTGCGCGCGCCGCGAGCACGAGGTGAAGGAGACGCTCGACCTTATCCGCAAGGAGGGGGGGTCGGGGCTGGCCGCCGCCGTGGATGTTACCAAGAAGGCGGACATCAGCCGCTTCGTCCAAAGCGTCATCGACACCTTCGGCCGCATCGACGTCCTCTTCAATAACGCCGCGAGCTTCAAGGCATACGGTGCGATCTGGGAGTTCGATCCCGATGCGTGGTGGGGCGACATCACCACGAACGTTCTCGGCCCCATGCTCTTCGCGCGCGCGGTTCTCCCGTCGATGATGGCCGCCAACTCCGGCGTCGTGATCAATATGAACGGCGGCGGCGGAGTCGTGCCACTGCCCGGCGGCTCCGGCTACGGCTCCTCGAAGGCATGTCTCATGCGCCTCACGGAAACGTGGGCCAAGGAACTGGAGCGCTCCGGCTCGTCGGTGATGGTCGTCGCCATCGGCCCCGGATTCGTCCATACCGAGACGACTCACCTTCAGACGACCGACCCGCTTGCAGTGAAGTGGATCCCCTCCTCGAAAGAGGCCATCCTCGCCGGCAAGTGCCGCCCTCCCGAGGACTGCGCGAAGGCCACCGTCCGCATGCTTCACTATCTCACGCCCGAGATGAACGGCCGCATATTCGAGGTGGATACCGATTTCGAGCGTGTCGCCGCGCAGGCAACGAAGATAAAAGAACAGGACCTCTACGTAATGAGGCTGAGAAAGTAGCGCGCATGGACTACCGCATTCTTCTTATAGGCGACATCGTAGGCGCTCCGGGGCGCATAGCGATTGACATCGCGCTGCCGAAGTTGATCGAGCGCCACAAGATCGATTTCGTGATCGCGAACGCCGAGAACGCGGCAGGCGGCTCGGGGCTCACGCCGGATATCGCCGATGAGCTCTTCTCAAAGCACGTCGACTGCATCACAACCGGCGATCACGTCTGGCGTCAGAAGGAGATCGTGCCGCGCCTCGAGACGGATAACCGCATCCTCCGCCCGGCGAACTATTCGAAGAAGGCGTCCGGCAAGGGGTACGCGCTTATCGAAAAAGGCGGCGTCAAGGTCGCCGTGGTGCAGCTACTCGGGCGCATATTCATGCAGCCGATCGACGACCCCTTCGAAGCCGTCGACGAGATCGTCGGCGAAATGTCGATCGACACTCCGATTATCGTCGTCGACATGCACGCCGAAGCGACAAGCGAAAAGGTCGCCATGGGCTGGTACCTCGATGGCCGCGTCTCCGCAGTCATCGGCACGCACACGCACATTCAGACTGCCGACGAGAAGATTCTCCCCAACGGCACGGCGTATCTCACTGATGCCGGCATGACGGGCCCCTACGACAGCGTTATCGGCCGTGCTAAGGAGAAGGTCCTCGCCGCGATGACGACGCAGATGCCGCGATACTTCGACGTCGCCGAAAACGACATCAACCTCGCCGCCGCCCTCATCACCGTCGATACCGAGACCGGCCGCGCGAAGGCAATAGAGCGCGTCTACGAACACGTGCCCGAGAGGAAGTAGCTCCCATGGCGCGCCCCTTCAATCCCGACCTCATCCCGGAGATGGAAGCGCCGCGCCCCTACACGGTTACCGAGCTCAACGCCCTCGCCCGCAAGGCGCTGGAGCGCAATTTCAACTCCATTTACCTCGTCGGCGAAGTATCGAACCTGAGCCGCCAGCCGTCCGGCCATGTTTACTTCACCCTGAAGGACACGCAGAGCCAGATCGACGCCGTTCTATGGCGCGATTACGCGGAGGCGCTTCTCTTCACGCTCGAACCGGGCATGGAAGTGCTCGCGTTCGGCGACGTAACGCTCTACACGAAGATGGGCCGCTATCAGATCAGCGTGCGGACGCTTGAGCCGCGCGGGGCAGGGGCGCTGGACCTCGCGTTCCGGCAGCTAACGGCCAAGCTCGAAGCCGAGGGGCTCTTCGCGCCCGAACACAAGAAGGAACTCCCCTTCATCCCCCGGCGCATCGCGCTCGTGACAAGCATCTCCGGGGACGCGGTCCATGATATGCTCAAGAGCATCTACTCACGCTGCGCGAACGCGCGCGTATCGGTGCTTCCCGTGCAGGTGCAGGGCGCCGGCGCATCGAAGGACATCGCCGCGGCGATAAAGACCCTCAACGCCGACGGCGGCTTCGACGTCATCGTCGTCGGACGCGGCGGCGGCAGTCAGGAGGACCTCTGGGCCTTCAACGAAGAGCCCCTGGCCCGCGCAATATATGCGAGCAGAATCCCGATAGTCTCCGCCGTAGGCCACGAGAAGGACGTGACGATTAGCGACCTCGTCGCCGACGCCCGCGCGATGACGCCGACGCAGGTTGGGCAACTAATCGTTCCCGACGAGTGCGAAATACGCCAGCGTCTCGACGACGCGCGCTCGCGCCTTATCGCCGCGCTTTCACGGTGCGCCGAACGCGCGACTGACGACCTTGCATACGCCTGGCGGCATCCGGTCTTTATGCGGCCTGAGCGCATGATAGAGCCGCTTCGCCTGCGGCTCACGGACTCCTATGATCACGCGGCGCGCGGCTTCGATGCGCTTCTCAGGGTGTCGTCCGAGCGGCTGCAGCGAGCGCTTGTTGCCTTGGAATCCCTTAGCCCGCTCGGTGTCCTCGCGCGCGGCTATAGTGTCACCCGGGACGCCAAACGAAATGTGCTCAAAGACGCGCGCAGCGTGAAGCCCGGCGAATCGATAGAAACAATCCTCCACCGCGGCCGGATCAAATCGACCGTGACGGATCTCGAGATCGAAGAAGGGGCGCCCAATGGCTAAGAAGGAAAAGAAGGAGTCTTTCGAGGAGGCTTTGCAGCGGCTTGAGGAGATCGCCGAGCGCCTTGAGCGCGGCGACCTCCCCCTCGACGAGTCCCTCAAGAAATACGAAGAAGGCGTCGCGCTATATCGCTACTGCTCCGCCCTCCTCAAGGAAGTCGAGCACAAGATCGAAATCCTCACGAAGATCGAAGACGGCACCCTCGCCGCCACCGACGCGCCGGAGTTGGAACCCAAAGGATGAGCGTCTTGGGCCTAATGCAGTCGTAGGGGCGACTCGGTGAGTCGCCCTGCCGCGATGCCGACTAAACCCCCTCTATCCCCTTGCGGTAGTACTCGTCCTCGGTCCAACGTGTTGGATTGTTCTGAACGTAGTGCCGTCTGGCATCGAGATCTCTGTCGTTCCGGATAACGTGCTCATAGAGGTCACGCTGCCACAGTGACCCAACAGGGGCTACCCCAGCTTTCCTTGCCGCTCTTGATATGGCTCCCTTGAGCTGACCTACGATCGCGCCAACGGAACCACGCTTGGGTCCTTTCGGCCGCAAGTGGCCGTACTTGACCAAGATCGGATGCGGGCGGCACTTGCGGGCGTGATCTTTCAAACCTGGAGCCAGAAAGAAGATGGCATGGAAATGATTTGGCATTACGACGAACAGGTCTGGAAACACTCTTGGACGGATGGCCGGAGTCTTGAGCCATTCATCGCGGACGATTTCGCCGAGGGCAGTTAACCGAACGGCGCCGTTCTCCACCGTACCGAAAAGGCAACCGTGGTTACGTGCGCACAGGGTGATGAAGTAGGCGCCGGCGTCGGAATAGTCATAATCCGGTAAGCGGATGGAGCGACGATGGTGTTTCTCCGGGTCGTACGGGGGCATTCGTAGGTCCTCTGCGTCAGAGTGAGGGCGACTCACCGAGTCGCCCCTACGACCAAGATGATTGTACGCAAGGAAGGGGACATGCGCATCACGAGTCTCTGAGTCTGCGGACATGGAGATGGGTGGCTGCAATTGTACCCGAGTTCGACGAGTTCGCCGGGGTCAGGCGTCTTCGGGAGCGCGAGAGCCAGTGCGCATTCGCGGCAGGGCGACTCACCGAGTCGCCCCTACGACTTGGGCGATAGAACCACGCATGTGCGCTACAGTCACTGGTTAGGTGTCTCTTCTCCATACTCTACAATCTCGGGAATAAATCCGCCCTCATTTCTATTTAGCTATACAGGGGCGGCAAAACCGCAACCAATGACCCCGCTGGCCCACGTCAGTGGTGAGGCGCCGCCCCTCTTGATAATCTGTGAGCGCCCTCCCGGTTGAGGCTCGCTCGATATGTATAGAGGCGCCTTATCGCCAGGGAAACCAGGCACCTTCGCGTTTACAACACGAATCGGCATGAGGCGCCGAAATCACCCGCTACCCGGAAGCGGAAACGATACAAGAAAGCAGTAGCCAAGGTCGAAGTTCTCTCACAGTGTGAAAAGAATGGGTTGTGACCCCACGCACCAACGCCTGCAGGGGGCAAAGGGCGCTTGGTGCGCGTGTGTCTATGTCTGGGGGGACCCCATAGACTATGGGCAAGTACTCAGGCCCTGAGCGGCGATTCGTCAAACGGCACCATGTGAACTGCGTTTCCGTTCTCTATAGACGTCCCCTCCTGTTCGCGCTCGTTTCCTCGGCCCTCTCGCGCCCGTGTGACGTCTCCGACCTGAGCTGGCGCGGTGTCAGGTTCTACACGAAAAGGAAACTCCGAATAGGTGCGACGCTGAATATCGTATTCGATTGCGTAGGCAACCTCGGTCTTTACATATCAAGCACGCCAATCCAGGGCCGGGTCATCTGGCAAGAGAGATCGGAAAGCCACAAAGCCTGGCGCACCGGCGTTGCCTTCCTTCCGCTCCGCGACGCGGAGCGCGACGCTGTATTGCAAATGATCGAGGGCAGTGTAGCATATGATCAGAGGTTTACAGCGGAATTCGAGGGAGTATGAGTGGACCCTGTTCTCGACCGGGCATTCTCCGAGATCACGCCCGTAATCGATAGTGCGCTCGATAAGTACCTGCCCGCTTCGTCAGCCCCTCCCGGCCGTCTCGCGGAAGCGATGCGCTATAGCGTCTTTGCGGGGGGAAAGCGCTTCCGACCGGTCTTGGCCGTTCTCGTCTCGGATTCACTCGGCGGCAAACGCGAATATGTGATCCCCGCGGCCTGCGCCCTCGAAATGATCCACACTTACAGCCTGATCCATGACGACCTGCCCGCGATGGACGACGACGACCTCAGGCGCGGCAAACCCTCCAGCCACAAGGCCTTCGGCGAGGCGATGGCGATACTTGCAGGCGACGCGCTCCTGACGCTCGCGTTCGAGGTCGCCGCCGACTCGCCTGCCGCGGCTTCGCCCGCGCGCCTCGTCGCGGAGATGGCCAAAGGCGCCGGCCCCGCAGGCATGGTTGCTGGTCAGGTTGCCGATGTGGATGCCGAGGGGCGGGGCGGGGGCTTGGCGGAGGTCGAGTATATCCACAAGCACAAGACCGCCGCGCTCATTAGGGCGGCTGCGCGGATAGGGGCCATTGCAGCAGACGCAAACGAAGCCAAAGTCGCCGCCGCAGGCCGTTTTGGCGAGGCTCTCGGCATGGTTTTCCAGATAACAGACGACATTCTTGACGTAACCGCCGAGACCACCGCTTTGGGCAAAACCGCAGGCAAGGATGCTGCGGCAGGCAAACTCACATTTCCGGCCATTGCAGGCCTTGACGGCGCGCGCCAGGAGGCCCAAAGCTGGGCCGGCGAAGCTCTCAAATCCCTTGAACAGTTCGCTCCCACCCATACAATACTATCTCAACTCGTTCCCTACGTTCAAGGACGCACATCGTAACGCGCGTAAGCGCGAAAGAAGGCGGCTTTTGAATCGCATCCTGCCCAATATCAACTCGCCCGAAGACCTTAAAGGCCTTACGTGGGAACAACTTACGGCGCTCGCGGCCGAGATCCGCGAGGTGATAACCAACGTCGTCAGCAAAAACGGCGGCCATCTGTCGTCAAACCTGGGCGTGGTTGAGCTAACCATTGCCCTGCACAGGACTTACGACTTGCGCAAGGACCACATTATCTTCGATGTCGGCCACCAGGTGTACACGCACAAGATCCTGACCGGTAGGCGCGATTCCTTCGCTTCCATCCGCACGGACGGGGGGCTGTCCGGCTTCCCGAACCCATCGGAAAGCCAATACGACACGTTTGTTGAGGGTCACGCCGGGGCGGCGCTGTCGCAGGCCTTAGGGCTCGTGGCCGGAAGCGCCCTTACGGGCGACAAGGGGCGGGTAATCGCCTTCGTCGGCGACGGTGCGATGACCGCCGGCATGGCGCTTGAGGCGCTCAATACTTCGTCTCACATCGGCAAGCGTTTCCTTGTGATCCTCAACGACAACAACATGAGCATCTCCAAATCCGTCGGGGCGCTCGCCAACCATCTCAACAAGATCCGCGTCGGCTCGACGTATAACGAGCTCAAGCACGACATCCGGGCGATGCTGCAGAAGATCCCGCGCGTCGGCCACACGATGGAGCAGGTGATCGCGGAGGTCCGCGACGGCATTCGGCGCGCAATAATGCCGGGGCAGTTCTTCGAGGAGATGGGCTTCGCCTATTTCGGCCCCTATGACGGCCACGACATAAGACTCCTGTGCGAAACCTTCGCCGAGATCGACGGGCTTCCCCTGGATAAGCCTGTTCTCGTGCATGTTGTAACGGAAAAGGGGCGGGGGTTCAAGCCCGCGGAGGACGACCCTGCGGGCTACCACTCCGCCGCGCCGTTCGTGCACCTCAACGGCAAAGTGATTGCGCCGACGGAAGGGGTGCTGCCCGGTTACACCAACGTCTTTGCCGAAGCGCTCGTGGAAGCGGGCCGCAATGATAAGCGCGTCGTTGCGATAACCGCGGCCATGCCTGACGGGACAGGGACGGCCGAGTTCCAGAAGGTCTTTCCGGACCGGTTTTTCGACGTAGGAATTGCCGAGCAGCATGCCGTTGGCCTTGCGGCAGGGTTCGCGAGGGCCGGGCTTGTCCCGGTAGTAGCGATCTATTCGACCTTCCTGCAGAGGTCTTACGATCAGATATTCCACGAGATAGCGCTGCAAGGTCTGCCATGCGTCTTCTGCATCGACCGCGGCGGCCTGGTGGGCGCTGACGGCCCGACTCATCACGGGCTTCTCGACGTCGCGTATATGAGGGGCTTTCCGGGAATGGTCGTGATGGCTCCGGCGGACGCGGCGGAGCTGAGGAGTATGGTTCACTTTGCGATATCATCCGGCAGGGCAGTGGCCATTCGCTATCCGCGCTCGACGGTGGTTAAATCCGTCGCCGCCGGCACGCTGGCTCCCGTCGAGATGGGCCGATCCATAATGCTGCGCGAGGGGACCGATGCGACCATTATCGCCTATGGCGTCACCGCGAGCGCCGCGCTCGACGCTGCAGCCACGCTTGCGTTTGACGGCATCGAGACGGCGGTAGTCGACGCGAGGTTCGCAAAGCCCATCGATGCCGACATGGTGCTCGCGGCAGCGGAGCGCGGTCCGATAATCACGGCCGAAGAGCATGCTCTCGCCGGCGGGTTCGGATCGGCGGTATTGGAACTCCTTGCCGACAGGGGCATTCAGGCGCAGATCACGAGACTTGGCATTCCCGACAGGTTCGTCGAACATGGCGCGAGGCCGAGGCTTCTGGCCTCGGCATCGCTTGATGCGGCCGGGATGGCTGCGGCCGTGAAGTCCGCCGTCGGGTCACGGCGCGGCGCGCCGCGCGCGGCGCGGGAGGCGGCGAGTTGAAGAAGCGCATAGGGCTTTTCGGCAAGTTTTCCCGTCCGAGGGTGAAAGACATCGTCGAAGCGCACGCGTCGATACTTGCTGCGCGATACGAGACGAGCGTGTTCGACTTCGATAAAGAGCTTCCGCCGGAGACGAGTCTGGACCTCGCGATTATCTTTGGAGGCGACGGCACAATCCTCAGCGCGGCAAGGTTTCTCGCGCCGCGCGGCATCCCCGCTATCGGCGTTAATCTGGGCAAATTCGGCTTTCTTGCCGGTTGCATACTCGAGGACTGTGTCGGCCTTGTGGACCTGGTGATGGACGGCAGGCACAAGCCCGTCGAACGCACAATGCTCGAAGGCACGCTCGTTCGCGCCGGCAGAACGTCCGAGGTAATGACAGCCCTCAACGATATCGTTCTTACCGCGTCCGCGCCGACACGGATGCTGGAAATCCATCTTGGAATCAACGGCGTGGACCTCGCCTCCTTTACCGGCGACGGCCTCATAATCGCGAGCGCAACCGGCTCAACCGCTTACAACCTCTCTTCCGGCGGGCCTATTGTTACGCCGTGGGACGACGTGATAATACTTACCGCGCTTGCGCCACACACGCTTTCTATGAGACCTATGGTGATATCGGGCAGCGAGGTTGTGAGCGTGACGCTCGCTGCGCGGCGGGGCGACATATCGGTGACCGCTGACGGCCAGACGTCGCTGTGCATCAAGAGCGGCGACAGCGTACGGGTGTCGCGCGCGCCTTACAAATTCAAGCTCTACGAGGGGCCCAATTGGAGCTTCTACAAGATCCTCAAGACCAAGCTCCGATGGGGCGAGGAGCCCGCGTATGCCAAAGATAATTATTGACGAAAAGTACTGCAAAGGATGTGGCCTGTGCGTGGTGTTCTGTCCGAAGGGCGCGCTCGTCATGTCGCATGGGCTCAGTAAGAGGGGCGTCAATCCGGCTACGCAGGTCGAGGGCAAGCAGTGCAGCGGATGCTTGAACTGCGCCGTCATGTGCCCCGACGCCGCCATCGAGATCATTGCCACCGAGACAGGAAAGTAAGGGAAACATGGCCCAGAAGCGACTCATGGGCGGCAACGAAGCCATGGCCGAAGGCGCCATTCGCGCGGGCTGCCGCTTCTTTTACGGATATCCGATAACGCCGCAGAACGAAGTGCCGGAATACATGTCGCGCCGAATGCCCCAGGTCGGCGGCACGTTCATCCAGTCGGAAAGCGAACTCGCCGCGATAAACATGGTCCTCGGCTCGGCCGCTGCCGGCGCGCGCGCGATGACGAGTTCATCATCTCCCGGCATAAGCCTCAAGCAGGAGGGGCTCTCGTACATGGCGGGCTGCCGGCTGCCGGCGGTCATTGCCAACGTCCAGCGCGGCGGTCCGGGACTGGGCGATATCGGCGCGGGCCAGGGAGACTACTGGCAGGCGGTCAAGGGCGGCGGCCACGGCGATTATCATCTCATCGTGCTTGCGCCCGCGAGCGTGCAGGAAATGGCCGACCTCGCGACGCTTGCATTCGACCTCGCCGATCGCTGGCGCAATCCCGTGATGATCCTCTCGGATGCCTATATCGGGCAGATGATGGAGCCTCTGGAGTGGCACGAGTACGTGTTGCCGGCGGACCTGCCCCCCAAGACCTGGGCTCTTACGGGCGCCAAGGGGCGGCCGAGAAACGTCATCAAGTCATTCTTCCTCCATCCGGGGCTCCTCGAAAAGTACAACATCCTCCTCCAGGAGAAATACGCGCTCATCCGCGAGAAGGAGCAGCGCTGGGAAGAAGTCGGGACCGAAGACGCCGAAGTCGTGATCGTCGCCTACGGCAGCACGGCCCGCATAGCCAAGGGCGTTGTAGCGCACGGCGTCGAAGGCGGCCGCGTCGGACTCCTGCGGCCGATCACTCTGTGGCCATTCCCCGAGCGGCGCATACGCGAGCTGGCCGAAGCGGGCAAGCGCTTCCTCGTCTCGGAGATGAGCGCCGGCCAGATGGTCGAGGACGTGCGGCTCGCGGTCGAGGGGCGCTCGAAGGTCGGCTTCTACGGCTGCGCGGGCGGCGGGACATTGAGCGGCATCGATATGGCCGAAAAGGTTCGCGAGCTCTTCGCGAGCCGGGGGTGATACGGGAATGCCTGAATACAGAAGACCTGAAGCGCTCGACGACGCGACAACGCATTACTGCCCCGGCTGCGGCCATGGCATTGCGCATCGCCTCGTCGCGGAGGTAATCGACGAGCTTGGCATCCGCGAGCGGACCATCGGGATGGCGCCCGTGGGCTGCGCCGTCATCGCCTACGATTACTTCGACATCGATATGTGCGAAGCGCCTCACGGCAGGACGCCCGCCGTAGCCACGGGCATCAAGAGGGCGCTTCCGGATCGCGTGGTGTTCTCCTATCAGGGGGACGGCGACCTTGCGGCTATCGGCACGGCGGAGATCATCCACTGCGCCAACCGCGGCGAAAACATCTCCGTTTTTTTCATTAACAACGCCGTTTACGGCATGACCGGCGGCCAGATGGCCCCGACCACGCCGGACGCGGCCAAGACCAGCACGTCGCCTTACGGCCGCAACCCGAAGAACGAAGGCCACCCGATAAAGGTCGCGGAGCTGTTGTCCCAGCTTGACGGCGTCGTCTATGCCGAAAGGGTGGCGTTCCACTCGCCAAGGGGCGTGCGGGAGGCGAAGAAGGCGATACGAAAGTCCTTCCTGGCGCAGATGGAGGGGCGCGGGTTCTCGATAGTGGAGATTCTGAGCCCCTGTCCCACCTACTGGCACATGGCCCCGCAGGCCGCGCTCAAGCACATTGAAGAGACGCTCACGAAGGTATTCCCTCCCGGCGTGTACAAGGATTGGGAGAAGTGATGGAACAGCGCATGATATTTGCAGGCGCCGGCGGCCAGGGCCTCATGATGCTCGGCAAGCTCGTCGCGTACGCGGCAATGAACGAAGGCCGCAGCGTGACGTGGTTCCCGAGCTACGGCGCGGAGGTGCGAGGCGGCACCGCCCACTGCCATCTGGTCATCAGCGACACTGAGGTCTACTCTCCGATAGTCGAGAAAGCGACCGCGCTTCTCATTATGAACGAGCCGTCGCTCAAGCGCTTCCTGCCGCGGCTTCAGCCGGGCGGTCTCATCGTTCTCAATACATCCCTTGCCCAGGTTCCCGTTGGCGCCAACGGCTCCTTTCTCGCCGTGCCCGCCACGGACATCGCCAACGAGCTGGGGAATATCCGCGTTGCCAACATGGCCATGCTTGGCGCTCTCAACGCCCGCGCGAAGCTGGTGAGCGAAGGGGCGTTTACTTCTGCCGTGAAAGAGTCCCTGGGCGAATCCAAGAAAGCGCTTCTCGATATCAACCTGAACGCTTACCGTCGCGGCTTCGAAATCGGCGCGCGGTAGCGGTGGCGAAACGCGATCTTCACGGTACGCGGAAGCGCTCCATGTCCACGCTGAAGATCTTGCGCGCGGCGGCTATCGACCCCCACAGAAATGCCCCGTAAAGGGCCCCTGCTATCACTGCGCGCATGGTCGGCACGCGAACGGGCAGCCACAGGATGCGCACGCCCGCGGCCAGCGCGATGAGCCCGCCTATGGACGCGAAGAACGCCGCGGCAAATCTGAAGTCTCTCTGGCCGATTGCCGTTGCATGCGAAGTTGCCACTGTGCTTGAGTATGCGAGAGTGAAAAACACGTAGGAAAACGCTTCGACGTTAGCGTGGTGATTGAACCTGGCTCTTACGAGGAGGGCAAGGCAAAAGCCGCCCCACGCGAGTGCCAGCCCCGCCAGCGTATCTCTGAAGGCCACCTTGCGCGTTGGAACAGCCACAATGCCGGCGCCTGCGACTGCGGCTCCGGCCGCGCCCGCGAGGAGGAAAGAAAGCCACATGTGGTGCGTATGGAGCGAAATGCCTGTCACGACCGCGAGTCCCGCCAGCGCTCCAAACGCCGCCCCCGCCGCCACATAAATCAACGCGGTTCGAGTTTCCATGTGCCATCCTGAGTGCCTGTCCGAATAACCATCAGCGCGATGGTTATTGGGATAGGCCCTGAGTTATCTTACCGGATCGTATCCGCCCGGATTGAACGGGTGGCACCTGAGGATGCGCCTCACTCCAAGCCACGCCCCGGTAATCGGCCCCTTCTTCTGTATGGCCTCTATCATGTACCGGCTGCACGACGGGTAGAACCTGCAGTGTTGTCCCAGAAGCGGTGAGATGAGGACTTGATAGGCTCTCACCACAGCTATCAGAGCTACCGAGATGACCTTTGAGATGAGCCTGATCATCACACAGCCCAACGTCTGGCCGCGTCCGCTGCCAGTTTCAACAAACTCGATTCTACCACCTCATAAGTCCACTTGCATGGGTTTTTTCTCGCGACGACGACGAAATCAAACCCGCCGGGCAGTTTCTCGCCTGCCGTGCGGAATGCCTCCCGGACAAGCCTCTTTATCCGGTTCCGCGTGACTGATTCTCCGGCCTGCCTTCCGATGCTGAGTCCCAGGCGCGAGTATTCCAAGCCGTTGTGCGCCGCATAAACGATAAGACAACCTGAGGATGCCGACTTTCGCTCGGAAAAAACTCTGTCGAATTCACGAGTCCGCAAGAGGCGGTCAGCCTTGCCGAAGGTGTTGGCGCCTTTCGCGCACATCGGGGGCTCCTTACGTACTACGATCGGCGGCGAAACGGCACAGCGCCGCGAGGCTCACCTTCTCAAGCCCTATCGGCAGCTTGTCGAGAAGCTTGAGCGCCCGGCGGCTGTAGCCTTCCGCGATACGCCTGACCGCCGCCACGTTTTTCGGCTCGGCCATCTTGTCGAGGCTTTCCATGATGAATGGCCCATCTCCGGAAGCGAACCTCCCGGCGCTTCGGCGCCGATCTTTGTCAGAGAGGCCCTCGAGATAAAGGATCGTCGGCAGGGCAACCCTGCCTTCTATGAGATCCCGGCGAACCGGCTTGCCGATCTCGCTTTCGCGGCCCGCAACGTCCAGGAGGTCATCCGCAACCTGGAACGCCATGCCGACCTCGCGGCCAAAGCGCCCGGCGGCGCGCGCGGCCGCCGCGTCGGCCTTTCCGGAGAGCGCCCCCAAGGTCGCCGACGCGCGATACAAGCTTGCTGTCTTGAGGTCGACGATCTTGAGATACTCCTGGCGCGTCATTGCGAAATCATGCCGCGACCGATTCTCGCGGACCTCGCCCGCGCACACTTCGGCGGCGGCTCGTGCCACCTCGGCGAGCGCATCGGTCAGCCCCTCTTGGGCAAGGCTCTTGAAAACATCCGAGAAGATGACGTCGCCTGAGAGAACTGCGTTTGACGGGCCAACGGTGGCGAACGCGGTAGGCTGTCCGCGCCGCACCGGCGCAGCGTCAATCACGTCGTCGTGAATAAGGCTTGCGGCGTGAATAAGCTCCACCGCGACGGCCAGGCGTATCGCCAGGTCACGGTCGCCGTGGAAGAGTCGGGAAACGAGGATGAGCATCGCCGGCCGGAACTGCTTGCCGTTCGAGCCGGTTATGAGCGGATTGGCGCATCCGACGAGCGCGGCCGTCCGCGACAATGCCGCGTCAGTACGCTCCTTGACCTCGGACAGCTCGTCCGATATCCGCGAATACACTTCAATGAACTGGGTCATGATTGCCCCATGCGCCCCTCGTGAGACCGACATTCTACCTCCGCTCGGTCGCGGCGTCAAACTGCGCGCTTCGCTGGCGGGCGGAGCTTTTCCGCCGCGCTTGACTAAACAAGGGTCGTTGCGTGTAATTAGTGGGGTCTTGCCGGCTCTCTTCGAGGGCCTGTTGGCGGGAGAGGTTTCATGCAGGAAGCAACGACAGCGCTCGCCGAGCTTCTGGGACAGGACGTGGTGCTCGACACCATGGGCCAGTTCGTTTACCTCGGGCGTCTCAGGAAGATAAGCGAGCTTCTAATCGAGCTTGAGGACGCCGACGTGCACGACGGCAGCGAAAGCCCCGCGTCCAAGGAAGTCTACATAATGGACTCCAAGAAGTTCGGCATCAAGAAGAACCGCAGGTTTGTTTTCGTCCGCGCATCGCAGGTTGTCAGTCTATCACGCCTTGCAGACGTGATCGAGTATTGAGAGCCTGTCCCAATAACCCTCGTGGGCGGCGTTGCGAGCGCCCATGGGCCGAATGCAAGGAGCGACGACGATGGCTTATTGAGAAATAAGTCGAGGAGGAGCTTTCGCCGCAGGCGGCCCGTGGCCGCCGCAACCCGAAGGGACGCCAACGATATACTTCGCATTGTTTTGTCGCTCGTTGTCGGCGTGTATCGAACACGCCTTCCTCCTCGCTTCGCGTCCGCCCAGGCGGACTCGTATCTCGTGGCGTCGCCGCCACGATGGTTATTGGGACAGGCTCTATGGCTCCATGAGAGACTCCGGGAGGCGATACTGATGAAGAAGAAGCTTGTTTTCGGTCTTGTCGGCTGCGGCGAAATCGCCGTTCAGACCGCCAAGGCCATTTCTCAGACGACCAATGCCGAGATCGGCATTGTCCAGGATGTGAACGAAGAAATGGCCCGCGACATGGCGGAGAAATACGACGTCAAGTATTGCCTCACGTGGGACGAGCTGCTCTCGCGCAAGGAAATCGATGCAGTTTACATCGCGGTCCCCCATTACCTGCACAAGCCGGCCGCCGTCCAGGCCGCCACGGCGGGCAAACACATCCTCGTCGAAAAGCCGATCGCTACGACGCTTGCCGACACCGATACCATGGTCGAAGTCGCCCGCAAGAACAACGTCGCCCTCTCGGTCGCATTCACTTCCCGGTACACGGACCGCGCTCAGAAGATGAAGCAGATGATCGCGGACGGCGCCATCGGCAAGGTCGTCGGCATCGACTTCGGCGCCTATGGCTACAAACCCGAGAGCTATTGGAAAAGCGGTTGGACCGGCCGCATAACCACCGACTGGCGCCAGAGCAAGGAGAAAAGCGGCGGCGGCGTGTTCCTTATGAACCTGATCCACACGGTCGACGTCTTGAGATACATCACCGGCCTCGAGGTCGTCTCGGTAGCGGCCAACTACGATACCTTCAAGACGCCCGTTGAAGTTGAGGACTTTCTCGTTGCAGTGCTGCGCTACGACAACGGCGCCATCGGCGCTACCCGCACGGCCACCTTCGTCGAGGGGCGCGCCCCCGTCGGCGCCCTCGAAGGCGACCGCATCATAGGCACCAAGGGGCAGATATTCAGCGAGCATGAAACCCTCCAGGTATTCCTCTCGCAGCCGTACAAGGAATTGGAAGCCGGCAAATGGCACAAGATCCAGGTTTCTGAGCCGTGGGGCGGACGCAAGGAGCTTGTGAGCGACTTCGCCAAGGCTGCCCTGAGCGGCAAGACGCCTCCCATAACCGGCCTTGACGGCAGAAAATCGCTCGAAGTGTGCCTCGCGGCCTACCGCTCCGGCGCCACAGGGCAGTTCGTGAACCTCCCAATGACTGAGTGAGAGCCTATTTCAGTAGGCTTCGTGAGTCCGCCGCAGGCGGATTGCGAGCGCCCACGGGCCGAATGCAAGGAACGACTTTCGATGGCTTATCCGGAGATAAGTCGAGGAGGAGTGACGAGAGCTGCGGCCCGTGGCCGCCGCAACCCGAAGGGACGCGAAGCGACTATGCTTCGCATCGCTCTCGTCGCTCGTCGTCGGCGTATTTCGAATACGCCTTCCTCCTCGCTCCTTGTCCGCCCAGGCGGACTCGCATCTCGCGGCGTCGCCGCCACGACGCCTACTGAAATAGGCTCTTGCTTCGGAGCAGTGGTTGAATCCGGCCGAGCATGATACCGCCTGGCGCGCGGCGATGATGCTGGCCGCCGCAGCGGCCGCGTTCGCGCTCGCGGTGTACCCCTGGCGTCCGAAAGATAAGCCCCTCTCGCGATATATCCTGATAGCGGCGGCACTGTATATTCCTACCGTGGCCGCGGACTTCCTGCCGCTTATCTGGGCGCTCTTCCATGCCGATCCTGACGCGTCGCTTCCCTTTACGATAGCCGCCTATACCGGTGTCGTCGCGGCGGCGATCGTGGCGGCGAGGAGAGGCTACCGCCGCTCCGCGTTCGCAGCCGCCTCGGCGCTGCCTATTCGGTGGGTCTTGTACGCGGTTTCTGCCGATATATTTGCGAGGGTATCGTAACAAAAGGTCCTGTGGCGGCCTCGAGTGGAGACGTGGTATGAAACTTGAACAACTGCTCAAGGCGATGAACAAGCACAGCGCCAGCGACCTGCATTTGCAGGCAGGGTCGCCGCCGACGCTGCGGATCGACGGCCTGCTCACCGCGATAGATAGCCCTCCGTTGAACGCCGACGAGGTGGCGGAGATTATCTGCTCGGCGCTCACGGATCAGCAGCGCTCCGCGGTTGAAAAAGGCGGCATCATCGATTTCTCGTTCGCGCCTGACGATACCGCCCGCTATCGCGTAAACGTCTTCCACCAGCGCGGCTCGCTCGGCATGGTCATGCGGCGCCTCTCGACGACGGTCCCGTCGTTCGAAGAATTACACCTGCCCATGGCGCTCTCGGAGATCGCCGAGGCCGAGCGCGGCCTCATCCTCGTTACCGGCACGACCGGCAGCGGAAAGTCCACCACGCTTGCGGCCATGATCGACTACATAAACAGCCGCGAGAGCCTCAAGATCGTCACCCTCGAAGACCCTATCGAATACTGGCACACGTCCAAGAAGAGCCTGATCGCGCAGATGGAGCTCGGCTCGGATATTCCATCGTTCAGCGAGGCCCTGCCGAAGCTCCTGCGCCAGGACCCCGACGTCATCCTTGTCGGCGAGCTCCGCGACGTCGAGACCATGAAGGCGGCGATGGTCGCGGCCGATACCGGCCACCTCGTGATGAGCACGATTCATACGGCCAACGCGTCGCAGACCATCGAGCGCCTCATCGCCATGTTTCCTCAGAACGAGCACGATCTCCTTCTGACCCAGCTTGCGATGAACCTCGAGGCGGTGATCTCGTTGCGCCTTGCCAGGCGCAAGGACGGCCCCGGCCGCATACCCGCCGTCGAGATACTCCGCGCCATACCGATATTTCGCAAGATCATCCTCGAGGGCAAGCTCGACCTCATCGCGTCGACGATCGCCACCCGCGAGAGAGGTATGCAGCTTTTCGACCAGTCGCTCGCCGACCTCTACAAACGCAACATGATTCCCGGCCGCGAGGCGCTGCGCCTGGCTACAAACGCCGAAGCCGTCGCACTCTCCATGAGGGGAATAACGACCCGCGACACCCAGGGCGGCCTCATCAGGTGATTTCCCTCAACAACGCCTGACAATTCGGCCGAAAGAAGCAATGCAGGAACTGCTTCTCGCGCGACCACTCGAACGAAGGGGGACTCATGACTGATTCTCTTGAGGTCTCCGGCGAACCGTTTGCGGCGTTGTTCTCAACCCTTGGCGGCCACTATACCGTAGCCTGCCAAAGCGATTCCGGCGCCGGTCCCATAGTCGAAAGCCTCGTGGAAAGCGCGCCGCATCCCGTACTCGTCGTCGACTGCGGCCTTGACGTCGTTGCAGCCAACTCACGCGCTCGCGCAATGCTGTCCATGGGCAGCGCCGCTGTGCCGCTGCCGGCATGGCGCTGCCTGGGCAAAGCCGCCGTCGAGAGGATTGAAAGGGTATTCTCTTCGTCAGCGAACGCCTCCACCGCCTCGTTCCGAATTCGCATGACCAGGCCGGACGGCCCCAGGGACATAAACGTCATGGCCACGCGGCTGACCGACGCCGCAGGCAGAACCATGGGCGTCACTCTCAGCCTGGCTGAAACCCTCTGGGATATGCCGCATTCCGCGGCCTGCCGCTCCGAACGGGTCGAGGCGCTCGGGCTTTATACCGCCGGAATCGTCCATGAGTTCAACGGCCTTCTGACTGTTATCAGCGGCAGGGCGGAGCTCGGCCTCATGGCCGACGGTCCGAAGTCCAAAGACCGCGCGCTCGAAAACGTCCTGAGCGCCGCCCGCCGCGCGGAACATATCACCAAGAACCTGCTGACGTACATCCAGCGCAGGGAGCCCCAATTCGTCCTCATCGACCTCTCGCGCCCTGTTGCTGAAGCCGTCAGCCTCCTTGAAATCGAGCTGGCCTCGGCGCACATAGACGTTGTCCGCGAGTTCGAAGCGATCCCCCTCGTCATGTGCGACCCGGTCCAGATCTCGCAGGTTTGCTTCAACGTCCTTCGCAACGCGCGGGAAGCCATGACCGAAGGCGGAACGATCACCGTCACAATCCGGAAGTCCTCGTCATGGGCCGTTATCTCCATAGCCGACACTGGGCGGGGCATCCCGGCCCAGATGCAGTCCCGCATTTTCGACCCCTTTGTCTCCTTCGGAAACACCCATTCCTTCAAGCCTTCGGGCACCGGCCTCGGGCTCTTCATCGCCAAGGAGATAGTCCTTGCCCACGGCGGCGACATCTCCATAGAAAGCCTCGTTGCCAGGGGCTCGACGTTCATCATCCGGCTGCCGCTGTCCCGCCGGTAGTCGGATACTCGTGTACGGATCTGTCCGCCCCACCTCGTAGGGGCGCACGGCTGTGCGCCCTCGGGCCGAAAGCCGACAGCCATCTGTGATCGTCCGGATTTCCGGGAACACCGCCGCCTCCGTTTCATACTAACGCCCCGATAGAAGTTGCTCCTGCATGAAAGGGATGCCATATGAGACACAGTCTGACAGCCACTTGGACTCCGTTTCTCTGCGCCGCCATTGTCTTCGCACTTACCGCCTCCGCGTCGGCGCGCATCAAGCTGACGACCCTCCCCGTCCGCGAGCGCGTCGAAATCCAGTTGGATAACCCTTCCGCGACGCTCGTGGAAGAGGAGCGCATAGTAACGCTTCTGGCGGGCTCCAACCAGGTCGACTTCTCCTGGGCCAATGCGGCGATCGACAAGGCCACAATACAGTTTCGCGTCGTGAACATGCCGCTGAGGCCAAAGACGCCCGAGGACGCTGCATCTATTCTGCGCCCCGACGGGACAGTCGAGATGATCCAGGTCATAAGTGTCGCATATCCGCCCAACGAGAACTCGCTGGTGTGGGAGGTCTTCTCTGAAAAGCCCTTCGCGGCCCGCGTGCGCATCAGCTATGTGATCTCCAATATCACCCGCTCCTTCGACTACCGGGCCGTCGCCGACCACGACGAGACCGCCCTTACGTTGTCGAACTACATCAGGCTCGCCAATGTTTCCAGCGAGGACTTCGGCCCGTCGGCGGTCTGGGCCGGGTTCGGCGACGTCTTCCAACGGGAGATCGGGGCCAACGAAGCCAAGCAGATGCTTGCCTGGAAGTTCCCGGCCGTGCCCATCAGGAAGACGTACACCTTTGATTGGTACCGGGGGCAGGTCGTCCCATCCGAGCCCGACCAGCGATACGTCGCCATGCGATATGTCCTTGTCAATGACAAAGCCCGCGGCATGGGTCTGTTCCCGCTCCAGGGAGGCAAAGTGCGGATATTCCAGAACGATGGCCGCGGCGGCGAAGCCTTCACCGGCGAGGATTGGGCGAAGCTTACGCCCATAGACGATGAGATGAAACTGTATCTTGGCCTGGCCCGCGACGTTGTGGTCAGAAGAAAGATCGCCAGGAACGACCGCCACGTCATAGCCGGCAACCTGTTCGACCAGGACGTGGTTCTTGAGTACCGCATTGAGAACTATAAGGACAGTCCCGCCGTCCTGGACCTCCTCGAAGACATGAACCGCCTGCGCGACGACCTTTGCGGCGCGAAGGACCACGACGCGCAGTGGCAGATAGTGCCGGAAGGCACAACAGTGCAGGCTGACCGGATTGAGCGCAAGGACTCGCGCACTTTCGAAGCCCATCTCCCGCTCGACGCCGCGCCGAAGGGCGAAACGAAAGTCGCCCCGGTCATTGTCGCCATACACCTTCAGCTTAAGAACGAATGGTAAGGAGCCCCTCCATGAATGCCCGATCATATCTCTGCGCCGCGATAGTTGCGCTGGCTGCGCTTGCGCCTGGCTCGTTTGCCGGCAACCTTGACCTCTCCACGGTGCCCCCGCGCGAGGGTGTTCAGCTCACTATCTACAACAGCGAAGACATCACGCTTGTGCGGGAAGTGAGGAGTCTCTCGCTCAAGAAGGGCGCCAACCATATCCAGTACTCGTGGGCGAACACCCTTATCGACCCGAGCTCCGTGGAAATCCGTCCGCTCGAGCACGCCGATGAGATCGAGGTTCTCGACGCCACGTTCCCCGGTGACAGGCCGCAGCAGCTCGTGTGGAATATCGATTCGAAGACCGAAGGCCAGGTGAAGTTTCAGGTTACCTACTTCACAAGCGGTCTCTCATGGGCCGCCGACTACGTGCTCATCGCCAACAAGGATGAAACCGAGCTGTCGCTTGATGGCTTCGTTCAGATTACAAACAACTCCGGCGAAGACTACGGCAACGCCCAGGTGCGGCTCGTGGTGGGCGTGATCAACCTGGTCGAGAAGATCCAGGACCTCGCGCGCCGCGGCCTGATAACCGAACAGGCCGCCGCTGACGCCCTGGAGCGCAGGAAGAGCGAGGAGGGCCTGACAGCCCTCGGCTACGTCGCGGGATTTGCCGTCAAGGACGCGGAAGCAGCCAATAAGCCCGCCGAGATCATCAAGGAGGGCCTCTCCGAGTACTTCATCTACACCATCGACGGATATCAGTCGATACCCAACGGCTGGTCGAAGCGTCTGGCAAGCTTCCACGCGCGGCAGGTAAGTTTCGACGTCCTCTACCGCCTCCGCCCCGAACAATACGGCGCGCGCCCGGCGCGTTTCTTCATGCTGAAAAACGACGAAGAGCACAAGCTGGGCACAACGCCGCTGCCGGACGGCGTCATGCAGGTATTCCGCGACAACGGCCGCGACGGCCTGAGCTTTCTCGGCCGTCAGAGCGTGAAGTACGTGCCTGTTAAGTCGGATATCGAGCTCAACGTGGGCGCCGACGATGAAGTGGTCGAAGAGCTTAAGCAGATGTCCGTGGAGCGTTCATCCTTCTCGTTCGACCGGCACCAGCTCGTGGACGGATGGGACGAAACGCGTCTCTTGCGCTACGAGATCAGAAACTACAAGGGAAAGCCCGTCAGGATGGAGATCCGCAAGATCATCCCGGGGGACATTGAGCTGTCGGCCGAAGACGCCAGGCTCTTCGATTACCAGACCGTCGAGTTCGCCCGGGAGGTGAAGCCTCACGACAAGCTCGCATGGGAGTTCAAGTACACTCAGCATCTCGGCAAGAACGCCAGACAGAACACAATCAGGGTGAGATGACCGCCCGGTGTGATCCCCACACGGCGTCACTTTGGAACGCTCGGGGATTGCCCTGACATCGTAGGGGCGCACGGCTGTGCGCCCTATGTGGCACTGGCGGCTTGCCCACCAGTGACAAACATCCCAATCCGCCCTCGGCGGATCACCTCTATTCCTCCTCTCTGTAGATCTCGCCCATCGCCTTGCGATTGCAGTCCGTCTTTGGCGGATGATAGCCCTTCACGCCCGCGACGTAGGGGCAGTCCGCCGGAAAGACGCCCAGCCTGATGCCCTCTTCGACCGTCAGGCAATCGCCCTCGAGCTCGAACCGCCTGTCGTAAACCTTGCACAGGTTGGTCTTTGTGTCGAGCCGCTCGCAGGGGATGTCCGTGTAGTAGACCTCATCGTCAATGATGACCTTGGCATAGCAGCACTGGCCGCACCGCCTGCAGAGATCCTCGTCCGACTCGTCCGTGTCGGTGCGCGGCTTTCGGCTCATTTTCTGCCCGCCTCGGTACCCTCACGCGGTGTGGCACTGGTGGCTTGCCCACCAGTGATAGACGTCTTGATCCGCCATCCGCGGATCACCTCTTGTCTGCTCCGCTCGCCTGAAGCCGCGCGACTGATCTCGTGAGTTCCTCGCGCTCCGCCGCCGACAGTTGCATCCCGTGCTCGACGGTCGCGTCGTCTATGGCGAGCGCGTGCTTGTAGCGCTCGAGCGCCAGAGGAAGGCTCCCGATCCTTTCGAGAAGGCGCGCCGCCCCCACGTTGTACTTGCTGCTGTTGGGATAGAGCGTCAGCAGCACGCCATATTCCGCGAGGGCTTTCTCGTAGCACTCGGCGCCCTTCGCCGTGTAGATCCGAGCCAGGCCCTCGTGCGCAGCGAGATTCCTGCAGTCAAGCCGGACCGCCTCGATGTACTCCTTCTCCGCTATGTCGAAGTCCGTCCCCCCTTGCTTATCCATCCGGGCCTTTGCCTCATAAATGGTTCCCAGCAGCGCATAGGGCGCCGGATCGGTCCTGTCGGCGGCGACTGCCGCCCTCGCGCTATCGGCCGCGGCCGGGAGATCGCCCTTGCTCCAGTAGAGAATCGCGCTGTCCTTTGCCGCCTGCGCCTGGGTGTATGGCGTGAGGACAAGCCACACAAACGCGATAAGCCCAGCAGCCCCCGCCGCGGCAATTCCATACGCGCCCCTCGTGTGCGACCTGACCGCTGCGGATTTCCCCCTCGGCGACAACGCTGCGGCGGCGAATATGCCCGCCGTCGCCGCGCCCGCGTCGGAGAAGGTCACATCCGCGGCGCAGGCGACAAGAAACCCCGCGATCCCTCCTATGATGCCGGCGCGCACGAGGTTAAGATCCGCCTTCTCCAGCAGCGGCCAGAGAAAGACGATCACCACTGCCGCGACGACCGATCCCCCCAGAATGGGGACCGCTGTCGGGAAGGTTCCCGCGAAAGCCGCATCCCATGAGATCCCACAGTAGAATGCCGCCGCCGCGACTACCGCACATGCGGCAAGGTATCGCCCGGGCGGTGCGGACGGCCCCTCGCGCCCCGCCGGGCCCGCGAACACGAGCGTCCAGAAAGCTGCGAAGAAGAGAAGCGAAAACACTCCTCCCTCCGCCCATATGAGGAGATACGCGTTGTGAGGATTCTTGACCTCGCGCTCGCCTATCGTTTTGTAGGTAAAGTAGTACTCCGGGAAGTTGCCCGGTCCGACGCCCATGTATGGGTCGTCCTTTATCATCCGCCACGTCGCATGCCAGTAACCTATCCGGAGATCCAGAGACGTTTTCGCCTCATAGTAGAACTGCTTTACGTGGGGCGCCCCTATATAGGCGCCTGCGCCGATGACGGCAAGGATGCCTATCGCTGCCGCGGCAAAAACCCATCGAGGCACCAGGTGGTACAGCAACACCGCGAAGAGTACCGCCATAGCGACGGCCGCTGCCGCGAGTCCGCCCTTGGATTTCGTGAGGACGAGGAGAATCGCTTCGACCGCCGCGAGCGCGGCGAGGACCGTAACGGCAAGGGCTTTTCTGCCCCCGCGTGCGGGGCTTCGAAGTATGCCTGCCGCGACGCCGATAGTTACCGGGAGCGCAGACGCCAGGAATCCCGCAAGGACGTTGCTCGTGAAGAACGTGGAATAGACTTCCTGGCTCATAATCCGGGTTTTGAAATCGCCGATGCTCTTCTCATCGATGTAGAGGCCGTCGACCCAACCCGGAAGCTTGAGGGTTTCGAGGTCCCTTCGCATCGCCGCAAAGAGGTAGAAGTACTGGTAGAATCCTACAGCGGCCACTATCGATACGAGCGCAATAAGAAACCCGGCGGCAAAGGCCGCGTCCGCCCGCCGGAAAACCTTCCCCGAAACAGCCACGAAAAGCGCCGTCAGCGACGCAAGATCCACGAGCGGCCCTACCGCCGCCCTGAAGTAGCCCGACGCCCGCCCGGAGAGCGTGAGCGCCACAAAGAAGAGGATCAGCGCCGTGCCGGCGAGGTTGAGTCTCAGAGGCTCAGTGTGCGCCCTGACCATCGACATGAGGCACATCGCGAGGCCCGTAAAGATAATGAGCCCGGCCATCGCATTGTCGAAAAACCCCGCGGCCATGCTCGAAAAGAGGAGCCTGTACGCGACGCCCATGAGGATAAGGAAGGCGCCCATCGCTTCGAATGGATTCCCGCCTTCGAGCTCCTTGAGTTCGGCTGCGGAATGCGGCAAATGAGTGAGTCTCTTTGGGGAGTCTGACGAGCCTGGGTTGGCGGCCCTGCCCATTATCTCTTCTTCCTCGCTCCCGCGTGTTCGAGTATGGCCACAACCATCAGCACCAGCAGGGCCTGTGCCACCGCTCCTATCGACGCATATACGCTAAGCTCATAGAGATAGAGGGCGGGAAAAGCCGTGGCCAGTGTCGCGGCGTAGATCGTAAGCACCGCTTCGCGCTTGTCGAGCCCGAGGTCGTTGAGCCGATGGCTGAAGTGCCGTTTGTCAGCGTCGAACGGATGTCGCCCCTCATGTATCCGTATCAGTATCACGGAAATCGTGTCGTAGAAGGGGATTGAGAAGAGGATGAACGGCAGCACAAACGGCAGCAGACTCGTGGATACGGTCGCCGGGCTGTCCTTCGGGACGAATGTGAAAAGCACAGCCGTCACGCCGAGCACGTAGCCGAGGAAGTAACTGCCGGTATCTCCCATGAATATCTTCGCCGGCGGGAAATTGAAGACAAGGAAGCCGAGGACCGCCGCCGCGAACACCGCAAGCGCCGCCGCGAAAAACACCTGCCCTGTCTCAACCGCAACAACGAAGAACATCGACGCTATGATGAATGCCACGCCCCCCGACAGCGCGTCCATATTGTCGAGCAGGTTGAAGGCGTTCATCACGAACACAAGCCACCCCACCGTGACTATGGCGCCCGCCGCCGGCCACGGCATGAAGAGCGTTACGCCTATGCCTTTCGCGACGAGAAGTCCGGCCACGACGATCTGGATAATGAGCTTGGGCCACGCCCCGAGCGCCTTCTTGTCGTCCACAAGGCCCATGGCCATGAGGATGAGTGCGCCGACAGCCAGGACAACGAGCTCTCCCGTCTTTGCCTTGACGCCGCTCAGGAGCGCTGCCGCGCGTTCGCCAAGCCACCTTGTCAGAGTTCCCTGGTCGACGAACAGCGCCGCCGCCACGAGGCCGCCGATAACGATGAAAACCGTCAGAATGATCGCCAATCCGCCCCCAAGCGGCATGGGCTTCGCGTGGATCTTTCTGGCCCCCGGTTTGTCCACAAACCCTACCCGAGGCGCGACCTGCATCACCACCCAGGTCAGTGCTCCTGAGACTGCAAGCGCTGCTGCGAAAAGGGCGCTATAGGCGAAGAACATCCTTCTATCTCCTGGCTGTTCCCGGCGAGCCGCGCTGCTGCCGCCCCCTCGCGCGACCCCGAAAGCGGCTTTGAGCCGCTGATATATACGATTCTCGCCCCGCTGATACCCGCCGCCAAATGGAACACGGCGGGGTCATGCCCCGCCGTGGCATAATTGGAGTTGCGCCGCGTTATCTGGCTGTTATGCAGTAGATGGACCCGTCCTTGAGAGAAGCCAGATAAACAAAACCATCGCCAAACGTATTGCGAACGGCGAAATTGATGCTTGCCGGCACCGGGAATCTGTTCTTGACGCGGCCCGTAACCGCATCGAGCATCCACAACTGGCCGTCCGGCGTCACGCGGTAGACGTTTGAGGCGTCCGCGGCCACAAAAGCGAAAGTCTCGCTGGTGTCGGCCCTCTTCTGTATGGTGGCATTGACTGAGGCGGCTATGGCCTTGGCCTCTTTGGCCCCGTTAAGATCCCTCAGGACCGACTGCGCCACCGGCGCGCTCGCTGCAGCCTCGCCCGTGGATTCCCCCGGAGCCGCCGGCGGCACGTCCACGACCCCGCACACTTCGTTGTTTATGAGGATCGCGATTCGCCCGCCCGGGTGCTGCGCCAGCATCCTTGAATACCTCTGCTGCCCCTCGCTGTTGAAATCGAACGCCACTTCCGGCTTGCCCTCCCTGTCCTTTGCGGCGTACGCGTTGGAGAGCATGTTGCCGGTTATACGGTCGTTCTCGTCGGCTGTCACCAGAAGCCCGGCCGGCGGTTGCTCGCCTCTATCGGCGGCATTGCGCACCATCCTGCTGCAGTAGGGGTACCATTCAAGGCCGGTGACGGACTTGCCCGCGCGCAGGTCGTTGATCTTGGCCTCGTCCTGAGCGTCCGCGACCGGCAGCCACTCTATATTGGCTCCGACGCCGGAATTGAACCACAACGTCGTGCCGTCGGCCCTGTTAAGGGCCCACAGGCCGCCGCCGATGCTGTCGATGTACAACGTGTCGCCGGCGATTACCGGCGTGCCGGAGGGCCGCTGCTGAAGGAGTGTGCTCCACTTCTGGCTGCCGAGAACGCTGTAGTCGTACACGTGGAAATCGCCCGTGCCGAAGTAGAAATCGTTGCCGGCGGGCCAGTCGGTGGCGATGCCGCCGAGTATGCTGCCGAGTCCCTCGATATTAATGTGTCGTCCGCCGGTAATCAGATCGACGCCTATCACCTGGCCGTTGGATGCCGCGAACAGGATCAGGTCTTCCGTGCGGACAGGCTGACCGAGTATGGCCCCGTCAGTGCGCGCGGGAGCGGGCCACACCGGCAGGAGTTCCTTCTTGTCGAACTTGTAAAGCGCTCCGTCGGCTGATGCCACAAAGAAATAATCGTCCGTGACCACGAGCGGCGCGCTGGGGCTTACCGGGAATGCCGGCCCGACAGTAACCATGCCCTTATTGTCGAGGACCGTGAGCCGTCCGGCGGCAAGTGTCCAATAACGCCTGTCGTACAGCGTCGGCGCGATCTGCAACTGGTCCGGAAGCGCGGCTATCCATTGGTTCTGCCCGGTCTTGCGGTCGAAAGCGTACAGAAACTCGTCCTTCGATTCCACCAGGATCGTTTCGTCGTAGAGATACACCTTCCTGATGCCGACCGAGACTTCCTTCTTCTTCCTGCCCTTTTCCTTCAGCAACTGTGTCTGCCAGACAACCTTCATTCCCGCCTGGTCGAGTTGCTGCGAGCTGAGCGCTGCTACTGCAGGGTTGCAGGTTCTGTCTTTCGCGCTATCCGCCGCGAGGACCTTCCCGGCCGATATCGCCAGAAGTGCCGTCACGGCAAGGAGAAGCAAGCGCTTTGACATCTCTTAACCCCCTTCGATAAAGTCTGCCAGGTTGATGCCTTTTTCCTCTTCGATGCTCTTCAAGCGCGCTATGCGCGCTATGTCGTCCTCGATACGGCCGGCCAGCTTGAGCACATACGGGCGTCCTGCCAGACGGGCCTTCAGGTCCTCCAGCATCTCCTCCCACTTGCCGTCATAGAGCTCCTCACGAATTATGACGAGGATCTTGTCCTCGGGCGTGAGTTCCGGCCTCTCCATAAGCACCTTGCCTTGTCCTGCCGGACGAGTACCTTTCAGGATATAAGCCGTCAACGCATCCAAGTCAAGAAAAAAGCCCCGTAAGGGCGACCGTCGGCGCCCACAGAGCCTATCCTGACAACCCTCGCGAACGGCGTTGCGAGCGCCGGCGAGCCATATGCAAGGAGCGCCGCCCGATGGCTTATCCAGAGATAAGTCGAGTAGGCGCGACGCAGCAGATGGCTTGCCGCCGCCGCAACCCGAAGGGACGCTTACGATGTGCTTCGCATTGCTTTGTCGCTCGTCGTCGGCGTGTATCGAACACGCCTTCCTCCTCGCTTCGCGCGCTGCTCGCACCTCGTGGCGTCGCCGCCGCGATGGTTGTCAGGATAGGCTCTTAGGGGAATCTCTAATTCCTTGTCGGTCAAACGGTTATCGCCACATTCCTGTGATCGCGCGCCGACTTCTCCTCGGCCTTGATGAGCACCACCGCGTCGCGAGCGTCGGACGGCGTAACAATCTTCGGCTTCTGGTTCTTGATTATGCAGTTCAGGAAGTAGTCTATCTCCACGTGGTAGCCGTCTCCGGCCGGGACATTGGGAGACTCGACCTTGCCGCCGGAAGAGTAGATCTTCAGAGTTGGCGACTGGCTCGTCGAGAACTCCACGGTCGCCTTGTCGAACACGATGGTGAATGCCATCTCGAACGGATATGACCCGTGGAATATCCACCCGCCCTCCGCGCAGACGAGCATGTTTTTGCCGTAGTCGTAGTTGGTCACAATGTGGTCTATGCCGCTGGAGGGGCCCGTGGTACCGGCCGACTCAACCTTCTTGGGCAGGCCGAAAATGTAGTTTATGTAGTCGGTATCGTGAATGTGGAGGTCAAGAACGGCGCCGCCCGAGCGCTTGGCATTCATAAGCCAGTTCTGCCATCCCCAGATGGGCGGAACGCTTCTGCGCTTGAAGACCGCCGACCGCACGCGGCCGTACTTCTTGCCTTTGATGATCTGGGCAAGCCAATCGTATTCCGGCCAGAACCTTATGCACTGAGCGACCATGAACTTGCCCTTGGCCTTCTTGGACGCGGCTACGATCTTGTCCGCCTCCTGTACAGAAATGGCCATGGGCTTCTCGCACAGAACGTGCTTTCCAGCCTCCAGGGCCTTCATCACATAGCGGAAGTGAAGGAAGGTGGGAAGCGTGATGTCCACGAGGTCGACGTCCGGGTCCATAATCAGCTCATCAGCGTCCTTGTACTTCTTCATGCCGGACAGGTCGACCTTGGACGCGCTCGCGTCCCCGATGTTGCCGGCGATCTTCGACCAGTCGCCGGAGAGCTTCGCGTCATCCACATCCGCGATTGCTACCACTTCGGCGTCCGGGTGCTCTTTGTAGCAACCGAAGTGCATCTTGCCCATAAAGCCGAGGCCAACGCATCCCACTTTCACTTTCGCCATTATTAACTCCTTTGCGGCAAAGGACTTATTGCTATAGGGCAGCCTTCCTTGACCTCTCGAACCGCTTCACCGCCTCCACCATGAATGACGCCGCCGGCGGGCATCCTCCCACGTGCTCTCCGTTAACGCCGACGTTCTTGAGACACCTCCCCAGAAACAATCGCCCCTCGGTCGTGCGCTCAGCGAGCACCGGATTTGCCCCTGCCACTATCTGCAGCGACTTCGCCGGAAGCTCAAAACCCTCATCCCGCAGCATCATGAGCGCCGTCGCCAGCGCCGAGATGCAGTTCGAACAAGGCTTTCCGAGGAGCACCTCAATGCCCTTGACGGGGCTTATATCCGTCATCTGAAGCGGCGGGAGCTTGAAATCCTTTACGCGCGCATGCTCCAGCGCCACTCCCGTAACTTCTATCTCGCCGATCTTCGCGAAGCCAAGCCCGTGCCGCGCGGAGAGCGTCACATGCTTCACCTCGCGCGGGTCGATCCCGGCTATGCGGCAGCAGGTCGCATCCACAGCCACCGCGTCGTAACCCACAACCACCATTCCCAGCCTTCGGATGCTTGACATCGCGCGGCCGGGGCCGATTCCCTCCATCGCGCGAATAGCGTCGACTACTGCCAGTTTCGGCCGTATCGCCATGCACATGTCGGCGATGCACTCGCTCATGCCGATCCGGTGAAACTTGATGCGCTCGTCCTCGTCGCACCCGGCCAGCCGCCCCCCGATGCACCCCTTCAGGTTTTTCAGGGACAGGCTCATTATGGCCTCAAGGTGCGTCTTGAACTTCGGCACGCTCACTACGTGGCTGTCAAGAACCGTCCTTGAGATAAGCGTCTTTTTCAGCAGCATCCCGCCCGGTATCGCGCGCTCCACAAGGTCCGAAAGCGGGTCGTGAACGGGAATTCCGTACTTATCGGCAAGCTGCGTGACGCCGGTGCGCTCGAGAAGGCGTCGGCCGCCGTTCTCGCCTATTATGGCGGTGTAACCCCTGGCCCTGAACCAGTCCGCGACGCTTACCGCCACCTGCGGATGCGTGTCGTACCCCTCTTCAGGCCGCGATTCGCAGATGCCGTTAACTTTTATGTAAACCCTCTTGCGAGGGTCCCAATCTGGCAGCGGAAGAACCGCGAGAGCGCGTTTGACGGCCTGATCGATTTCCGCATAATCGTCAGTTACGACTTTCGCAATGTGCACCCTGCTATTTGCCATTGCACTCCCGCGCTCAAAAGCTGCACAAAGGTGTCCGAAATTCTACGAAAAAGCCCCATTACCGTCAAGCCCCCGAATGCCGGAAATCTTGTACTTGCGGGCATTTGTGAACAGATACATGCTGCCGTAACGGTACGTTCACCTTGGCGCTTACCGCTCCGGCATTGATTTCATTAGAGGCGCTTGGTATCCTGACTCCTGGCTCGATTCTCCCGCTTTCTGTGTTGGAATTCCCGCAAATGGACCTGAACGCCCTGAAATCGAACCTTCGCTCGATCCTCGACCGGGCCACGGCAGCCGCCAGCCGCGCCGGCAGAGGAGCGGATTCCGTGCGCCTCGTGGCCGTCACCAAAACCGTAACTGCTGATGTGGCAAAGGCTTTGGCCGATTTCGGCGCTGCCGACCTTGGCGAAAACCGTGTCCAGGACCTGCTCGACAAGAAGGCCGCACTCGCCGGAAAAGCGATCCGGTGGCACATGATAGGCCACCTTCAGACCAATAAGGTGAAGAAGGTCATCGGCGAGGTCGCGCTTATCCACAGCGTGGACTCGCTTCGCCTCGCCGAGGAGATCGAATCGGCAGCTGAGCGCATTGGCGTCGTCCAGGATGTGCTTCTGGAAGTCAATGTCTCGGGCGAAGAGTCCAAGAGCGGCCTCGCACCCGGCGAAACGCACGACGTCGCCGCCTCCCTCCGGGCGTTCTCCAATGTCCGCGTCCTCGGCCTTATGACCATGGCGCCGATTGTCGACAACCCCGAAGACACGCGCGGAGTCTTCAGGGGGCTCCGTGAGCTCGCCGACGCCATAGCTCTGGACGGCTGCTTCGCCGGGGCGCGCTACGAATTGTCCATGGGAATGACTCAGGATTTCGAAATCGCCGTCGAAGAAGGCGCGACCCTCATCCGCGTAGGCTCCGCCCTGTTTCATGGTGTTTGATTTTCCGTAGGGGCGGGGCTCCGTACCCGCCCTTGCTCCGGCACACTTGAAGGCTGCTAAGGACAGGTACCCATGCTCCAGGACAAGCACATCGGTTTCTTCGGCGCCGGCAACATGGCCGAGGCGCTCGCGCGCGGGCTCCTTTCCGGCGGGGTCTCCGCAACCCATCTCTTCGCAAGCGACATCTCCGAGCAACGCCGTGAGATCTTTCTGCGCGACCTCCGCGTCGCCGTCACCGACGACAACCGCGACGTCCTCGCGAAAAGCGACGTCCTCGTTTTCGCCGTAAAACCCCAGAACATGCCCGATCTCCTGGCGGCACTTAAGCCGGCCCCCGTCGGCAGGCTCTTCATCTCCATCTGCGCCGGCATCTCGACGGCCTTCATAGAAGAACGCCTCGGCGGCGCCCCTCGCGTAATCCGCGCCATGCCCAATACGCCCATGCTCGTTGGCGCCGGCGCCGCCGCAATCGCCAAGGGCCGGCACGCGACCGATGACGACCTTGCTACCGCCCGCGCGATATTCGAGACCGCCGCGAAAGTGATCACCGTTGACGAGTCGCTGATGGACGCCGTAACCGCCGTGAGCGGTTCCGGGCCCGCCTACTACTTCTACCTCACTGAGGCCCTCGTCGAAGCCGGCGTCAAACTCGGCCTCCCCAAGGACGCCGCCCTCGCCCTCGCGAAGCAAACCGCCTTCGGCGCGGGCAAGCTCCTTGCCGAGTCCGCCGATGCGCCGGAGGCACTGAGGCAAAAAGTGACATCCCCCAACGGCACGACCTTTGCCGCGATCACGAAGATGGAGTCGGCGAAGGTGAAACCCGGCATCGTCGCCGGCATCGAAGCCGCAGCCGCGCGATCAAAGGAGCTCGGCAAGTAGGCAGGGCGTAAACTATGGTAAACGTTGAAGATAGAGAGGGGCGTGCCGTATTCAGCGTCCGTGTTTCCCCCGGCGCCGCGAGAACCAAAATCATCGGCGAGCACGCCGGCGCCCTCAAGGTCAGCGTCAATGCCCCTCCCGAAAAGGGCAAGGCCAACAAGGAGCTTATCGACTATCTCGCGGAGTTCCTCGGCGTGAGGCGCGCCACCATAACCGTCATCTCCGGCGAAACCTCCAAACAGAAGAAAATCGCTGTTGAAGGCTTCACCGCCGCCGCCCTCCGCGCTAAAATCGCTGAATCGGTTTCCTGACTGCTTTGTTGAAAACTAACGTAGGGGCGCTGCTTGCTGCGCCCGTATGAGTGTCGCAGGGCAGCCGACGCTCGGTATCTCACCGGCGGCTCGCCCGCCAGTGGCACATAAGCATAGCTGCTTTCGACGAAATGTCTGCTAACCCTCTTCTCTGCAGGAGGCACAATGAAAGAACTGAAGGCACGAATCGACGCGGCAGCTGCGGTGATCCGCGAGAAATCCAAGGTCAAGCCCGCCGTCGGCATTATCCTCGGCACCGGCCTCGGCGCGCTCGCGAAGAAGATCAAGAAGGACGTCGAGATCTCGTATAGCGACATCCCGCACTTTCCCACGTCAACCGTCGCGGGCCACGCGGGCAAGCTCATGCTCGGCACGCTCTCCGGCAAGAAGGTGATCGCGATGGAGGGGCGCTTCCACCGCTACGAAGGCTATACGATGAAGGAGATCACGCTCCCCGTGCGCGTCATGAAGGCGCTTGGCGTCGAGACCCTCATCGTCTCCAACGCCTGCGGCTGCATGAACCCCCAGTGGAAGAAAGGCGACCTCCTCATCATCGAGGACCACATCAACCTCATGGGGGATAATCCCCTGATCGGCTACAACGACGACAAACTCGGCCCCCGCTTCCCCGACATGGTCGAGCCGTATGCGAAGGAGTACGTCGCGCTCGCGGAAAAGATCGCGCTCGCCGAAGGCATCCGCGCGCACAAAGGCGTCTACGTCGCCCTCACCGGCCCCATGCTTGAAACCCGCGCCGAGTACCGCTTCCTCCGGACGATCGGCGCTGACGCTGTGGGCATGTCGACGGTCCCCGAAGTGATCGTCGCTGTCCACGCGGGGCTCAAAACCTTCGGCGTCGGGATCCTCACGGATATCTGCCTGCCCGACGCGCTCCAACCGGTGGACATCGCCGAGATCATCGCCACCGCAAATGCCGCCGAGCCGAAGCTGTCGCGGCTTATTGAGAAGATGGTCGCAAAGATGTAAGGGAGTGGATCCATGAACGCGCTTGGCTTGGGCTGGTCACAATGGGCCGATATCGATACGCCTGCGGGAGTAGACTCGCCAGGTGTCTATCTTGTGCGAGTGGCCCATGGCGGTAAGGCCATGCCGGTGCAGAGATTTCTCAATTTCGACCCACTTGGCGTAATCAATATCGGCTGTACGACGAGCATCGAACAACGCCGCAGACAATTCGTGGCCGGACGCGACACGTGCAATGGACATTCCTGCGCGAACTTGCTTTGGTACATGAGAAGCTATTGCCGTACAAGCAGTTTGGAGAGAGGACTCCGCCTGCAGTTTGTCTTCGCTGCCGCCGCGACGAAAACAGCAGCAGAGGAGACGGAGAACCGGTTGATCAAGTCCTACTACAAGAGACACGGCGAGGTCCCACCGCTGAACTCAGCCATACCCGATAGATACGATGAACGAGGCGCTGTATGGAGTTCAGTACCTGAATGGCCAGAGTTGCTGCCTTCTGAGTGGTGGCAGTAGGGTCGTCTTTCTTCTCCAATGCGGCTGTCGCCTCGTTTGGAGCCAATAGCACCCGGGATAGCATTGCATGGAAGCCGCCGCCGAACGGTACGAAGAGCAGCTTCTCGCCGGTCCGCTCGCGCCGGTGCTTCACCACAAGATGGTCGAGCGGTTGCGTCACGTGAGCTTCCTTGGCACGATGCCGCTTGTGTATTCCGGTGCGCTCGACTGCTCGCGATACGAACACTCGCTCGGCGTTGCCGCCATGGGCGCGCTTGTCGCGGAAAGCCTGGGGCTGAGCGATTACCTCCGTGCGCTCTATGAGCTCTACGGGCTCGTCCACGATGTCGGCCACGCCCCTCTTTCCCACGCAACTGAAGTCTTCCTCGCGCGCAGGTCGCGCCTGTATCACGAGGGTCGCACGCTGTCGCTCCTGCGTCGGCAGGACTTCGCAAAAGTCCTCGCGAAAGTGCCCATCTTCAAGGGCAGGGAAGAGGAGGTCGTCGAGACTCTCGCGTCGCTTCTGGGCGACGGCAAGCCGAAGGATTCTCTGCCCCTCCTCGGCACGGCGATATCCACCGACAGCCTCGACTACGTCCCGCGCTGCCGCCGGTACCTTGGACTCACCGAGCCGGATTCCACCGCGTTCGCGCGCAGTCTCAGAATGCTCGACGGCAGGGCCAAGACCGGTCCCGAGGGGCTTGACTTCCTTGCCGACTTCTGGCGCATGGAAACGGACCTCTACGAGAATCACATCTACACCGACCGGATCCTCGCCGCGGAGGCGATGGTGACACGCGCGCTTGAGATCGCCCTCGCCGGCCGAAAGAAACTTCCCGATCTCCACGAAATGACCGACGAGCAGTTCAAGCGCATGCTGGAGCGCGGCGGCGCGGCCAGCCTTGTCGATGACATCTGGAATGGCGCGGTCTACCAGCCGCTGAGCAAGATCTCGCCTGAACACTTCGAGTCGCTCTCGCCGCGGTTCGAGGCTGCCGTGCGTGATCCGAAGGAGAAGGCAGCGCTCGAAGAGGGAGTCGCCTGCGCAAGGGCCATTCCCGCTGAACAAGTCATCTTCCATTGGTCCTTCGTCCGCCGCTTCTTCCTTCGGAGCCCCTCGGCCCCCCGCTCACAGCTCTGGCTCTTCGGCGAGTTTGACCCCTGGCGAAACCTCCGCAGCGAGATCGACGTCACGGAAGCCCTCGCGCTCTTCGGCCGTTCCCGCGCGACAAACGTCCGGCATGAGGTTTTCGTGAAAACGCGGTAAGGGAACTCCCCGCCTCTCGCGCTGTTCAATCCTTCTGACGGCCGCCCTTTGTTGCGGCCCGAGCGAGATCCCTCTTCAAGGAGGCAACCAATGGTCGAACACAAGATCGATTTCAATGCCCTTGATTGGCAGGCTCCCGGTCCCGACGCGCGCTTCAAGGCGATTGCCGAGGATCACAAGCGCATACGTCTGATGGAGCTCGACAAGGGCTTTCAGGACCAGGTCTGGTGCGAGGGCGCCCACGTTGGCTACGTCATCGAAGGCGAGATGGATATCGACTTCGGTGGCGGCGAGGTCACGCGCTTCCGGACCGGCGACGGCATCTATATCCCCGGCGGCCGCCAGCACAAGCACAAGGCCCACGTGAAAAGCGACAAGGTTCGCGTGATTCTTATCGAAGAGTGCTGAAAAAACCAGACTGAAGGCTGAAGGCCGAAGGAAAAGCGCACAGACGAAAAACATTGCCCCGCGGATGGGAGGGGTACTGCTCAAGGTACTGGAGGTCTCCCCTGACCAAAATGCCCGAAAAAGGCCGTTTCACGTCGAATTCGGGCATTTTGGTCAGGGGGCAACAGCAGTAGTCCGGCTTTCCCCTGACCACGTGAAAACGGCCGAAGGCAGGAGCCCCTCCTTGTGCCCGCGCGCACCTGTTCTAAACTAAGCCGCTGGCGATCTGGGCAGAGGAGGCCTTTGGCGGCTTCCAATGCCACACGAATTCGACGGCGACAAGTACGCGCGGGTCTCCTCGCACCAGAAGGAGTGGGGCGCGCGTCTCATTGGGGAGCTTGACCTCAAGGGTGACGAGCGCATTCTTGACCTCGGCTGCGGCGACGGGGCGCTCTCCGCGAAGCTCGCCGACCTCGTGCCGCAAGGCAGCGTCCTCGGCATCGACGCCTCGCGGGGGATGATCGAGGTGGCGGCGAAACACGTCCGGGCGAACCTTCGGTTTGAGCTTCTTGATATAGGGGCGCTTGCGTTTTCAGACGCGTTCGACGTGGTCTTTTCCAACGCGACGCTTCACTGGGTGAAGGACCATCGCCGGCTTCTCGCGAATACCCTCGCGGTGCTTAGTCCCGGCGGGGTGCTTCGCTTCAACTTCGGCGCTGAGGGCAACTGCGCCAACTTCAATCGCATTGTGAAGAGCGCCATGGCCGATGAGCGTTTCAGCCGCTACTTCGCCGGGTTCGACTGGCCGTGGTACATGCCGCGCCTCTCTGAATACGAAGCACTCCTTGCGGAGTTCCCCTTCCGCGATGCGCGCGCTTGGATCGAAAACGCCGACCGTCACTTCGGCGACGCCGCGGCCATTACCGGCTGGATCGACCAGCCAAGCATAGTTCCCTTCCTCGCGCGCGTAGCCGAGGCCGACAAAGGAGCCTTCCGCAACGCCATTGTCGAGCGCATGCTGGCCGAAACGCGTCAGAGCGACGGCACGTATTTCGAAACGTTCCGGCGGATGAACGTCTTCGCGAGAAAGTGAAATGCCGCTTGCTTGCCGAAGGATTTCGTCTCGGATGCACGTATAATGCTGGGTAGCTCAACTGACGGGGCGTCGCGGGACCAGAAGAGGTGTGAAGGTGGCTGCATCCGAGCAGGGGCGCGTTCTGCCTGACGCTACCAGGGTCGTGAGATCAATGAGAAAGCCCAACCGCGTCGCCGTCTGTGTCCTCGCGGCAGTCTTCATAGCACTCTGCGCTGCGGTGGGCTGGTACGTCTACTACTCTCGCGATGTGGCGCGCGTAAGGACGCTGGTCTCGGTTCTTGACTCGAAGGACCCGGCTGTGGTCGCAGCGGCCGAGGCGGAGCTGGGCCGGATGCGGAGTCCACGGTGCATCCGAGTCATGATCGCGGCCATGAAGGACAACAAGCGGCAGGAGGTCCTTTACCGCGCCCTCGCGCATGTCGGAAAGCCTGCGGTGCCGTACCTTGTTGACATACTTGGCTACCGCACCCCGGAATGGCTCACAAAGATTCGCGGCGACTGGGGCAGGGACAGAGAGGCCGTGTTGAGCGGCGCGTGGAGAAGCCTCGTCCTCATCGGGCCCGACGCGACCGACTCGCTGGTTGCCGCCCTTGGCGACCGCAATTTGGGGGTGCGCGCCGATGCCGCGATAATCCTTGGCGAGATCAGGGACCCGCGGGCAGTCAGCGCGCTTGTCGCCGCGCTTGGCGAACCGGCCTCGAACGGGGACGGCTTACTTTACAATATCGCCAGGGCCCTGTCGAGCATAAGGGATGATCACTGCAAAGCAGCGCTTCTGTCCGGCATGAAGAGCCCCTCCCCCAAGGTCAGGGCAGTATGCGCTGCGACGCTATGCGCATGGAAGGACGCGGACGTCGTCGACGCCCTGATTTCTGAGTTGAACGATAGTGACGTTGATGCGGCTTGCCGGGCGGCGGGTTCCCTGGGTGAGATTCGCGATCCGCGAGCCGTCGAGCCGCTGATCGCCCGCCTAAAGGCCGGCCGCATTTCCAGGAGGGCTGCCTGTGCGCTCGGGTATATCGGTGACGAACGCGCCGTTGACCCCATCATCGAAACCATGGGGAACTCGAGAGACCTGAACTATCTCGGCGCGCTTGAGATCATCGGAACGCCCAAGGCGCGGCAGGCCGTCGACAAATGCATAGCCCCCATTGATCTTGCGGCAATCGCCGGGGATCCCAAGGCCGCCTTCCGACAGGCATACGCGCGCGCGGTCATAGGCCAGGAGCTCAACCTCGCTCTCATGCGATATGGGACGGCGGAACTGGCGGCGGACTACTGTGAAGCTGATCCTGTCTCTGGTGAAAGCATGGCGCACCTCTGGGCCCATGCCAGGGGGCAGGAAAAGCAACTGAGCGACGTACTCGCCGCTCGCCAAGCCGCGCGAGAGCGCCGGATAGAGGCCAGTACGGACACGGCGCCTGAGCCAGTGCCGCAGCAAGGCCGCTGATTTGTGCGGAACTTTCGGTGGTCTCGGGCGTATTAGAGCGTGACGTGGGACTCGGCGCCTGGTCAACGACCTTGCCCCAGTCGCGGCCCATGGCGGAACAACCGTCGAAAGGGGATTCGCGTGCGAAACTGCCCTGTTGCACGGCGTCTCTTTGCTCTTGGCTGTGTCCTCTCCTTTCTGACGATGCCCGCCGTATTCGCTGGCGAAAGACCCACTGCTGTCGCCAAGCGCAAGGCGCCCGCCCCTGCGGCAGTTCAGTCAACTGCCGAACAGGCAGGCATTTCCGATGGCAGGAGCGCGCAACCGCCGTGGCCTACCGCGTGGCAGCGGTACCAAGCCTCGGACAAATCCCGCTACATGCCCCCGGCCAAGGCGGCGAAGGTCAAGCTCATCCTCGACCGGTTCTACGCTAACTTCTCCAAGATACAAACTCTCAAGCTTCATTACGTCGAGAAGCTGCGCCTCAGCGTTCCCTCTTCACTCACTGGGGCAAGGGACATTGCCTCTGCATTCAATTATGTCAAGACTCGAAAGGACGCCAACAATCGCATCGAGGACGTCGACTGCACTCGCGAGCCGGTCTATTTTCACATAGACTACACCGAGGCTGACGGCAGCAAGAGGGGGTGGACTTTAGCGCCGGATGAGAAGGACACGGTCCGTTGGTCCCATGCCAGGAGCTGGATTCAGGGTTACATGGACGGGGACTTCGTCCTGGTCTATATCCTGGCGGAGCATGGCGCCGACATCAAGACCGATGTTACGATGGACTACGATCTGCCCGGCCTCGAGAGCTACGTCAAGAGGGCAAGGGCAGCGCACGCCAGGTACGACATCGTAGACGAGGACGCTCCCCAAATGGGGGTCAAGAAGGAGTACTTTTTCAACCGGGAAACCGGTATGCTCGACTTCTGTGTAACCCATATGGCCGATCCCCCGGGAAGCGCGATGAAACTGGATTGCGGGCAGGCGTGGGAATACTGGAACGTCGGTGACATCTACTACCCGAAATCGGAGCGATGGGGCGACCTGCACTTCACCGTCCACGGCGACGCCACGTGGACCGGCCTTGTCATCAATGGCATCCCGGCCGACGGGAAGGCCGCGCCACCCACTGCCCCGCCAGTCAAGCCGCCATCACCTGCATCCCGGAAGTCCAAGTGATACAAGGCGCGGCCGAGGCCCAAACCCTTGTCGGTACCACTCACCCTCGTTATACTACGCACTCCTTAACCCTTACCGACAAAGAGGCACATTAATGGCAGACAACAAGCAGAAGCGCACGGCTATCGTGCCGACGCGCGAAGAGGACTATCCCGAGTGGTACCAGCAGGTCGTCAAGGAGGCCGAGCTCGCCGAGCCGTCGCCGGTGCGCGGCTGCATGGTGATAAAGCCCTGGGGCTACGCGCTCTGGGAGAATATCCAGCGCGCGCTTGACGGCATGTTCAAGGCCACCGGCCACAAGAACGCTTACTTCCCGCTCTTCATCCCTCTGTCGTTTCTGGAGAAGGAAGCTGAACACGTGGAGGGGTTCGCCAAGGAGTGCGCGGTCGTAACGCACCACAGGCTGGAGGCCAACGCCGAGGGCAAGCTTGTACCTGCCGGGCCCCTGGAGGAACCGCTTGTCGTGCGGCCGACATCCGAGACGATTATCGGTGCCATGTTCGCCAAGTGGGTCCAGTCATACCGCGACCTGCCCGTGCTCATAAACCAGTGGGCCAATATCGTCCGCTGGGAGATGCGCACGAGGATGTTCCTGCGCACGACGGAGTTTCTCTGGCAGGAGGGGCACACTGTCCATGCGACCGAACAGGACGCGCTCGAAGAGACGATGAAGATGCTGGGCGTCTACGCCGACTTCGCGACGGAATACCTCGCAATGCCCGTGGTGAAGGGCGAGAAGACCGCGGCCGAACGCTTCCCCGGAGCGGTTTCCACTTACTGCATCGAGGCGATGATGCAGGACAGGAAGGCGCTCCAGTCCGGCACGTCTCACTTCCTCGGGCAGAACTTCGCTAAGGCCTCAGGCATCAAGTTCCTCTCCGCCGCAGGCAAGGAGGAACTCGCTTGGACGACGTCGTGGGGCGTCTCGACGCGCCTCATTGGCGGCCTCGTGATGACCCACGGTGACGACGACGGCCTTATCCTGCCGCCGCGCCTTGCGCCGCTTCATGTTGTGATTATCCCGGTCCTCCACAAGCCTGAGATCAAGGCCAGGGTCGTCGAGTACGCTCAGTCGCTCGCGAAGGAGCTCTCCGCAGTCTCCTATGCCGGCGCGCCCCTTGCGGTCGAGATCGACATGCGCGACATCGGCGGCGCGGACAAGCAGTGGCAGTGGATCAAGCGGGGCGTGCCCATCCGCCTCGAAATCGGTCCGCGCGAGGTCGACGGCAATCAGGTCTTCGTCGGCCGCCGCGACAAGGGCACCAAGGAGCGCTACGCGCAGCCAAGGGCGGAGTTCGTCGCGACCGTCGCGAAGACACTCGACGAAATGCAGAAGGGGCTCCTTGAGCGCGCCCGCGCGTTCCGCGAGGCCAACACCCGGCGCATCGACTCGAAGGAGGAGTTCTACGCATACTTCACGCCGAAGAACGCCGAGAAGCCGGAAATCCACGGCGGCTTCGCGCTCTGCCATTGGAGCGGCGAGGGCGACGTCGAAACGAAGGTGAAAGAGGACCTCAACGTTACGATCCGCTGCATCCCGCTTGATGCGCCGGCGGAAGAGGGGCGTTGTGTGATCAGCGGCAAGCCCAGCCATCGGCGTGTGATCTTCGCGAAAGCGTACTGACACCATGCAAAGCTCCGATTCGTGAAGGGATCGTGACCAATGGAAATGCGTTTTTCCCGCAGAGCCTCCGCTGTGAAGCGGTCGTTTATCCGCGAGATACTCAAGGTCACGCAGCGCCCCGACATCATCTCGTTCGCGGGCGGCCTGCCCAATCCGGCGTCATTTCCTGTCGCGGACATCGCCCGCGCCGCTCAGACTGTGCTCTCGCGCGACGGCGCCGCGGCGCTTCAGTACCAGACTACCGAGGGTTTCGCCCCGCTTCGCGCGTGGATCGCCGAGCACTACAACCGCGAATGGAACCTCGGCGTTTCCCCGGCCGAGATACTCGTAACAAGCGGCCCGCAGCAGAGCATCGACCTTCTGGGCAAGGTGTTCATCAACGCGGGCGACCGCATTCTTCTGGAGCGCCCCTCCTATCTTGGCGCGATCCAGGCATTTCAGGTCTACGAGCCTGAGCTTGTACACGTGCCGCTTTCGGAGGAGGGGCTCGACGTCGCGAGCTTGCGCGCCGCCCTTGACGAAGCGCCGGCCAAAATGGTCTATGTGGTGCCCAACTTCCAGAATCCGTCCGGGCTCTCGTACAGCGAGCCAGCGCGCCGGGCGGTCTGCGACGCGCTGAGAGGCAGGGACGCGCTCCTCGTCGAGGACGATCCCTACGCGGCGCTGCGCTTCCGCGGGACGCCGCTGCCGCCGCTGCGAAGCTACTATGGAGCCGGCTCTGTGATGCTCGGGACCTTTTCGAAGACTGTCTCGCCCGGCATAAGGACGGGTTGGGTGTGCGCGCCGCCGGAGATAATCGAGAGGCTGGTGACTCTCAAGCAGGCCGCCGACCTTCATTCGGACGCGCTGTCGCAGCGCATCCTGCATGAGTACCTCACGACCAGCGACACGGCGGCGCACATAGAGAAGATTCGCGCCATGTACGGGCGACAATGTGACACCATGCTGTCGGCCATCGCCGAGCATTGCCCGAGCGAAGTGAAATACACGCGGCCGGAGGGCGGCATGTTTCTCTGGATGACGCTTCCCGAGGGAGTGTCCTCGCTCAGGCTCTTCGACCGCGCGCTCGCGGTGGGCGTTGCCTTCGTCCCCGGCATCCCGTTCTATGTTGACGGCGGCGGAGATAACACGCTGCGGCTCAACTTCTCCAATTCCGACGAAGCGCGGATCCGAGAAGGCATCGAGAGGCTTGGCAAAGCGATGCGCGAAGAGCTTGCCGCGCCCCGGCGGTAGCGCGATGCTAAATGTGGAGTTTACCGCAAGGCAGACGAAGACCATTGTCCAGACGGGTCTGCTTGCCGTTCAGACGTTCACGGCGCTTCTTCTCTTCCGCCAGGCGCCCGCCAGCTCGTCGCTAATCGGCGTAGTCGGCATCGCCTATACGCTCCTCGCCAAGCCGACGCGAGGCATCCGATCCTTGAGCTTTCTCGACCTTCTCTTCCTCACGATAACCGCGCTGCTGACCCTCTCGACCCTCCTGACTGTCGTGCCCGAGGTTATCGACTATTGGTCGGCACGGGCGCCTGTAGGCGCGTCTTGAGCGGATGACGCTACCACGCCCCTTTGATTTCATACCTTCCTGATCGCTTCCGCGGAAGGTGTATCGTGTCTTTCTCCAATACCTCGGCGTCCTTCCCATCGATCGTCGCAGCGCGAAGCGGCCGCCCGTCACCGGAGCGAAGCCTCATGCGTATCTCGGTCGGCGTCACCGCAAGGTCAAGCGCCGCCATCACACGGCATGAGTTGCCGTCTTTGGCCATCTCCAATGACACGTCGACCGTCCCACCGAAATGCGTCCCTACCTTCGTCACCCCCATCTTTGCCCCCGGCGTGAGCCACACGCGAGGGATCGCCTGCAGGAGCCACAGCGACTGTTGCGACCCATCGTAGCCGCCGCGCTCGTTGACGAAGAGGTTTCTCACCGCCTGCCAGCGCTCGGCGTCTCCCGGTGTGCATGCCGGTGCACCGTTGATCGACTCCGCGCTGATGCGGTAGTTCTTATCGATCTGCGCGGTGAACGCGTTGAAGAACCACTCGAAGTGCCTGTCGAGGTCGTCGCGCTGGAGAAAGAGGTCGGACCCCATCGGCCACATGATTTCGTACTCCACGAAGTGCTTCCAGAAGTACCGCCGCGGCCCCTCAAAGCATATGTCTCTCCAGTTTCTGAAATCCACCTCGTCGATCGGCATCCGCGTGGCCATGGTCGTATTAATCTCGCCCTCGGCAATCCCCGCTTCGATAAAGGCAAGTGTCTGATCCATGAGCTCGTCGTCCGGGTCAATTGCCCCCCACGCGCCGGCGCGAAGTGGCCCGTAGCTCGTATAGGTCCAGTCAATCGTCTTCCAGTCGAGCTCAGTCACATCGCGCGGCACGAAGGGGATTTGTGTCCCGTCGTCGAGCGTCAATGGCGTCGCCTTGTCGCGCGCCTCGATGTAGCGCTCCCGGAGGCACTTGCGGTAGTCGGTCAGCTCCCCTGCGATCTCCTCCGCCTGCGGATGATTGATCTCGCGAAGCATTCGCACGGTCTCGATGAGGGCGAAGATGCAGAACGCGTCGTTGAAGATCACGCTGCCCGAGAGCCAGTCGTGCGCCGCCGACGGCGGCATGAGCCCCCAGTGCGGCACGCGTACGCCGTTCTCCTCGTGCTTCGTGCGCTTGCGCTGGACCATGATCCAGTCGACAGCCTTGAGCATCGCCTCAAGCGGCGTCTTCTTCCCGCCGCCGAGCCACGTGTCGTCGCGCGTGATCCGATAGTGCGACGCGAGCGCCCAGAGACCCATTGCATGATTGAGGATGAGCACGTTGGGCGTCCAGCCGGGGAAGTTGCCCATGAACCCGTCATGCTTCTCGAACCCCTCGCCCGCGACGACTTCGCCTTTGCCCGGCCTGAACTCGCGCAACAGCGTCCCCATGTTGTCCGACTGTATGTCGATAAAGCTCTGCAGCGACGGCCGCGAGAACTGCGACAGGCCCCTCATGTCAAACGATGGCAGCGCCCGCCCTCCGCTCACCGGCCAGTAGATCTCGTAGTGGTTGGGGCTGGTCTTCTGCATCCACACGCCGCCGATGTGGCGATACGCCGTCTGCTGAGCCATCTGTCCCGCCGTCGCCGCGGCGTAATCGTTCACGAACGCATCCGGCACGCTGATGCGATCGCCGGCCTTCACGGTCCCACGCCAGTACTCACGCGTCTCGGCCAGAGCTTTCCTGCCGTCGATGGCGAATATTCTCTCAGCCGTGGGCATGTCGACGGTGGAGTAGGGGCACACGATCTCCAGTTGAGCTGACTCGCCGGCGGCCAGATCCGCGCGCCATTCGATGACGTTCTCCAGAGGCGCTTTCATTTGCCTCGACCGCGCCGTGTCGCGCATCGTGAGCTTTCCCGCGGATGGCTCGCTGATCACGTATCGCACCTTGCCTTCGAGCATGCCAAACGGCGGCTTGAACGAGTGCGTGAGCGCCGGCCCCGGGACGTTTCCGACGTGCAGCTTATACCCGAACCACACCTGGCTTGCGTCACCGAAGTGCATCCACAACCGCGCGGGCCTGGCCTTCTCATTCTCGTTGCGCACTGTGAAAAGGACGTGTGTCACAAGCACGTCATCAGGCCGCGGATCCATGCCGTCGGCAAGCGCCCGGCCAAGAAGGTGTGCGTAAACGACCTCTTCCCACACGAGACCGCCATCGCTTATTTCGACGTGCGGTATCGGCAGCCGCCCCTCTTCGAGGCCCCGCTCTATGCCCTTGCCGCCCCTGCCCGGGAAGTCGAAGAACTTGGCGCTGTTTCCGAACGCGAACGACAGGTGCATTCGATTGTTGCCAAGCTGCTCAAATGCCTCAAAGAACTTCTCAATCTTCGCACCGGGGAACTCCTCGATCTTTCGAAATCCAAACGGCCCGAACGCGACGCTGCCGTTCCACAATACCGCCGTCTGCCACTGGTACCCCGGCACCCCCACATGCTGAACCGCCTTCGTAATCGGCGCCCATTCATTCGTCGCCCGCGTGAAATCCCATTCGCCCCTGCTCATTGCCGCCTCCGAAAAAGCCGTCTCGACCGACCAATTGCGTCCGGGCAATTCTCCGAAGTGCGTGATTGCGGGTCAATGGCCTCTGTAAGTTACAGCGGTGTTCTGGAGAACTGCACGAGTTCTATAGAGCCGTAAGTCATGACAGTAGCAGGGCTTAGAATATCTTTCGTTGCCATCAATAGCTTTTCCGCGAAATTGTAGTTGACATATCATAACAGTTATGCTATCTAATGATAAGACGTCCGCGCCGGCAGATGGGCATTTGCCCAAAGGAGGCCGCAATGGCCAGGCAGAGTAAGTTCAGTCCCGCGTCCAAGTCCCCGCGTCCCACTACCGCGCGAAGCGCGCCTTCGGGCCGCGCCGCCGGGCAATCCGGCCGCGAGGTCATCAGCATGCCGGAAGCGATCGCGATCCTCAAGACCACGCAGCCGACGTTCTACCGCTGGCTGCGCACGGGGCGTCTCAAGGGGATGAAGGTGGGGAGGCAGTGGCGCTTCTACCGCGACGACATCGAGCGCGTCCTGAAGGGCGAGTCGCCCATCGTTGAGCTTCCCGGCGACATCGGTCCTCTCATCTCAACCCTTGGCGAGCGGCTGAAGAAGGCCGGCGTCAAGCCTCCCGACCGCGAAGGCGAAACCGGCGTCGAGAAAGCCGTCCGCTACATGATCGCTCTCGGCCCTGTGCTCAACGCAAGCGACGTCCACATCACTTCGCATCTTGATCCCGCAACGTCCAAGCCCGTTACCGTCGCGCGTTACAGGATTGACGGGGTCCTCCACCAGGTTGCCGAGATTGATCCGCGGCTCCTGCCCGCCATCATTGAGCAGTGGAAGCGCCTTTCCGGCTGCGACGTCCACGACAAGGAGCGACCCCAGGACGGCCGCATGATAGTAAGCCCCTCGCTCCTTGGCATCAAGGGCGACGGCAACGTCGACACCCGCGTTTCCTTCATCCCGACCGGTCTCGGTGAATCGCTGACCGCCCGATTCCTGCTTGCGGTGACCGCGGCCTTCGACCTGAGGCGCATCGATTACGCTACATCCGACCGCGAGCGCATCCTGCGCGCCCTGCGCCTCCCCTGGGGCCTCATCCTCATAACCGGCCCCACCGGCTGTGGGAAGACTACTGTCCTCTATTCGTGCATCAACGAACTCGCCCGCCCTGAGATCAAGATTCTGACCATCGAAGACCCCGTCGAGTATTACCTTCCATGGGCGACTCAGATAGCCGTCAGGGAACAGGCCGGCGTGACGATCGAGCGCGCCATGCGCGCAGCACTCCGAAGCGATCCCGACGTCATCATGGTCGGCGAGATCAGGAATGCCGAGATACTCAATATCGTAAATGCCGCCGCCCTGACGGGCCACATGGTCTTGAGCACGCTTCACACCGATGACGCCGCGGGCGCGCTGAGGCGAATGGTCGAGATGGGCAGCGACGCCTTTGTCGTCGCCGACGCGACCAAGCTCGTCGTCGCCCAGCGCCTCATCCGCAAGCTCTGCCCGCACTGTAGTGTCGAGGGAACGCCTGCCGCGACGCAGTTGGACCTCGCCGCGGAAGCCGCCCGCAAAGGCGGCCTCAACTGGCGCACGCTCGAACCCCGCTGGCGAAAGCCCGTCGGCTGCGACAAGTGCTCGATGACAGGCTACAAGGGGCGTAACGTCATCGCCGAAGTGCTGGAGATGACGCCGGAGATCGGCCGCGCGCTTCGCAGCAACGCGTCACTCGACGAGCTGCGCGCAATCGCAGTCAGCCAGGGCATGACCACCATGGCCGCCGACGGCATCCGTCGCGCCGCCTCAGGCGAAACGACGCTCGACGAAGCCATGAGGGTGATGGGTTAGGCCGGCCTCCCAAGATGCACGGGGCAGGCTGCATTACCGGCAAGAGACGGCGCGGACGGCTGTCCCTGTCGCGGCCTGCCCCATTTCCGTGGTCACCCCTGTGTGAGCGCCTGCCGCGGCCGCGTCTGCTTCGCGCCGTCCACCTTGCGGTGCCGCTGCGAGTCTTCCTTTGCGGTAGGCATTCGCGGGAAGTAGTCCATGCGCTCCAGCATGGCAAGACGCGCCTTGTCTTCAGGTGAGTTGATCTGCGCGGTGACGTTTATGGGGTCCCATGGGCGGTTAAGAGGTGCGAAATAGCTCTCATCCTTGAGGAGGGGACACTTCGCGCCGAAGTACGCGTTGAAGATCACCCTGAAGGTATTGACCGGCGTGATGGAGCTGTAGAGCATCTTATCGGCGCCGTCGGGCAGATAGTACGCGTTCAGAATCGACATCCTGTCCGCGAGATACGTTGCCTTGATGCTTTCATGACACAGGTAAGCGCCCGGCCCGTGGTCGCCCTGGATCACGATGATGGGCGGTATCTTCGACTTCGCGAGTATGCCTTCCACCGCGGACTCAAGAAGTTTGTTGACGTACGCTAACTGCTCGCAATACTGCTTCTTGTCCTCCTCTCGCGTGAGCGCTCCCGGCCGGATAATGGCGTCCGCCGACCCCGTGCCGAAATACCTCTCGTACCCCGGGTCCTCCCCGTCTGCCAGGAACACAAACGGCGGATGCGGCGCCATGATGTGGGCGTACACGAATACAGGCCCCGCGAGATCCGCCGCGTCCGGCAGATGCTCAAACGTAGCGACGATCCTTGCCCTGTCCTTCGCGCGCTCGCCCTCCGGCGTGCTCGCCGCGCTGCTGGTGTCCAAACCGCGCGTGAAATCCGATTCCCCCTTCGGCGCCATGCAGACGTCCGGCGAGTAAATCTCGTCGCGGCTGTTGAATGACACGATCCGGTATCCAACTCCCCGCAAGAGCTCGCACGCCTTGTTGTTGCCGAGCATGTCGCGAAGCGGCACCACGTCCTCGCTTGCCGCCTTGCCCGAAACCGTCGCGAGATACCGGAAGTTCATAAACGATGGGATCGAGAGAGTAGTGTGTGAGTAGTTCGTCCGGCTCTGCTCCGCGATGTAAAACCCCTTCGACTTCAGGAACTGCAAGGTCTCGCTGTTGTCGAAGCCGTACAACTCCTTGAGGTTGTCCGCGCGTCCGTACGCGTCGAGAATGATGTAGAAGATATTATGCGCCTCGGTCGGCCGCGTCAGCTTGACCGGCGAGCCCGCCTCGAGCTGTGACCGGAACGCCTCCCTCGATCGCCACTCACCGACCTCGTATGCGCCGATCCTCGCTGCAGACACCGCCACGAGAAACGCCGCCGAGAAATTGAGCGCTCGCGTCACGTTCACAAGCGTGCCCTTCGCTTTCACAACAACCGCGATCACGCCCGCGAAAATCGCTGCGTATGCGGCGAATATGATTATCCGAACCGTCCACTCGCCGCTCAGCCCTGCCTTATAGAGGATTTCCGCGAAATACCCGTACGACGAAAACATCACCGCCAGCGCGGCGACAATGATGCCCGCCTTTCTGCCGTTCTTCATGAGAAACGCGAGCCCCAGCCACGCCGCGCCCGCGATGACTGCGGCGCTTACCGCCGGAGGCGCCATCTCCCCCAGCCTGAACCCTCCGAGGTTCTGCGCGAACAGAAACAGCGTTGGGAACACCGCGAATAGAATTGGATGAAGAACAATGGTGCCCCTCTTCATTGAAAAAGCGCTCCCTCATCAAATGGCTCTTGCCGAATTCAGATCCGTTGCGGATCTATTGGCCCACCCGGTTGCAGATCACTGTGCCAATGGCCTGGCTTGGGTGTTCCGGGTATCGGTGCTTGTAGCACTGTATCCGTTCGCGCTGCCGCCGGGCGGCTGACTGCGCTGGCTGCCTCCCCAGGTTGCTCATGCCGCCGCGTATATAACGCACAAGATTGTCGATTGTTCCGTTTTTGTCTGGGAAAATCCTCAAAACCGCCCGAAATCGCCTGTTCACAATCCTCTATCCCGCAGTAACATGTTTCCTGAATATACGGCCGCGGTATATGCTATGCCTCGCAATATCGAGATAAAAGCCCGAATTTCCGATACTCGTGCCGTAGAAGCGCTCGCCGCAGCCCTGAGCGACACCGCGCCCGAGCTCATCGAGCAGGAGGACACCTTCTTCAACGTCCCTCGTGGCCGCCTCAAGCTCCGCGTTTTCTCCCCAACGAAGGGCGAGCTCATATTCTACGAACGCGACGACTGTGCCGGTCCCAAGTGCAGTTTGTATTCCATCGTGCCAACGATCGACCCCTCCGCCCTCAAGTCGCTCCTCTCCGCCGCCCTCGGCGTCCGCGCCGTCGTCCGCAAGCGCCGCACCCTCTACCTCTGCGGCCAAACGCGCATTCACCTTGACGACGTGGAGGGGCTGGGCGACTTCCTCGAATTGGAGGTGGTCCTCACGCCGGAGCAAAGAGTAGAGGAGGGGACCGCAATCGCGAGCGACCTCATGCGCCGGCTCAATATCCGCCCCAGCGACCTTGTCGAAGGCGCATATGTGGACCTGCTGATGAGATCCTCAACAGCGCGTTGTGGCGCTACCGGCACTTAGAATAGATAACCCTACTACCCCTAAGGGCGAGCAGAACCAGGCGAGGCGAGGCGAAGCAAGCGGTCAACCGCAGTCCGCCGCAGGCGGATTGAGGATTGACCGCGCCGCGAGAACAGAGTATCGCGCCGCTTATCTTCGCCCTAATGCATCTCAGCCTCGCAAGTCCCTATGCCTCCCACGAAGAAACTGAATCTCACATTCGGATGCAGCGCCAGTAGCGACATCGGCACCGCGCTGTCGGGCACCTTCTTCGAGATCATGAGCGACGTGAGCCTCAGCCCGAACGGATTATCGTGCTTGCCCGCGTGCCATATCGACACGCGCTCGGCCTTCCACGTCTCGGCAGGCCCCACCGACAGCGCCTGCGTCGGCACGTCCGCGACGCGTCCGCCGCCCGACGTCCGCGCGTTCTGAATGATCGTCATCGGATGGAGATCCACAATGCGCGCCGAAAGCTTCATGTACTCCTGCGGCGCCGGCGGCTTGTCCTTGTAGCGCCCCTCGCGTTTCGGCGGATCGTTAAACGCCCAGTGCTTGACCTCGCCCTGCCCGCCCTGCATCACTACGCACCTCACGCGGTCGTAGCTCGCTGTATATTCCTTGAGGCTTTTGGCCTTCGGGAAGCGCAGATTCTTGTCAGGCATCCGCAGGTCGCGCCGTATCCGGTCAAAGCACATCTCCCTGTCCGCCTTCTCGAACGACAATGGATGCTCCTTCGACACCTCCTTGCCGCCGAGCACCCATTCGTCCATCCCCCAGAAGTGCGCATGCCGCAGGTCGAGCTCCAACGCGTTCACAAGCTGCGCCACAAGCGGCAACTGCTCCGTCGGCCCGATCGGCCCACAGATCCCCGCCGGCGCGTCCTCGGTCGCCTGCTTCCATGCCTCTATATACTCCAGCGCCTCCGCGAGGTAGAAGCTCTCAAGCGTATCATAAAACCTCACCTCGAACCCCGGCCTTGCCAGCCGCTTGATATCCTTTGCGGAGAGATTCGCCGCATCCTCCAGCAACTCCTTATCCAGCGTCGTGTAATCCCACCACCTCGGCGCCACCTTGCTTATCGCTCTCGCCATCTGTGCCTCCATTCAATCGCTATCGCTGACTAACCCCGTCAATCCCCTCTCCCTCGGGGAGAGGGCAGGGTGAGGGCCGCGCCGCCTTGCGCTTCCATACCCCCTGAATGCCATTCCTGCGCTCAACGCCCTCTCTGATTGTCGTTCCTTCAGTCTTCAGCCTTCAGTCTTCAGCCTGATTCTATGCTTCTGCTCAAGCCTCAAGTCCCAAGCCTCAAGCCTTCTTCTCCCACCCCTCAAGGTTCTGCTCGTATTTCCTGTCAACCGCCGCCCGCGCCCCCAGCCCCTCCGTGAGCGGATCGCCCTCCGGCCCCGCAAACCCGAGATGATTATGCCTCCTCCATCCCTCGGCATACTCGAACCGCCCCGACATCTTTCCGATCTGCCCGCACATATCCACCATGACATCGATGTAGGCATTGAGCCCCTGGCTTACGTCGATCCATTCCTTCTGGCTCTTGTGTGCTGCGAGCATTCGTTTCTTTACCTCGATCACCGACGACACGTCCACGAACTGCCCCGCGATGACGCGCCTCCTCATCCCGTCATGGAGCCCATACGGCAGCGCATGATAGATGACGACCTCTCCCTCCACCGGCGCCCTCTGCGGCACCGTGGGGAAATTCTTCATGCCCCTGCAAAACGCCGCCGTCACCGCGAGCCGCCCCGCGTTCACGTGGTCCTCCATGTAATCCACGTCCGACGGCACGAGCATGATCGACGGATTCACCTCGCGCACAACAGCCCCCAACCGCCACGTCAGCTCTTTCGTGTAAAGTATCTCGAGGTCGCTAACAAGCGGCTCGTGCCACACCGCGCCGACGAGCGCCGCCGCAGCCTGCGCCTCCGTTCTTCGTATCGCCGCAATCTCCTCGCTCGGCAGCGTCGCCGTCCCGCAGTTCCCGTTCGCGACGTTCATGTAGTGGATCTCGTACCCCGCTTCCTTCAGAAGCACGAGCGTCCCCGACATCATGAACTCAATATCATCCGGATGCGCCGCCACCGCAAACGCAACCCTTCTTTCCTTCGCCATAGTATGCCTCTAACCGTAATCGCGCTTCCCGCACGGGCGCACGGCTGTGCGCCCCGTACAATCCGCCGACGGCGGACCTGTCGGCATTATGCGCGCGTTTCTCGCGCCCGCGCCGCATCAACTATATCGTGCCGTTCCTCCAAGGCAATACGCTTAGCTCCGCCGATGCCCTGTTGTCCCCTCTCCCTCTGGGAGAGGGCAGGGTGAGGGAGCGCTCCACTCGCTGCGTCGAATCATACATCCGCTCCGCCACCAGACTGGCTCTCATGGGGATCCGTAGGGGCGACTCGCCGAGTCGCCCATCAGTAGAACAGGCATTCTTGCCTGTCCACCTTACGGCGCCGCTTCTTGCGCCGATGCCTTTGATTCCTTGTGCTTCGGACTTCAGACTTCGGACTTCGGTCTGGTTTGCTCCAGTCTCCGGCTTGCCGTCCGGCTTGTCGTCCGTAGTCGTGACGAAGGACGAAGCCTTGGCGAAGGATGGTCTCCAGTCTCCAGTCTCGGTTCAGCCCTGCCCCTGCTCGCGCCGCAGGCGCTCCCTTCTCCCTCCTCTCACCTATAGCGTCTTGCATTCCGGCGTTCCCGCATTACCCTACTATGCCGACCCCGAATTCCCTGGAGCCCGAAAAATGGATATCCGCGTCTCTCTATCCGACCCCCAAACCACCGCCGCGCCCGTCCCCGATTTCCCCTGGGTGCGCTACGACACCGGCCGCCTCTCCTACAACGAAGCCCTCATCGAAGGACGCTGGCTCTTCTCCGGGAGCTCCGCCCTGGGCCGTCCCATGACGCGCATGCAGGTCCACCGGGAAGCCCACCCGCGCAATCAGGGCGTCATGATCCCGTACCCCTGGCATCCGCGCGAATCCTGGGAAAGCGCCTTCCGCATTACCGTCGACGGTCAACTCCTCGCCGACCGATGGGAGTGGGTAGGGGAGGGGGAAGTCAAGTCGCCGCGCCTCGGCTGCCGCGAGCACGTCGTCACGCTTCACAATCTGCTCCGCCCCGTGACGGCCAAACTCTTTACGCGCCTCGACGACACTCCCTTTATCACCCGCTGGATCGAGCTCACCAATACCGGCAAGCACGCCGCCGCCGTATCCGAAGCATACACCTGGAGTGGCCGCCTCTGGACGCTTGGAGGATGGCCCGAGAAGCCCATCCGCGGCGAGCCGGCCTTCGAGATCGGCCGCTTCACGCAGTACGCCTGGGGCCGCGAAGGCGACTTCGCCTGGGAGCCCCTCCCGCGCGGCATGTATTCCATCAGCAACTCCAGCGGCACCTCCGGCTGGAGCGAGCCGTTCTGTATGATCCGCAACAACTCCACCGGCGAGATTGTGATCGCCGACCTCGCCTGGTCGGGCAACTGGGCCCTCGAAGTGTTGAACGACGACCAGCGCCACGGTACGAACCGCCGCGTCGAGGTCTATCTGCGTGCCGGTATTTCCGGTCCGGCGCCGCTTCGCGTCCTCGCGCCCGGCGAATCCGTCACGCTTCCTCCGTTCCACCTCGGCCACGTCTTCGGCGACCTTGACGCCGCCTCGCAAGCGCTTCACGACCACCTGCGCCGCTCCGTGCTCCCGTCGTTGCCTGAAGGCGTTCCCAACCTCGTCTGCTCCAACCACTACGGCTATACCGAGAGCGAGTCCGTCACCGACGATTACCTCCTCGACGAGATCGCGGTTGCCGCAGAGATCGGCGCTGAGCTCTTCCTCGTCGACGCCGGCTGGTTCGGCGACGGCAAGGGGAATTTCGTCACCCAGGTCGGCGACTGGACCGAGAGCCCGCTCCTCAAGCGCGGCTTCAAGTCAATCGTCGACGAGACCCACCGGCGCGGTCTCAAGTTCGGTCTCTGGGTCGAGATCGAGCGCATGACGGAAGTGACCAACCTCGCCAAGGAGCATCCTGAATGGTTTCTGAAGCGCCGCGGCTGTGACATCAAGCAGTTGAATCTTGCTCTCCCCGAGGTCGAGCGCCACGTCCACGATACGCTCGTGGGCCTCATCGAGACTTACAAGCTCGACCTCCTGCGCCTCGACTACAATATCCTCCAGGTCGCCGGCGGCGAGCGCGAAGTCGCTGGCGCCGCCGATGGTGCCTTCATGGAAAACACTCAGTGGCGCTACTACGACGCCCTGTACCGCATCTTTGAAGACCTTCATCGCCGCTATCCGAAAATGCTACTCGAAAACTGCGCTTCCGGCGGCGGCCGCAACGACCTCGGTATGCTCTCGCGCTTTCATTGGACTCAAGGGACGGACAACTGGGAGCCCCAGGGGCAGTTGAAGATCTTCAACGGCACGACCCTCGCCCTTCCGCCCGAGCGGGTTATGCCGATCCTCGGAGCCGTCTCGCCCGGCGTCGCGGACGTCGACTTCATGCTGCGCCCCGGCCTCTTCGGGCACTTCTGCGCCTGCGGCAGCTTCCCCAGCCCACGCGAGATCCACAAGGAGTCTCTCCCTCGCTGGCGTCACGCCATCGATCTCTACAAGACCTTCGTGCGCCCCTGGCTCCACTCAAGCCGCCTCTACCACCACACTCCCATCCTCCGCGAAAACACCCCCGGCGACTGGTGCGCCCTGGAGCTCGTCTCTCCCGACCGCTCCCGCGCCATAGCCTGCGTCTGGCGCCTACCCGATGCCACCGGCGATCACTACCACCTTCGCCCTCGCGGCCTCGACCTCTCCAGGAAGTACAAAGTCACAAGCGACAACACCGGCCAATCATATCTCGCCGACGGTGCCTCGCTCACAAACTCCGGCATAACCGTCCCCGTCCGCGCCACCGGCACCTCCGAGTTGCTTCTCTTCGAAGCCACGTAGCCTTGGGCCTTGGCGATTCTCACTTCGGGAAACGCACGTCATAGCTCCCGCGCGTTTATTTTGTTCTTTACAATGGCAGCGCGGAAAATTAAAATATCCCACGCCGAAGTCCACTCCATGCCGCGTGAGACTACTGACTAAGGGGGAATAGCGTATGCTGAACTTGAGATCATGTCTGAAGAAGACGTTGCTTTGCCTAACTGTCTTGGCCGTTGCCGTCGTGGCGTCAGGATGCAGAAGCGATATGGCGCTCAACTCCGACATGGGGCCCAATTCACTCAAGGGCAAATCTATTGCCTTATTCACGCTGTCGACGTCAAATAGCTACAAGACGACTTTCAAACCGCGTGTCTTTGCGGTTGAAGTAGCCACGCCTGGAGCAGGCGATCCCTGCAAGTACGCCCCGGACGAATTGCCCGGGTTCGCCGGCGAAGCCGAGGGTTACCTTATAAGCGTCGAAGCACAGCCCGGCGGAAGCATTGTCAGAGAAGTCTCGGGTACAGCCTCAGGCCCGCTGATATGCGGCCGGTTTGCTTTCCCGGCTGATGCCCGATTTGACGTGCCGAAGGATTCCGTTACTTACGTGGGGCACATCGATATGGTCAACCGTCAACGTCACGGCAACGAGCCACGCTCCGGCCCGATCACGCCTCTTATAGATCAGGCTGTTGCCGGCTTCTCCGGCGGCACCTTCGACATCATAATAACCGACAAGAGCGCCACGGATATCCCGAGCTTCGTTCAGGCATACCCATGCCTCCGGGATGTCCAGATCCGCAAGGCTATTATGAAGAGGCAGCGGCCGGGAACGTAGTCCCTGCCGGTGTGCTGGACGTCTCTGCAGGGTCGATATTGCTGAGCGCTTCCGTAACGGCGAACACAAGGCAACGCAGGAGCAATGCTGCGAGATCGTCTCAACGACACACAGTTCACGAAGGGGGATGCGGGATGTGCAACCGTTTCGGCGCATGCGTGATGGCTCTTTTCGCGCTCGCGGTCTCCGGCTGCGGCGGCGTCGACAGCATGGTGGTTGTGCCGCCGGACCATCTTGCAACGTTCGATCGGATAAGGCTCCTTGAGCCGGTAGTTACTTCCAGGGAGCAGGAGTCCGAAGATATCGCGATGAACGTGAAGCTGCAGAAGCAAGCCGCTGATGAATTGCGGTCCATGCTGGCTGACAAGAAAATCGCCCCGTCGCCCGATGCCCCTATGACGCTGGAATGCCGCATCGAAGTCGTGTATGGCAGCCGCGCGTTGCGCTATTGGTCAGACGGTGGCGCAGGAACAGGATACATCCGCACACTCATTCAGCTCAAAGAAGCCGATGGAACCGTGCGCTACGCTACAAAGTCCGAGGCGAAACTCGCCGTCGGCGTCTTAGGAGGCAGCATGGAGAAGGTTGCCGGCAATACCATACAGGAGAGCGTGGAAGACTTCGGATTGCGGCTGTAGGTTCATAGGTGCCCTGAACTTGTCCCGACTTTGGAGGGAGCGCACGCGTTCTACCCGGCCTTCTGACTAACCCGGACGCTCTCAACCTGCGCGATCCTTGTCCGGCATCTTGTCCATCGAAGCTTCAGTGAAGGCGGAAGCCTTGGCGACGCCGGTTGCGGCTGATCGGGTTCTCTTTTCCTTCGGTCTTCAGCCTATCTTTCCGCGGACTTCAGCCTCAATCTATCTCCATCTCCATCTTCGGCTTCACCGCCTCGGGCCTGACCCTCGGCTTCCCCGCCGGCGTCACCGCCACCCCTATACTCTCCCAACTCTCCCTCGTGAGCCACTCATCGATGACGCTCTTCTTGAACCGTATCGTTGCCCCCATCTTCGTAACCGGCACCTTCCCCTCCCGGACGTATCGATACAGCACTTGGTCATTCAACTGCAGGTAGTCCGCCGCTTGCTTGACGGTCATCACCTCAGGGAATTCCCCACAAGTCGCGCCCTGACGCCCGGCTTCCTCTTCCCGCATTTCCTTCTCTTGCTTCTCTTCGCTCATCTCCACCTTCTGCTTCCCTGGCTCGCCTACGTGAACCCGCGTGCCTCGGCCTATGTGGACGGCCAAGACTGGTTCTTGGTTTTTCTCTGCGCTCTCTGCGTCTCTGCGGTGAGCTGTCTTCTTCTCTTCCCCAAGGACGCCCGCGCTGCCCGAAAACACCCTCCGGCTACTACCTCGGACGCCTTTCACAATCTGCGTTATCTGCGTAATCTGCGGATGATCAATTCATCATTCCTTCTTCGTGCCTTTGCTCAAGCCTCAAGCCTTGCGCCGCAGGCGCGCTCATCGGCGCGCATCGCCGCTGCCTTCCTTCGCACTTTCCCGCAGAACGGCCTCCGGCCGCCCTCCCTTCACACCCTTCACACTCTTCACACTTGGCGGCCAGTTCCTCCGGCCGCACCCGTCTTCGCCAACTCCTCGGCCACCGCCGCCGCAATCGCCTCCGCATCAACAACCGCCGCGCCTGCCCCGCAGGCGCATTGTCTCCCGCACGACCCCGCGCCCCTGCACACCGACGCATCGACCTTATATCCGAGCCTCGCCGCCGTCTGCACGAGCCGCGACAATTCATCCTCCGATAGCGTCCTCACCGCGCCCAGGGTCTTCGCCGTCATCACCACCTGCGCGAAGTGTTCCAGCTTCTCCATCCTCTCCCACGCCTGGCACACGTCCTTTCCCACCGTTACCGCGCCATGCCGGTCCAGAAGAAGCGCGTCGTGCTTCCCGATGAGTTCCTCTACCACCTCCGGCCCCTCGGGTGACGACGGCGTCGCGTACCTCGTCGTCGGCAGCGTGCCGATATAGAGAAGCACCTCCGGCATCACGCACTGTTCCAGCGATACCCCAGCCACCGTGAATGCCACCGCCGTCGGCGGATGCGCATGAACCACCGCCTGCACGTCCGCGCGCTTGCGATAGGCCGCCAGATGCAGCATGATCTCGCTCGACGGCTTCCCCCCGCCAAGCGGCTTTCCCGCCATATCTGTGACTACGAGATCCTCCGGCTTCAGAAACCCCTTCGAGCACCCCGACGGCGTCGTGAGAAGCCTCTCCCTTGGCAGCCTTACCGATATGTTTCCATCGGCCCCCGCCACCAAGCCCTTCTCATACAGCCTCCGGCCGATCTCGCATATCTCTCTTCTTACTTCCCTCTCATTCACCTCGTCACCTCTCGTACGGGCGCTGCTGAGCCCCGATCGTAGGGGCTCTCTCGGTGAGTCGCCCATCAGCAGGACAGGCATTCTTGCCTGTCCACCT
>Ga0315282_10000264_pt1 | contig 104938 bp, 80 predicted proteins | sample YL17G07_20_MG_FD_203693 | JGI IMG/M metagenome (GOLD analysis project Ga0315282, IMG submission 203693) | Sediment microbial communities from Yellowstone Lake, YNP, Wyoming, USA - YL17G07_20 | ecosystem: Environmental > Aquatic > Freshwater > Lake > Sediment | place: USA: Wyoming | collected...
CTGCGGCTTCCTTCGGATCCCGCCTCGCGGCGAACACCCTTGCCGTCCGGCTAACGGTTCCCCTTGCCGGGTCCGCAGAGGACTCTCACCTCCAAATGGGTGCGCCCTGCCGGGCGCAACAAAAGGAAAAGGCCGCCTGGGTGTCTGGCCCCAGGCGGCCTTTGGCTTTCTGGCTCCACAGCCCAGCGGTAGCTAGCCGCCAGGCTGTCGCCCGCACTTGGTTATCCTGACCTTATCCTTTGCGATCCGTTCTGTGTCGCAAGACCCTTTCTCGCAAAAGTCCTGACGCCACCGGAAAGCGACCGAGCAGGGCGTGTGCCTCTCGTGCCGCGGCTCACGACAACAAGGGCATTTCACCACCGCTTTCCTTTGCCTGGACCGTCTGGGACGACCCCCAGCCAATCTTGTGCCGACTCCCCAGACCGCTGCTGCGGAACGCCCTCATACCTGTACGTGTTGCCGTCCTCATCCGCGGCCACCATTGGCGCTTTGTCGCCGGGGACGAGCTTCATCTTCTCCTGCAGTAAGGAGAAGGTTTGCTGAGAAAAGACACTGCTCCTAAGGTCTTCAAGAATCTGCGGAAACACCCGAAGTCGCGTAGGCCACCGGCTGTACCGAGCACGAAAGCCCTCAATCGTCCATAATACGCGCGCCCAGTTCTTGTCGAATCCGTTGACCATTGGGCCTTCCTTCTCCGGGCAGATCGCCCTGCGTGGAATTCACAGCACGACATCTGGGCCGAACTGCTCCCACTGACCCCTCAACCGATCTGCCTGGTCCTCCAGTCGGAATGCTGGCCAAAGGGTGCGGCCGTGAGTCTTGTCGGCCTCGAGGCCGATTGCCGTGTTCTCTATGACCTTGTCGGCACGCTCGAGGAACGCATCAAATCGGCCGGCCTTAGTGTCGAACCTCAGGAACACATAGTATCTGTTGGCCCCCTGCCACAGCTCGTAGCCCGTACCGACCGGCCAGGACGTCACTTTGCTCCGGCTCGTCTTGACCTGAATATCCGTATGCCAGGAACCTTCCTTGTTCACGACGACAACGTCTACCCCGGCCGTGTTCCGAATCGTTGGCAGGGCAATGAGGCCCCTGAGGCATAGCTCAGAGACAACATAGTGGACTCCCGCAGCACCTATGAGAGACTTGTCCCGCGTGAGACGCTCCCGTTTTGGTCGCATGGTTCCCTCCCCGAATGTCGTTCAGACGAAGCCTTGGCTTGCGGCCAGTTCACCCAGCAGGGAGGCAAAGTCAGCAGACCGGAAGAGAGAACTTCGCCGTTCGAACTGCGCCCCGCCCGGAAGGGCGATCCGGTAGAGACCTTCCCCCATGCTGTCAATCGCCGTGAGCTTGCATCCGCGTTCGTGCACATTGTCTTCAAAGGTGAAGTATGCCGGCAGAAACGTCCTGATGCGCCGAGCCATCTCATCATTATCCATGTAAGCGCCACCATATGGCAGCCGGAGCAAGACGCGCCGCCATAGGTCCGCTACAGAATAGTAGAATGCGTGGCTGTTGAACCCGTACCCCCAAAAGCCAACCAAGAAGTAGCCCTCGGGCACAAGATCTGGGAAGCGAAATATGTCTGCCTGGAAAAGGAATGGTTGTTCCGCTGCCGCCTGGGTGCCCCAAAGCATGGCAGTCTTCGCCTCTCCACCAACTGGCACCAGAGCGCAGTCAGGCAGTCGCAGGACGTGCCACGGCAGGCCAATGCACTCCTCGAATTCGCTTTGGAGATTCCGCATACGGCGCCCCTGCCTTCAGCGGCCGCGTCGCTGGCCCAGGTAGTTGAGCCAGCCCCTGTTGCCACGGCATCGATGCTTCGACAGTTGCGTATCGTAGGTCTCTGCGGTGCTCGCGTCAACGCCCGGCAGGTCCAAGGCTACCGCCTTGCCTTCTGCAATTCGGAGAGCCTGATCCTCCTCGTCTCGCCGGCAACCTTCACGGTCGCGCCGACGTGTTCGACGCCCTGCATCGAGGCGGCAGCTGCAGCGCCCACCACGCAGTCAAACCAGTGGTTGCGGGCGCCTGCGGCGTCCCGTCCTGCGGACTCGCCCTGCGGGCTCGCGACTCGTTTGCTCGCGCCGTTCGCAAGCCGAGTTGTCGGGCTTGTGGACGGGGAGCGGCCAACAAGGCTCTTCTCTTCAAGGCTTCCGGGAAAGAGGCTTGACGCGCCCTGCTCGCGAGGCTATGCTTGCGCCGTCCAGAGTGTGCGCGCCTGGCAAACGGTAATCGGCGTAGCATAAGAAGTGCGGTTCAAGGAAGAATAATGAGAGATTCGCAGAGCCCCCAGTTTCGCCTTTCGGTCTGTGGCATTGATGAAATAGACAAGTTTGCCGGAAACAATGTAACTCACCTGATTTCCATAGATGATCCCGGCGCACCCACCGAGACGCCTGAGTGGTTTCGTGGAATTCATTGGCACTTAGTTTTTCAGGACGTCGAAACGGTAAAGCAAGCCAAACAGTTCAGGGCCCTTGGTCCAACCATCCACGATGTAAAGCAGATTATCGAGTTTGGCGAAACGTGTCTGACTGCAAGCAAAACAAAGAGAGTGCACCTTCTTATCCACTGCATGGCTGGTGTCAGTCGTTCGACGGCAGCAGCTTTTGCGATTCTCTGCATGATTCATGGGAAAGGATCTGAACCGGAGAGCCTCGAACATCTTCTTGCTATACGGCCAGACGCCCTTCCAAATCGACTCGTCGTGAAATATGCAGACCAGTTGCTGGGAAGAGACGGAAAGATGCTTGAGGCCTTGCGCCATCTTCGGGAGAGATGGACCAAGCGGTGGATAAACTGGGCACAAGCGATGAAGAAGCAGACAGAGAGACCAAACAAGGGCATTGAGCATACTCGGTGACCCAGTGGTGACCTCGGTGCTCACACCTGACGTTGGCGATGCTGCCCTTTAGACCTTCTGCGACTGCAGTGCGGACAGCCTGATCCGCTTCCTCTCACTTGCCGACCTGGCCGTTGCGCTAATACGCTCAACCCCTTGCATACATGCTGCCGCAGCGCAGCCGACGAGGCAGTCAAACCAGTGGTTGCGGGCGCCTGCGGCGTCCCGTCCTGCGGACTCGCCCTGCGGGCTCGCGCCGTTCGCAAGCCGAGTTGTCGGGCTTGTGGGCGGGTAGCTTCCACTCGTCCACAGTTCGGCCGCGGCCCTCGGTACGGACTCGATACTCGGCCGTGACGTGTTCGGCGAAGAGACGATGCTGCACAGCCTTCCGCCCGAAGATGGACAGGCACCCGGGATCGCCCATCGCGGTCCCGAGCCGCTCGTGCACGAAGGTCTTCCAGTAGTTGGTGTCAATCGCGACATGCCGGAGCGCTTGGCGGCCGCCGTTACGCTCGGCAGCCAGGCCTCGCGAGGATGTGGCTCGGTCACCTTCGCCAGTTTTCCACAGAGGAGCGTGGGACACGTCGAACGGCATTAACCAGTCCCACATGACCCCAGGGCGAATATCTACCCCGGTCTGACCTGCTCCATGTAGCGGGCGGCGGCCCTGAACGTTGACGCCGGGGGTGGCATCTGAGTAAAAACCGAGCTGCTGGAGCCGCACGGCCGACCGGCGCGGCGCCAACACTTCGAGGAAGTCGGGCCGGATGAATGTGAGCGGGTGACAGCAGACGCTGGTGATCGAGCAGCCCTTGCCGCGCAGGCTGCAGCGCCTCGGCCCTTCCCGGCCGATACGGATTTACCACGCCATTCGCGACGCGCGGCTGCCCGCCTTCCAGGGCGTCGTCTGGACTGATCAGAGCGGAAGCATGTGGGAGGGAGAAACGGATGCCTGAAGTGCCGGCGGAGTTGTGGACGTTGGACGCGCATTGCGACAGCATTGATAGTCGGTTTGGGCGCGGGGATCCGCTGGACCTGTCGGCTTTGGAACGGGACTACCAGGTGACCACCGAACGTTTGCGCGAAGGCAATCTGCGGGGCCTGTTCGCGATGGTGGGGGAGAGGAAACTCGTGGACAGCCTCCGCATGATTGACGGCATCTACGAGGTCTGGGCCGACCGTCCAGACGAGTTTGCCCTCTGCGTGACGGCCAGGGAGGTCTGCACAGCGGTCAGCGCCGGCCGGCTAGCGATCACCATGACGATCGAGGGTCAGTCCATGTTCGAGGAGCACATTGAGCAGCTCCGCAACTGGCATCGCCTTGGCGTGCGCGTGTGCAGCCTTACGCACGGTGAAGGCGCGGACGACACGCCCGGTGCCCTTCAGGTCAGCCGCAGTCATTTCGGCTGCCTGCCGCTGGACGAGCGTGATGCCCTGCGCAAGGAACAGAAAGGCCTGACTGACTTCGCTCGGCTGGCGTTGGCGGAGATGGGACGGCTCGGCATAGCTTGCGACCTGGCCCACGCCAACGACGTGACGTTCTGGGAAGCGATCGAGGGTGCAGCAGGACCGGTGTGTTTCACGCACGGGAACTGCGCGGCCCTGTGTCCCCACACGCGGAACCTGACTGACGAGATGATGTCTGCTTTGGGCGAAAACGGCGGCGTGCTCGGGCTCTGCTTCTACGGTCCCTTCGTCAGTGAGGACAATCCGACTCTTGAGTGCTATGTACAGCACGTGCTCCACGCGCTCGAGGTGATGGGCGAAGACGGCGTCGGCATCGGCACCGACTTTGACGGTGTGCCGGAGGGCGCGGTGATGGTCGTGCCCGAGCCCTCGCGCATGGGCGACCTGTGGGAGGCACTGGACAAGCAAGGCGTCTCCCATGACACCATGGTCAAGATTGCCCACGGTAACTTCTTGCGCATGCTTCCCGCGTGACGGGCTGTCGCCGAAAGGGCGACAGCTGGTCGAGGTCGGTTAAGGAGACCGCCCTCGACGGAATGGGATCTGGCCCGGCCCGCCCGCAGTCCCCAGTGAATCATGCGACCGGGTTTTCGTGCACTGGCCATGGGCACAGGTTGACTGGGCGCCCCTGGCGGCTACAATGTTCGGACCGCGACTCATGCGGAGGCCCCCGGCCGGCGCAGGTAGGCTGGTCGCCAGACGTTCGCGAAGGCGAACGTAGGGCGACAGCTGGTCGAGGTCGCTCAAGGATAGCGCCCACGACGGCGGACCGCGGGCTGTCGCTGAGATAGCGACAGCTGGTCGAGGTCGGTTAAGGAGACCGCCCTCGACGGCGGATTGTCGGCAGAGCCGACAATGTAGTCGAGGCCGGTTAAGGACACCGTCCTCGACGGAATGAAGGACGCCACGGATTGTAGGCGGGGGCCGACGGCTGTCGCCGAGATGGCGACAATGTAGTCGAAGTCAGCTAAGGAGGCTGCCTTCGACGCAGTGCACGGAATGGCACGGAAGGGGATGCGGGGGGCGGATCCGAGTTGCAGGCGTTCATTGCATCTTGCTGGTTAAGTCAACGTGGAGGCAAGCATATGCCTGCTCTAAGAGTCTCCAACAGAATGCCGCGTGAGCCGCGTTGCGTCTCCGGCTGGGTGGATGCAAGCAAAGGCGCCGACGCCGTGCCAGGGTCAGGCACGCCGAGGCGACTTTGCGCAGCAGGCGCCAGCCCGAGGCGCAACCTGAAGGGACGGGCGGCCTCCGCCGCACGCCTGTGTCGCTCGGGCTTGTCGCATTGGTCACCTGTGCGCCGCGCCCTCGCTCCTTGGCCTGCGGCGGAATCCGCTCCGTCGCGGCCGCGGGGCATTCTGTTAGAGACTCTAAGGCTCATCTGGGTCGCAGCGGCCATCCTTGTCGCTCTTCAGGTAGTGTTGGGCCAGGGATTGCGGGCGGCTGACAAGCCGGCAGGTTTGCCTGAAGGCGATGGCATCGCCGCGAAGTACCCCGGAGATAAGGGCATTGAGAAGGACCCTGCGGTCGTCTTCGCCGACGGCTTCGAGGAGATCGAAGGCGACGTGATGGCTCCGGTCGGCAAGGACCAGAAGGGGAACCGCTGGGATACGTGCGCCAACACGGTCACCATCGTCACGGACCCCGACAAAGTCCACACCGGCAGGAAGGCCGCGCAGGTGACGTTTGAGAAGGTTGGCAGCCACAATGCGGTCAAGCAGTTCAAGCCTGGGTTCGACACTCTCTACCTGCGGTACTACATGAAGTACCACCCGCAGTTTCCGGGCTGCCACCACACCGGCATGCTGATCCTGGCGGGCGCCCCGGGAATCACGCTGGCCAGCGGCAGTGCCACGGGGGTCATCCCGGATGGGCGCAACCACTTCGAGGCGTTGGTTGACACGACGCCTCCTCGGAGGAGTTCGACGACCCCTCCGCCGGGCAACATGAACATCTACTGCTACCACATGGATCAGGCGCGCATTTGGGGCGACCTGTTCTTCCCCACGGGGGACGTGACGCCCGAGGACAACAAGTGGCTGTTTGCGGAGAACTTCACCCCCCGGCCCAATTTGAACGTGGAGCGCGGCCGCTGGTACTGTTACGAACTCATGCTGAAGGCCAACACGCCGGGGAAGCGCGACGGACGCGTCGCGTTCTGGGTTGATGGGAAGCTCGGGGGCGACTTTCCCAACCTCCGCTTCCGCTCGGTGGAAGAACTCAAGCCGAATCACGTCATCATCGTGGCGCACTCCAGCAACGTCCGGCCCAACCAGACCTGGTGGTACGACGACATCGTCGCGGCCACTTCGTACATAGGGCCGCAGGCGCGGGTTCGGGGTAAGTAGGCGTGGACCCACTGCGGGGCCAACGCTGCCCCCTGGACTGCGTTCGAAGAGATGCCGAAATGTGGAGGCGCTGATGGTTCGCGCGGCGACGATTCCGGGTCCGAATCAACCTGTCGAACTGCGCGACTATCCGCGGCCGCAACTCGAAGAGGGAGCGGCCCTGCTGCGCACGGTCTACAGCGAGGTCTGTGGCACCGACCTCTACCTCCAGCGGGGCCTGCTGGCGGAGACGCCCTACCCCCTCATACCGGGCCACGCAAACGTGGGCATCCTGGAAGAGGTGCGAGGCGACGTCGTTGACGTGGAAGGGCGGCCCGTGCGAGCGGGCCGGCTTGTGACCTTCCTGGACGTGCACGCCACTTGCGGGAAGTGCTACTACTGCCTGGTCGCCGGGGCAAGCACGCGGTGCCCGCACCGGAAGGTCTACGGCATCACCTACGGCGCGGACGAGGGGCTGCTCGGAGGCTGGAGCGAGTACGTCTACCTGAAGCCGGGCGTCCGGATCCTTCCGCTGCCGGAGGGACTGGCTGCCGAGACCGTAATCGGCGGGGGCTGCGGCCTGCCGACGGCTGTGCACGCGGTCGAGAGGTCGGACATCAAGCTCGCCGACACGGTGCTGGTGCAGGGCGCGGGTCCCGTCGGACTCAGCGCCGTGGCGCTCAGCCGCCTGCGGGGAGCTTACAGGGTCATCGCGATCGGCGCCCCGCAGAGGCGGCTGGAAGCTGCGCGCCACATGGGGGCCGACGTGTGTCTCGACCTGGACGAGACCACGCCCGAGGAACGCGCCGAGGCCGTCAAGGACGCCACCTCAGGTCGCGGCGTTGACGTTGCTATAGAGGCCAGCGGGAACCCGGCAGCCATACCTGAAGGACTGAACCTGGTGCGCGATAACGGCTGCTATACCGTCGTCGGCCAGTACACCGACCACGGCCCCGTCGAGATCAACCCCCACAGCCAGATCAACAAGAAGCATCTCGACATCCGCGGCGTCTGGGGGATTGACTACTCCCACCTCCACCGAGCGCTGCTTCTTCAGGAAAGGTACAACGACCGCTTCCACTGGGAGCGGCTCATCACGCACGTTTTCGGGCTGGATCAGGCCAATGAGGCACTTGAGACCGTTCGGTCCGGACAGGCCATCAAGGCGGTGATCCGTCCGTGGCCGGAGCGGTGACCCCGACAGGTTTCTGAGCACGGTTGGCGCGCCGGCGCTGAAAGGAGTCAACAAACCATGATGACGACAATCAACACAAAGGAACGCATTGTTCTGCTGAGCTTGATCGTGTTTGGCGCATTGTTGCCAGTTCCCTGCATGGCAAGAACCTACACTACCAACTTTCCTCTCAGCGAGAATCCAATTTCCGAGGGCAGCAACTGGGTGAACGGCAAGGCAAACGGTCTCGATTGGGCCGACATTCGGACAACACCGGGGTTGGCATTTGGAACCGAGCCGGGCACATCAAAGTACGATGACTCGACGGCTCTGTTGACGGGCAGTTGGGGTCCGGACCAGACCGTGCAGGCAACGGTGCGGAGCGTAAATCAACAGTCCAGCACCAAGATTTGGGAGGAGGTGGAAATACGCCTGCGCAGTTCTATTTCCGCCCATGCCAACACTGGATATGAGGTTCTTTTTGAGCTTCCGCCACACAACTTCTGCCAGGTGGTCAGATGGAACGGCCGGTTAGGGGATTGGACTTCCCTCGGCTATCTGGGGAAGGGGGTCCACGACGGAGATGTGGTCAAGGCAACGATTGTCGGCAATGTGATCACGGTATACGTCAACGGCGTATCCCAGGGGCAGGTTACAGATAGCACGTATGCGAACGGCAGCCCCGGCATGGGTTTTTACCTTGAAGGGACAACGGGTGTGAACAGCGACTACGGATTCACGAGTTTTACGGCTACGGACGGATTGCCATCGTCATCCGCCAGTACGGTTCCGGGGATCAGCTTTACGTCTGGCGAGATACGTGCCGGTGAGGCCATCGGGTGGGGATACGTCGGGCCGGCCAGTCCTGCGGGCTGGATGTTGCCGATGGTGGGCATGGGCGTCACATCGGGGATCGGCAAGCTGCCCTGCGGGCGGATCTATGCCAGGTCGGGGATTCCGCCTTTGTACTGCCGGTTCGAGGGGCCGCTCTTGTCGGCTGCCCCGCGGTAGGATAAGCTGGCCTCAAAGCCTCAGCAGACCCGCTTCTGTCCATCGAAACAGCCTGAAGGAGGGCATCTCATGTGCGCACAGCCCATCGCGGCAATTGCGGCCTTCGCATGTCTGGGCCTTTTGACGTCATGCGCCATGTCGGGACAAGCGGACAAAGGTGGGACGGAAGAGGCGATTCGCCGCTGCCGCATGGGGACAATCCGGATACAGTGTCGGCCGGGTGCGCGGGTGAAGGTCACGCAGGTTGCGCATGAGTTCTGGTTCGGCACGGCGATCTCCGGGCGGATGTTCCGTGACGGCGCAGACCCGGCGGAGAAGGAGAAGTACCTCACTATCTTGAAGGAGAATTTCAACGCCGCCGTGCACGAGAATGCCCTCAAGTGGTACAGCACCGAGCGCCGGCAGGGGGAGACATCCTATGCGGACGCTGACCGGATGCTGGAATGGTGCGAGCAGAACGGCATTCGGATGCGCGGGCACTGCCTGTTCTGGGCCGTTGACAGGTACGTCCAAGACTGGGTGAAACGTCTGGGTGCAGATGAACTCCGGCAGGCCGTAGAGAGCCGCGCCAAGGAGGTCACCTCCCGTTACCGCGGGCGCATCGTGGAATACGACGTCAACAACGAGATGGTCCATGGGAATTACTACGCAAGCAGACTGGGCGACGAGATCAATGTGCAGATGTTCAAGTGGGCTCAAGAGGGCGATCCGCACGCCGTCCTCTACGTCAACGACTACAGCATCCTGTCCGGACGCGACCTGGATGCGTATGAGAAGCAGATCAAGGAGCTGCTGGCGATGGGTGCGCCGATCGGGGGCATCGGCGCGCAGGGACACTTCGATGCTCCCATTGACGTGGCCCAGGTCAAGGCGTCCCTGGACCGCCTCGCGCAGTTCGGGCTCCCGATTCGCGTGACGGAGTTCGACGTCAACACGGACGACGAAGCCAAGAAGGCGCAGTTCCTCGGAGAGTTCTACCGGACGTGTTTCGCGCATCCGGCCGTCGAGGGGATCCTCATGTGGGGGTTCTGGGAAGGGGCGCACTGGCGTCCCAAAGCGGCGCTGTGGAAAAAGGACTTCACCCCCACACCAGCGGCGCTGGTCTATCGGGACCTCGTATTCCACAAGTGGTGGACGCGGTGGGAAGGATTGGCGGACACGCACGGCGTGTGCGAAGTGCCGGCGTTCTTCGGCAGGCACATGGTGGAGGTGGACGGAGCGAGCAGGGAAGTGGTTTTGCGGAAGGCGGCTGGCGTTGTACGGCTTCAGTGCACGGGGAGCAAGCCCGACACCTGGAGCGTGGTCGAGGGGGAGTGAGAACGACAGGCTTGAGAACGTTCCGCTGCCGGCGGAACGCCTGAGCCTTGAGGTACGGCGGACGGCAGCGTGGGGGCATACGGGCCGGGAGTTCAGCGCAGGCTTCCGATCATCTCCAGTGCCTTCTTTTCGTAGATTGCCTGCCACTCCGGGGCGAGCCTGGTCAGGGTGTCCTCATAGGAGCCCCTGCCGTATGCGTCCACCGTGGGGGCATAGCCGACGGAGCCGTTTGAGTACGACGCGAGGAATGTGAATTCGAACGGCGACTGCTGCTTGATATTGAGGCCGACTTCACAGAACGCCTCGCCGGGAAAGGTGACGAGGACGAAATCGCCGATGCGGATGACCTGCAATTCGGCCTGCAAGGGCCCCGTTTCACCTTTCTCAATCTGCTGCTGGATGAGCTGGCATTTATTGCGGATGCGGATGAGGCGTTCCATGTTGTGGATGCACTCGAGGTACTTGCCTATGCGCTGCCTGTTGTCTGCGTCGAGATGCTTTAGGTCGGTCCTGCCTGTCTTCTTTTCCTGCAAGTACAGTTCCGCGGCATAGGACGGGAAATTCGGATCCATGACATGCTTCAGATAAAGGGGCAGGAAGGTCTTGAAATTGAGACTCGTCTCCCAGCCGTATGCGCCGCAGCCCACGCCTGTGAAAAACTGCATGATCTCTTCCTGCTGCGCTTCGAGCGCAGTCAGACATTGTTCCAGATCAGTGCGCCGCGGGAGCGCTACTGTCTCGGTCAGGACCTGAAGCCGGTTGTCAACCGTCATCACAGCCTGCCTGGCCGCGTCCAGCACGCTCAAGCCCAGCATTGTGCCGAATTGCTCCGTGTGCGGCGGCGCGTCCCAGTCCTTGTAGCGTATGGGCGTGATATCTCCGGCAGCCCCTTGCAGAAACAGCGCGACCGTGCCATCGCCGCTCAGCCCATTCTGCACGACACGTGATGCGAAGCCGGGCAGGTCCGCAGTGACCCCTCCGTCGGGCACGCCGGCATAGGGGTGACAGGCGAAGCTATAGAGCACAGATAGAGTGCCGCCCTCGACCCGGTCCACGCGCAGGATGCCGATCTCCGGATCCATGGGCCCCACACCCGTTACGTCTTCATCGCGCGGAGAAGGATTGGCGCGCCTGATTGTCCATTCCTTGCCACCTTTGAGATGCAGCCTGCGGTTCATGGTGATGCGGTCTTCGCGGCCCCTGCAGATCCCGATCTTCACCGGCACCATGTTGTCAGCCGCCTGCATCACTGCCTGAGCAATGCGCTCGGCGGCATCTTCGGCTACCTGGCCGTGGGTGCGATGGTTGTGGGACGCGTTGATGAGCACGTTGCCGGGTGGGATCGTCGCCCGCTCCTGCACGAGCCGGCGCACGTCGGCAACGAGCTTGTCTGATGCGCCTCCCAGATCAATGGCAACAATGGCGATCCTTGTGCTGCCGTTATCGAATACCACGGCTCTGGCGCTCAGCGGGTCATGCACGGCAGCGCTCGGCTTATCGGTCATCAGGCTCTGCACGGCCGCGCCCGCACGCAGGCCTCCCGTCTCAGTCAGTGGACTGGTCATGACTTCCTCCGCCTTGGTTGAATCGCGATTTCTTAGATACGCGGACACCCACGACTACCGTGAGTATTTTCGGCGATTGTAGCACGTTCTCGGTCGTGATCAATCACTTCCGCAGCTACCCGCACCGAGCCTGGCGAGCCGATCGGAACAGGCTTGACATCGGCGGCCGCCGATGTAAAGCTAAGGGGCGGTAACAGGATGCTGCATGAGCCGGGAGATTGACATGTTTTACCTATTGGGCGCAATGCTGATGGCGCTTCTGGCGGGATGCGCAGCCTTCGCAGGTCCCGGGCAGGAGGTCCTTTACCGCGTCAACTGCGGCGCAGACAGCGCCTGCGTCGGGAAGGACGGGGCTGTCTGGCAGGCGGACCAGGAGTGGAGCGAGGACGCCGGCTGGGGCGCTGAAGGCGGGGGGAAGGCGGCGCGGGACCTGACGCTGCCCGTCCCGGACGTGCCGGAGCGCCCGATCTACTTCACCGAGCGGTTCGGCGCGAAGCAGTACCGATTCCGCGTGCCGGCGGGCGTCTACGCCCTGCGGTTGCACTTCGCGGAGACTCACGCGACCGTCACCGGCCGCGGCCTGCGCGAGTTCCACGTTTCCGTCGAGGGCCGGCGCGTGCTCAGCGGCTTCGACCCATACAAGGAGGCCGGCGGCTTCGCGCGGCCGTGCGTGATGGAGATATCGGGCGTGGCCGTGTCAGACGGGGAACTCAACGTCGCTTTCGAGACCCAGACCGAGAACGTGGCCATCAACGGCATCGAGGTGCTGCGGACGCCCCCAGCCGAGAGCCGCGTCCGCAAGCTGACAAACCCCCTGTCGTTCGGCCCGGCCGTGGTCTCGACTGCCCGGGACATCGCTCAGGCCGGCAGGCCCGTGAAGATATTGTTCGTGGGGCACAGCTACACGGGCTGGTGGGCGCTTCCCGAGACGGTGGCGTTTATGGTCAACAGCGGGCAGTCGGAGGTCCGGCTGATCCCCGAGTCCGCCCTGAGGGGCGGAGCGCGGCTGGAGCACTTCGTCAACGAGACAGACGTGCTGGACCGGGTGCGGAAGGGCGGCTTCGACTACGTCGTCCAGGGCACGTACGGCAGTCCGGAGGCGACCGCCGCCTTCCACCAGGCAGTGCGGGACGGCGGTGCGAAGGCGCTGGTCTACTGCCACTGGGTTGGCCGTGCTGCGAAGCCGGAGGACCAGGAAGAGCAGACGCGGAGCCAGGTCGAGGTCGCCAGACAGGCGAAGGCAATCTTCGTGCCCGTCGGCCCGGCCTGGCAGATCGCCCGTCAGAAGAGGCCGGACCTGGTGCTCCACGACCTGAACGACGGGCATCACCCCGGCCCGGCTGGGAGCTATCTGACGGCTTGCGTCTTCTACGCGGTCCTCACGGGACGCTCGCCCGTCGGTCATCCGTGCACGGCCACAATGGCCGGCCAGGTCGCGCTCGACGAGCGGACGGCGAGGTTCCTTCAGGAGGCGGCGTGGGAGGCGGCAGAGCGCTACCGAGCCGGCGTAGCGGCGTCGCCCGAGGCGGCGACCTCGCGTCGCACCGTACACAGAGGCCAGACGCCGTAACCGCGGGGGTCCAGTGATGATACGCTCCCCACTCTTTCGCCTGGTCTTGCTCTCCACCTTCGTCGTCGTCTTTTCGATGGCGACGTTGTATTGCTGCTCGGTGCCTGCCGCCAAACGCGCCATCTACGGGCAGGAGGAGGCCGCCAAGACGATCCTCGATGGGGTCTGCCAGTTCGTCGAGTCTGAACATCAGGCGATGCAGTCCTACTCCCGTGAGGCGCTGGACGCGCACACGCGGGAACTGAAGGACATCGTTCTGGTCGTTGAGTCCATTTGCAGGCGTCACGGTATGACGCCCGTCGGTGGTTGGGCGTACGTCATCCCTTAGCGAGGCCATTCTCATGCCAGAAGCAAGCGGCTCTTACAAACGGAAGCCGGACCGGCGGGCGGAGAGAAAGCGGAAGCCAGGCGCCGCCCGCTCCGGAATGGAGCAAGAGCTTCGATCTACGCTCGATGAAATGCGAACGCTTCTTGAGAACGCCGTGGTTGGGATTGCCATGACGATCGGGAGAAAGATGGCACGCGTGAATCAACGGATGGTCGAGATGTTCGGCTACACGCGGGAGGAAATGGAGGGGCTGGACACCGAACTTATCTATTCATCGGGCGAGGACTACGACCGCATCGGCCGCGATGCGTATCCGGTTCTTGCGCAAGGCAAGCCTTACCAGTTTGAGATGGAGGTGCGGCGAAAAGACGGCAGCACCTTCTGGTGCAATTTCTGTGGCAAAGCGATCGACCCGACGGACAGGACGAGAGGGGAGATCTGGATCCTTCAGGATGTGACCGTCCAGAAGATGGCCGCGGATTCCCTGCGCAGGAAGCAGGAGGTCGCCATGCAACGTCAGGCGGTGCTCCTGGAGATGGCGCAGGTCCACACGGCCGACTTGGACAGGTCATTGCAGGCACTCCTGCGGAGGAGCGCACAGACGCTCGAGACGGCGCGGTGTAGCTACTGGACCATCGCCGAAGATGGCAAGTCGATGCGGTGCGTTCTCAGGTACATGCGCATATCTGATGATTTCTCGGAAAGGCCGCTCGTGTGCAAGGCGGGCCGGTACCCGCGGTACTTCCGCGCCGTTCGGGAACTGAAGACGATCGCCGCCAGCGATGCGCAACGCGATCCTCGCACGAGTGAGTTTGCCGAGGGGCATTACGAGCCCAGCGGGATCGGCTCGATACTGGACGTTCCGGTGTGGCGGCAAGGGAAGCTGGTCGGCCTTCTCTGCTACGACCATGTGGGGCCAAGCAGAGACTGGGCAAGCGAGGACGAGACCTTCGCGCTGGCCGTCTCGGACATGATCTCCATCTGCCTCGAAGCGGACGAGCGGCGGCGCATCGACGAGGAGCTTCGTCAAAGTGAGGCGCGTTATCGTCACCTGGCTGAGAACATCCCCATAGGGATCTACCGCAATACCCCGGGGCCGAAGGGCGGGTTCATATTCGCCAATCCGGCCCTTGCGCGCATGTTCGGGTATGATTCGCTGGAGGAGTTCATGAAGTCGTCTGTGGCCGATACCTACCGCGACCCGGAGGAACGAAAGGCCTTCGCCGAGAAACTCGCCAAAGTGGGCCGGGTTGTCGGGGAGGAACTCAAGCTCAGAAAGCGCGATGGCACGCCCATTTGGGGGTCAGTCACCGCCACGGCGGTACGGGGACCGTCGGGCGAGGTGGAATATTTCGACGGTGTTATTGAGGACATTACCCAGCGCAAGACCGCTGAACTGGAACTCAAAGAGTCACAGCAACGGCTGGCGGATATCATCCAATTCCTGCCGGATGCGACCATGGTCATTGATGAGCAGGGAAGAATCACGGCATGGAACCGCGCCATGGAAGCCATGACAGGGGTAAAAGCTGAGGATATGCTGGGCAAAGGCAACCACGAGTATGCCATCCCATTCTACGGCGAGAGAAGGCCTATCCTCATAGACCTTGTTCTGAGACCGCCGCAAGCAAACGATCCACGGTACAGCCATTTCCGGCTGCAGGGAGGCACGCTCCTGGGGGAGGGAGAAATCACGCACATCGGCAAAGGCGGCCTCTCCTTTGTTGGGAGCGCGGCGGCGCTACGCGACTCCTCTGGAAGGATCGTGGGGGCGATCGAGACCGTGCGGGATGTGACGGAGCGCAAGCGGATGGAACAAGCGCTCAGGGAGAGCGAGCAGCGCCTGAGGGGCATCCTCGAGACCACCACGGAAGGTTTTTGTGTAGTTGACAATGAAGCCGTTCTGGTGGAAGTCAACGACGCCATTTGCGGCATGCTGGGCCTCCCTCGGGACCAGATAGTTGGCAGGAGCATCTTCGAGCTTGTGAACGAGGAGAACAGGGGGATATTCCGGGAGCAGGTGGAGCGGCGGGCGCGGGGAGAAAGGACAGCCTATGAGATATCCTTGAACCGTACAGACGGTTCTCATGTTCCCTGCATTATCCACGCTACGCCGCTGCTCGACGGGAAAGGCGAGAAGGCCGGCGCATTCGCAATGGTGACCGACATCACAGAGCGCAAGCGGGCTGAAGAGGCGCTGCGCAGGGAAAGAGACAAGGCGCAGCTATACCTCGACGTTGCCGGGGTGATGATGTTGGTGTTGGACTCCCACGGGAACGTAACCCTGACAAACAAGAAAGCCTGCCAGATTCTTGGATGCCCGGAGTCGGAAATCCTGGGAAAGAACTGGTTCGACAATTTCCTCCCAGCGCGCGGGAGGGAGGAGGTGAAAGCCACTTTCCGGCAACTGGCGGCGGGGGATGCGGCCTTGGGGGAATACTACGAGAACCCTATACTGACCAGGAGCGGCGAGGAGCGGGTTATCGCATGGCACAACACTGTGCTCAGGGATGATGCGGGCCGCATCGTGGGGACGCTGAGTTCGGGCGAGGACGTCACCGAGCGCAAGAGGGCTGCTGAGGCGGTGCGCGCCAGCGAGGAGAAGTTCAGGGCGCTCGCCGAGAACTCCCCGGACGCCATCATGCGGTTTGACAGAGAACATCGGCACCTCTACGTGAGCCCTGGAGTGGAGAAGACCTCTGGCATTCCGGCCGAAGCCTTCATCGGAAAGACGCACGCCGAAATGGGCTTCCCGGAGGGACTTGTCAAGGTCTGGGAAGAAGCCATTGAAACCGTATTTGAGTCCGGTGCTCCGCACCGGATCGAATTCATGCTTCCCAACAAAGTCTGGATCGATTGGATACTGTCCCCCGAATTTTCCCCGGACGGAAAGACGAGTCAAGTGCTCGCCTGCTCCCGCGACATAACGGAGCGGAAGCAGATGGAGGAAGCTCTCAGGGCCGAGAAGGCGTTCACCGAACAGGCGCTTAATGTCATGCTGGATTCATTCTACGTACACAACCGGCAGGGAAACTTCCTGAGGTGGAACAGAAGGCTCAATGAGACGAGCGGCTATTCCGGCGAGGAAATCGGGCAGATGAAACCGTGGGACCTATTCTTCGAGGAGGATGTTCCGCGAGTGAGGGCCGCCATAGAGGAGATTTTTCGCACTGGAACTGGCAGAGTGGAAACGCTACTAAAGACCAAGGACGGCAAAGGCGTCCTCCACGAGTTAGCGGGGGCTGTGATGTTCGACGCCAATGGGAATCCGCTGCTCAGTTGCACAGCAAGGGACATTACCGAGCGCAAGCGGGCCGAGGACGCCGTCCGCGAGAGCGAACAGCGAATCCGCACGATTACGGACACGGCCAAGGACGCCATCATCATGCTGGACAAGCGTGGGACGATTTCCTTCTGGAATCCGGCGGCTGAAACGATCTTCGGCTACTCCGCCCAGGAAGTCATGGGGAGGGACCTCCACAAGATGCTTGCTCCCCAAAGATACCATGAGGCGTACATGCGCGGTTTGACCAGGTTCAGGGAGACCGGGCAAGGTGCAGCCATAGGGAAGACGCTAGAGCTGGAAGCGATACGCAAGGATGGAACCGAGTTTCCCATGGAGATTTCGCTCTCCGCCATCAGAATAGGTGGTGAGTGGCACGCTGTGGCAACCTTGCGTGACATATCTGCTCGCAAGCGCGCGGAGCAAGAGGTGCAGAAAGCGAAGGAGGCGGCCGAGGCCGCCTCGGAGGCGCGGTCCGCCTTCCTGGCCAACATGTCGCACGAGATTCGGACCCCCATGAACGGCATCATTGGATTCGCGGAACTGGCGCTTCGCTCCGAGTTGGACCCGACTCAGCGGGACTACGTGACCAAAATCCGCACGTCGGCCATGTCGTTGCTCGGCATCATCAACGATATCCTGGATTTCTCTAAAATCGAGGCCGGAAAACTCGCCGTTGAGAAGACAGACTTCTTTCTGTGGGACCTGCTGGAAGACCTGGCCGGGCTGTTTGCAGCGACAGCCGCGGGAAAAGACACCGAGATGATACTTGCCCGCGGGCCCGAGGTTCCGAGCGCGTTGATCGGGGACCCCCTTCGCCTGAGGCAGGTGCTCGTCAACCTTGTCAGCAATGCTGTGAAATTCACGGCACGGGGGGAGATCCTCGTTTCTGTGAGCCGCCTGCAAGAAACGGCAGACACCGTTCGACTGCGTTTCTCTGTAAAGGACAGCGGGATCGGCATTCCCCCGCACAAGGTGCGCGAGCTTTTCTCGCCCTTCATGCAGGCAGATACGTCCACGACGCGCAAATACGGGGGCACGGGTCTCGGACTGGCCATCTCGCAGCAGCTTGTGAAGTTGATGGGCGGGGAGATCCACGCGGAGAGCCACGTGGGGAAAGGCAGCGAGTTCTGGTTCGACCTGACCTTTGGGCGCGAGAAGGGGGCCGGGCCGTCTCGTCGTCGGCCGACCGTGAGCATCCGCGGCGTGAAGGCTCTCGTGGTGGACGACAATGCCACGAGCCGACAGGTCTTGCAAGGCATGCTGGAGTCCTTCGAGCTGCAGGTCTGCTCCGTTGCGTCCGGAGAGGAGGCCCTGCTCGAGCTTCGAAAGGCGCCCGCTTTCGACAAGCCCTACCAGCTTGTTGTGATGGATTACCGGATGCCGGGCATGGATGGCTTGCAGGCCTCGACACATATCCGACAGGACGCGCAGTTGAGTCGGCTCCCAATCATCATGATCAGCGCCTTCGGCACGGACGAGGAGAAGCGACGCGGGAAGGCGCTGGGGGTCAACGCCTTCCTGATGAAGCCGGTCCAGCAATCCGTGCTCTTCAATACGCTGATGGAAGTGTTGGGCCGGAAGGAGGGCGTCCCGGGCGAAGGCGAGGAACCGGCCATGCTCACTGAAGATCTCGTTCGGGGGGCCGACTTAGACAAGGTGAGGGTCCTGCTGGTGGAGGATAATGAAATTAACCAACAGGTCGCTTTCGAGATCCTCCGCCAGGCGGGCGTAGCCACGGACATCGCCTCGAACGGCGAAGCGGCCATTGAGGCAGTGCGGAGGACGCCCTACGACGCCGTTCTTATGGATATTCAGATGCCCGAGATGGACGGCTTTGAGGCCACGCGCCGAATCCGCGAGAACGTGCGTTTCGTGCGATTGCCCATCATCGCCATGACGGCCCACGCCATGAAAGGCGACCGAGACAGATGCCTGGAAGCAGGGATGAATGACTATGTCAGCAAGCCCATCGAGCCGCGCCAGTTCCTGTCGGTCCTGGCGAAATGGGTGAAGCCGCGCAGTTCCGCGGATGGGCTGCCAAAGCGCCCGGCGTCGGAAGCTGTGCCATCGGCGGCAGATGGCGAGCCCACGGCCCCGGCAAGGAGCGATGAACCGCGCCGAGCCCCCAGCGTTGCGCCACCTACGCCGATGCCGCCTGGAGCCGGCCCGAAGCCGCCAGCCCTCGGCCAGGTCTTGGCGGGCGTGAACGTGGATGAGGGCGTGCGGCGCGTCGGAGGAGACGAGCCCTTCTTCCGGAGCCTCCTCCTCACCTTTGCCCGGAAACATGCTCAGGCCGGAGCCGAGATCCGGGCTGCGCTGGCGAAGGACGACTTGCCAACCGCAACCCGTCTTGCCCACACGCTCAAGGGGCTCGCCGGCAATCTGGCCGCAACCCAATTGGCGCAGGCCGCGCAAAACGTGGAGACGGCCCTCAAAGAGAACCGGCCCGATGAGGCCGATCAGAGGCTGGCTGCGCTGGAACATGAACTCCAGGTGGTCGTTCAGGCCATATTGACGTCGGCACCGCCAGCGCCGCAGGAACCCGTGTCTCCGGCGCCCGGCTGGCCGCAAGCGTCCGCGTCTGCGGAATTGCGTAGTCTCCTGGTCCGTCTCGCTCGACTTCTCCTCGCCAATGACACGGAGGCCGAGGAGGCCGCTGCCTCATTAGCGCCTCACTTGACGCCCTGGAACCTCCGGCAAGAGAGTCAGGCGCTCGAGGAACAGGTTGCGAGTTTTGACTTCGACGCGGCGCAGAGGACCCTCCAGGCCATCGCCGCCGCTGTCGCTGTGAAGCTGGAACCATAGCGCCGAGGGAAACGGCATGTCCACCGTGAAGCGGATTCTGGTTGTGGATGATGAGCCCGAGAACATCCGGATTGTCAGTAAGACGCTCCGGGATGAATCGCGGCAGGTGACGGCCGCCACGGACGGTCAGAAAGCGCTCGATCTTGCATTCAACGCCGAGACGCGCCCTGATCTTATCCTTCTTGACGTCATGATGCCCGGCATGGACGGCCACGAGGTGTGTCGGCGGCTGAAGGCAGACGAGCGCACCCGCGACATCCCGGTGATCTTTGTGACTGCCATGACGGACGTCCAGGACGAGGCTGAGGGCTTCCATCTCGGCGCTGTTGACTATATTGCCAAACCTTTCAATCGCACCATCGTCGAAGCGCGTGTGCGCACGCACCTGGAGCTGAAGGAAAAAACCGAAACCATCAGGAAGGAGCGCGAAGAGCTTCGCGAGGCCCATGAGCGCCTGTCCGAGGCGCTCGAGCGACTTCGGGCAGACATTCAACACGCGGGGGACATCCAGAGCACGTTGCTCCCCACCGCCGATACGCATCCCTTCTCGGATCGCCTCAGCATCGTGACCCGCTACGAGCCCGAAATGGAGGTAGGAGGCGATTTCTACGACTTCAAAGCGGTGAGCGACCGACACCTTGCGCTGATCCTGGCCGATGTCTCCGGCCACGGCTTGCAGGCCGCGTTTGTGACCGGCCTCATCAAGACTTTCTTTACGCTCTGCGATCGAGACGCCCTGTCTCCCTCGATTTTCTGCGCACGCCTGAACCAGATGCTCTGTCAGCTGACCCCGATGGAGAGTTTCGCAACCGTGATCTACGGCGTCTATGACTTGACGGGCCGCGTTCTGCATCTGGTGAACGCGGGCCACCAGCCCGTCCCGATATGGATACCCCCCGAAGGCACCGCGCGCTCCTTGCCGGATGAGACAGACATGGTCCTGGGGCTCGACACGGCTCAGGAATTTCGGACCCGCCGGCTTGCCGTTCCCAGGGACGCGAAATTGCTGCTGGCCACCGACGGTCTCACAGACGCAACGGACCCCGAAGGGAACCGTTTCGGCCTTGATCGCCTGTTGGCCACGGCCACCCGACACGCCGCCTGCCCCGCGCGGGAGTTCGACGCCAGGGTGTTCGCCGAGGTTCACCAGTTCATGGGCGGCACCCATCCGCCCGATGATATTGCCATGATTACGTTGGCGTTCCTGTAGATCCCAGGAGCCCACCACTGGCAACCTTAGGCCAGGGGCAACACAGAGAGTCGGTCGTCGGTTCCGGGAAGCCGGCCACGACAGTTGGGACATGGACGATGGCTGGGGCATAGCCAGACCCCTGGCATGCCGGCGCAGTGTGTGGAACGGGCAGTCGCGAGGGGGTCCGCCAAAGGGAGAAATGAGATGCGTTCCTTGTTGCCGAAGCCGTGGGTTGCAGTGTGCGTGTCGGTTGTGGTTGCGTGCGGTTTACTCGCCCAGGCGTCCGCTCAGGAGAGCGCGAGCGTCCAACTGCCCGCAGGCGTGAAGGCGGTCTGGGACATGGATAGCGCGTACCGCGAGACGACACCGACACGCGAGCGCGTTTGCATGAACGGGCTCTGGCGCTGGCAGCCGGCGGACGAGAAGAAGCTCGACCAGCCGCCGACCGACAACTGGGGGTTCCTCAAAGTCCCGGGAGCCTGGCCGGAACTCAAGGTGTATCAATGGATGGCGGAGGAGTCCCAGCGGCTCTACCGGCACCCGTCGTGGAAGGACAGGAAGGTCTCGACGGTTGACATGGCCTGGTATGAACGTGAGGTCACCGTTCCCCGGGGATGGACGGGACGTCGGATGACCCTTAGTGTGGAATGGCTCAGTTCCTACGCGAGAGTGTTCATTGACGGCAAGGAGGTCGGCGAACTCTACTACCCGGGCGGGGAGGTTGACATCACGCCGGCCTGCAAACCCGGAGACAGGCAAGTCCTTTCGGTTCTGACGGCGACGGTGCCTCGGGGGCAGAAGATCGCCGATTACGTGGCAACGGAGCCCGCGAAGCGTGGGGGCGTCGGCTCGTTCCGGGGGCTGTGCGGTGACGTCTTCCTTTGCAGCACATCCGCCGGGGCGCGAGTCACCGACGTGAAGGTGAACACGTCGGTCCGCAAGTGGGAGATCGAGCTGGATACAGCGGTGGCGGGACTGACGGAGCTTCAGCAGTACAAGCTTCGCGGACAGGTGCTGGACGGGGCGAAAGAGGTGAAGGCCCTGGAGAGCAGGCCCTTCACCACGGCCGACCTTGCGAACGGGCGCCTGACCTTCGCCGACGCGTGGCATCCGGATAAACTCTGGGACACGGTTACGCCGGAGAACCAGTATGAGCTGAAGCTGACGCTGGTGGATGCGGCCGGGAAGGCGTTGGACGAACCGGGCCCGGTGCGGTTCGGCTTCCGCGAGATGTGGTTCGACGGACGCGATTGCCGGCTCAACGGGACGAGGATTTACTGGTATGCGATGCCGCTCGACAACGCTCAGATGGGACCGTCGGCGGCGACCTACGAGGTGGCAAAGGACAGTTTCCTGCGCGCAAAGGAGGCCGGCTACAACCTGATGTATACGCACAATTACTTCCCCGAACCCGGGGTCTGCGTGGGGTTCGCCGAGATCCTCCGGGCCGCGGATGACACGGGGATGCTTGTCTCGTTCGCACTGCCGAGCACCTATACCTACCGCGATTTCCCATACCCGTATGACAAGATCGTGCCGGAGAAGCTGACGAACGGCTATTACGAGCACCTGGAGCATTACGTCCGGTACGCACAGAACCATCCTTCGGTGACGGTATGGTCTGCCTGCGACGGGTTGGGCTACCAGCAGGACCAGAACCCCGCCCACATTGACGGGCTGGATAAGCGGACCGACATGAAAGAGGTCCTGGCGGAGCAGATGGAGAAGATGGTGCAGCGGTTCGACAAGACGCGTCCGATCTATCACCACGCCGCCGGGAACGGTCCCCAGATGCACACGATGAACTGCTATCTGAACTGGGCGCCGATCCAGGAGCGATCAGAGTGGTTCGGACACTGGGCGATGACCGGCGTGAAACCCGTGTTTGCTAACGAGTACGGCATCCCCATGGACGAGAACTTCATCAACTGCCGCGAGGGCTACCAGATCCTGGGCAGCAACATGGCCATGGAACTTTGCACCGTGGAATGGGGCGCGCAGTTCCGTGGCGACGCCGCCTATGAAATCCCCGATGAGGAGAAGGAGAACCTGCGCTTTGAGGCGGGGAATTGGCGGACGAAGGGCATGTGGCACAAGAACGCCTACCCGTTCTTCGAAACAGCAAGCTTTCCGAACATGAAGGACGTCCTGGCAATGTACGTCGCCGACAACTGGCCGGCGTTCCGCACCTGGGGCGTCACCGGCTTCAACGCGTGGGGTCAGATGCGGTACTGGCACCCGCGTCCCGGCGTGGAGCGCACCGAGGTCCAGTGCGCGACCGATTGGGATAAGCTCCAGCGGCCGGGATACAGCCCCGACTTCATCAGAAGGCGCTACTTCTGGCACCTGGACGGGAAAGAGTCCGATTGGATCCCCGACGCGACTGGAAGAGCGCTCCTGCGCTACAGCAATCCGGTGCTGGCGTTCATTGCGGGGAAGGGCGACCGCTTCACCAGCAAGGATCACAATTGCCTGCCCGGAGAGTCCCTGGAGAAACAGATCATTGTGCTCAACAACAGCAGGCGTCCCGTGACGTGCGATTGCTCGTGGACGCTGGGCCTGCCGACGGCCGTTCAAGGGAACAAGCAACTCAGCGTTGAGACGGGCGAGAAGGGAACTACGCCGGTCCGAGTGGATATCCCCGCGGGGACGAAAGCCGGGCGGTACTGGCTAAAGTTGAGCGCCCGGTTCAGCACAGGAGAGACACAGGAGGATTCGTTCGCGATCGACGTGCTGGCCCCGGCCCGGAAGCCGGCGATCGGGGCGAAGGTGGCCCTCTTCGATCCGCAGGGCGAGACCGCGAAGCTCTTCGATACGCTGGGCGTCAAATTCGAACCGGTCAAGGCGGAAGCCGGCCTGAAGGGCTACGACGTGCTCGTTATCGGAAAGAAGGCCCTGACACCGTTCGGCGCGGCCCCGGATATCTCGCGAGTGCGTGACGGCCTGAAGGTGATCGCGTTCGAGCAGTCCCAGGATGCCTTGGAGAAACGGCTCGGTTTCCGCACGCAGGAATACGGCCTGCGCCAGGTCTTCCCACGGGTCGCCGGCCATCCCGCCCTGGAGGGCCTCACATCTGAGAACCTCGCCAACTGGCGAGGGGAGGCCACGACCGTGCCCCCGAGCATCCAGAACCCCGTGGACAACCTCTACATCTGGACGTGGGGCGTCCGCGCGGGACTGCGCAACGACCGAGTCTGGCGATGCGGGTGCTACGGCAACGTCGCGTCCGTGCTCATCGAGAAGCCCGAGTGCGGCGACTTCCTGCCCCTTATTGACGGCGGGTTCGCCCTGCAGTACAGTCCGCTGATGGAGTACCGCGAAGGCAAGGGGATGGTCCTGTTCTGCCAGATGGACGTGACGGGACGGACGGAGACCGACCCGGCCGCGGAACGCCTAGTCAACAACGTGCTGACCTACGTCTCGACGTGGAAACCAGCAGCACGCCGGACTGCCCTCTACGTGGGCGATGCCGCCGGCAAGACCCACCTCGAACACAGCGGGCTGAAGATTACGGACTACGCAGGGGGAGCCCTTGCGCAGGACCAGGTGCTGATCGTGGGTCCGGGCGGAGCGCCGAAGCTGTCGGCTCACACGGCCGCAATCGCCAGGTGGCTCCAGGCCGGCGGCAACCTGCTCGCCATCGCCCTCGACCAGGGCGAAGCCAACTCGTTCCTTCCCTTCAAGGTCGGCATGAAGAAGGCCGAGCACATCGCGGCTTCCGTCCCGCCGGTTGCTGCGGAGAGCCTGCTGGCGGGTGTCGCGCCGGCCGATGTCTTCAGCCGAGACCCGCGCGAGATCCCGTTGCTCGCCGAGGGAGCCACGCTCGTCGGCGACGGCGTCCTTGCCCAGGCAGCCGGCGCCCGAGTGATCTTCTGTCAGATTGCCCCCTGGCAATACGATTACCAGGCCGACAACGGCGCCGCCTGGCAGTTGGACAAGAAGAACCACTACATCAAGTGGACCTACCAGCGGACGAGCTGCCTGCTGGCACGCCTGCTCGGGAACATGGGCGTGGGGGCCGAGACTCCGCTGCTGGCGCGCTTCGCAAAGCCGCCCAGGGACGACGGCGACCTCGACGACCTCTACGTCGGGTCGTGGCTGGAAGCAGGCAGCAGGGAGTTCGTGCTCCCCACGCGCTGGAAGGGTCTGCCCATTCCCAATGCGTCGGGGAAGAAACCTCCTGAAGGTTGGGAGACCCCCGGCTTCGACGACAGCCAGTGGCAGCCCATCCGCCTGCCCGGCATGTGGGGCGAGCAGTATCAGGACGTCCTGGCGGTGAACAGTTGGAGCTTCTACCACCGCCTGAAGTTCAACCTCCCGGCTGACCTGGCCGATCAGGAGTTGACCCTTGTGCTGGGGACTGCCGAAGTTGACGACTGGACTTACGCAAATGGCCAACTCGTCGGCAGCATGGCGGGGGAGAAGGGGGGACGCGATAAAATCCGCAAGTATGCCATCCCCAGGGGGCTGCTCAAGCCCGGCGAGAACGTCCTCGCTCTGAAGGTCTTCACCTGGGGCAACAGCGGCGGAATATCGCCCGTGGACGAATGGCGCCGCAAGGCGCGTCTCGATCATCCGCTCGATTATCTCGATCGAGAGACCGTGCGTTATGCCTGGGGGTTGTATCTGGACCCGGCTTCGCCGATAGACGACCCTTATCGTTACTTCCGTTGGTAGCAGCACGGTCACAGGCGCTGGACGTGCAGTTCAGTCAAGAAGAACTCGCGTCAGTGCCGGCAGTTGCGCTGCGCGTTGAACCATGGGTTGGAGGCTCAATCCTGCTGAGCTGAGCTTCTCGCGAAGGAAAGCCCACTCTTCCGGCCCCAGAAGTCCCCACAGGATAAGCGGGCGGCCGCTTTCCTGAACGCGCCGGAATGTCGGCAAGAGGTCTGTTAGAGGCTGGCGAGTTCCCGCAGCATCTATGTTAACTTGGATCACATCGTACGTGTCGCCCTCGAGGAGGAGGTCCACCGGGTACAGGCATCCGGAGTGAAGATGGAAGAAGTTCACGTCAGCCGCCCGTGCCATCTTGTTGTCTTGCGGAGCGAGGAATCCCCTGAGAAGGAATGGGTTGAGGAGCGCAGCGCAGTCCTCCTGGTTGAATGCCACTGTGCGCCGGCACCAGAGCCTGCTCGGATATCCGCCTGCTGCGTGAGTGCCATGCCACGCCGGGATGATCGCGTTCAGCCGCCGCAGGACCTCCAGTCGGATGTCCGCGCAGGCACGCAGCAATGCTTCGGCGGCTTGCGCATCGTCCATCAGTGCCATGACAAAGGGCACAGGGCCGAGGACGGCGCTTGCCATGTCGCCCGGCCCGCGCAGGAGCGGCGGGCAGACGGGAAAGCGTCCGTCAGCAAGCTCAAGCAACCCTTCGGTGAACGACAGTAGACAGCGAAACCAGGCATTCTTATCCAGCTCGGTGCTCGGTTCCTCAATCTTGCGCGGCCCTTGCGGGAGCGGCTTGGCCCAGGCGCTCCCCTGCCCGGCAAAGATGGGACAGCCCAGGATGGCTTCCATCCATGGGATGCCCCAGTAAGCACAGCCGATGTAGAAGAAGTCATCCTCCACCTCGCGGTGAAGCCGATACAGCATTTCGTAATCGGCCTCAAACCCTTTGATATGGACATCGGCGGGCTCCAACGGCTGGCCTTCGGTCCACCCGGCGGTCCCACGGGGGAACTGGTCGGCCGGGTAGTAACCGCCGAACCAGAGGCCGATCAGCGGACGATCAACGGGCTCACAGTGAAGAAATGCCTCGTGCCGCGCGATGAGTTCCTCGGGAGCTTTGGCACTCATTCACGCCTCCATTCGGTCCGCCGGGTTGGGGCTGAGCTGCCTTCTACCGGGAGGACGGCAGTCTTCATTGATCCCTCCCGGGACAAGAATCACGTCACCTCACGAAGAGAACGCCCAGCGCCTCCGTCCGGTCTGCCACAAGCATCCGGTAGGCTTTTACTGCCTCGTCGAACGGGAACCGGTGCGTGATCATCTGCGCCGCTGGAAACTTCTTCTTGCGGATTAGCTCAAGTGCCAACCGGGTATCCCTCGCCTGCGTCCACCTGTTGTAAGGCGTCTCAACTCTGGGGTGCGTCATGTTGTGCGCGCCCAAGAGCATCAGGCCCTTGCAGTGAAGCTCGGTGTAAAGGTCTAGCTCCGGCACGTTCCCGCGCGGCGAGCCGAGGGCGACGATCCTGCCGCGCTCGCGGGCCAGCTTCAGGGCCATGGGGAAGGTCCTGGGATTGCCGGTGGCCTCGATTATCAGGTCAGCCATCTCTCCTCCCGTCAGCTCGCCCAAGGCTTTCGGCACGTCCGTTTCCGCTGGGTTGATGGTCTCATCGGCGCCGAGTTCGCGCGCCATTCTCAGTCGGTTTGGGCTCAGGTCCACGGCGACGACCATGCTTGCACCGCACATCCTGGCGAACTGCAAGGCTAAGGCACCGATTATGCCGGCACCTATGACCACCACCACTTCGCCCAATTGGGGCTGCCCGATCCGAATGCCCTGCATGCCGACGATACAGAGATCGGCGAATGCAGCCTCCTCGAACGAGAGGCCTTCGGGTATGAGCTGCACCGTTTCCCGGCGGCAAATGGCCCGCGCAGCGTGGTGGCCGCTTCCGAGGACGCGGTCGCCCACCTTCAGGTCGGCGACGCCTCGGCCCACCATGATGACTTCCCCCGCGCCCGAGCTACCCGGGCGGATCGGGTAGGTCACCTGTCCGACTTCGATGGCCTTTGTGATGCCGGCCAGATTGGCCAGTTCCGTGCCGGTGTTCAACAGCTGCGCCTTTACGGCGATCAGCGCCTCATTATCCCGTGGCTCGCCAAGCTCGAACTCTTCGAGGTCCACCACGCCTTTCTCAACGAAAACGACACGCCTGTCTTTTGCGCTCATTTTCTCTGCTCCCGTTCTGCCTAACACTTGGCGGGTACGTTGGCACGCGCCCTCTTCGCCGCGGGCAGCCAGTATCGCGCCGGTACGAGAAGCAGTCAACTTCGGACTGGCACCTAAGGCGATAGGCCGGCATATCGGAATCCCTGTCGAGGCGTGTTCGGGGCCGCATGTACCGTGTCATAGCGCCTTCTCGAAGCATGCGAAGTCCAGAAAGACTTGTCAGGACCGGTCACCTGCATTCGGGTTGAGTGCGCAGTTCGGATGTGCTACCATCGGCGGGGTTCTTCCATAGTGAGGCAAGGAGAGGAAATATGAAGGCATTTGAGGTCAAGCCGGGCGTCTATTGGGTGGGGGCGATTGATTGGGACATTCGCAGCTTCCATGGCTATAAGACACAGCGCGGCACCAGCTACAACGCGTATCTCATCCTGGACGAGAAGGTGACGCTCGTTGACACCGTGAAGGCGGGCTTCGCTGATGAGATGCTGGCCAGGATCCGGGACGTGGTTGATCCTGCACGCATCGAGGTGATCGTGTCGAACCACGTTGAGATGGACCATTCGGGAGGACTGCCGAAGATGCTGGAAGTCGTCCCGAATGCCACGGTCGTTACCACGAGGCAGGGCGAGACCGGCCTGCAAGGGCACTTCAAGGCGGACTGGAACTTCAGCCGTGTAGAGAGCGGGGCCGAGATGACGATCGGCAAGCGGACGCTCCGCTTCTTCCCGTGCCCGATGGTCCACTGGCCGGACTCCATGGTGACCTACGTGCCCGAGGACAAGCTCCTTCTTTCGAATGACGGGTTCGGGCAGCACATCGCAAGCGCCGAGCGGTTCGTTGACGAGTTCGGCTTCGAGATCGTGATGGAAGAGGCGGCCAAGTACTACGCCAACATCGTGCTGCCTTTCGGCACCCAGGTGCAGAAACTCCTGTCATCGCTTGCGGGCGCCGAAGTGGACATGATTGCGACGTCGCACGGGCTGATCTGGCGGGACCACCTGGCCGACATAATAGGTGCCTACAAGCGCTGGGCTGCTAACGAGACGGTCTCTAAGGCGGTTATCATCTATGACACCATGTGGCACTCAACGGAGAAGATGGCCTGCGCGCTTCGGGAGGGCCTTGAGGCCGAAGGAGTGCCGACGACGATGGGCAACCTGGGGACGAGCCACATCTCTGACATCATGACCCATGTGATTGGGGCACGCGGAATAGCGATCGGCGCGCCCACGTTGAACGCGCGCATGTTCCCGACGGTTGCAGCGGGATTGACGTACATTGCCGGGCTGAGGCCGCTGAATCGCCTCGGCCTCGCATTCGGCTCGTACGGCTGGGGCAAGCAGGGAGTGAACGACATTGCAGAGGCGATGAAGCAGATGGGTTGGGCAACGCCCGTCGAGGAGGTCGCCGTGCAGTGGGTGCCCGGGGAGGACGACCTGGCGCGGGCCCGGGAGGCGGGCGCGAAGTTTGCCAGGGCGGTTAAGGGTACGCAGACGGCGTAGGACGAGTAAGACAACGACAAAGAGCACGAGCAGGAGCACGAGTAAGAGCACGAACAAGGCCAAAGAAATGCCAGAGAGAGCAAGGCAGTATTCGGCAGGGCAATTGAAGGGCGACAGGGCGCAACGGACGTTCTCGGGGAGCGCCGCGCTGCAGATAGCGATGCCCCTGGGCGGCATCGGCGCGGGCTGCATCTGCCTGAACGGCGTGGGCGGGCTGCAGGACTTCTCTATCTGGCACAAGCCGGCGAACTCCGCCCTGCCGGATGCACACGGCACGCGCGAAAGCGCTTTTGCGCTGCTGCACGTCAAGGGGAGGAGCCCCGTCACGCGGCTCTGCGAAGGGCCTATGCCCGTTGAGAAGATATATGCCCAGGGGCTGAAGGCGCAGGGCTACCGCGGCGGCGGGCATGAAGGGCTTCCCCGCTTCGAGCGTTCGTCGTTCAGGGGGGAGTACCCCTTCGGGTTTGTGACCCTGCGCGACTCCCAGATGCCGCTTAGAGTGGAGATTGTGGGCTGGAACCCCTTCATCCCGCTTGACGACAGGAACTCAAGCATCCCGTGCGCGATCCTCGAGTACACGCTGCAGAACCCCTCCCGGCGGACCGTGGAGTACGAATTCTCGTTTCACCTTTCGCATCTGATGATGGGAAGCAAGGGAGAGGCGGCCAGCCGCAATTCGGTTATACGCGGAGCGGGCGTGCATTTCAGCAATGAGGACGATCAGAACTCCCCCGCCTTCGGGAGCGCGAGCCTGACCATAGTCGGCCATAGGCCGACCATCAAAGCGATGTGGGCCCGCGGGGGCTGGTTCGACAGCGTTACTGCACTGTGGCGCGAGGTCTCAAGCGGCAGGTTCCGTCCGAATGCCGGATCGAACGGCAAGGATGAGAAGGGGCGAAACGGGGGCTCGATCATGATGGCCGGGACGCTGAGGCCCGGCGGGCGCATAACCTATCCCGTCGTGATCACGTGGTACTTTCCCAATCCTACGGTCACGGCGGGGGTGCCCAAAGGCGCGGCCCGTGCGTGTGGCGAAGGCGAGAACTGCCCTCCGCCCTGGCGGCCGTACTATATTTCGCAGTGCAAGGACGCCGCTGACGTGGCAACACACGTGGGGAAGAACTACGAATCCCTGCGCCGGCGCACGCAGGCGTTCCATGACGCGCTGTTTTCTTCGACGCTGCCTTCCTATGTGCTGGATGCCGTATCGGCAAACCTGGCAATCCTGAAATCTCCGACGGTCCTCCGCGAAGAGAACGGAAACGTATGGGCCTGGGAGGGCTGCTTCGCCGAGGCGGGCTGCTGCCACGGCACATGCACCCACGTGTGGAACTATGCGCAGGCGATGCCGCACCTGTTCCCGCAGCTCGAACGCACGCTGCGCGCACAGGAGTTAGAGCGTTCGATGGATGAGCGGGGGCACGTAACCTTCCGAGGGGCGCTGCCGGACGGGCCGACGGCTCACACCTTCCACGCCGCCGCCGACGGACAGCTTGGCGGGATCATGAAGGTATACCGCAACTGGCAGATCTCCGGCGACCGGCCCTGGCTCGAACGAATGCTGCCCCTGGCAAGGAGGAGCCTGGATTACTGCATCCGCACATGGGATCCGGACCGTAAGGGCGTCCTCGTCGAGCCACATCACAATACCTACGACATCGAGTTCTGGGGCCCGGACGGGATGTGTTCGAGCATCTACCTGGGCGCTCTCTCGGCAATGGCCGCCATGTGCCGCGAGCTGGGCAAGCCGGAGGAGGGCAAGTTCTACGCGGACTTAGCTGCGCGCGGCGCAAAGTACCTCGACGACAAGCTTTTCAACGGCGAGTACTTCGAGCAGAAGGTGATGTGGAAAGGGCTGCGCGACACGTCCTTCGCCGACATGATTGCGGGAGTGGACCGCAACAGCCACGAAATGTTGCGGCTGATGAAGAAAGAGGGCCCGAAGTACCAGTACGGAAAGGGGTGCCTCGCGGACGGGGTTATCGGTGCCTGGATGGCTACGACGTATGGCATACATACGCCCCAGACCGGCACCAATGTACGAAAGCACCTGCACGCTGTATTCCGGCACAACTTCCGGGCAGACCTTGCTGACCATGCCTGCACGCAGCGGCCGGGGTACGCATGGGGACACGAGCCGGGATTGCTGCTCTGCACGTGGCCGCATGGCGGCAAGCCGACGCTGCCCTTCCCCTACTCGGACGAGGTCTGGACCGGCATCGAATACCAGGTTGCGTCCCACCTGATCGAGGAGGGGTTCCTCGCCGAGGGGCTCACCATAGTGAAGGCTGCGCGGAGCCGCTACGACGGACACGTGCGCAACCCGTGGAACGAATATGAATGTGGCAGCTACTATGCCCGGGCCATGGCGAGCTACGCGCTATTAGGCGCGCTCTCGGGCTTCCGATATTCGGCGCCGACGCGGACGCTCTGGATGGGACCGAAGTTAAAGAGTGACCCGTTCCGGACCTTCTTCTCGGCGGCGACCGGCTTCGGGGTGATCACCGTCTCAAAGGAATCAGTGGCGATTGAAATGATAGAAGGCGAACTCGCGGTGGACACGCTGTGCCTCACGCGAGGCGGAGAATTCCGGACGCTGCGGTGGGGCATCGTAGCTCAGCCCGGCAAGAAAGAGGTCCTTCGGACGAACGGCTGACGAAGGCCTGGCGCTCGCCTGGTGTTGGGGGCGCACTTCGACCGGACTCGTGCCCGAGCGTTGCGGCTTGACGGCCCTCAGGAAGTGAAGCCTACGCTGCCGGGGTTGTCGCGCACAACGACGTTGGGGCCGTGGCCACCCAGGTCCACCAGCAATTCCTTCAGGGCCCCGTTGTGCAGCACGTTGCCCATGATGACGCTGTTCTCCAGGCGGCCGTAGACGATTCCCGAGTCGGGCGACCATTCGCCCCTGCCGTTGTCGTCGCGGCCGGTCATCATCGCGTTGCCCGTGAAGGTGAGACCGCGGACGCACTCGAACCGGACTTGGGCGCTCTGGTTTTCCTCACCGGACGTAGCCCACTCGCGCTTGCCGCTGCGCCAGATGCAAGTGCCGGTGATAGAGATATGGTAGCAGGTCCTTTCGCCCCGCGGCAGGAGGCTGATGCCCGGGCCGCCAGAGCGGTCTATGTAATTGTTGCCGAAGTTGTAGTGGTCTCCGCCGTGGACGACAATGCCGCCCTGCCTGTTCCACTCGATGCGGTTGCCGGTCACGGTGGTGGAGGCGTTTTCGTCGTAGGCGCCGAAGCCGGCCTCGCGATTGCCTGAGAACCAGTTATCCAGGATGAAGCCGTCCCAGCCGCGCAGGCGCAGGCCGCAGCCGCCGTTGCGGCCCGACATGCAGTGGCGCACGGTGAAGCACCAGATGCGCCCCAAGTGGATGCCGTCGCCGCTGAAGCCTGCGATCCGGCAACGTTCGATGCGCGGCGTGTCTTCCTCCCTGCCGTAGTCGGGCTTGTCCACGAGGATGCCGTGCACGCGCTCGCCGAGGCTGCCGCCGTCCAGGCAGAGGCCGGTGACGGTAGCGCCGATGGCGCCCGTCAGGTTGAGCAGAGAGGCTGCCTTCGCGTCGGCCAGCTTCAGGACGGCCCCGCCGAAATGGCGGTAGCCCCAGGTTGGCTCGCCTGCCAGGCCCACGTGCGCGGGCACGCGCAACTCCGAGCAGAGATACGTCCCCGCCGGGAAGAACACGGTGCCATGGACCTCCGCTGCGGCCGCCAGGGCCTTCTGGACTGCCGCCGTGTCGTCCGTCTGTCCGTCCCCGTGCGCCCCGAAGGCGCGTGCATCCAGCGCGTTCCCGGTTGCCATAGTGACCTCTTTCTCAGCGCCCAAGGCGTCGGCGGCCCCTGCACCCACGGCAGCGGCTGCCGCTCCGACGCCGACGGTTTTCATGAAATCACGCCTGTCCATGTCGTCTTGCATGTGCATGTCTCGTTTGTTTGTGGAACCAGGAGGGCACGCTTACCAGATGGCGCGTGTCCGCCGAGACTGGCCATCGGAGGGAGAGTGTAATGCCGGAGGGGCAGGCCGTCAACGCTTGCCCAGCCGCTTGTCAGCTTGTCACGTTGCCATTCTCGGTTTGCCGAGCGGCTCGTGGCCTCGGGATCGCGGCGCTCCTGGCACCGCAAGCGCCCCGAGCACAACCCTTTCCAATTAGCCGGCCATTTTGGGCTCAAGGGGCGAGCAGGCGGAAAGGCCAGGCAGGGACGTTGCGGAGCACTCCGAAGGCTACGATAAGCGCAACCAGCGCCCAGCCCCACCAGCCGCCCGCGCGTGCGACCAACCGCGCCCAGATGCGCCCGCCCGGCAGAGCGGGCAGCCCTGCCCACCGAAGGACGTACGAAGCCATGCCGTAGGCTACGAACGGCAGCGAAAGGACCATGAGCGGGTTGAACCGGACCGCCGCAATGAAGTGCCCGTGCAGCAACTGGTGGAGGGCGCGCAGGGACCCGCACCCGGGGCAGTATAGCCCCGTCAGGGCGTGGAACAGGCAGATAGGATACGGCCCGGGCCTGGCGGGATCGAAAGCGAAGATGACTGCGGCTGCGGCAAAGCCGAGCGCGGCGATTGCCGCCAGCTTCCAGCGCGCTCGTGCAACTTCATAAGCGCCGGCTTGCGGGAACAAGGCATTCTGACTCATGGCCCGTTACCAGGGCGTCAGGCGTCACTGCGCCGGCGCGCCACTTGAGGCCCACGCCGATAGTACCACCAGGAGCACCCACACCAGTGCCCCGACGAACCAGGCGCCCAGCGCCACGAGGAATGAGACCCAGCACCAGATGGCGGCCCTCTTCGAAGCGCCGAAGGCGCCCATACAGTCCCCTGCACTCGACCTGCTCATGGCCTCAGCCGCGTAGACGATTGCCACGATGCCGAACGGTAGACAGCAAAAGAGCGTGACGAGGATTGCCGGGGCGAGGTGGCTATGCACGTACTGGACAGGGACGGAGGCGATGTGGGGTTTGGCCAGCAACTGGCCGCACCGCACACAGGCAATGCCAGCGTCAGGGTTCTGCGTGCCGCACCGGCTGCAGAACATTGGATATCCCCTTCAGCAGGACGGACGAGGGCGCTCCCCCAAAGGGAAGCCCGACTTGATAGCTTACCCCGTTTACGATGTGGATTCCACGAATCCGAGGCGGCCGCGAGGATGCGGCCGGCAGGGCGGTTCGGCAGGGGACGGGTGAGGGGGCATCGTGCCCCTAATCGTTGGCCGACTGGGCGGCGCTGCGCGGCCGCCATGCTACACAGTGCGCGGCGAAGTGCTTAAGGGCGCCGCTCTTGACGACGATGACTTGCGGGCGGAAGACCGTTGCATACATCATCATGAGCGAGATTGCATCCAGGAGCGATCGGTAGCCGGATAAGCCCGAGATGTCAATGTATACCTTGCTGAAGGCGCGACCGAACTCGAGCGCAGCGCGCACGTCGAAGCCGTCGAGGACCTCAAACCGGATGCCCGGGTGAGATTGCCTTGCGCGCTCCACGCAGTCAGGGCTCACGTCCGTGCCGATGACCTCCCTGGCGTGCTGCGCGAGGAGGGCGGTCGTCGTGCCCCATTCGCAGCCGACTTCCAGAACCACGTCGTCCTTGTTGACGCAGGCCGGAATCGTCGCGCGGTACTCGTTGACGTCTCGCACGCCGACGAACTTCGTCGCGAGCTTCAGTTGCCTTTCATTCCCCATATCGTGCGCCTCCCTCCAGGGCGGCCGGGCACGCCTGGCGGCCTCGCGATGCGGTGCCCCGCTCTGCGGATGAAACCTCAACGCCGGCCCTACGCCAGCCCGAATCTGACGTCCACCGCCATGACCCCCTGACCCTCGGGAAAGACCCTCAAGGGGTTCAGGTCGCACTCGGCAAGCTGGGGGAACTGGACGGCGAGTTGTGAAACCCGCGTCAGGCATCCGGCGAGCGCCTCGATGTCGGCCGGCGGATCGCCTCGGAAGGCTTGAAAAATCTTCGCCGAGCGGATGCCGGCGATCATCGCGCGGGCGTCGTCCATCGTGAGGGGGGCGACGCGGAACGTTACGTCTTTGAGCACTTCCACGTAGATGCCGCCCAGGCCGAACATGATGACCGGCCCGAACTGCGGGTCGCGGTTGACGCCGATGATGACCTCGCGCCCCTTGGGGGCCATCTCCTGGACGAGCACGCCGTCGAGCCTGGCATCGGCCTTGTAAGCCCGGGCAGAAGCCATGACACTTCCGTAGGCTTCCCGCACCGCGTCCGCGCTGGTAAGGGCGACCTTGACGCCTCCGGCGTCTGACTTATGGAGGATATCGTCGGAAGAGATCTTGACCACCACGGGATAGCCGACGCGCTCGGCCGCATCGAGGGCGGCCTGCTCGCTCGCGGCGAATATGCTCTGCGGGAGCGCGATGCCGCATGCTGCTGCAATGTTTCGGGCCTCGCGCTCGGCGAGGGTCTTGCGGCCGCTGGAAACGGCCTCTTCCAGGGTGCGTCGGATTGCCGCGACATCGAAGTCGTAGGACGGCGGCCGGGCCGGCTGGCCCTTCCGCCATTCGCTGAAGGTGTAGAGGGCTTCGAGGGCCTTGACGGCCTGGTCTGGCTGAGTGAAGTTGGGGATGCCCCGGTGGTCGAGCATGCGCCACGAGAGCCGTACGGACATGCTTCCCATGAAGGCGGTCAGGATGGGCTTCCGTGTGCCCTTGGCGGCTTCGACTACCGCCTCGACGGTCTTCTCAACTTCGGTGGAAGTCTGCGGCGTGAGGATGGTGAGGATGGAGGAGACACTGTCGTCCCGGGCAACCGCGTCCAGGGCCAGGCGATAGCGGTCCGCTTTGGCGTCGCCGAGGACGTCCACCGGGTTTCGAAAATTCGCCTGCGGCGGGAGTTGTTGAGATAGAGTTTGCTGAGTCTTCTCCGACAGGCTTGCCATGACGAGCCGCGAGTTTTCGATGGCGTCGGTTGCGATGATGCCGGGTCCGCCCGCGTTCGTGACCACGGCGACGGCGTTGCCTGGGGGCAGCTTCTTTGCCGCGAACGCGCGCGCAAGGTCGAAGAACTCCTGGACTGTGGCCGGGCGGAAAACGCCGCACTGCTTGAAGGCGGCCTCGTAGGCCGAGTCCGCGCCTGCCAGGCTGCCGGTGTGGCTGCTGGCTGCCCTTGCGCCTGCGCTCGTGCGGCCCGACTTGAAGATGACCACAGGCTTCTTGCGAGTCACTCGCGCGGCCACGTCCATGAACTTGCGGCCGTCGTTGATGCTCTCCACGTAGCCGAGGATGACGTCGGTCTGGTCGTCGTCCCCGAGCACTTCTATGAGGTCGGTCTCGTCCACGTCAGCCTTGTTGCCGTAGCTGATGAACCGCGACATGCCGATGTCCTCGCCGACGGCCACGTCGAGGATGGCCGTGCCGAGCGCACCGGACTGGCTGAAGAACGCGATGTTGCCGGGCTGGGGCATCGTGGCTCCGAACGAGGCATTCAGGTGCGAGACGGGGCTCATCACGCCCAGGCAGTTCGGGCCGATGCAGCGGATGCCTTCGCGGCTGCACCTCTCTGCGAGCTGCTGCTCGAGGCGCGCTCCCTCCTTGCCGGACTCCTTGAAGCCGGCGGAGATGATGATGACCGCGCGGATGCCCTTGCGCGCGCACTGCTCCACTGCATCCAAGACGAACTGAGCAGGGATGGAGATGATCGCCAGTTCCACCTCGCCACCGATGTCGCCCACCGACGGGTAGCACGTCAGGCCGAGGACTTCGCCGCCCTTCGGATTGACGGGGTAGATGTGGCCTTCGTAATCACCCTCGATCAGGTTCTTGACGACGTCGTAGCCCACCTTGCCGGGGGTGTGGCTGGCGCCGATGACAGTGACCGAAGAGGGGTTAAAGAAAGATTCAAACATGGGGCCGCTGCTCCTGAAGCCGTTGGGACGGAGGAACTTGCGTGCTCACGCGCGGGGGCCGAGAGCCCAGGCCACGGAGCCCCCATGGGTGTAGAAGAAGGTCATGGGCGCGCGCTGTTCGAGCCTGTCAGCAGCGTGCGCAGGAAGCCCATACTCTATCACAAGGAGTTGGGAGGGGCAAATGCGGCGCTACATTGAAATGGCCTTGCCCGGTGCGCAGAACTCATGTAGGATACGGCTTGGTGTTCAAGCCCCTGCGCATCCACGATCCGGGTGCGCCAGCCCGACATCGCCAGGGGCAGGCGCACGTTTCGCTGGGAGCCTTTGACGCACAGTCGCGAGGGGCTGTCGCCGGGTACTCCAGAAGGCAAGTGAACTCAGAGAATGGCTGACATTCCCGTCTTGTTCGTCAGCGCAGAGAACGTGCCGGAAGCCTGGGAGAAGGCGGTGCTGGCCGTCTGGGACAACGGCGCCCAGGTGCGGACTGAGTATGACAAGCCGAGCGACCCGCCGAGCCTCGACGCTACCGTGATGGTCGAGGTGCGCCGGCCTCTGTCCGAGCCGCGCATTCACAAGAACTTCCCCGGCGGCCCGACTGACCTGGAGGTCTACCGCCAGGAGGTCGTGGAAGGCATTCACGATCACTGGATTAACCCGCGCGAAGGCAAGTGGACGTACACCTATCACGAGCGGCTGTTCGCTTACCGCCCTGTGGAGGACCTTCTTAACCCTCAAGCGGGCCCGCAGTTTCAGCCGGTAAACCAGGTGGATTACATCGTCGAGAAGCTGGCCGCCGTGCCCCACTCGCGCCGGGCGCAAGCGATCACGTGGATTCCGCATTGCGATCCCAACACGGACGACCCGCCCTGCCTTCAGCGTCTCTGGGCACGGCTGCTGCCCGCGGAGGGCGGGGGATACACGCTGAACCTGAACACGCATTGGCGCTCGCGCGACCTTTACAAGGCGTGGTTTATGAACGTGTTCGCCATTACGGACTTGCAGCGGCGCCTGGCCGAGCAGCTCGCCGAGCGACTGGCGGCGCCCGTGGCCTGCGGGCGGTTTGTGGACGTAACCGACTCTCTTCATATCTACGGCAGCTATCGCACTGAGGACCTGGAGCGCGAGATCCGGAAAATGAAGTCCTCGCCCTACACCGAACGGGCATGGGACAGCGCGCTGCTGGAGCCGATGTTCGACGAGGCGCGCCGGCGCCTGGCGGGGGACCCGGATTACTACTCCCGGGGTGACCCGGCGACCTGAGGTCGCCCGCTGCATGGCCGGGCTCCTGCCGGGTCAGCGGAAGACGCCGGTCCATTCGAGGGGTTCTCCCGATGAGAACATAGAGGGCAAAGTTCCGCGCAAACGAGGTGACAGCACTGCCTGCCAGATTTGACATTTCCGGGCTTGCCGGCCTCTCCTCAAAGGAGGCGGCGGAGCGCCTGCGGGCCGGAGGGTACAACGAGCTTCCCACGGCCAGGCGACGCAGCTCCTTCCTCATCGCCTTCGACGTCGCCACTGAACCGATGTTCCTCCTGCTTGTGGCCTGCGGGATGGTATACCTTCTGCTCGGCCATTGGCGCGATGCCCTGATGCTTCTCGGCTTCGTCTTCGTCGTGATGGGCATCACCCTCTACCAGCAGCGGAAGACGGAGCGGGCGCTTGAGGCTCTGCGGGACCTTTCGAGCCCGCGTGCGATGGTGATCCGAGACGGGCAGCAGGTGCGAATTCCGGGGCGGGACGTGGTCCGGGACGACCTTGTCGTAGTAGCCGAGGGCGACCGTGTCCCGGCAGACGGCGCTGTTCTCTGGTGCATGAGCTTGCTGGTCAACGAGTCTCTCCTCACGGGGGAGTCCGCGCCGGTGATCAAGACGGCCTGGGACGGCGCCACGGGGATGGTGAGGCCTGGCGGTGACGGCCTTCCGTTTGTCTACTCCGGCACGCTGGTCGTCAAGGGGCAGGCGGTTGCGCGGGTGCTCGCAACCGGCCCGCGCACTGAGATGGGCAAGATCGGCAAAGCGATCGAGCGGGTTGAGACTGAAAGGACCCCGCTCCAACGTGCAACTGGCCGGCTCGTTCGAAGCTTGACGATTGTGGGCCTCTCGCTTTGCGCGGTGATGGCCGTTGTCTACGGAGTCATGAAGGCCGATTGGCTCCGCGGGCTCCTGTCCGGCATCTCACTGGCTATGGCCATGCTGCCGGAGGAGTTTCCTGTCGTGATGGCCATCTTCCTGGCCCTGGGTGCCTGGCGAATGGCGCAGCAGCAAGTGCTCACGCGCCGCGTGCCGGCGTTGGAGGCGCTCGGGGCGGCTACTGTCCTCGCAGTGGACAAGACGGGGACCATCACGTTCAACCGCATGTCCGTGACGAAGCTCTTCGCGAGGGGCAGGTTCTTCGACGTGGGCGGTCAACAAGCCGGCACGCTGCCTGAGGCTTTTCACGAGATCGTCGAGTTCAGCATCCTTGCCAGCCAGAAGGATCCTTTCGATCCGATGGAGAGGGCGCTCAGGCAGCTTGGAGAGCTGCATCTGGCCCAGACGGAGCACCTACACCGCAATTGGGAACTGGTGCACGAGTATCCGTTGTCGCCCGAATTGCTGGCGTTGTCGCACGTTTGGAAATCGCCTGGGGGCGATCAGTACGTGATTGCGGCCAAGGGCGCGCCCGAGGCGATCGCGGACCTGTGCCACCTCAACGAGCGGTCGAGGGCAAGCCTGGCGGCCAACGTCAGCGCCATGGCAGGAGACGGCTTGCGTGTGTTGGGCGTGGCCAGATCCCGGTTCCGGGCGGGAGTGCTCCCCGGCGAGCAGCACTCCTTCGAGTTCCACTTCCTGGGGCTGGTGGGACTGGCGGACCCGGTGCGCCCGACTGTGCCTGCATCAATCAAAGAGTGCTATGGCGCCGGCATGCGGGTCGTCATGATCACCGGCGACCATCCGGAGACTGCACGCCAGGTCGCGCGCGAGATCGGACTGAAGCCGGCGGACGCGGTCATCACAGGCTCCGAGTTGGAGGCCATGGACGACGACGAGCTTCAGCGCCGCATCCGCACGGTGAGCATCTTCGCCCGAGTTCTGCCTGAGCAGAAACTGCGGCTCGTGGAGGCCCTGAAGGCCAATGGCGAGACGGTCGGCATGACAGGGGACGGCGTCAACGACGCGCCCGCCCTCAAGTCGGCCCACATCGGGATTGCGATGGGGGCCCGCGGCACCGACGTGGCTCGGGAGGCGTCCGCCCTGGTCCTGCTTGACGACGATTTTTCCTCCATAGTGCGCGCCGTCAAGATGGGAAGGCGCATCTTCGACAACCTGAAGAAGGCCATGGCCTACATCTTCGCCATCCACGTTCCCATCGCGGGGCTCTCCCTGGTGCCCCTCCTGTTTGGCGCCGCCCTCAAGGAACTCGTGCTCATGCCGGTGCACATCGTCTTTCTCGAACTCATCATTGATCCGGCGTGCTCGGTGGCCTTCGAAGCCGAGCCGGAAGAGGCGGACGTCATGAGCCGGCCGCCGCGCGACCCACGCGAACCGTTGTTCGGCAGGCGTGCCGTCGGGGTGAGCCTCCTGCAAGGGATGAGCGTGCTGCTCATCGCGGTGGCAGTGCTCGCCGTGGCGCTCCGGCTCGAGCGCGGCGAAGATGAGGCACGGGCACTCGCCTTCACGACGCTCGTTGTGGCAAACCTCGGGCTGATCCTGACGAACCGCTCTTGGTCGCGCACAGTTATCGGGACACTCCGCTCGCGCAACCGCGCCCTCTGGTTGGTCTTCGGCGGCGCTCTGACATTCCTGGGCCTGGTGCTTTACGTCCCGTTCCTGCGGGGCATGTTCCACTTTGCCGCGTTGCACGTGAGCGATCTCGCCATCTGCCTGGGGGCGGGAGTGGTGAGCGTCCTGTGGTTCGAGGTGCTCAAGATCATCAATGGGGCGGGGCGGGCCGGCCCCCCGCCGACCCCCTGAGTCACGAGACGCGACGTGCCGGGCATGCTATAATTCCGGCGCGCCGGCATAGTGGGCCCGCCCGTTCCGTGATCGCGTCAGTCCTGGCCGCGACGCTGTGTGTGGGCTGCGGGGCGAAGCAGCCATCGGCCGTTGAGGCTGCCCCCTTCCGGGCGGCCATGAGCCGTACCTTGAGGCTAAGAGCATGGACATGGCGCCAGCGGAGTTCGTGTCCCTACAGGTCAAGGGAGACGGCGCCATGGCCGTCTGCAAGATGGCAGCAACCAGCGAACTCTACGGCGGAGTACGCGTGCGGTGGCGGTTTACGTTCGCACGCGGGGCCGACGGCGTCTGGCATGTGGTCGGTCACGACGGGAGGTCTTGAGCGCCGCCCCCGGATGAGGACTTTCTGAGTCTCTGTCTCAAGCGACAGGTCTGGCAGTGGTTCCATCGCCCCCGCGACGTCGAGTAGCTTCGGGTCTGTGTAGATGTTCATTGTCAGGTCTATCGAAGAATGCCGCATGGCGGCCTGTATATGTGACTCGGCGTCCGTCTTGCGATAAACTCTCATGTCTTGCCGATGTCCACTCTCGTCCCGGCATTCAGTTCAACCCGGACCCCGCAGCGGGGCTTTTCGCGTTCGCCCGGGTTCCGGGCCACTCAAGGAGAAACAGATGATCCTCAGGTTCTTCCCCCACGAGTTCAGCTTCTTCGACCTTCTGGAGAAGCAGGTGGCTCAGGCGATTGAGGCCGCCACGCTCTTCAAGGAACTGATGGCGAAGGGCACCATTGACGCCGTGTCCGTCAACAAGATGCGGGAGATCGAGCATCGCGGCGACGAGGCCGCGCACGAGGTCATTGACCGCCTGAACCGGACCTTTATCACGCCGTTCGACCGCGAGGACATCTTCACCCTGACCAAGGAGATGGATGACATCACTGACATCATCCACACCCTCGTGGGGCGGATATGCGTCTACAAGCTATCCGGGGTGGATAGAAACATGGTCCAGTTCGCTGCTCTGATTGATGGATCAGTCCAGGCCCTTGCGCGCGCCGTCCGCGGCCTGCGCACCATGAAGGAAGCGAAATCAGTCCACGAGGCCTGCGTGGAGACGCACCGACTGGAGAACGTCAGCGATCAGCTCAGGGACGCCGTGCTCGTCGAGCTGTTCGAGACCGAGAAGGACCCCATCATGGTGATCAAGAAGAAGGAGATCTACGAGGACGCGGAGACGGCGCTGGACATCTGCGAGGACGTGGCCAACATCGTCGAGTCAATCATGGTGAAGCAGGCCTGAGCCATGACACCCACGATCATCCTGCTGATAGGGCTTGCCCTGGCCTTTGACTTTCTGAACGGTTTCCACGACTCAGCAAACTCCATCGCCACGGTCGTCTCGACGCGGGTGCTCTCGCCGCGCGTGGCCGTCCTCTGGGCCGCATTCTTCAACTTTGTGGCATTCCTGTTCTTCGGACTGCACGTTGCCAACACCATCGGGAAGGGGATCATTGATATCTCGATTGTTGACAACTACATAATTTTCGGGACGCTTTTCGGCGCCTGCGTTTGGAACGTCATCACCTGGTACCTTGGGCTGCCGACAAGTTCTTCGCACGCGCTGATGGGCGGCATGGTTGGTGCGGCGCTGGTGAAGTCTGGGCATCAGTCGCTCGTCTGGGGCGGCATACTCAAGACCCTCGCGTTCATCTTCATTTCGCCGATGCTGGGACTCTTGCTGGGGGTGGGAGTAGGCTTCTGCACCTACTGGATATTCCGCCGGAGCACTCCCTCGAACGTGGACCATCTGTTCCGCAAGGGTCAGTTGCTCTCCGCCGCCTGCTACAGCCTGGGACACGGCGGCAACGACGCCCAGAAGACGATGGGCATCATCGCAAGCCTTCTGTTCAGTGCCGGCCTGCTTGGTCCCACATTCCACATTCCGCTCTGGATCGTGTTGATCTGCCATGCTGCCATCGCCCTGGGAACAATGTCCGGCGGGTGGCGCATCGTCAAAACGATGGGCCAGAAGGTGGCAAAACTGAAGCCGGTGGACGGCTTCTGCGCAGAGACGTCGGCCTCGATCATGCTGTTCTTCTCCACAGCCATCGGCGTGCCGGTGAGCACCACGCACACGATCACGGGCGCCATCATGGGCGTCGGTTCGCTGCGCCGCCTGAGCGCCGTGCGCTGGGGCGTGGCGGGCCGCATCGTGTGGGCGTGGATCCTGACCGTTCCCTGCTCGGCAGCGATATCGGCCCTGGCCTATAGCGCTGCGCATTGGGGACGGTCGGGATAGATGACATTCGTTTTGCCTCCTGTAAATGAGGACGTATCAAAAATAGCAGCGTGAATCGGCGCTGCTTGACGTCCGCGTTCCTCGTCTTTAGCCCTGTCCTGTGTTATGGCGCGGGCGAATGGGTGAGCTTCGACTTCGAGAAGGGCTTTGCGCTCTCAGAGTGTCGCGCTCGCAGCCCTACGCTAGGCCGTCGAGCGCTCCGCCGAAGGGCGTTCGGTTGCCCCCCGAAACGGGAGACTGGAACAGTGTCTCTAACGCCGAGTCAAGGGGCCGTCATCCTGATCTTCAGCCTCGCGACTGCTTTGGCAGTCGTCGCTGTGGCCAGCGGTGAACCCGCGGGCACTCCGGCCCAGCCTGCTGCGAATCCATACGCCCGGTGGTCGAACGGCCCGCCCAAGGATCCTTCCTTCTTCCCCATTGCCGTCTGGCTTCAGAGCCCCGCGATGGCCCGCCGATATCATGACGCGGGGATCAACCTCTATGTCGGCCTTTGGAAAGGCCCCACGGAGCAACAACTCGCGGAACTGAAAGCCGCCGGCATGCCGGTCTTCTGCGAGCAAAACGAGATCGGACTCAAGCATGTCAACGATCCCACGATCATCGGGTGGATGCATGGCGACGAGCCGGACAACGCGCAGCCCCTCGCCGAAGGCAAAGGCTACGGCCCGCCGGTCCCGCCGGAGAAGATCGTGGCCCAGTACAGGCTCGTCAAGGAGCGGGATCCTTCGCGCCCGGTGATGCTGAACCTCGGTCAGGGCGTCGCGTGGGACGGGTGGTATGGACGCGGCATCCGCACCAACCACCCGGAGGATTACCCTGAGTACATCAAAGGTTGCGACATCGTCTCCTTTGATATCTATCCCGTCGTGCATGGAAGTCCCGAAGTGGCCGGCAACCTGTGGTACGTCGCCAGGGGCGTGCAACGACTCGCCGAATGGTCTGCACCCGGACAAGTAGTCTGGAATTGCATTGAGTGCACGCGCATCAGCTCGGACCGCAAGCCCGCGCCCCATCAGGTCCGCGCCGAGGTCTGGATCTCGCTCATCCACGGTTCGATGGGGCTCCTCTATTTCGTCCACGAGTGGAAGCCCCGCTTCAACGAACATGCTTTGCCGGACGACCCCGAGATGCTTGCGGCGGTGACGGCCATCAACCGCCAGATCCGCGAACTCGCGCCTGTCCTCAATAGCCCCGCTGTCCCCGGCAGCGTGCGGGTGACCTCGTCCAACTCCTCTGTGCCGATCGCAGCGATGGCGAAGCGGTACGGCGGCCCTGCTTACGTGTTTGCCGTCGGCATGCGGGATGGGCAGACGACCGGCACCTTCAAAGTGACCGACCTGCCGCAGGCGGCCTCCGCCGAGGTGCTTGGCGAGGGACGCACCATTCCGGTTCGCGACGGGACGTTGGAGGACGCCTTCGGGCCTTACGACGTGCACCTCTATCGCATCAGATGACGGGCCGCGCCTGCGCTCAAACCTCCGCGATGTCGAGCACCTCGGAAAGCGTTGTTGTGCTGAAGTCCGGAGCCGGCCAGTTCCGCGGAATCCGCCGCCGCCCCGTGTTCAGCCACACCGTCGGGATTCCCGCCCGCGCGGCCCCCAGCAGGTCCGTCAGAGGGCTGTCCCCCACGTACAGCATGCTTCCCGGCTCCACCTGCGACAGCTCGATCGCCCGCTTGAACAGACGGACGTCCGGCTTGCTGTAGCCCTCGACCTCACCGAGGACTACGTGCTCCAGGTAGGCCTCAAGGCCCAGCGTCTGTATAAGGTGCCGTTGCACCGCCGGCGTGCCGTTCATGATCACGCCGCGCTGCAGGCCGCGCCGCCCCAGTTCCTCCAGCACGCGGTGTGCGTCCGGGCGCAGGAATTGCCTCATGACCAGCCGTCGCACCGAATCGTAGGTGCTCGCAATCTTCCCCGCGAGGCCCGGTCTCTTCACGTCGTAACTGGCCAGCAGCGCCTCGAACCGCTTCAGGCTCGAAAACGGCCGCCTGTCGCGTATGTGCTCCCTGCGCGGCAGGTCGAGAAAGACCGCGTTAAACCGGCGAATGACCTCCGACGGCTCCTCCGCCGGCAGAGGCGGTGAAAACCTCTGCAGGATGATCTCCATCACGTGCAGCGCGCAGCCGTGGCTGTCCCAAAGCGTGCCGTCCACGTCGAAGAAGACGGCCTTCAACTGCTGCCGCTGTTCGCCGGTGCTTGTCTTCGGTTCCAGCATGCCTTCTCCTGTCCGCCTCGCTGCCCGGGCTTCACATGCGCTCCGGCGCTCCGATGCCGAGGATCCCCAGCCCGTTGCGGATCACGTGGCGCGCTGCATCCACCAAAACCAGCCGCGCCGCGCGCGTTTCCGCATCCGCGCAGAGCACCCGCCGATCCGGCTCGCGCATGCCGGCGCTGTAGTATGAGCTGAAGTCCGAGCAGAGTTCAAGAAGGTAGCTTGCCACGACGGACGGCTCGTACTCGTCCGCTGCCCGGCGCACCGCCGTCGGAAAGCGCTCCAGGTGCCGCACCAGCGTCCACTCCTCCGGCATGTCCAGCCGTGAGAAATCCACCTCCGGGCTCACCGCCTGCGCCGCTTTCCTCAGGATGCTGCACAGCCGCGCGTGGGCATACTGCGCATACGGCCCCGTGTCGCCCTCGAAGTCCAGCATGCTCTCCCAATCGAACACAACGTCCCGCGTTCGCCGCGTGGACAGCTCGCTGAAGACCACCGCGCCGATCCCCACCTGCGCCGCCAGTTCGTCCAGGTCCGTCCCTTCCTCGAAGCGGTCCCGGTTCTCCTCGATCTTCGCCCGCGCCCGGCTCACGGCCTCCTTCAGCACGTCCTCCAGCAGCAGCCCTTCTCCCCGCCGCGTGCTGCCCATCCGCGCCTCTCCCGTCTCGGGGTCGCGGAATCTTATCAGCCCGAAGTTCACGTGCACCACCCGGTCCGCCCACTCATGCCCCATCTTCTTCAGCACGGCCCTGAGTTGGCTGAAGTGCAGCGATTGTTCGTTGCCCACCACGTAGAGCGCCTTCTCGAAGTGGAACTCCAGCCAGCGGTGCTCCGCCGCCGGGATGTCCCGCGCCGCGTACAGGCTCGCCCCATCGCTCTTGCGAAGCATGCACGGCGGCAGGCCGTCCTTGTCGAGCGGCACGATCACTGCGCCGCGGCTCTCCTGCGCCACGCCGACGCGCAGCAGCCTCTCGATCGTCGGCTCAATGCACTTGTTGTAGTAACTCTCGGGCGTGATGCGGTCGAACGAGACCCCCAGGATGCCGTAAATGCGCTCGAACTCATCCAGGCTCATCTTCTTGAAGGCCGTCCAGATCCGCGTTGCGTTCGGCTCTCCTGTTTCCAGTCGCCGGAACGCGTCGCGCGCCGCCTGCTGCAAGTCCGGGCTTCCTTCCGCCTCGCGGCTGTAGCGCACGTACAGCTCTTGCTGGTCGGCCACGGTCAGCCGCTCGGGCTCCGCGATTCCGTAGCGCTCCACCGCCGCAATCAGCCGCCCGAAGGAAGTCCCCCAGTCCCCCAGGAAGTTGATGCCGACGCACCCGTAACCGAGCTTCTCGAATATCCTGTAGAGCGCACGGCCGATCACCGCTGACGGCAGGTGATGAACGCCCAGGTGCCTGGCGATGTTCGGGCTGCCGAAATCAATGACGATCGTCTTGCCCGCCCCCGTGTCCTCCGAGCCGTAGTCCGGGCCCTGGCTCCGGATTCGTCCCAGAATGCGCTCCGTCATCGCGGGCCGGTCGAGGAAGAAGTTCAGGTACGGCCCCATCGCCCGCGCCTCGCGGACGCCCTCCGGCGGCCGGACCTTTGCCTGAAGCTCGTGCGCGATGACGTCGGGAGCCTTGTGCAGGTGCTTGCTGAGCGTGAAGCACGGCAGCCCGTAGTCGCCCATTTCAGGCGAGGGCGGCGTCAGCAGCAACCCCGCCAGCTCCGACTCGCTTAACGGCAGATGCCCGGCTAACTGGCGGGCGATGAGTTCGCCGATGGATTCCGAGCGCTGCATGGCAGGTCAGGTCCGCTCGAACAACTGTTCCTGGTCTCGGAATATCTGCGTCACGGACATGTTCGTGTGGATGTTATAGATGGCCGCCGCCAGGAGAGGAGCCACGCTCACCACGTGCACCCTGTCGTTGATCTGCGGCAGCGGCAGCGTGTCCGTCGTCACGATCCGTTTCACCCCGGTGGACAAGAGCCGCTCCGCCGCGCCCTCCGCGAACACCGCGTGGACGCACGAGACGTACGTCACGGGCAGGTCGAACTTCTCCCTCAGCGCCGAGATCGCCCGCGTCATCGTCCCGCCCGTCAGGATCTCGTCGTCGAAGATCGCCACCTCCCGCCCCTTGATCTGCTCGATGCCGATGACCGCGCGTATCTCCGGGTCCTCGTTGTCCGCCCAGCGGCGCTTGTCACAGACCGCCACCGGCACGTTCAGCTTCTCCGCGTACACGGTCGCGATCTTCAGGCCGCCCGCGTCGGTCGCCAGCACGCCGATCCTGTTCACGTCGTAGTTGTGCCGGAAGTACTCCGCAATCAGCAGGTTCGCGTCCAACTGGTCGCACGCCATCGCCATAAAGCCCATTATTTGCAGTGCGTGCAGGTTCACCGTCAGCACCCGGTCCGCGCCCGCCTCTCGCAAGAGCTGCCCCATCAGCCGCGCCGTGATCGAGACCCGCGGCTCGTCCTTCTTGTCGCTCCTGACGTACGGGAAATATGGCGCCACCACAGTGATCCGGCCGGCGGACGCCCCCCTCAGCGCGTCAATCGTGATGAGCAGCTCCATGATGTTCTCGGACAGGTCCAGGCTCGCCGCCTCCTCGGGCGACACCCTGGCCGGGTTCACGCCGTACGGGGCGTGCCGCGCGTTCGCCGCCGTCTGCACGAGGAAGACGTCCGCCCCGCGCACGCTCTCGTTGATCTTTACCTTCAGGTTCTCGTTGGCGAAGCGGATGACCGTCGGCTCGCACAGCACCTGCCCGGCCATGCCCGGGTGCTGTTTGAGGTCGGCGCATATCTTGCTGGCCAGGTAATGGGTGGCCCGCCCCGTGAATAGCATTAATGGCTCAAAGAGATCAGGCATCTTCCGCCTCCGCTCCCCTCATCCGTGTCTTCGCCGGGCTGCCTCAACTCATGGAGCCGCGCTCTCGCAGCCTCGGCGCGGGAACAGTCCATCTTCCCTGCTTCACGCGCGAGTTCCCGCCTGACCAACTCTCCGCCGCAGGGCGGACGCGCAACCCGCCCTCGGAAGGGGCCCCTTGGCGCGCTGCCGATTATACCCGAATCGCCCCCAATCACCAGCAACTTTGCCGCGTGCCATCTACGTTGTGGCACAGCCGCCCTCGGCTGTGAGCACACCCCGGGAGCGGCCTGTTCTGCCCCTGCCGTCCACCCCATCGGCCTCCGGGCGTCGCGTTCGTCCCGCGGCCATCCGGCGGCCCGAACGCGCCGAGGCCTTGCCCGCCGGCAGCGTGGAAGGCCAGGATGGGGTTTTGCAGTAGCGCCCACAAGTCAATCGTCACCATCCATCATGTCACGCGCCATCTCTGCTGTGCGCTTGATGGTCTCGACGATGGGCAGCTCGTACGGGCACTTCTCCTCGCACTCTCCACACTCGATACACAGGTCCGGTACCTTCGCTACGCGCAGAGCCCAATCCTTCACCAGTTGCTCCCGTGGCATCCGTTTCGCCGCTCCCTCGAACGTCATTGCCATTGTGATGCTCACGCCTTGCCGGCAGGGCTGGCAGTAGCCGCAGCGACGGCAGAAGAGCCTGCCCAGCTTCGCGGCAATCGCGGCGGCTTCGGCCTTCTCGTCGCCGGTCAGCGTCTCCCCTGACTCGACCAAGGAGACGATCTCCTCGATCTCCTCGGGCCGCTCGATGCCGGGGATAGCGACCAGGTCGGGATACCCGTTCAGGAACTTGAAGGCCAGCCTCGCGTTGTCGTACTGGCCGCCGCAGAGGGGCTTCATCACGATGAAGCCCAGCCCGAGTCTGCGCGCCTTTGGAATCAGCGCGTCGGCCGGCTCCGAGGTCACTAAGTTGAAAGGGAACTGCACGGTCTCGAACGCACTGTGCTCGATCATCTCCAGCGCCAGGTCCAGATTGTGCGACGTAACGCCGATGTGCCTGACATGGCCGGCGTCCCGCGCCTCCAACAATCCCTCCAGGGCGCCGCCCCGCGCCCTGACCCTCTCCCACTTGCCCCGATCCGAAACGGCGTGGAGCTGGTACAGGTCAACCACGGCCACACCCAGCTCCGCCCGCGACTTCTCGACGTCGCGGAGGATGCCCTCCCTGGTGGCATCGCCGCTCTTAGTGGCCAGCACCAGGCCGTCGCGGCGTCCCTTGATAGCGGCGCCGATTTTGAGCTGGCTGTCGGAGTACCCGGCGGCCGTGTCAATGAATGTGACGCCCAGGTCCAGGGCCCTGCGTATGACGAGGACCGCCTCGTCCTGATTGATCCGCTGGATGGGGATGCCTCCAACTCCAACGGCCGACACCTCAAGCCTACTCTTGCCCAGAACGACTTTCCTCACAACCCGTTCACCTCGCTAAAAGTCACCCTTTACGCCCCTGCCCTTTCCCTGACGGCCCGCCTTCCTTCTTGACCAGGTCGCGCAAGCAAGACGGCAAGCTGCCTCCACTGCGGTGAGCGGCCACGCACGCGCAGCAGATTCCGCGGCGCTCGCAATCCTCCGACCGGCACGTGCACTCCGCCAGATTTGCCTCCATGTTTGCGCACTCCTTCATCGGCTCATTTCCTTTCCGTCAGGGTCAACTGGCAGTCTCTGTTGGATTCCAGCGTAACTGAGACTGTGCGCACGTTCCACACCACACTGCTGCCCATCCGCGAAAACTCCATCGCACGACCCGCTGAGGGTTGCATGCAATAGCGAAAGCGCCTCACACGTAGACAGACCGCTGCACTGCTGCCTATGCGTCGTTGCCGACGTCAGACCAACGCCTTAAGCTCCTCCAGCCGCTCGCGGATGCGAAGGCTGTTCGGACACTTCTCCTCGCACGCACCGCAGGAATTGCAGCGCGCCGGCCGCTTGCCTTCGGGAATGCCTTCGAGCGCTCTCCGGGCCCATTCCTCCAGTCCGAAGGCCTTCCAGTTCTGCCATATCTCCATCAGCCGCCAGGCCTCCAGCCCCTCGGGACACTCGGCGCAGTACCGGCACGCCGTGCAGAACCGGTCCCCCAACTCCTTGCGCAGCTTGTCTACGCCCTCGCTTATCTGGACGGCCGCGGCCTCTGCCGGGTCGAACTCGCGCACGGTCTTGACGTTCTCCTCCAACATCTCCAGCGTGTTCATCCCGGAACATGCCGTGCTCACGTCCGGGTTGGAGAGCACGAACCTCAGCGCCAGGGCAGGCGTCGAGAGGTCCATCCCGATGGCCTGCCGGATGGCATCGGAGGGATACCCGAGCACGCCGCCGGCGACCGGGCACATGACCACCACGCCGATGCCCAGTTCGCCGGCGCGCTTGATGACCGGTTCGTACGTCCGGTTGAGCATGTTGTAAGGCACCGTGATGGAGTTGAAGATTCCCGTCTCGAGGCACCGGATGAAGTCCTCCGGCGTGTCGTGGCCGGTGAACCCGACGAACTTCAGCAGGCCCTCGTCCTGGGCACGGCGGATGGCGTCTAAAACGCCGCCGCGCTTGAGCAGGTGCGGCATCATTTTCCACCGGAACCAGCCGACCTGGAAGAACTTGAAGTGATCGAGGCCGAGAATGTCGAGCTGCCGTTCCAGTTCCTTGCGGAACCCGTAGGCCGTCTGGTCGGGCCCGATCGCCTCCTTGCCGGACACAATGACGCCCTTCGTCCTGTCCGCCAGCCCGGGCGCGGTGCGGTGTTGGCAGGTGTTGCCGCAGTAGTAGCGCGTCGTCTCAAAGTAGTTGACGCCCAGGTCAAGCGCCCTGGAGATCAGTTTCCCGTTTAGCTCCGCATCGTCCTTCAGGCGCATGCAGCCGAAGGACAGCGCCGAGACCATGTAGCCCGTCTTGCCCATCGGGCGGTAGCGCATCGTCTCATCGTTCCGTATCAGCGGCTCGTTATGGCTCAGTGCGACAACGCTCATCCTGTTTCTCCTGTGTCCTGAAGCAGCTGCGAGGCGCGTCCCCCGTAGACGACATCGTTGCGAGCTATCGCTAGCCTCACGCGTCAACGATCATCGTGCATCGTAGTGTGTTTGTCCGGCGTTGACAACGGCATGGGCCCGGCTTCGGCGGCCCAGACCTCAGCGCTTGGCGATGCCGCAGGTGCGCCGGCAACTTGACATCGGCCGCCAGTTTGCGAACATGGTAGGTTCAGCACGCAGCATGCGCGGGGGGCCTGAGCGGATGCTTGGGCGGTTCAAGGAGGTCCCGGCGGCTTGCGCGGCACTATGCTTCTCGGAAGGAGGCCGGACATGAAGGTGTGCGTCGTCGGCGGTACGGGCAACATCAGCACGAGCATCGTCCGCATCCTCGTCGAAAAGGGGCACGAGGTCGTCTGCTTTAACCGCGGGCTGCGCACCCAGCCGCCTGCCGGCGTCCGGAGCATCCGGGGCGACCGCCGCGCCGATCCGGCAGCCTTCGAACAGGCGATGCAGGCCGAGCGGTTCGACGCTGCCATCGACATGATCTGCTACACGAGGGAGCACGCCCTGAGCTGCATCCGTGCTTTCCGCGGCGTCAAGCAATTCGTCCATTGCTCAACGGTGTGTACGTACGGCGTTGACTATGACTGGCTGCCGGTCACCGAGGACCACCCGCTGCGCCCCATCAGCGACTACGGCAGGAACAAAGCGGCGGCGGACGCAACCTACCTCGAGGCCTTCTACCGCGAGGGATTCCCCGTGACCATCATCAAGCCGTCCACAACGTACGGTCCCCAACTGGGTGCATGGCGCCAGCTCGGGCGGGAGTTCTCGTGGCTCGACCGCATCCGTAAAGGGAAGCCCATCTTGGTCTGCGGAGACGGCTCGGCGATTCACCAATTCCTGCACGTGGACGACGCGGCACTCGCTTTCGCCGGCGTGCCGGGCAAGGAGCATTGCATCGGGCAGACCTACAACCTGGTCAACGCCGGCTACACCTCGTGGGGCGAACATCACCGGACGGCGATGCGCGTGCTGGGCCAAGAGGTCGAGCTTGTTGGCGTGCCTCTGGCCGACCTGATCGCGCTGCAAGTGCCCTGCATCTCCACCTGCCGCGAAATCTTCGCCCACAACGTCTACTACAGCCACGAGCGGATCTTCCGCGACGTGCCCGAGTTCCGGCCGACCGTGTCGCTGGAAGACGGGCTGCGCTCCGTCATCGAGGTGATGGACCGCGAAGGACGCATACCGAATTCGGACGAGATGACCTGGGAGGACGCCATCATTGAGGTACAGCGGCGCGTCCGGCAGGTCGCCCTGAAGTTCTGACCCGGCATTGCGCTTCGGGCTGTGGCGCATTTCTTGCAGTGGCAGATACCGAAGGGGCCAAGAGGTTCAGCCGTGCATGAATACCCATCGCATGGCTGAAGGCACGTCCGGGTGGATGACCTTCTGCACTGTCGCCTGCCAGGTTGGCGGATCGCCGTTTCGCGCAAGCCTCAGTAACATGCCTGCACAAGCCTTACACCCGCGTGGAGGCTTGCCCGCCTCTGGAGGGACGCGCTCCGCCGCGTCCGCGCCGTTGCCGTTCCGCAATCCGTACCTATTCCGTCGAGGGCGGTCTCCTTAACCGACCTCGACTACATTGTCAGCTCTGCTGACAATCCGCCGTCGAGGGCGGCATCCTTAGCTGACTTCGACTACATTGTCAGCTCTGCTGACAATCCGCCGTCGAGGGCGGCATCCTTAGCTGACTTCGACTACATTGTCAGCTCTGCTGACAATCCGCCGTCGAGGGCGGCTTCCTTGACCGACCTCGACCAACTGTCGCCGTTTCGGCGACAGCCCGTCGGCCTCCGCCGACAATCCGCCATCGCGTCCGCGTCGTTGCTCGTCTGGCGGCCGCGCGGGAAAGCCTGTGCGAACCGCAGCTGATCCCGATCCTGATTTCACGCTCCGCTGCCGGCCGCTGGCCACTTTGAACCGGCGACCTTCTCGGCGTTGCACCGCCCCCAACTCACATGATTCCATGCCGTCGTGGCTGCAGCAGTCATCTGGCCCCCTTTCAGGGGGAATGCGCTGCGCCTTCGGGCAGCCTCCGGCCTCACGATTGGTCCCATCCTGAGTTCGCCATACGGTGAATGAGGTTCACCCGCCCGTGGCGGGGATCTCGGGAACCAGCGCGGCCTCAACGGGCATAGTCCCCCGCCCCCCTTCCGCGCCGTAAGACGCAAGCCATCGTTGACCACGTTGCTCAGACAATCAGCGCTGCGAGCTTCCGCACAAGCGTCTCAACCGCCCACATAGCGATGACGAGCCACACGGTCGCCCAAAACGATATTTCATAAAGCCACATCAGAAGGATAAAGGACACAATCAGCAATGCAATGGTTGAGACAGCTAAGAGCCTCTAACAAAATGCCCCGTGGCCGCGACGGAGCGGATTCCGCTGCAGGCCAAGGAGCGAGGGCGCGGCGCATAGGAGACCAATGCGTCAAGCCCGAGCGACGCCGGCATGCGGCGAAAGCCGCCCGTCCCTTTGGGTTGCGCCTCGGCCTGGTCCGCCTCAGGCCGACTGCGCAGAGTCGCATCGCCGTGCCTGACCCTGGCACGTCGTCGCCTTTGCCTGCATCCATCCAGCCGGAGGCGCAACGCGGCTCACGCGGCATTCTGTTAGAGGCTCTATTGTAGTCAAGGCTGTAGAAGAGTCTGTTCGAAGGAACAGTAACCCCAGGTCCATGAGGACCGCCCCCAGAGCAGTCATAATTGCATTATAGACGGCTGAAGTCTTGAGAGTGCGCTTCTGCGTTTTCACAGGGAACGAGCATAACCACAGAACAAAAGTGCCGATGGTGAAGCCGAGCAACAATTGCGTAAGTAGTGCAAGCCATTTCATCTTGCGTCCTCCCGCGCGCCAACGACGCTGCTCAGGTGGGGCCTCGCCCACGGGTTGTTGCTTTGTCATGAGTCATAAGATGAGGCGTCATCCTGGCGGGCACCCCTTGAGTCGCGCCTTTCGCCCGGCGTGCGGAGCCACCAGCCTGAACCCCCGCCGCCTGAGACAGGGATAAGTGCCAGCCTGTGGTGCGCTTCGTCCCAGGTCAACCTGGCTTTATTGTACCATTTTTTCGGAGCTTCAATCTGCCCATCGCGCTTTTCTCGTCCGGTTCCCAGGGTTTGAATACGCTGGCCGCGTCTCCGCCGCCGAGAACGCAGAACCGCTTGCGGCTTTGCCCGCCCCGATCCTCACGGCACGGAGGAACGACACCCGGCATAAGCGTCCGAGGCACACCCCTCGCGCTCTTGAGATTTACGCATTTTATGATACTCTATTGGACAGGATTCCCCGGCTTTCTCGCGGTCAACCGGAGGCCCCTGTGCAAATCCTTACAGTAAAGGCAGCCGCAAAACTGCTCGAAGTTGATCCGAAGACTGTCTACCGCCTTGTGGAGCGCGGCCAGCTTCCGGCGTTCAAAGTCGGCAAACAGTGGCGCATGCGGTTAGGCGACCTCGAAGGATGGATTGACGGCCAGGTTCGCGCGCGCGAAGCCACGGGCTCCTACCGCGCCCGCCAATCTCCGCTCTTCGGAGCCGGCGCCGGTCAGGCCAACGGCGGCACCGCCCTCAAGGCTGGTTTCAGCGACTCCGCCTTTTCCGAGAATACCGCCCTGCCCATCCATAGATGGGTGCCCTGGATCGCCGGCTTCAGCGCCCAGTTTGTGGGCGAGGCCCTCGACCGATGCCTTCCTGAAGGGGCCGCCGCTGAGCAGAGAGTGCTCGACCCCTTCGCGGGCGTCGGCACCACGCTCGTCACCGCGATGCTGCGGGGCCATTCGATCTGCGGCTTCGAGATCAACCCCTACGCCGCCCGAGTGTGCGGCCTGAAGCTTAAGATCTCGTCCATCCCGGTCAAAGCCCTGGCGTGCGGGCTCCGTGACTTCGCCGCAACCGTGGACAAGTGGGTCGCAAGCGGGCGGGAGCCCAAGAGTTTCGTGCCGCCGGGTTTCGCTACTCGGAACAGGTTTCTCTCGCAGGTGGTCGAACGGAAAGTGCTGCTCGTCCAGGACTTCATTGCAGGCATCGAAGACCGCTTGGTCCGCGCATGCTTCGAGGTGGCGCTGGCCTCGGAACTCGTCGGCTTCTCCAACTACTCATACGAGCCGAGCCTCGGCACCAGGGCCGCAGCGGGGAAGCCTGACGTTGAGGACGCCCCAGTAGTGCGCAAGTTGGAACGGAAACTCGGCCAGATGCTCGAAGACATCCGGGCGGCGCAGGCAGCTTTTGCTGAAGCAGGAGGCTGCCCGGCGGCGGAGTTCCATGCCGGAGATTTCTTCGAGCACGAGCGCGTCCTGCCTGACGCGAGCATTGACCTCGTCGTCACATCGCCGCCCTACCTCAATAACTACCATTACGTAAGAAACAGCCGCCCGCAGGTCTACTGGCTGGGACTCGTGTCATCCCCGACGGACTTGAAACAGATCGAAGAGACTAGCTTCGGCAAGTTCTGGCAGACGGTGCGGGCTGAAGCAGGGATTCCGCTGGCGTTTCCGATGCCGGACCTGGAGGAAAGCATCGGCCTCTTGCGCGCGCGGAACGCGGACAAAGGCATCTACGGGGGATCGGGCTGGGCCAACTATGCCGCCACGTACTTCAATGATTGCATGCGCTTTGCCCGGACTCTGCACAGGGTCCTCAAGCCTGGGGGCAGGGCGGTGGTGGTGCTTGGGAACAGCATCCTGCAAGGCGTCGAGTTCAAGACCGATCAACTATTCGGGCGGATCTGCGAGGCTTGCAAGCTTGAGGTCAAGGACATTCACCTTCTGCGCAAGAAGCGCACCGGGGCGAGCATCATCCAGTCGTCTGTGCGGGCCAACGCGGCCCAAGAGAAGGCCACTCTTTACGAATCGGCGGTGATGGTCGTGAACCAAGCACGAGAGTTCAGCCCGCGCCCGCCCAAGCATCGAGGTGGCGCCGTACGTCGTCGAGAATATCATCCTCGCTCTCTTCCGCCCTCAACTCCGAGGCCCATCTCCGGCCCGGATGGATGATGTCCCATCGGGGCCTCCGCATTGCACCCCTACCTCGGCCGGGCGGATGATTGCCGAAGCCATCTACAACGGTGTTCCAGACGGGACGAAATCTCTGAACCAGCACTTGCTCCGCCAGAGGGATCCAGACAGGCTGGACGACGAGATGGCGGCACGTGAAATCCGTCAGTGTAAGATTCTGCGCTTCGCTGATGGACTTAGCGTGTTCGGCCAAGCGACGGCAGAGCACCTGCGAGCGTTCAACATGAAGCTCGTCAGTTCCTTTCCTCGCGCCGGGCGGCACTGCCTTGCCCACGTAGATTGGGATCTCGCCTGCACGGCTCACAATCCGGTTATATGGCGCGAATGGGCCAGCGTAGTATATGGCGTAAATTCCGGCGCCATTGAAGGCCATCATTTGGCCGAGCGCTTCTATCGGCCTATCAAGAAGCGCATCCACAACGCTCTTGGCAATGTTCTCGTAGTCGAGCGGGTCAAATGGGTCGTGGGGTGTCTCAAGCATCCATGTTGTCCAGCGTTCCCGATGACGCCATCGTATTGAACCGGGCGACGGGAAGTCAACATGCCCTCGACGGGCCCCGGCCTCCCTGCCGCGCCGGTCAATCGCTCTTCACTCCCGCGTGGCGTTTGATCCCGTCCATGATTGCCAGCGCCCGGTCCTTGCCCTCCACCACGCCCACGCGAATTGTTATCTTCGTGCTGCCCGACCCCACCGCCTCCATGTCAATCCAGACCCGCTTGTCGTCCGCGTACCTCGATTCCAGGTGCGCGGTGACGGCGTCCACGCGGTTCTCGAAAACCGGCAGCTTCAGGTCCGCCAGTGTCTGCTGGGCCGCCTGATAGCACTTGGCCACGTCCGCGTTCAGCGTCTGCTGGAGCCTGCCCTCATAGTAGACGGCCCCCGCCACCCCGCCCACTGCGCCGACCGCAAGCCAGAAGCAGCCCGAGGCCGACAGGGTCACCATTGCCAACGCCACAATTGCCCACCGCCGGCAGCGCCAAAGCCGCGCGCCGTCCGTCGCCCGTGACACAAGCCTTCGCATCGCACTTCCTCCGTTCAGGATCCTTTTCCCTGCGTCTGACTGCATTATGGCGCAACGCGGGATGCAGAAGCAACCCCGGTTGTTCCCACGTGGCCGGGACTGGGGCCCCTGGCCGGCGTCGCCGCCCCGCCTCCCGCTCCTGCTCTTGCTCCTGCTCGCGCTCCAGTTCGTCCTCGTCGTCGTCCTCGCCATTTTCGTCCTCGTGTTCGCTGGCCCTTCGTAGTCCGCCGTGCCGCGCGCGTGGCCCGCAGGCCACTCCCGAAGTAGGGTGCTCGCCCGCCATGTGTATTCCACCCCTTGGGCGTGCGTGGCCCGTAGGCCACTCCCGAAGTAGGGTGCTCGCCTGCCCTTCGTAGCCCGCCTTGCCGCGGGCGAAGTAGGGTCCTCGCCGTCGCCCTTCTGCGTCTCCCGATCCTCCCTTCACATCCCCACAGGCCCATCAGAATGGGTGCCACCGCCAAGCGTCAGCTTGACGGTGCGGACGATCAGTCCACCCGACATGCCTCTTTCTCGTCCACTCTGTCTCGGTGGTGAAATCGTTGTCGTCGTGCCGTCGTGGTTGAGCCTTGCCTCGGTGCCCGGAGTTTACCCGTCGTGCGGCGGGCGCCTCGGCGGTGAAACCATTCTTCTTGTGTCGTCGCGTCGTTGTTGCCCTTCTCCAGCAGTTCTCTGTGGCCTCTGCGTCTCCGCGGTGAAACCGTTGTCGTTGTGCCGTCGTGGTTGAGCCTTGCCTCCGTGCTCCTCCGTGTTTAGTTCTTAACGTCTTGACGCCCTGCCGGGCCTGTGTTAGCATCAGTTCTGGGGAGCCAGGTTCCGGACGGTTGCGCCTGACGCAGCGTCCCCGCCGTCTCAACGCATGTTCTCCTTTGGGGGAGGGAGGTCTTCCTATGCGTGTGGATAAGCAACTCTCGGTCTTCCTCGAAAACAGGCCTGGCACTCTTGCCAGGATGTGCGAAGCGCTCGCCGAGAAGGGGATCAACTTGCTCGCGCTGAGCGTCTCCGACACGGTGGACCACGCCGTCGTCCGCATGGTAGTAGACAAGCCGACCGACGCCTTGCACCTGCTCGGCTCGAGCGGTGTCCTGGTCGTGGAAAACGACGTGCTCCTGATGCAGGTGCCCAACCGCGCTGGCGCTCTCGCCGTGATAGCCAACCAGCTCGCCGAGAACCACATTAACATCGAGTACGCTTATTGCACTGCCACGGAGGACCAGCCCTCCGGCATGCTCGTCCTGCGCACCCGGGATCCGAAGCACGCGTTGCGCGTCCTCCGAGAGTCCTGAGTCGGACTGGGGCCGCGGCGTCCACGCCTGCGGCCGTGAGATTTGCCGCCGGCGAGCGCCGCTTGCGCCGCAGGCTGCGACCGGGCCGCAGGCTTTGCCTGCCGGTGATCGTGATGTCCATAGCGGCCTCGCAATGAACATACTCCTGACAAACGATGACGGCCCCTATGGACCGGGGCTTCTGCCGACCCTGAAGCTTATGCGCGAGTACGGCGAAGTGACGGCGGTCTGCCCGGCGCAGGAGCAGAGCGGCGTCGGCCATGCCATCACCTACCTGGTCCCCGTCCGCGCCGGCACCGCCTGCCTCGAAGACGGCACGACGGTTTCTACGCTCACGGGCATGCCGGCCGACTGCATCAAGTTCGCGCTCCTGGAACTGCTCGATTCGCCGCCTGACCTGATTGTCAGCGGGCTCAATTTCGGCATCAACGTCGGCGTGGACGTGTTTTACAGCGGCACGGTTGCCGCCGCCCTTGAAGGCGCCTTCAACGGCATCTTCTCCATCGCCTTGTCTACCAGCCGTCAGAACGGCGACCGGATGGCCGCCGTCGTGGGCGAGGCGCGGCGCGCTCTCGACCTGCTGCTGGAAGAAGCCTCGGCGAGCGCGCAGGCGTTCAACGTCAACATACCGGCGCTCGCCGCTCGCCGGCCTGAGGTACGCTTCACTCGCCAGAGCCTGGTCTTCCCCCGGGGGAACTACCTGCGGATGGAAGGCCCGCGCGACCGCGTCCACTATTGGCTTGATTCGACCACCAACGTCGGCCCGCCCGAGCCGGACTGCGATGTGGCCGCCATCGAGGCGGGCGACATCTCCGTGACGCCGCTGCGGCCGGACCTGACCGACGCGGCAGCGCTCAAACGCCTCAGAGAGCGCTTATGTGCTCGTGTAGCAAGAAGTTAGACCAAGCATAAGGAGGTCAGGAGCCATGACATTCCGCTGGTCCATTCCTGCGATCCTGGGAATCGCCATGGCAGGCGCATCGTTGCTCGCCTGGGCGGGCTGCTCGTGCAAGGAGTCCGAGAAGCCCAAGGAGGAAATCGTCAGAGTCCAACACAACGAGCCCCAAGCTCCGCCCGGGCAGGAGGGCGCGCAACCGGGTCAACCTGCGGGCGCGCGCGCAGGACAGCAGTCCGAGCGCACGCCGGGCGAAAGCGTCATCCAGGGGCCTGTTGACTACTTGCGCACCGTCACCATCACCGCGCCGCGCCAGGCCCGCAAGACGATTGACATGGCGTACATACAGAACGAGGTTAAACAATTCTATGCCCTGCAAGGGCACTTTCCCAAGTCCCTTGACGAACTGGTCCAGTGGCGCGGCGCACCGCTTCCGGACACGCCTTCCGGCTACGTCTACAACTACGATCCGGCCACCGGCAAGGTGGAAGTCGTGCCGGGCCAATGACCTTTGCTCCGTGCCATGCATCTTATCTGCTTAGCTAGAAAGAGGATACGTCATGACTTCTGATGAGGGCACAGTCGGCGCCCCCGGGGGCGGCACTGCGCGCGGCCCCATAGGCGTCGGAGCTGTGGGAGTCGTCCCGGAGGAAGAGACGGGCATTCTGGCCGAGCTTCCTCAGGGCGACCTGTTCCGGTTCGTTGCTTTCAGCGACGAGGGCCTTCCGCCCGCGCCGCGGACCGAGGAGCTCGAAGAACTGGAGCCCGAGGAACCGGAGGCGGAGGATCCTGGCGAACCGCAGCTCGAGGAGGAGACGACTGCGTATTATCCGGACTACAACGTTCTCCTGCAAGACCCCGAGGTCGAGCTGGTCCTGGTGGGCGGCCCCCTGGCGCTCCGGCGCGACCTTTCGGTCCGAGCCCTGAACGCCGGGCGCCACGTGGTCGTCGAGCCCCCCTTCTGCGAGACAGCGCTCGACGCCGAGCGTCTGGCGAAGACCGCCATCCGCAGGGGCCTCGTCGCAACAATGGACGTTAAGTGGCGCGACGATGAGGACTTACGCGCACTCCGCGCTGCCCTGGTCGGGGAGAACGTATCCACCATCCAGGGCGCCTTTCTTTTCTGCGCCGCGTCAGGCGCGGAAGCAGCGAGCTCGGGACTGCTGGAGCAAATCGGTGTGTCCATGCTCGACCAGACGCGCGTCGTGCTCAGGCAGGACATCAAGAGCATCAGTGCCCACCTGCAGCGCCCGGCGCCCGGCAAGCCCGATCATGGCTTCCTCCTCTATATGCCGCTGCGGAGCGGCGGGTGGGCGATCTGCCAGGCTACCACACTCGGCGGCGCAACGTTCCCGCGCTGGACTCTCTACACGGCTCAGACCTCGTTCGTCGTCAGCGGCGGAAGGGCCGTTGCCATAACGGCTGGTGCCGAAAGGACATACGGAAATCCAGAAGACACGGTGAACTTCTGGCAGAACCTTTATGACGCCATCCGCGAGGGTGCCGAGCTGAAGTGCCATCCTGCCGACATCGTTCGGGCGATGAAGTGGCATGAGGCAGCGCTGGAGTCCGACGAACTTGGCGAGCCCGTGATCGTCTGACCTGCCGAGCGCGCCCGCCGCCCGCCGGCGGGCGCAGGCGCGCGAGCGGGCACTCGGGCGCGCGCGATGGCTCGGTGTCCCCTGTGCGCGCCCGCACCTTGGCGAGCCCTGTTGCCGAGCGCCCGCTCGGCGCGGTGGCCCTTTCCGCGCGCTCGCTGCGGCGTGTTGTCGGCGCAATTCCTGCGCGGCGAACTCCCTACCAGCATCGCGCAGCTGCAAATGCCGGAATCGGCGCTCCTTTTCTGAGGCCCGACCCTTGCCAAAGGACGCACTGGCGCCCCCGCCTTTCGGCCATGCGCTATGGAGTTGCGCTTGGCGAACTTACGACCTGATAAGCAGCGGGTGCGCGGCCACCGCGCCGGTTCGGGGCGCCCCGAAGTTGCCTTCAAATTGCGTCGCGCATTGCACGCGCGCTATCATGCCGCGCGCGTCCGCTCCTCCGGCAATGCCCGCAGGGCGCGGCGGACGTTTCACGTGGAACAGCAGGAGGCGACAATGCCAGAGAAGCGCAGGCTGGGTCGTGGGCTCGACTCTTTGATACCGACCATGGAAAGTGCGCCGGCCGGCTCCGCCGGTCCGCAGGAGATTCCGCTTCAGAAGATCGAGTTGAACCCAAAGCAACCCCGCTTCGACGTAGACCCGCAGGAACTCGAGCGGCTGGCGGACTCGATCCGCGCCTCAGGCGTGATCCAGCCGGTCATGGTGCGCGCGACGGACTCGGCCGCGGGCATGTACGAGCTGGTGGTGGGCGAGCGGCGCGTGCGCGCGGCCAAGATGGCGGGCCTCGAAAGCGTGCCCGCCCTCGTGCGCGACGTCCCTGACGACAAGATGCTGGAGCTTGCGCTTGCCGAAAACATCCAGCGGGCGGACCTGAACCCCATCGAGAAGGCAAGCGCAATCCGCCAGATGATCGCCGAGTTGTCGCTGACCCAGGACGAGGCCGGGCGGCGCCTGGGGCTTGATCGCTCGACCATAGCGAACCTGCTCAGATTGCTCGACCTGTCCGAAGAGCTTCAGCAGATGGTTTCACGTGGAACGCTGAGCGCCGGGCACGCCCGAGCGCTCCTGATGGTCGAGCACGAAGGAATCCGCGCGCGGCTGGCGCGCAAGGTCGCGGCCAAGGGGCTGTCCGTGCGGGAGGCCGAGCGGCTCGCCGCCAGAGAGGCCGGCGTGACGCGCACCACCAGGCTGCGGCAGCCTTCCCCTAACGTGGCCCAGCTTGAGGAAGGGATATCGCAGTCGCTCGGAGCGCGTGTTGAGATAAGGGCCGGCCGCAAGAAGGGCGGCCGGATCGTTATCCATTTCAGCGACAACGACGACTTTGAGCGGCTCTACGAGCGCCTGACCGGACGTCATGCGGCCGAGTATCCCGAGAAGATCCCGGCGTAGCGCAGAGCCGCGCCGCAACGCGTCGGTGGGCTGCCAAAGGCGGACGCGGCGTGCCCGTCAGGAAGGGATTCGTGAAGGCCCGAATCCTTCCACGGATCAAAGGTTTAAGCGCGTAAGTCCCGCCCGCGAACGGCGTTACCCTCGAAGCACCTCGAAGACAGTCCAGACCCCCACCTGCCGGGCAAAGAGGTAACGCTCGGGGATGCGGCTTCCTGGAATATGCCAGGCCAGGCCTACTTCGTCCCAACGTCCCAGCGCTTCACCAGCGTTAACGAGCAGGAAGACCTGGCGGCCCGGGTAGTCGTCAAGGACTTTAGCTATGCCCGATGGCTCGAGATGCATGACGTGGACCCAGCGGTGTTCCGGATCGGGTCGAGATGCCTCGATAAAGTCATACCCCGCATAGCCGCTCACAATGAACGTGCCGTTCGGGTATGCGGTCTGCAGGTATCCGACCATCTGGCGCACGTTCGTAGGCGATGTCCGGAAGCTGGTCGGAATGTCGGCGAACCAGGCGACAGCGACAAGGGCGACGATGGACGCCGCGCCAGCCGCCGGGGCGGCAAGCGCGGCGATCCTCTGCGGCAAGATACGGGCCCCTTTCCCCACCAGAGACGCAATCAGCGGGACCGAGAAGGCAGGCAGCGCGAGAACGGCCAGAAGGAGCCACGGGCAGTCGAAGGATAAGAACGCCCGAAGGTTGGCGCCGGCGTAAGAGGGGGGACTCCACAAGGCCTTCAGGAAGAATAGCGGGCTGCCGAGGATGAGCCAGTTGCCGCCGATCCAGAGCAGGATTACGTAAGCACTTGGCACGAAGAACGTTAGGACTGTTCCCTCGCAGAAGCTCCAGCTCCGTCTGCGCAGCATTGCTGCCGTGAAGACGAAGAGGACGGCGACAAGGGCGACCACCGCTCCCTGGTAACGCGTGATGACCGCCCCCGCGAGGAGGAGTGAGGCGAACGCCAACTGCCGGAGGGAGACGGTGCGTGACCACTCTATCAAAGCGCCGACGCCGGCAACGGTGAGGGCCGCGAATACCATGGTAGTCTGGCCGGACTGGATGCTGAGCACAACGGGGGGAAGAATCAGGATGCAGAGCATTGCTGAGAAGCGGAGGGCCGCCGGGATCTCGTGACGGCGCCAGTTCGCGTTGACGTAGAGGGCGAGGAAAGCGGTGGCGCCCGCCGCCACCACCGAGCTGAGCAGAGGCGTGACATGCACGAATGGCACAAGGCCCAGGAAGATGATGAGGACAGTCGGGAGCGGCGCCAGGTACAACGAGCCCACGAGGCCCTGCGTGCCGCGAGATGCGCCGGTGATGACATCCGTCGCAACTGACGCGCGCTGGCGGGCTTCCAACGAAAAGTGGCGCTCAGGCATTCGGGCCGTGACGAGGACGGCAACGGCGATGCCGACCGCGAACACGACGGCCAGAGGGGCCTCATAGCGGTGGAAGGTGCGGATGCCCATCAGTGGCGGTTTCACGTCCCACAAGAGGTCGTAAGTCGCTTTGATCAGGGGCAAGCGCCCTGGGGCGGCCAAACCCGAACTTCCGGCCGTACCAACGTCCCTTCGGGCGTCAAGCCTGCGCGTGCACGGGCGTCCGCCCGCCACGGCGCGTAAACCTGTGGCGGACGCGGGCCTCGGGCCGAAGGAGCAGGTTCTGCAATAGCGCCTCAGGCAAACTCGGAGGTTCCCAGGAGGAGCGGGCGCAGAAGGGCAGGGTAACCCAAAGGCAAGAAGGCGTCAAGGTTTGCCGAGGGTTGCCGGCATTCTCCTTTACAGGAAGGGCTGGTTGGCGTACGCTTGCGGCAGCCCTGGCTGGTGCGTCGAGCGCACGACATGGCCGGGGGCGAATATGGGCACGGAGATGGTGTTCATGAGAGACAGGGGAGGGCTCGTGACCGTAATGCCTGAGTCGGGCGTCGAAGGTTGAAGTGTGAGGTTCACCCGCTTCCTCCTCGGCTTGCGGAGGCCCCCTGTCAGAGGGCGGAGCTGAACCACCGAGGGGGAATGCAGCAGCCCCCGCTGAGCCGTCCTAAATGGATGTTGCTCTATGCTCCGGTCCTCATGTTGTCGATGTGCATGCAAATGTTAAAAATTGTCCTGCATCATGTTTGATGATAGGTAGCCTTTGTCATGTTTGTGTGGCCGGGGCGCCCATCCGGCGCCCTTGAGTGAGGGTACGCGGGGCCGAGAAGGCGTGGCATTTGAAAGCGAGGAGAAACATGGAGAAGGTGAAATATCAGGAGATGCTGCCGCATGAGATCGTGGCGCGGCGCAGGCGCTTCCCTGCGGCGTTCATAGGCCTCGGAGGGCTGGAATGGCACGGCGAGCACCTGGCAGTCGGGAACGACGCGCTCAAGGCAGAGAAACTGTGTGAATTGGCCGCGGCGCAGAGCGGAGGTTTTGCGTTCCCCACGTTGTGGTATGGGGAGCCGCGACTGGCGCGTATCATGGAGATAAACCACGACGAGGACGGGCAGATCAAGGCAAAGATGAGGTTCAAGAAGAAGAAGTTCACCGCGGCGCATTTCGGCAGAACGCCGGAGCAACAGATCGAGTTCTATAAGGAACTCATATACCACGTTCTTGTGCAGATGAACACGCTGGAGATGAAAGCGGTGTGCCTGCTCTGCGGGCACTATCCATTGCACGAGTGGGCGGCTCCCGTGGTCGAGCGGTTCAACGGGGAGTTCAAGGACACGCAGGCATACGCAGGGATCGAGTTCCACTATCCGAGGAAGACGCAGAAGGTCGGCGGGGACCACGCGGCGAAGTGGGAGACGTCGTATTTGTGGTACCTGAGGCCGGACTGCGTGGACATGAGCATATTCCTGGGGCGTGCAGACGAGCCGTTGACAGGGGTGATGGGGATAGACCCTCGCAAGGAGGCTTCTATCGAGATTGGGAGAGTGGCGTGTGAACTGATAGTGGAGGGCATGGTGCGGAAGGCGAGGGAGTTGGTACGGAAGGCCGGCAGATGAACCACGACGGCACGACGACAGAAGGACAACGGTTTCACCACGGAGCCACAGAGGGCACGGAGAACGACCGGGAGGTGACGGCGAACGGCAAGAACGGCGGGTGATCCACAGCTTTCCCAGATTACGCGGGTTACAGGCAGACGAAGATCAGGGGGCGACCACTACGGCACGACGCGGAACGACAACGGTTTCACCACGGAGCCACCCACCACAGGCGGGTGAACTCCGGGCACGGAGAACGACTGGCGGGGGCGACGGCAAACGGCAAGAACGGCGGTGTGATCCACAGACAGCGCAGATTACACAGATCAAAGCACGGGGGAGGACAAAAGGCTTCCGGTGGTGGGCGGGGGATGAACTCTTCGACTGGTGGGCTCGGGGACCGGCTACTTCCATCTGCTCCGGTTCAGGCCGCCGGATGAGTGGCTGGGGGCCTCGCCATAAAGGCGTGAAAAAGCGCCGACAAAGGCGGAACCACGACGACACGACGGCACAACCACAACGGTTTCACCGCCGAGACACCCACCACAGGCGGGTGAACTCCGGCCGCGAAGAACGACTGGCTGGTCTGACGGCGAACGGCAAGAACGGCAGGGTGATCCACAGAGTGCGCAGATGGACATCAGCTTGCGCCGATGTGCACAGATCAAAGCACGGGCGAAGAAAAAAGGCTTCCGGTGGTGGGCGGGGGTGACGGCGAAGGCGCTCAATGATGGGCGGTCGCAGAGAGGCGGGCATACTGGTGAACGGCCGGGAGGCGATGGAACGCGGCTTTGGTTTGCCTCGGGCGGGCGAAGGTAGTTGTGCATTCTGCCGGCAGCCTCGCGCAGCGTGGGAGGAGCGCTCTGGTCGTGCGCGACTTTGTCCAGGCCTGCCGAAGCCGTCTGGCGGAAGAAGAACGTCCCGGCAACCCCGGCACAGGCGGTAAGCCGGGTCTCAATAATCGAATTTCTGTCGCTTAAGCGGGCAAGTTGTGAGGCGAGCACGGCGCGGTCGAGGAGGGCGACATAAAGGACAATGCATGCCAGTATGCCCGCAAAGGCCAGCGAACGCCGGGCAAAGAGCTGGGCCAGCAACAGGGCCGCTGCGAGAAGCAACAGGCTTGACTGGCCGAGGCGGGCAGCCAGCGCCGGGCCGCCCGCGGAGATGGGCGGCGATTCGTTCTGGATGGGTATTGCACGCCTCAGCTCCTGCTCCCAGTCCGACTGTTCCTTGCGAAGGGAAGGTTCGAAGCTGCTGACGAACTGGGCGAGTGAAACCGTCTTCAGAGGGTCGTCCTGCCGCACGGGCATCAGCAATTGGTACGCGATCCACTCGGCTCGCGGGGCCGGCGTTACCGAAAGGAGCGGCGTTTCGTCCACGTGCGTGCCGGCTTCGTCCAACCTTACCACCTCGGAGTACGTCTCTATGGTGCCGGAACTTCTGTGATGGGGCGCGTCCAGATTGAAATCGTTGTGCGCCGACGCCACGACCTCCACGCCTCGGCCATCCGCAGACCTCCACGCAGTGACGCCGTTGAGGTGGAAGGCAAAGGAAAGCGTCCAACCCGGCAAAGAAAGGCCCGCCTCGACGCGCCGGCCGCGATCCTTCGGCCACTGCAACTCAAACTCCTTGACTTGAACGGGCCGGATGACGCCCAGCGTCTGGTCTCCGACGAGGAACTTAAGCAGGAAGCGACACGAATCCACGGGCACGGCGGAACCGGCGTCCGGGATGCCGGGGAAGTCGGGGCGAGGAAGGGAAGCCACGCGGACGGGAATGTTGGCGGCTTCCGCCGCCTCAGCGTAACTTCGCAGCACCTCCTGGCGGGTGCCGACGGCGGCAGCGGCCAGTATCAGGATGCCCAGCACGCCGCAGATGACCCGCGTAACGATGCGGCGCTTCGGGGCCGTTCCGGCGCCCGGCCCCCTTGTGCCGGCCCGGCGCATGAACACGATCAGGCCGACTGAGACGAGGAGAACGGCGAGCAGCTTAAGGTACGCGAGCAGCATCGTTAGCTTCCTGATCTTGCGGCAGGGCAGTATCGGCAGTTGGAGCGTGCCTGTTCGCGGGAACTGCGACCCGCGTTGAGACACGCATTGACCACACAATGAATAAGAGGCACACGAGCAGCAGGATCACAACGAAGAGCCAGAAGGCACGCCGGCCCTCGCCTGGCGTCCGGTCCGGCCGACTCAGGCCTTCCTTGCGCAGGTAGAAGGCGTAGCCGGCGGCGAGGGCACCCGTGCCGAGCACTGCAAGCGCCTGGCACCATACATAGCCATGCAGGGGAGTCCAGGGCTTGATCACTAAACTGGCCGCACCCGTCGTGCCAAGCCCGAGCCATCCCCCCAACCCCGCCCAGCCAAGGGCTCTACGCGACGGGCTGTTCGCCGCGAGCGGGAAGGTCAACGCGAAGAACGCCAGCGGCAGGACGACGGCCAACACATAGAGCAGGCGCGATTCGCAGTGCGGGAATGGGTCTGTAAAGCCGGATTCCACGAGGAGACCCCACACCTTCTGCGGCAGGTTCAGGACAATCGTCAGGAGCGGCGCAACAGTGAGCGCCAGCACCGAGGCAACTCCCGCGGCGAGCCGCGCCAGGTACCGCTGACGGCGCGTCGGCGGAAGCGCAAAGGCGAACTCCTCGGTGCCTTCGCTTGCCTCCGCACCGCCGAACGCCTGCCCGGCCGCCCAGCCGTAAAGCACGCCGTATGCGATGATCCAACCCGGGTGGTTGAAGATCATCAGCACCCAGCCGCCGACCAGCCAGACGGAGAGCGCCAATTGAAGCATCCGCTGATGGGCGATCCATTCCCTCCAGAGCAACCCGCTGACCACGCTCGTCCGTCTGGCTGCAACTGCTTCCGCTGGCGAGCCCATGAGTCCAAGCCCTCCGCTCATGTCCGTGCCTCCACCGCCTCCGCCTCGCCACGGGGCTTCAGCAACTCTATGAACATGTCCTCCAGCCCCAGCGGAAACACGTTGACGCGGGCGCCGGGGATGGACCGCACTTCGTCCAGTTGCGTCTCGCTGAGCAGGCATGCGACGGCCGTGACGACCGGGCCTTCAGTGCTGCTGCGTATGGCGCCCGGGACCGAGAAGCCGTCCGGCGGAAGGCGGCCATCGAAGACGACCTGCACGCGCTGGAAGGTCTTCTGGAGTTCGTCCAGCCGGGCGTCCGTCATGATGCGGCCACGGTCCATGATGCCCACCTGCTCGGCGATCCGTTCAAGGTCGCTGATGATGTGGGTGCTGAGGAGCACGGTGCAGCCGCCGTCGCGAGAGAGGATGTCCACGAGTTCGTCTATCAGCTCGCGCCTGGCGATTGGGTCGAGCCCGGCTGCGGGTTCGTCCAGGATGAGGACCTCCGGCCGCGCCGCCAGCGCCAGAAGGATCGAGACCTTTCGCTGCTCGCCGCCGGACATCAGGCCCGTCTGCCGGTCCCACGCGAGGTCGAAGCGCCGTGCCAGCCGCATTGCGTAGGGCTGGTCCCATCGTTCGTAAAAGTGCGAGAGGTAGTAGCAAAGCTCGCGGGGCGTCATCCAGGCGTGGACGTGCTGCTCCTGGGAGACGTAGGCGACTCGGGCGCGGTGCTGCCGGCCAGCCTGCCACATGTTCGCTCCCAGGATACGCGCCGTGCCGGCGCTTGGCCTCAGCAGCCCGAGAAGCATGCGGATGGCCGTTGTCTTGCCTGCGCCATTGCGGCCGATCAACCCGTAAACAGTCCCGGCCGCGACCTGCATGTCGAGGCCGCTGACTGCGACCGTGCCGCCGGGGAAAGCCTTGCCCAACTGGCACGCATCAATGGCGAACTCAGTCATCTGTCGCTCCGATGTGCTTGTCTTCGGCTATCTAACGCGGGCGTTATCAGCGGCCGCTCCTTCGCCGACTTTCTCCATCTCCTCCTGTACCACGCCGAGCACGACCTCGGCCGGGGCGCCCATCTGGACGGCCTCGACCGCGAGCCGGCGGGCGAGCGGACGGAGCGCCTTGCCTTGCTCCCGGCGGGACATGGCGGCGGGCGGCTGCGCCACGAACGCGCCCTTGCCCTGCACCATCTCGATAACCCCGTTGTGCTGGAGTTCGTTGTAGGCCTTCACGATCGTAGTCGGGTTCACCGAGAGGGCGCGGGCGCACTCACGGATTGATGGAAGCTGGTCGCCGGATTTCAGCGCGCCCGAGGCCGCGTAGTACGTGATCTGGTCCATCAACTGGCGGTAGACGGGCACGCCGCTATGCGGGTCTATCTGGAGGTGGAGCATGCCTGTCGTCCTGCCAAGAGTACGGCTGTATGATATCAGACATACAGTACCGTGTCAAGACCCTCACAGGGGATCTGCAGACTTGCCCGGTGCTTGCGGCTTGCAGCCTGCGTGTGCAGGGGCGTCCGCCCGCCACGGCGCGTAAACCTGTGGCGGACGGGCCTCCGCCTCTGGCGGACGCGGCCGAAGGAAGGGGTTCTGCTACAGCGCGCAAAACAATCCAGATAATCAGTGTGGACTCCGCACATTTCATAGTGTAGAATGCAGAACGGGAGGATAATGGCTGGTCCGTAACGCCGGTAGTCTGCCTCCGGCCGCAGTGTGTCCGCGTGGCGCAGCGCACGGGCAGGGAAGGCGAACCGGACGGCGGATCCCAGCACGGGTTACCGCAAGGTGGGAGGAGAAGAATGCGGGAGGCAAAACATGGAGAGGGGTTCCCCAAGTTCGCGGGCGAGGCCCTGCGGCACCTGCCGGTGCCGGCGGCCGAGGTCTGGGTGGAGGAGGAGTTCGGCAGCGCCGTCCTGGCGGAGTACCAGGAGAGGGTCCGGCTGGACTTCGACGAGAACCCGTTCCTCAAGGTTTTCAAGCTGGCCGGGGGGATCGTGCACGGCTCCAATCCGTTTGGGGTGGTGCTGGTGGACATGATCGTGAGGCCGGCGGTGAGGGTCGCGACGCCGCCGGACTTGCAGGCCATCCTGGTGGCGCGGCGGCAGGCGGCTGCGCTGGTCGAGATCCACGGGGGATACAAGGACGCGGCGCTTGCGCTGCGGAGCGTGAAGGAGCCGAACAGCTATCTTGCCGAGAACCTGCGCAGGCAACTTCCGGCGAGGATGGAGTGGCCGGTGGTGGTCTACCTCTCGGGGCTGAGGCTGGTCAAGGACCCCTTGAGTCCGTGCAGCCTGAGCTTCGAGCTGACGAGCAAGTCGCGCTACTTTTCGGCGCCGATCCTGGACGAAAAGTCGGGCCACTTCGATGATGCAAATGTGGATGGGCCCACGGGGCTGCCGGCGAAGATGGCGGGAACGGCCCGGTACTTCTACAGCACAGAAGAGGGGATGTCCCGCGTGTACCTGGGACGGGGCTTGTCCATAGATACGATCTGGGACGAGCTGGGCAACTCACAGGCGGACGGGCGGGTGGTGTTCTGTGACAATTCGGTGCCGCCGGAGTTGATCAGCGACTACATCAAGCGGCTGGATGCGGCGACGGCGTTGCTGGAGAAGTAGCAGCCGGGGACGGCTGAAGGATGAAGTCAGAAGGATGAAGTATGAAGGCAGACGTGGTGCGGTCAGGACATAGGTAACACTTCAGGCTCAGGGTTACGGCGGAGCAGCGCAACTGAGAGCGTCTATGGGACGATACGCCGTCGCGGATCCCCGTCGGGGCGGTACTCGACCGGCACGATTCGCTGGGGGGAGAAGAGGGACGCGTGGAGAACTGCGTCTCGATGGATGAGGGCGGCGCCTGAGATCTCTGCGCCGGTCACCGACAGCAACCGGCCGTCTCCCGGCGTGTCGCGCCATTCGGACCGGGCGGAGAAGACACGGTCCAGGAACGCCTGGGCCTCGGACGGGGAAGGGGTCGGCGGGCTGACGTCAACCTTTCCGCCCTTACTCCATGCGTAGCAGTCCATGGCGTAGGACTCGATAACGTGGTCGCGGTACTTGCGGAAGACGGCGGGGTTGCAGAAGATGTCCGCGCCCACGATCCGGCCCCAGCGCGCTACCACTATGCCGACAGTGGCATCGGCCCAGCGACTGCGAAGCGCCTCGATGGAGCCTCGGGCGGCCTCCTGCGCTTCCGCGGAATCTTGCACGCTTTGAAGGTCCTCTGTGGCTGAGGGTGCGCGCAGCGCAGAGCGATAGTAATGCACGCTGTCCCAGACCTCAGCCTGGGGCCGTCGGGCCTGGGCGGCCGCCCGTACCTCCAACGCGGCTACCGAAGACTTGCTGGAGAAGGCCGCATCGCCGCCGGTCCACCGGCCGCGCTCGATGCAGAAGACCGGCAGTGTGACGGGGCCACTGCCAGGGAGAAGGAGGACGTCCTCCTGGAGGATGCGGTTCTGCTTACCTCCGAGGACCATCTCGCCGTTAAGCATCAGGACAGGCTGCCGGCCTTGATTCTCGGCGACGAGGAAGGGCACCTCGCCCCTTCCTTTCTCCCTGATGAGCAGCGCGCCGCTTCGGATGCCTTCCTCTGTGGAGACATAATCGGTGCGGTCTTCGATGTCGGAAGCCTCAAGCTGGAAGACCGTCAGACCGTCGTGCGTGTAAGAGTCTCCGATCGAGATCCGCCGGACTGCTTCGGTGAGCGGATTCGGGTGAACGGGTCGGGGCCTGATGTATTCCGGCGGGCGGGGGAGAGGGCGTGTGGGTCGCACCGGGCCGCTCGTGTCCGGTCCGGCGGGCTGCTCGTCCTCCAGATACGAGGCCTGGACTGTCAGACATAAGGTGGTTGTTGCCAGGGCTACTAACAGCGGGAGAAATGGCTGACGCATGGTTGGTCCCCCCTTACTTGCCGAAGAATGCCTTGATCTCGGCGGCGGACATTGTGTCCTTGCCCTCGTCTGCTATGGCGAGGGCCTTGCCTCCGATGACGACCACGACCGATTCGCCAAGGGATAAGTAGTTCTTGATCTCAGGCATGGCGTCGAGGGCGGCGAAATAAGCATCGGAGCCAAATCTGATTTTCAGCACTTCCATTTTCTCCGTGAAGGCGATGTCCACGTACGTGCCGCGCAGCAGGGCGAAAGTCTTGTCATCCACGCGGCGGACAACGGCGGCCTCAGCTGCAACGCCTGTGACCGGCGCGCCGGCGTCCTTCAGTGAGCGAAGGGACGTGCTGAGTTCGACCGACTTACGGGCGCTCCCGGGCTCGGCCACCATAGCGGAGGGGCCTCGGGAAAGGATGGCGCGTTGTTCGGAGAGCCGCCTTTCCGCGTCGGCACGCTCCTGCGGCATCGCGCCCCCATAGCCTCCGCCGACGGGCAGGGCAGCGGCCGGGACTGCGCCGACTTCCTGCAGTTTGCCGACGGCCTCTCTGCGCATGATGCCGTGCAGGCGGTATGCATCCTCGTTCTCAAGCACGAGGTACGACGTGTAGGGGGTGGCGATGCCGTATTCCTTGCTCAGGCGTACGACTTCGTCCGCAAGTTCCTTTGTTTCGCCGTGGAGGCGGATCTGATCGAGGAGGTAGCCGACCTTACGGCGGGCCCAGAGCTGAGGCAGGAAGCCGTTGGACGCGTTCTCTTTGGGAAATGTGGCGTCGTATGCCGACTTCTCCCTCCGGCCCTGGAGCGTGCCCGTCAGCTCGACGGCGACGTCTCCGCTGCCGCTGTACCGGCCGAAGGCGACGACCTGGCTCCCGCGGAAGAGGTCCGGGAGCTGGGGCGGGTACATGTCCGTGACCTTGATATCGCCGAAGGAGAGCTGGAGGTCCGAGAGGACCGGGTAGCTCACCTTGCGGAAGAAGGACGATATCCTGTCCTCTATCTGCCGGCCCGGGGCGACGTAGTCGCTGTAGCCCCTTGTAGCGTCCGCGATTCTGTCCAGCAGCGGCACGTTGAGGTCTTCCGCAATGCCGAAGGTGAAGACGCGGACATTCGCCTTGTTCGCTGCTTCCACTTTCTTGATGATCTCCTCGGGGTCCGTCACGCCGACGGTAGGCTTGCCATCGGTGACGAGGACGATGAGATAGGGACGGTCGTCCTTTGGTGCCATGCCGAGGGCCTGGACGACGGCGCCGCACAGGTCGGTGCCGCCGCCGGCTTCGAGCTTGCTCACGTAGGCGACGGCTTTCTGCACGGCGTCGGGCGTGGCATCGGCCAGGGCGGCGCCATAGGGTTCTACCGTGGTGCTGAAGGTGACGAGCGCGAAGCGGTCGTTGGGGTTAAGCGCTTTCAGGCAGAATGCAACGGCGTCCCGCGCGCTGGCAATGCGGTTCTCTTCCCGCATGCTGCCGCTGGTGTCCAGGACGAAGCAGACGTCTTTTGCCATGACCTTGTCCTGGGGGAGGTCAACCCGAGGCGAGAGCATGAGGGCGAAGTAGCCGTCCTGTCCTTCGCGGCGATGCGTGAGGAGGCTGAAGCCGAAGTCCTTGCGGCTAACGGTGTAGATGAGGGTGAAATCCGTGTCCAGCGTGACTCCTGATTTTTCGAAGCCGACGACGGCGTGGTAGTCATCTTTGCGCGTGACGCCGATTTCATGGGTGGGCGAGTAGATGTTGGTGATCGCACCCGCGCCCGCCGGGCCCGTGATGTCGGCGCTGATGGTGAAGTCTTCGAGGACTCTGGAGGCTTTGTGGCCGGTCTTGAGCGGGAAGGTGTACTCGTAGGAACCGCTCTCGAAGGGCAAGGTATGAGCGTAAGTGACTTCGACTTCGGTGGTGCTGTTTGGCTCGACGGGGAAGACTTTCATGCGGAGGAGGCCGGAGTCCATGTATTCCAGCAGGCCGGGGTCGCGCAAGCGGCGCACGATGTCCTGATAGATCTGGCGGGCGCGGCCGGCCTCGACGACTTCGCCGCTCTGGCGCTTGCCATTGATGAACATTGCGAAGTCGGTGAGGGCGGCATCACGGGGCACGGGGAAGATGTAAGTGGCTTCGAGCTGCCGGCCGGTGCTATTCAGGAAGGCTTCCCTGAGGCGGGTGGCGGCGACGTTACCGGCGATGGTCACGGCCACGCGGTGGTTCTTGATGGCGAGCGGGGGCAGTTTCTGGTCTTCGGGGACGAGGATGCCGGTTGCCGACACGGCGTTGCAGAGGATTGCGAGTCCGAAGGCCACCAGCAGTAAAGGCTTTCCATGGCGCATCTTGCATATCTCCTTGTCCGGGAGGAGGCGGCAAAGGCTTGAATTTACGCCTTGCGTTCAGGATATTAGATGCGGCTGGGGCGGGAAAGTTCTCAGGGAAAGGAGGCGGCCGTGCACTGCTGCCTGGCGGGTGTTGCGCTGCTGGCGCCGAGGGTGCTGATGGTCTTCATCTGGCTGCTGACCCACTGGTTCAGCCAGGCCTACCAGACCGTGATATGGCCGGTGCTGGGGTTCCTATTCATGCCCTACGCTACGCTGGCTTACATGGCGGCCATGCTGAACAACAACCACGTGCTCGGCGGCTGGTGGCTTGCGCTGTTCATCGCGGCCATCGTCGTAGACGTGGGGCACTGGGGCGGCAGCGGGCGATCGGCTTACAAGTGGGGCTGTGCATAGCCGGGCTGGCGCGGGGAGCGGCGACCATCATGATTGAGCCCGGGCAGGGCTCAAGGAGATGCAGAGTTGTCCGGCAAGGCGCATAGGACGGCGTTCTACGCTACATGGTTCCTCCCGGCGATGCCGCCGCTCGAATGCTGCCGGCGGGTGAAGGAGGCCGGCTTCGACGGCGCGAGCTTCTTGGTGGGGACGCCCCCCGACCCGAGGCGGCTGGACCTGCTGTCGGAACGGGATGCGGCGGAGTTGCGCGACGGCCTGACGGAACTGGGCCTGGATCGCAGCTTGCACGTATCCACTTCGGACTACATAGACCACGCGGCGGACCTGAGCGCTGCGCTGGCCACGCTTAAACGGCACGTGAAAGCAGGCGTCGAAGCCCTTTCGGGGCCGGGGCTGCCGTCCCTGAACGTGACCGCCGACCCGCCGCTCCGATGGACAGCCGGGGAGCCGTGGCAGCCCCCGGAGATTTCCGAAGAACTGGTCGCGTTCCTGGCTTCCCTGACCGACGGCTACGACGTGAGGCCGGGCCTGGAGAATTGGCCCTTCCTTCCCGTCGGGACGCCCGAAGCATTGGCGGCGCAGCTCCTTGCGGGCGACGGCAAGGTGGGCGTGCTGTTGGATGCGGGGCACGCGCACATCGCCCTGAGCCGGAGGTGGTGTGAGCAGAAGGACATAGGGGGCTTCGTCGAGGCCCTGCCGGCGCGCGTGGTGGAGGTGCATTTCCACGACAACTACGGGCGGAGCGACGAGCACCTGATGCCGGGGGAGGGCACGGCGGACCTGCGCGGCCTCCTCGATGCAGTGTTCGCGACGGGCTTCTGCGGCCCATTCACCATCGAGTGCAACCTTTCCACACGAGGCTTCAGCACCATCGGCGCGGCGCTTTCGCACATCCGTGAAAGGTACGGACTGTAGCGCCAAAGGAATTCCGCCCAGGCACGGCAGCGGCTCTGTTGCGCGTGCGGCACACGTGGGCGTGCTGATTCCGTGCTATAATGCCTTCCCATCGCGGGCGCATGGTCCGCTCTGGACGGGCGCGCCTTCGCGTAAGACGGGGCGGCTGGAGGAAGGCAGACTTGAAGATTGCGGACTTCTGGCTTTGCTTTGTGCCGCTCTTCGTGGCGGTGGACGCCATCGGCGTGCTCCCCATGTTCATGGGCCTGACGGACGGCCTGGGACCCCCGCAGCGCAAGCGGGTCATCGTGCAGTCGGTCGTCGTGGCGACGATCGTAGGGCTTGCGTTCCTGGCGATCGGCCAGGCTGTCCTGGGGCTCCTCGGGATCACGGTGCCGGACTTTATGGTGGCCGGCGGCTCGCTGCTGTTCGTGTTATCTGTCAGGGACCTCCTGTCCCTGGAGAAGGTGGGGCGCGCGCTTGACACGGAGAGCCTTGGGGCGGTGCCGCTCGGCGTTCCGCTGATTGTGGGGCCGGCGGTGCTTACGACCACGCTCCTGCTGACCAACTCGTACGGGCGGCTGCTGACTGCTTTGACCCTGATTGTCAACATCGGCATCGCGGGCGTGCTCTTCGGGTTGTCCGGTTCGATCATCCGCGTCCTTGGCACAACCGGCGCCCGGACGGTGTCGAAGTTGGCGAGCCTTTTGCTTGCGGCGATAGGCGTGATGATGGTTCGCCGGGGGGTAGAGCTGTTCGTGACGCAAGTCTTCTTGAGCCACTGACACACCGAGAGGTCGAAGCAAGTCGGGCGGCTATCGGGCTCTTTTCGCCGCGCAGGTGCAGACCATGCCGAGGAGGCACAGCAAATGAAGGAGAAGTTCTCCTACAAGAAGGTCGGCGTGGACATAGACACGGCCGACGCCACGAAGAAGGCGATGGCGGAGAGCCTGAAGACCACGGACAAGAGGGTCCTGAACAAACTCGGCGCGTTCGCGTCTCTCTTTGACGCGGCCTTTCCCGGATATGAGCATCCGGTGCTTGTGCTGAAGATGGAGGAACCCGGTTCAAAGCAGAAACTCGCCATCGAGCATGGCCGCGCACGGTCGCTCTGCTACGACCTCATAAACCACCTGGTCAACGACATCGTCGTCATGGGCGCCACTCCGATGTCGGTGCAGGACGTGATCGTCTGCGGCAGGCTGGAGAAAGAGGTCGTCACCGAACTGGTCGCATCCATGGCGGCGGCCTGCTGCGAGCAAGGCTGCGTGCTGACGGGCGGCGAGACGTCCGAACAGCCGGGCGTCCTCGAGGCGGGCACGTACATCCTCGCGGCCAGCATCCTCGGCATCGTCGAGCAGGCGAAGGTCATTGATGGGTCGAGGATCGCCGAAGGCGACCAGGTGCTCGCAGTGGCCTCGAACGGGCTCCACACGAACGGCTATTCCCTCGTGCGTGCGCTCATGGCCCGGCGTCCGGAGATTGCCGAGATGAAGGTCGCCGGCGAGAGCTTCCTCGAAGCGATCCTCCGGCCGCACAAATGCTACTACCAGGCTTTCCGCGACCTGTTCGATGTGCCCGGGCTTCACGGGATGGCACACATCACTGGCGGGGGGATCGAGGGGAACCTCAACCGCATACTGCCGGACGGTCTGGACGCGACGGTGAACGTCGGCCAGATCAGGGTATTGCCGATCTTCCGGCTGATCCGCGACATGGGGGATGTGGACGACGCCGACATGCTGCGGACGTTCAACATGGGCGTCGGGATGACGCTGGTGGTTGCCGGCGGCGGGCTCGATGGGATCCGGCAGCACCTGTCTCAGAATGGCTGCGAGAATTACGTGATTGGGGGCATTGTGAAAGGGGAGAGGCGAGTCGTTTACGAGGGGAAGCTGAATTGGTGATCGCTGCTCGGGCCTAAGCCCACTTTGCAGGAGCTACAGCATGGTCGGTGGATACGCGGTCGGCTGGTTTACGCTTGCCCTCATAAATGCCGGCATTGCTCAGGGCAAAAATCGGAGCGGGCTCAATTGGGGGCTGCTCTCGTTGTTTCTGGGGCCACTTGCCACGTTCGCTCTGGTAGTCTTTTTCGAGAAGCTGCGACGCTGACAGCGCAAGCCGGCGTGGGCTTGTTATGCGTCGTAGGGCTGGCGATAAATGGCGCGCTGAACTGGAAGTGGGCGCTGGCGTTATTGCTGGGTCCGCCGGCTGTTCTATACTGTTCTTGGATCTTCGAGGGCGGGCATACGGGATAGGGGGCTCGGGATCATGGCGAGCGTGGTCGGTCATATGATGGGGGCCGTGGTCATCTGGGAGGCCGGGCGCAGGCTTCCGGGCGGCTGGGTGCCCCGCGGCCCGTGGTGGTATCTCGTGCCTGCAGCAGTCGCAGTGGCGCCGGACCTGGACACAGTGGTGCCGATCGTGGTCAGGTCCGCGCATGGCATGGCTCACCGCGGCGGCAGCCACTCGGTTCTCGCGGCGGCGCTGATCGCGGCGTGCGCGTCAGCCGTTGTATGCCTGGCGCATGGCCCCCGGAGCTTCTTCCGCGTCTTGCCGGCCCTTTTCGGGTGCGCTCTTATGCACCCTCTGCTCGACTACCTGATGGGCTGCGGGCCGCCCGTGCCCTTCCTCTGGCCATTTGTGCGCAGGGGGTGGCTCAGCCCGGTACAGCTCGTGCCGACGGCCCACTATGCCAGGACGGCGGGCGGGCTCCTTGCGTTGGCCGTCCATCCGGCCACGTGGGCCGGCGTAGGCCTGGAGATGCTCTCGCTCGGCCCCCTCTGGATGGCCGTGCGCAGCGCCGGGATCCTGCGGCGCGCTCTTTGGCTGGCGGGCTCGACAGGGGGCTTCCTGCTTACGTTCCTCATTTACCGGTGACGCAGTCGCGGGCGCGTCGCGCTCCGACTGCGCGGCCGGCCGTTCACGCCGCGCTTGACCGCTGACGCGAAGGGGCGTTATCATCGCTGGAATCAGGCTGGCGACGTGCCGCGGCCCCAATGGCGCCGCGAATCCAATGATTAAGGTGATACAGATATGCAGAGAAGAGGGCTGTGGCTGGGCGTCCTGATAGGGTTGGTCATCGGCTTGGGCGCTCAGGCTGTGCCGGTTCGGTCGAATAGTGAAGACCCGGACGCGCTTAAGCAGCAATTCTTCAAGCCGGTGGCCTGGCTTCTCCAGAAGATAGACGAGAATTATGTGGAGGAAGCAGACCACCAGAAGCTGCTCGTCGGAGCCTACCAGGGGATGTTGAGTTCGCTGGACAGGTACAGCGCCTACTGGCCCGCCGAGACGGTCCAGGAGTTCGAAGCGGACCTGGAAGGCGAATTTGGGGGCCTCGGAATTGTGATTGCCTGGGACGCTGTGAACAAAGTCATCCGCGTCGAGCAGACTATCGCCGGAACGCCTGCTGCCAGGCACGGGGTGCTGGCTGACGACGTAATCGTGCAGGCGAAGGAGGAGTCCACCGGCGAGGTGACGAAGACGGAGAGCTTCAAGTCCGTCCACGACGCGGTCAAGGTGCTCCGTGGCGCGCCGGGCAGCAAGGTCACCATTACCGTCCTCCACGGCGAAGGCGGCGCGAAAGAAGAGATCACCCTGACGCGTGAGTTGATCAAGATACCCGGCGTCCGTGCGGTCGAGATGGTGGACGCCGAGCGCGAGATCGGCTACATCTATATTCCATACTTCAGCAAGCCCATGGTGGATGACCTCAGGAAGGCCATCCGCGACCTTGAAGGCCAGGGCGCCAGGGGCCTGATACTTGACCTGCGGCTGAATCCCGGCGGCCTCCTCAAGGCGGCCGAGGACTGCGCCAACCTCTTCATGCGCGGCGGCGTTATCGTCAGCGTTAAGGGCCGCGACGGCGTCGAGGAAGTCCACAGGGCCCGGCGCACCGCCCCGTTCCCTGACGTCCCCATTGTGCTGCTCGTGGACCGCTTCAGCGCCAGCGGCGCGGAGATCGTCGCCGCCGCCCTGCGCGACAGCGGCCGGGCCAAAGTGGTCGGCGAGTCGAGCTTCGGGAAGGCGAGCGTCCAGACCATCATTGATAATCCCACGATCCCCGGCACTGCCATAAAGCTCACCATCGCGCGCTATTACACGCCGAAGGGACAGCTCATCGAGGGCAAAGGCGTCCCGCCGGACGTCGAGGTGAAGCTCTCCGAAGATGACACCCGGAAACTGGCCAGGGAACTCAGCATGAAGACGGAGTATCCCCCAATTTCGCCCGAGCGGGCCGCCGCCATTGAGAAACGGGCCGCAGAACGCGAGAAAGGTTCTGCGGAGCCGACGGAGCCGGCTACCCCCGAGAAGAAAGAAGAGCCGTTCAAGGACGTGCAGCTTGCGCGTGCGGTCGAGGTCATGGCGCAGATGCTCGGTGGAAAAACGACCGCCCCGGCCGGCCTGGAAGCCGCGGCTGCAGCCCAGAAGTAACGAGGCGCTCGTCGCGGGGACCGCCTGAGCCTGACCGGCCTCAGTCTGGCGGGGCACACGCCACCAGCGGGCCCCTGGAGCCGACGTCCCCCAGAGGCGGGCCGCCGCACCGTGGCTGCGCCTCATTCGATGAGGCCTGAGAGTTCCACCAGGCTCCTGATCACTGCGACTCGTTCAGGGGCTGCCGCGCCGGCATCGTCGCGCCTGAGCCACACCGCCTGCATCCCGGCCCGAAGGGCTCCCACCACGTCCTCCCGATAGCTGTCGCCCACGTGAACCGCCTTTGCCGCCGGCACGCCGCACTCTCTCAGCGCGCGCGCAAAGATGGCTGCGTACGGCTTCTCGACTCCGACCTCGCTGGAAACCACCGTCCAGCGCAGATGCCGCTGAAGGCCCATCTGCGCAAGGAGGCCGAACAGGCGCGCATCCCAGTTGCTGATGAGGCCGATGCCTTTGCCCCGTCGCGCCAGCTCGTCCAGCGTAGGCAGCACGTCGCCATAGAGCCGCCATCCGGCAGCGGAAGAGAAGTGCGCCCACAAATGGAGGAACACCTCTTCGAACGTTGCCGGCAGGCCGAACGGCGCGAAGCTCTCTTGCACCACTCTCCGCCACCACTCCATCGCCTCAGCTTCAGTGCTGCCGTACGGCAGCCTGCCATATGGCTGCTCGCGCCGCAGACGATTCCACGCCTGCTGGAACTGCGCCTGCACTTCGGCCCCTTTGGCCTTCACGCCCGCGTCTCGAAGCGCATGGGCGTAAACTTCGCCGACAGGCGGGTCCGCGTAGAGGAGCGTGCCCGCGGCGTCAAAGAATACGGCCTCAACGCGCACCTGCAGTCCCTCCAACCGAGCCCCCGTACCTCCCATCCGCATTATACGCCCGCAAGGCGGCCTCTCAAGAGGCCGGCCCGCGGGGAGGGCGGAGCCGCGATTTTGACGGACGCTGTGAGGGCGGTATAATGTGGGCATCACCAGTGCCCCCATAGCTCAGCGAATAGAGCGCTGGCCTCCGGAGCCAGAGGCCGCAGGTTTGAATCCTGCTGGGGGTGCCAGCCTTCGCCCCGCGCCCGCGGGGCGAAGGCCGGCGAGCAGTAGAAAGGTCAGCGGGGGACAACGGCCACGTGCGGCACGCTGAGGGGGCGCCGCATTGGCTGATGTCTGGCTTCTGGGGTTTCTTGTCCGGTTGATCCAAGCTCCGCTGTTTGCCGTAAGGCGGGCGATGAAGTCACGGCGCCCGGTCAGGGCCTTCCGGCCCCTCGGCGGGCAGGCCAAAGGGCTTTCTCTTCTCCAGGCGATGACTTGCAGCTACAAAGTAGCCCTGGTATCGTGTCCATAAATGGCCGGTCTACTTGCCTGTTCGTGCAGACAGCTTGTGCCCCCCGGCGACGGGTATGACAACGCGTGAACAGAACGAACGCAAGTTTGCCGAATGGGAGCCCTTACCCGGCGGCGGCAGGCGCTACTGGCTCGACGTGACGGGCCATCACGGCTGGGTCGCGAGGTATGTGAAGGAAGTGGATGCGGATGAAAAGACGGTGCGCTTCCGGCAGGAGATACGGGACGAAGAGGGCAAGCTCGTCGAGGTCCACGAGAAGTATCCGCAGGACATGGGACATAGCGAGGGCCAAAGATGAAAGAGAAGGTCACAGCTCAACGCGCAGCTGCCAAGCTGGCCGCCTACCTGCACCATGATCTCACCCTATCTGAGCTTGTCGGCTGGGCCGAGGAAGCCATGATGGAGGGCGAGTTCCCGACGAGAAAACGCAAAGAGGTCCGGGATGTTGTCGCGCGCCTCGGGCTGGCGGACGTGCGAGCATTCGGGCTGACGTGGGAGGATTGCGAGGAGATGCTCCACAAGCTTGGTTACTCCGCGCATGTGGACGTGAGCGCGGACTGATCCTCGGTCTGCTGGCGCGGATTGCAGATCGCGGCCCGAAAGGCCTGTTCTGCTGGCAGGAGGATGCGATGACACGTCAAGGGCTTCAACTGTTGGTGACGGCGGGAATCGCAGGAGTGCTCGTTTTCGTGGCGGTCGCTGCCGACGGAGCCGAGGACCAGATCAACTGGGAGCGCGCCAGGCGCGAGCGGCAGAGCCAGGGCCTCGCGAACCCGCCTTCGCCGAAGGACAGGACGGGACTCGTGCCGCTCGCTGACACGGGCAAGGGCAGCTACAAGGGGGAAGATTTGGGGCTTTATGGCAATAACAGCAATACGCCGCCCCCCGCGCACCTTGCGGCGGCCATGAGAGAGGCGGCGAAGATTGTGCCGCTCGATGCTTCGGGCAGGCCTTCCCCGGGCGGCAAGATAGTCCTCTTGTCCATCGGCATGTCGAACACGACCCAGGAATTCTCTGAGTTCAAGAGGATTGCCGACGCCGACCCCGCGAAATCGCCGAACGTGGTGATCGTGGACTGTGCCCAGGGCGGCCAGGATGCCATAGTCTGGGCCCGCGCCGAGTCAGGCATGAACGGTGACCGGCCGTCGCCGTGGACGGTGCTCGATCAGCGCCTGACTGCCTCCGGCGTGACGGCGCTGCAGGTTCAAGCGGCCTGGCTGAAGCAAGCCCGGGCCGGCCCGGCAGCGTTGGGCGCATTCCCGGCGCACGCTCGGGAGCTGCAGGCGAACCTGGTATCGATTCTGGAGATCGCGAAGAAGCGCTGCCCGAATTTGAGGCTTGCCTTTCTGTCCAGCCGAGTTTACGCAGGCTACGCTACAACCAACCTGAACCCCGAGCCCTACGCATATGAGAGCGCGTTCTCTGTGCGGTGGGTCATCCAGGACCAGATCAAGGGGGAGCCGGCCCTCAACTTCGCGCCCGAGCGCGGTGAGGCCAGGGCGCCCCTGGCCCTGTGGGGGCCCTATCTCTGGGCTGACGGCGTGGCCCCGCGTCCGGCGGACGGCCTCGTCTGGAAGCGGGAGGACCTTGGCGCGGACGGCACTCACCCAAGCATGTCCGGACGGCAGAAGGTGGCGGCGCTGCTGCTTGAGTTCTTCAAGTCCGATCCCTCAGCACGTCCCTGGTTCACGCGCCCAGTTGCACCGCCCGAGGGCGGGTAGACGCAGGCCGCGCCTGCCCCGCACGTGATCGGTCGCGCGCCGCCCCTGCAGGGCTGTCCGCGCGGAAGCCGAGGCCCCGACGTTGCTCCGGCCGTGCAATCCCTCAACAGATTGGCCCGCTGGTGTACTTGGGCGGCCTTGCGCCAGCTTCCCGAATGAGGTAGAAGAAGGCTCGCAGGGGGAAAGGCCTGTGAAGGTCGGCGTTGCGCCCAATCCCCTGAGGGATTCGGATACAATATTTGTTATCGAAGATGCACGCCCGCTCCGGCCGTGCGTCGGGCACCGGATGAAGCAACATGCGTCGGGCCGCGACTTCTGCACGGGGGGAACGCACATGAGCATTGCAGAGAGGGTGTTGCGATTCTGTCTGGCCGCCGCCGTCTCGGCGCTCGCCCTGGCGGGGCCGGCGTGCAGCGGTCCTCCCGCCGCCGGCGCTGAGAAACCGTTGCCGGCTCAGAGCCCCATAGGCGCGCTTGAGCCCTTTGCCATGCTCCGCGGCTACATGCCCACAGGGGTTGCGGTATCCCGCCAGGGCCGTATCTTCCTTTCTTTTCCGCGTTGGGACGCAGAGATGTTGTACACCGTGGGCGAACTCACGCCCGAAGGCGCGGTGAAGCCCTACCCGGACGTGGCTCTCAATCTGCCGAGCCCTGATGACCCCGCCGGCGGCCTTTGCTCCGTGCAGAGCGTCGTGACAGACGAGCGCGACCGGCTCTGGCTTCTCGACACGGGCCGGATCCTGTGGGGGCCGGCGCCTGCCGGCGGCCCGAAGCTGGTCGGCGTAGACCTCCAGACCAACGCGGTCTTTAAGACGGTCCCCATGCCGACGGACGCGGTCGGCCCTGACAGCTATATGAACGACGTGCAAGTAGACCCGTCGCAAGGCACCGAAGGTTTCGCCTACATCACTGACTCCTCGCGGGGCGGCCTCATTGTGGTGGATATAGGCGCGGGCACCGTCATGCACCGCCTGAGGGACCACCCGTCCACCCAGGCCGCTGAGCAGTTGGTCGTCGTCGAGGGGCAACCGCTCTACGTGCAGCCCACGCCGGATGCGCCGCCGGAGTTGTTCAAGGTGGCGGCGGACGGCCTCGCGTTGAGCCGCGACGGCGGGACACTCTACTACTGCCCGCTGACCAACAGGCGGCTTTACTCGATCTCCACGGCCGCCTTGCGGGACCCTGGACTGAGCGAGGACCAGTTGGCCGCCCAGGTGAAAGACCTGGGGCCCAAGCCGGCTGTTGACGGCATGGCGCTGGACGACAAGGGGCGGCTCTACCTGACCGCGTTCGAGCACAACGCCATCATGCGCCGACTGCCGAACGGCATGATCGAGACCGTCGCGCAGGACCCGCGCCTGCTCTGGCCGGACTCGTTGGCGATCGGAGGAGACGGGTACCTGTACGTAACGTCCAACCAGCTTGAGCGCATGCCGCGGTTTCACGCCGGGAAGGACCTTCGCCGGCGTCCCTTTGTGCTCTTCCGCACCAGGATGGACGCCGCCCCTGCGCCGCCATGATGCCGCCGTTTTTCGCGCCGGCACGCCGCCGGACCGGCGTCTGCTCTGCCCGAAAGGTAAGGACGGTATCGTGCCCATGAAACGTGAGAACCTCTATTTTGAGGTCACGCCCAAAGTTGTCCGGGCCGACTCCGAAGCTACAATTGAGATACGGCCGCTGTACGATCATTGCCGGTTCGACGACCGGTTGGAGTACGTAATCAGCTACTATCCTGCCGAGGAATTCGTGGAGCGGATCCGATGGTCAGAGGACCACCGGACCACGCTGAAACCGGAACGCGGGGCACTGCGGATCTCCCGTTGCTTTGAGGGCGAGCAGGAGCACATCCTGCTCGTTGAGCAGCCCTCGGCCGAGGGATGGAGGCGGGTCGGCGAGTTCCGCGTTTATTCCGTCGAGCAGGACCTTTTCTCCCGTCGCCCCTATAAAGGTGACTTTCACATTCACAGCTCCTCTTCGGACGGCCTGGAGTCGCCTGGCTATGTCGCCGCTGCTTGTCGCCGCATCGGGATGGACTTTATGGCGCTCACTGATCATCGGACGTATGCGCCTTCCCTGGAGGCACAGCGCGCTTACGAAGGCGTTGCAGCTGACTTGCGCATGTACGCGGGCGAGGAGGTCCATCCGCCGGACAGCCCCGTGCACATCGTCAACTTCGGCGGCAGCTTCAGCTTGAGCGAGGTCTTCAGTAGGGAGGAGGCGCGCTATCGCACCGAAGTCGGCGCGATCCAGAACAAGATCAGCGCAGTGCCCCGGGGCGTGGATCCGTACCAGTATGCCTCGTGCGTCTGGTGCTTCGACCGGATACGGGAAGGCGGCGGGCTGGCTGTCTTCTGCCATCCGTACTGGTTCAACGACCACCGCTACACGCCTCCCGGGCCGCTCACCGACCACCTCTTCCGCACGCAGCCTTTCGATGCGTACGAGGTGATCGGAGGCTACGACCTGGGCGAAGTGGACTCCAACACCCTTCAGGCAGCGCGCTACTGCGAGGAGCGAGCGGCCGGGCGGCGCGTGCCCATCGTCGGCGCAAGCGACGCGCACGGCTGCGAAACGGGCCGGCTCTTCGGCTGGTACTACACCATCATCTTCGCCAGATCCCTTGAGCTGCCCGACATCATCGAGAGCGTCAAGGCCCTCCATTCCGTGGCCGTTGAGGTGCTGCCGGGAACGGCGGCGAAGGCGTACGGGCCGTTCCGAATGGTCAAGTACGCTCTGTTCCTCCTGCGGGAGGTCATGCCGCAGCACGACGATCTGTGTCGCGAAGAGGGGCGGCTGATGCTGTCGCATATTGCGGGCGACCCGCGCGCAGCCGGGATGCTGGGCTCGCTTGCGGGCAGGACTGGCGCCCTCCTCGAACGGTATTGGGGCAGGTGAGCCGGTCCTGCTTCAGCCGGACATGGATGCTTCGCAGAGGACGTCTCCGACCCGTGCCATGGGCAGGGCCGGGTTCAAGTGCCTTCTGCCGCCTGCGCAGTCACTTCGCCCGGGCTCTTGCGGGCTGCAACCCAACTATGCCTGCCGCCGGGAGGCCGCAGCGTTTGATTAGCGAATCAGTCATGATTTATGTGCCGGATCCAGGCGATGTTATGACGAATTGGGTTCGTTTCGCAAAATGCCTTTTTGCCTCGCGGGGGAGGGGGCACTGTCGAAGCAGAGCCGCAGGCAGCCCGCCTATGCTCTGGCCCAAGGGGGAGGGCCGATACGGCCTCAGTTGACCTCGAACGCCACCAGGCAGGCGTCATCAGGCCGCCGGGGAGTGCCCCTGAACTCCTCCGTCTCCCTGACGACCTTCTGGATAAGCTCGCGGGGGATGAGGCGCGTATTCTCCCCGATCAGCCGCTCAAGGCGTGCCATCCCGAACATCTCGCCCTTCGGGCTGAGCACCTCGTAGATCCCATCCGTGAACCCCAGGACGATGTCGCCCACGCCAAGCCCTTTCTCAACGGTCGGGTACTCCGGGTCCGTGAGGAATCCCAGCGCCGGGCCGCAGTCGTCCAGGCTCATGATGGGCTCGGCGGACTTCCTCTTCTTGTTCACGTGAATCGGGATCGGATGGCCCGCGCACGCAATCGTAACGGAGCGGTTCTCACCGTCCACCATCATGACCACTCCCGTGGCGTAAATCTGCGGCGCCATGGGCCCGAGCACCCCGCGGAAGCGCGAGTTGAAATCGCTCAGCACTTGAGTCGGCGTCTTGTCATTCATGTCAATGTAGTCAATGACCGTCTTGACGATGCTCGTAACGATGGCCGCCCGCACCCCGTGGCCGCTCACGTCGGCGATGAAGATGGCCGCGCGGCCGTCTCTCATGCCGATGATCTGGAAGAAATCCCCGCCGATGGCGTCCGCCGGGGTGTAAGTGTGGGAGAAGCCGATGTTCTTGATGTGGGGGTACTCCTGCGGCAGCAGCGCTTCCTGCAAGCGATGGGCCATCGCTATGCCCTCTTCAAGCTCGCGGTTGCGCGCCATCAGCTCCTGGTTGATCCTGTCAAGCCGCGCATTCACGTCCAGAAGCTGGCGGTTCTGCTCGGCCACCCTGTCGTGCAGGTCCTTCAGCCGCACCAGCGTCCGCACCCGGCTGAGAAGCTCCGCCGCCTCGAACGGACGGCACAGGAGGCCATCGGCCCCCGCCTCCAGGATTTCGTCCTCCTGCTCGTGGCTGCAGTCGTCCGCGATGGCGATCACCGGCATGGCCTCCGTCTCCGGCCGCGCGCGCAGGCCTCTGCAAAACTCGACGCCGTCCTGGCCGAAGGACCTCACCTCGAGCAGGACAAGGTCGGGCGGTGCCGCCTCGATCCGCTCTTTGGCCTTCTCCGTGCTCCACGCGTGCTCCAGCTCGTAGCCGGACCCGCCCAGTTGATCCTGAAGGACGTCCAGATCCTCCGGCGTGCCCGTTACGACCAGGACGACGCGGCGCCTGCTCTTGCTGTCGGCCGTAGTGGTCATTCGCGGCCTCAGGGTCCCCTTCTGCCTGTGTCAGAGTGCGGAAGCACCGTGTATCTTATCCAGACTTCCACTGTCGCCACAACGAAAAGGGCCCGGCCGGACGCCGGGCCTACGGAAGGTAATTCTCAGGGTTGACGGGACGGTCGTCCTGGAAGAGGCGGAACTCGATCCCGGCCCGGCCGTCCGCCCCGGTGCCCACGGTGCCTATGGCCTGGCCTTTGCTCACGCGGTCGCCCTTTTCCACAAAGATGCTGTCCAACTGGGCGTACCAGCTTACCATCCCCCCGGCATGTGAGAGGGCCACCACATTGCCCCAGGCCGATCCCACGGTTGGATCGGCGTGCACGCACGTTATCACCGTGCCGCCCGCCACCGCGCAGACCTCCAGCCCGACCGGCGCGGCAATGGCTATGCCGGGCTCCGCAAGGCCCCTCACCCGTGAGCCGAAGCGTCGCACCAGGCGCCCCTGCGTTGGCCACCAGTACTGGGCCGATGGATTGCCGTGGTGCAGATCCTCAGGGGCAACGGCGGTGCGGGCCGGCTTTGTTTCCGGCGTCTTTCCCGCCACCCCCGGCGCCTTCGCGCCCCCGATCTCCGGAACCAGCAGCGTCGTGCCCGCCTCGATTTCTCCGGGGTTCTTGATGCCGTTGGCATCGGCCAGCTCGGCCCAGGGCACGTGGAACCGCGCGCCGAGCGAGAATAAGGTGTCCCCCGGCCGCACGACGTACTCGGAATAGCCGGGAGGCGGCTTCTTCGCCACCGTGACGGGCTGTGGCTTCGGCCCCGGCTGCGCGGGAGTGCCCTTGCATCCCGTCGTGCCGATCAGTGCGCACACGAGGGCGCTCAGGACGATCTCCCCGAGGAGAACCCGCGCCGCCGAAGGCGGCCGCCGCAGCCGTGCGGTCAGGTCACGCAATGCCGCCGTCACTCCGAAATGACACCTGGACGCGGGCGCGCGCATTCCGCGCTTAACCGCGCCGTTCCATCCGCCCCATGTACTCGTTGCGCTCGGCGTAGCGGCCCCCTTCGAACCGGTGGCTGAAGAAGATCTCCAGGCACTTGCGCGCGTGATCGAAGCTCATGGTCCGTCCGCCGAACACGATGACGTTCGCGTCGTTGTGCCGTCTGGCATACTCCGCCGCCGCCTCGTCATACAGCAGCGCGGCCCGGACCCCGTTTACCTTGTTTGCGGCCATGCACATCCCGAGCCCCGTGCCGCACACCAGCACGCCGTACCGTCCGTGCCCGTCGGCAACCTTCCTGCCCACTCCCTCGGCCACGCCGGGAAAGTCTATTCGCTCGCGGAACTCCGGCACGATATCCTCGACCTCGTTGCCTTTCTCCAGCAGGTAACGCTTCACCTGCTCTTTGAGTTCGTATCCGGCGTGGTCGCTTCCCAGAACGAATCGTTCCTTGCACGGCGGCGCGGTGTCTTGCCGAACAGCCATCGGTGCCTCATTCCTTCCGGAATCCCCGCCCACCCAGGCAGGGCGCAAGCGTCTCAGCCGCCGATCTTCCGCCGGAGCTTCTCAATCCGGGCCGTCAGCTTCGCATCCGGCGCCTCTCCGGCGGCTTTGACGACGAGGTCGGCCACGGCGCCTGCCTCACGGGCATGGCCCGACTCTTGCAGACGCTCGGCGCAGTCCATGGCCACGTCCATCACTCCGGGCCTCTGATCCTGGGCGGCGGCGTTCAGCCATTTTTCAACCGCGCCCGCTACCGGAGCCACATCCCCTGACTGCACCCAGCAGTTGACCAGGTCGCGCCTCACTTTGGCCGAACCGCCAGAGATCTCGTCCAGCTTCTCATATGTCTTGGCGGCGGCGCTGAATTCGCTCCTCGCCTTCTGCACGGCGGCCAGTTGCTCATACGTCGCAGGCAGGCGGCCTTTCAGCTCCGGTGCCGTGCCGAACTCTTCGACGACGCGCGTCAGCACCTGTTCGGCCGGCTCGTGCAAGCGGTGGTCCTGGAAAGCCGTGGCGATGACCAGCATCCGGTCGCAGTTGCCGGTGGCAAGCGCAAGCAGCGCGGAAATCGCCTTCTCCCGGACGCGGTCGTTGCGGTCGTCCAGGGCGTCTTTCAGGGCGGGCACGCCGGCCGGCTGCCCCAGTTCGCCCAGGGTGCTCGCAGCTATCTCCCTCACGCGCGCACTGGCGTCCTTCTCCAGCATCTCGGATATCTTCGGCACGGCCTGCACCGCGTGCAGCTTCCGCAGCCCCTCCACGGAGAACCACCGCACATTCTCCTCGGGATCGTCGAGCGCCGTTGTCAGGACCGCCACGGACGTGTCAGACCCTACCTTCCCCAGGGCGTTCGCAGCAGCCTCGCGCACTTCCTTCGAGCGCGACTCAGCCACCAAGTGCTCCAGTCGCCCCACCGCCTCCTGGCCGGCATTCGCGCGAACCGCCTCGATGGCCGCTACCAGGATCGCGGGGTCTTCGTCCCCGAGCGCCTTCCTGACCATCTGGTCGCGGCACTCCGCATCCGTCTGCACGGCGAACCGGAGCACGTCCCGCCGCACCTGCGGCGAAGGGTCCCCCAGAGCGCCCTCCAGCGCAGCGCTGTCCTTGGCGTCAAGCTTCAGGCCGGTCAGGCTCTCCTTGCTCAGGCCGGCCAGGCGGCACGCGCTGTACTGCCGCACCGAGGAATGCCTGCTCGCCAGGGCCCCGAGGAGGAGCTTGGGCGTCTCCGGCTGGGGCGAGCTGACCAGCTTCATCAGCTCCTCGTGCTGGCTCGCCAGGTCGCTCATCTGTTCGGTCAGGACCGCCATGTCGCGGGAGAGCGCCTGGAGGTGCTCCTCCAGGATGTCCTCGCGCGTCCTGTGCGAGTTGCCCGCCCACCACTGTTCCCACTGCGCAACGTCCAGCGGCAGTTGCCTGCCGGATATCTTCCGCAGCGCCGTCCAGGCCGCCCCGCGCGTGGCCTCGTCCCTGTCCTTCAGCCCCGCTAAGAGAACCGGCACGGACCGGACCGCCACGCCGTCGCCGAGAGCGGCGAAGAGCAACTGCCTCCGTGCCGCCGGCGTCTCGGGCCGCTGTATCAGGGCCACCATGGCGTCCACTTCTTCCTGCCGGGTGAACCTGCCCAGCGCGACGGCGGCTTCCTTGCGCACGTCCGGGTCAGCGTCCCCGGTGGCTGCTAACAGGGCCTCAAAGCAGCCGTGCTCGGCGCAGAACGCAACCGCCCGTATCATGCTGATGCGAACCGCCGGCTCTTCACCGGGCTGCATCGCGCGCGAAACTGCCTCCAACGCCGGAGGGTAGCCCATCGAAAGGAGGGAGACGGCGGCTTGCTGCCGCGCGGTTGGATCAGGCGAACGAAGCTGGCCCTCCGCCTGCGCCACCCGCGACTGCTGCTCAACCTGTTCGGGCGTCAGGACTGGCCCCGAGGACCGGCACCCGGCCGCTGATAGGACGGCAAGAGCTGCCAGCATCATGCCCCATTGCACGCATTTCGCAGGAGAAGCCATAATTACTTTTGAAACCTCCACTGTCCCTGACGTGCGCGGCCTCGGATCGGCATTGCCCATGTTACCGGATGACGCAGGATAGGTCAAACCTCGCCCAAACCTCCTGCCCTCCCCCATTCCGGCGAACGCAGTGCGACCAGCTTGTCGCCGGACGTTCGCCCGCGATCCGAGAATCGGATCGCCCGAACTTAGGGCGACAGCCCGCAATCAGCGCTGTGGACCTCTCGGTCGCTTGCACAACCCCATTCCGTCGAAGGCAGCCTCCTTAGCTGACTTCGACCACATTGTCAGCCCCCTCTCCGTACCATTCCGTCGAAGGCAGCATCCTTGGCTGACTTCGACCAGCTGTCGCCGTTTGGGCGACAGCCCGCAATCCGCCGTCGAGGGCGCTTTCCAACATTCGCCTGCGGCCCTCGGGCCGCCCGAATGTCAGCGGCTTCGACTTGCTGTCGCACTCTCGGCGACAGCCCGTCGGCCTCCGCTGACAATCGGCCCTCGAACGCAGTTCGACCAGCTTGTCGCCGGACGTTCGCCCAGGCGAACGTAGGGCGACAGCCCCGAATCCGCCGTCGCGTCCGCCTCGTTGCTTCACCCTTCATACTTCCGCCTTCATCCTTCTGACTTCCTCCACGTCTGGCGGCTCCCTAAGGCGGGAGCGTAAGAGAATCTTTTCTCTTGACACGCCGTGCCGGCCGAGGTAGCATTATGCGAGAATACTTTCTCGAACTTGGGAACATCAACCGCCACCCGAGAATCACATCCTGACAGGAGACCGCGAGTGCCACGGCGTAAGTCCCGCACCCTTACCGAAGTGGAGCTGGAGTTCATGCACGTCATCTGGGCCTCCGGTGAGACTACCTCGGAGAAAGTCCGCCTGGCCCTCCGCGACCAGGGGCGCAACCTCGCGGACGGCTCCGTGAGGAAGATACTGTCCATCCTCCTCGCAAAAGGCTACCTGTCGCGCTACAAAGACGGCCGGGAGTTCGTCTATTCGGCTGCCGTGCCCGAGGAGCAGGCGAAGGCGAGCATGCTCGCAGACCTGCTCAAACGGGCCTATGGCGGCTCTGCGGCGCTGCTTGTGGCGTCGCTCTTTGACAGCCGCCAGATTCGAAAAAAGGACCTGCAACAGATCCGAAGGCTTATTGCCGAACGGGAGCGAAGGAAATGAACGGGACGGAGTTCTGGGCGGGCCTGGACAGGGCGGGGTTCCAGGCGCTCCGGGTGCTTCTGTCGGTCTTATGGCAATCGTCCATCCTGCTGGGCGCCGTGGCACTGATTAGCCTTGCCCTTCGGCGCAAGCGTGCTGCGGCGCGGCATGTCGTATGGCTGGGCGCGCTTCTTGCGGTGCCGGTACTCCCGGTGCTGGCATGGGCGCTGTCGCACGTCGGGACGCCGCAGGCCCGGGTCGCGGTGATGCCTGCTTACATCGCCCCAGCCGTGGAGTTCAGCGCGCCGCTCACGCAAGGCATCCCCCGTCCTCCTGCCGCGCCCCCCGGCCTGCCGGTTGAGCGTGTCCCGCCGCCGCTTTCTTTATCTGACTACCCCTGGGCTCTAACATTCCTCGGATATCTAACCGGCGCCGTCGCCTTCCTCTCCCTCGTGCTGGTCGGGAGGCTCAGGATTGCAGGATGGGTGCGCAGGGCACAGGCCGTGCGCGATCCGAGGGTCGGCGAGGCTTTCGAGTGGGCACGGGGGCAGGCGCGGACAAGAGGCGAGTTCCGCCTCTTGGAAAGCGAACATCTTGAGACTCCCATCACCGTGGGCACGCTGCGGCCGGCGGTGCTCATTCCGACGGGGTTCTCGCAGATAGTATCGGGGCAGGAGCTGAGGGCCGTGGCCGTGCACGAGCTTGCACACCTGAGGCGGCGGGACCCGCTGGTGCTGGGACTCGCCTCGCTCCTCAGGGCGGTGCTGTTCTTCCATCCGCTTGTGTGGCTGGCGTGCCGGCAGGTTTCGAACCTTGCGGAGGCGGCCTGCGACGAGGTGGTGCTGGACGTGACGGGGGAGCCGGTGACGTATGCGAAGATGCTGACGCGGCTTGCTGAGAGGCTGTCGGCGAGTTCGCTTTCCACGGAGCTTGCGGCGGGCATAGTGCTCTCAAAGAGCGCCTTCCTGCGTCGCGTCGAGGCCATCTTGTCGGACCGGCGCGACGAGATCCGCAAACTCTCGCGCATTGCGTTGGCCGGCACTCTAACAGGCGTGGCGCTCTCCCTCGGCCTTGCGCTGGCGTTGCCGGTCGGGGAGAAGGAGAGGAAGCCGGTCGTAGAGACCGTACCGAGGCAGGCGGAAGCTTCAGAGTGGGCAGCGACGCTGCCAAATGGGGTGACGGTGGAACTCGTTGGCGTGTCGTTTCATCCCTCCAAAGGCAAGCAGTGGTGGCGCCCTGACGGCACCTCGCTGGAACGTGCGCCATATGACGTGATCGGTCCCGGGGTGGCGGGCGAAGGAATCACAAGGGAGACGGCCGTGCGGCTCGTCGCCGATGATCCGGCGCATATCGGCCTCACCTGGGATTTTCGGCCAAGTAGAGGCTCTAGCCCTGACGACGGCCCGAAGCGCGATGGCAAAGAGGTGAAATCGCTTCGAGCCGCGTCCGCGGTTTTTGTCCCGGCTCAGGAGGCGGCTGCTTTGAGAGTCGGCATAGCCGCCGGTCCGTGGAAGAAGCTGGTCCGGGCTGATGCCCGCGGCGGAAACATAACCACGGGTGAAGGGTACGCGGTCTTGATGCAGCCTCCGCAGGCAAGAGGTGGCGGGACGGACTTGACGTTTTCCTTCGAGCTGGAGAACCATGCCAGTCGGATGCTTGCAGTAGACACGGCCGGCGCCTCACATGAGCCGTCAAGCGTTAATCTTGACGCAACCAACTCCCATCATCTGGAAACGGCCCACTTCGACAAGCTCAGGCCTGACCGCATCACAGAGTTCCTTTTCCAGGCTCGACCCTACGAGTGGGTTGAGTTCCGCAACGTCTCTCTTCAGCCGGGCCACAAGACCAACGTCGAGGTCATTGTCGAAGGCATCCCCGGCGAACATGGGAAGATGGTTCAAGGCGCAACCCCGGCCCCTCTGCCGGAGGTCGACGGCGCGGCGCGGCCGGTGAGTGTGCCATTTCCGAATGTTGACGAATCGGTCATCAACCTCGAAATCGCGAGACTCGTGCGGGAGCGCATTGAGAAGCAGCGGGATACGAAAGGTGACGAGTTACACAAAGAGATTGTCGCCATGGGCACCAATGCCGTCCCTACGTTAATAGCGGTGGCGCAGAAGGCAGCCAACACAGATCCCCTGGTGCTTCGGAGGCCCGGATGCATGGACTACGGCTTTGAACTCCGCTGGCCAGTCCGAATGCTCGTAGACATCGGAGACCGGAGAGCCATCCCGTTGATCAGCGCTTTGGTCAGGTTCGATGACCCCAAGGGGCAGCGGATGATTCAGAACCTTGCTGAGTTGCTCTGTCACGGAACAGATGCCCAGATTGAGGCTGACGCCAAGTCAGCGGACCCCAATCTCGCACGGGCGGCGAGGATGGTCATCAAGGATCCGCAGACATTCGCCTTCGCCAAGAGCCGGTACCGCAAGAAGGAACAGACAGGGCAGGGCGCAGGGGAGAGCCGGGCGGAAGGCGAGACGAAGGCCCCCGATCCCCAGGAGTTGTTGCGAGAGTACCAGGCGCAGATCAAGGCCGCGGTCGAGGCGTATGCCCGAGACCATGACGGAGAACTGCCCAAGACCACCGATGACATTCTGGCCTACATCCCGGACAAGGAGCTGGCGGCAAAGCTGCGGCCAGCCCTGGAATGGGCACGCGCGGAGGCACGCAAGTCGGTCCTCAGGCAACGTCTCCACGGCCTCAGCCTCGCAATTATGATGTACCGCAAGGACCACAATGGCGAGTACCCGCCGGATCTCAAGGTTCTCGAGGCCTGGCCGCGGCGCGGGGCGGGGTCCGCGTTAGGTGAGGACAACCCCCTGGAGTCGTTCGACGTCGGCGACCAGAAGGTGCAGTATGTGATCCCGAAGTCGGACGACCCGAATGAGGCGTTGCTTTACCACTGGCCGCCGTACACAGGCGGCACGTGGGTGTTGTGTCAGAACCTGGAGCTGGATTGGGTCGAGCCGGCTAAGGACGGCAGCCTGACCAACCCCCGCACCGGCGCAGTCATCCGGCCTGCTGATAGTGCAGAACAAGATCCCATGCAAAGGCCTGCGACCTTCGGCCCGGTGACCGAGTGGGCAATCGAAAGAGTGGCGAAGGACGATGCGGGCAGCGGCGTATTCGTGGACCTGGACACCGCAAAGCTCTTCCGGGGGAGGCCGGACCTGAAGGACGATGCCCCCGAAGCGCTGAACCAGTGGGCAAAGGGCCGCAGCTTCGATGCCATGATTGTTTTCGACGCCCAGGGGCTCAAGATGCGGTTCTTTGACGCGTGGACTGGGTACCAGGAGGGCCAGGCGGCTCGGGAAACCTGGGACACGATCACGGCCAAGTCGTTGCGCCAGCGTGAGTACGATGCCATGTGGGGAATCGTAAGGATAGGCATGCTGCCCGACAAGAAGGCCGAAGAGCAGCGCCTCTGGAAAGCCCGCAACCAGACGGTTGCCGTTGGTGACTTTGCGCAGTTGCCTGTCACGGTGAGATTCATGACCCGCGAGGGCGGAGTTGGCATCCTTCAGATCGTCGGCTTCACGGAGGATCCGCCGGGCGCCAAGATCCGCTACAAGATGGTACAGGACGGACCCGGCTCAACGGCCGACAAAGAGGAGCCGGCCCGGGGGAAGGCGGTCGAAGGGCTGAGGTGCGGGCTTGAAGTCCTCCGGAGGGAACTGCCATTCGGGGAGGAACCCCGTTTCAGGGTCACGCTCACCAATGAGGGGACGGCGCCAATGGACCTCGTCGGGCCTCCATACAGGAGCTTTGGACAGGGCAGCGACACCAGCACCAGCGGTCTTTATGTCGGTGTGCAAGTGCGGATTGAGAAGGTGGGCGCGAGCGACTTCGTGGCAAGCTACGGGGCGTTTGGAGCCAAGCGGACGGCTGTGCGCCTGGCCGCAGGTAAAGCGTTGGTTCTCGAACTCCCGCCCCCCGGCAGGGACCTGACACGAGTCGAAGCGAGTTTTAAGGCTCTCATGCCCGGTTCGTACAGGGCGGTCGCCACTTACTTCTTCCGGGATGCGGATTTGGAGAGGCTTCTGCCCGGCTTCGTCTTTGGGGAGGATCAGGGGGAACTCGCCGGCAGAAAGCCGGACCGGCTCTGGCAGGGACGCGTGTACTCAGCGGCGGTGCCTTTCGAGGTCCTCGACGACGGTTCAGACCAACTCAAACTGCTGCGTGGCGTGTACGCCGGACAAGGGATCAAGGAGAACCTGCGACTTGAACTCTCAGCGGCAAGAAAGACGGTGGGCCCCGGCGGTCTGGCGCACCTTAGGTTGACAGCGCGGAACGCCGGGGGCGAGCCCTTGTATCTGGGAGGCAACTACGGCTTGCATGAGGGTGGGCCCCGGGGCCAGCGGTCCAGCTACCGTGGAGCACGTCCCGAGGGGCCACAGTCTCTCGAGGCGGGCAAGTCCCTCTCGCTCGTATTATGGGAATTTGGGTCGGGCGAGCCAGTTGGACCGGGCACGTATGATCTGTGGGCGGAATACAAGGCCCCGCTGCCTCCGTGTCAGGCAGGGCCGGCGGAAACGCTGGCAAAATCCAACGTGGTAACTGTCGAGGTCATTAGGCGGGGATCCGGCTTCGGCCCTGTGATAGAACGTTTCGTTAATGACGACGATGGTGGCAGGGACTGCTTCATTGATTTTGAAACTGGCCGGCTGTTCACACCTCCCGCCAACATTGCCGAGATAGTCCACTCCCAGAGAACCTGGCTCATGAGAATCGGGGGGGGCCTCCGCTACATGGAGCTTCTGTCATGGATTCGCGAGAATGGGATTGACGCCGTAGCCGACACGGATGGCTATTCTACAGGCAAGGGCCTGTTCTGCTTCGATTTCACCGTCTTCCGCTGGCTTACGGCGAAGGAATCCTTGGAAGACGTGACGGTTGATGCGGTCGAGAATGAAATGCGCTCCGGGGACGCGCGCAGGTTCGGAGGTATGCGGCAACTGCGGCCAATGCACGGGTACATCAACCAGCAATATACCAGTGCGGACACTTGCATCTTCAGGACCCACGAGGGCGGGGCAGGGGTCCTCCAAGTCGTGGGGTTCACTGAAAACCCGAAAGGCGTCAAGATCCGCTACAAAATGGTGCAGGGGAATGAACAGGTTCCGGCGGCGGGGTGAACCGGCGTCGCCTGCAATCGGACCCGTAGCAGGGCCAGAGGTGACGGACAAGCCATTGACAGAGGCGCCCCACCCGAAGTCCTTCAACTCCCAGGTCGCCTTCCGCGTCTACGCACTAACCGGTCGTGAGGGCCAGTATGTCGGCGAGACCCCTTCGAGAAGCCCGCTCACGATCCCGCCGTGCCGGTGGTGGTTCGTGGTGCCACTGCGTCCTGTGGACATGGGTGCGGTTCGCCGGAAGGTCGAGGCGCACAGGATTCCGGGCCTGGCCCTTCATGCCACGGATGCCGACCTTGAGCACTTGAAGGGGCTGAACTGGTTGGAATACCTCGACTTCACGAATACGCAGGTCACGGACGCAGGCCTGGAGTATCTGAAGCCGCTGAAAGCGTTGAAGAGGCTCTCCCTGTGGGGGGATACGCAGGTCACGGACGCGGGCGTTGAGAAACTGAAGAAGTCCCTGCCCAATTTGCAGGTGAGGCGGTAGCGGGCGGCAATTTGTTTAAAGCTCCCGAGAACGTCCCAAGGCGAGTGGTCGCGGCATTCAGCGCCAGCTCTGTGGCAAGAACCGTAGCCGTACGTCGCCTCTCCCATCCGCCGTTATCCGTCTCCACCCGCGTCCAACCCCGTAAGGCCGGCCGTTACCCCCAACCCCCCAGTCCTCCGTGCCCTCGGCGTCTCCATGTCGAATCCTTCATCCGCCGCCATCCTCGTTATCTGTGTCAAACCGCTTTCCGTTTCTCTCCTTGCCGTTCCCAAGGTCTGCTCCGTGTCCTGGCTGTCTGTTGGTGAACGTCGTGTCGTCGTGGTTAACCCGCTTTAGCCGCTTCAGGCGGGTCTCCGTGTTGAGTCCTTCATCCGCCGAAGCTATAATGGCTTACGGTCCAAACGCAGCCACGCGTCGGCCTTGAGCGGCACGGAGTTCCCCCGGCAACCTCATGACAACGGTGACTACATTGCAGAAAGCCTCCTTCACTGCCGGTTTGCTCATGGCCGCAATCGCCGGGCTCGTGCTGGGCTGCGGCACCGACCGATGGCATTGGGCCGTGCCACAGAAGGCCACCGAAGAATTCCCCCCGCTCGCCCACTTGCCCTTCGGCCCGGGCGAAGAGCTGGAGTTCAAGTTCGGCTGGAACGGCATGATCGCCGTTGCCGGCCTCGCCACCTCGCTTTCCTCTACGGCTGAGAACGGCCAAGAGGAGTTCGTGCTCGCGTATGAAGGGAAGACGGCGCCGATCCTCAACAGCCTGTGGAGATGCGAGGCCAGCGGGAAGACCTTCCTCGATCCCCACACGCTCCAGCCTCGCCTGGCGGAGTTCGCAACTCGCACCGGGAGCCGGCAGAAGACGATCGAGACCCGCTACGACTGGCCCGCCGGCGTTGCCACCTCGACGATACAGAAGAGCCGCCGCGGCCAGGCAGGAAGCCCGAAGCAGGTCCAGCTTAAACCCACCCTCGACATACCGTCCATCTTCCTGCTGATGCGGGCCGACGCCGTGCCCTCAAAGACCACGCGGACGCTGAAAGTCCTTAACGGCGATACCGTCTACGAGGTGACCCTGACCCCTGTGGGCAAGGAGCGCGTGACTGTGGCTGCCGGCAGCTTCGACGCCTGCCAATACGACGTGGGCGTGCGCGAGCTGAAGGAAAAAGACGAATCGGCAGACGAAACGCAGCCGGTTCAGTACAGGAGCGTCCGCGCCTGGCTCGACGAGAAGTCCCGCATGCCGCTGAAGATCGAAGCGCAGATCTCGTTCGGCCAGGTCTACGCGGAACTCGTCCGCTACCACCTCGGCGAGGCCCGGTAGCTCCCGCTGTCAGTGCCCCCAATCGGCATTCCCCAATTCGCAGTCCTTTCGCTCTTGTTTGCCACTCCGCAATCCCCAATTCGCAGTCCGCAATGAACCAGTCGCCCCCATTCCGTCGAGGGCGCTATCCTTGAGCGACCTCGACTACATTGTCGGCGCCTCGCCGACAATCCGTCGCCCCCCCTTCACTTTCTGGCGCCGACCCGCACGAGCCCGAAGGCCCTGCTGAGCCGTTCGTCTATCTCGCGTTTTTGAGCTACGGGCAGGCCCGGGCATTCGCGCATGAGGAGCAACGGCTCCCTCACCTCGCTTATCCCTTCCCGCAGCCCGCTGAAGAGCGCCTGAAGGGTGCGTTCGCGCAGGGCGCGCACGGCCTCGGCGCGCGGGTTGAGCGACGCGTTCGCCGCTATCCGGCCCGCGCTCTTGAGCAAGGCGAGCTTACGCTCCACGTCCTGAAGCTCGCATGCCTCCCACTCGTCGAGCAGCTCCATGCCGCCCTGAACGGCGAGCTTCTGCATCGCCGGCGTGCCGTCCGGCTGGGAGCATATCTCGCCGATGCTGCGGATGACGCTGATCTTGTTCAAGAACCGCAATAGCGAGACCCCCAGGCGCACCTTCATGTCGAGCGTGGCGAGCGGCGAGCACGCGGCCCTGCTCATCGCCCCCACGAGCGCTTCTATGGCCGCCGGGCCCCAGATGATCCTGACCTTCGAGACGCCTTCCCAGAGGATAAGGAAGCGCTTCCCGATCTCGGTCCGCACGTGCTCGCCGGCCTGGCGGCTGATGCAGATGCGCTCGAGGCCTTTGACGGCGGCGGGCACCACGCGAATGTCGAACTCCACCTCTCGCCCGAACTCGTAGACCGGGCCTTCCTCCGTCTCTTTGCGCACGCCCATGCCCGTGCGCGCCTGAAACCGGAGGATGCCGTCGAACAGTTCGAACAGTTCCTGCTGATGCTCCGCGCGGGCGTTGATTGAACCGCCCATGATGCCGAGCGCTTCCAGCGCGTCCACCGAGTACGGCAGCCGCCAGAGGTTATCCTTCAGACGCCTGAGAGAGGCATCGAATCGCTCGGCGCCCGGCTTAGTGTATCCGCAGACGGATGCCAGCGTTACGGCAAAGGCGCCTTCGCTGAGGCCGTCGTCGTCCAGCAGGGACGTGCAGAGCTTCAGGATGTGCCCCGCCAGCTCGTCGGGCACCTCCGCCGGCGTGTTCTGCACAATCCGCCCCATGGCGAGCGCCGCGCGCCGGGCAGGCGGTGAGGGATACGCCCGGCGCATGAATGCATAGGCCGGCCGCAGGGCGGCCGCGCCCACCCGCTCCAGGGTGTTCTCGATTTCGTCGAGGGTGCTCGGCAGGTTGAACTCGGTCATGAGCGTGAGCAGCTCGCCCGACAGCTCCTCTTGCAGCGCTCGGTTCACCCGGTGGTCCGACAGGAGCGCCGCCTGCACGATGCCCCGGCGAGTGACCGAGTCCGCCACCTTCAGAAGCTCGATGAGCGCGGCGGCGGCTCGCTGGACGGTCTCGTCGCTCACGTCGCTTTCCGTGCAGAGCACGTCCACCAGGCGTGTGAGTTCCGAGCGCTCGGCTCCGCCCGCCTGGGCCATGCGACCGAGCGCCACGACCACGGCCGGCTCGCCGAGCCGGACCAGCCCGTAGCGCAGGCGGGCCTTTTCGCTCTCGGGCAGCTCGGGATTCAGCAGTTCGCGGACCGCCTGCTCGGCGAGTTCGGCGATCTGCGCCGGCTCGCGCGCGACCGACTCGCTCAGGTTCAGCAGGAGGCTTCGCACGCGGGCGTCCGTGCTGCGGCGCAGCTCGCGCTGCATCAGATCGGCGGCGAGGTCCGGCGCCTGCTCGATGCAGGACCGCATGGCGGCCTCCACATCGAACCGCAGCTCGTCGAACTCGCGCCCGAGGTGGCGCAGCGCGGACTGAAAGAACTGCTCGGTTTTTTGGTAGTTCGTCACAAGGGTGGCCGCGCACGCGCCGATCAGCCGCAGAAGCTCGTGCAGCATCGCGGCATCCCTGCTCTGGTCGAAGACCTCCAGGAGCACGGCGAGCACGAGCGCCGCTTCGCTCGCTTCCGCGTCGTGCAGCAGCGCCGCCAGGCGCTGAACGGCGCGCACGGCCTCTTTCTTGTCCTCTTCGAAGAGGCCGCGGACTGCTTCCGCCATGTCCGAGCGGAACCCCACAAGCTCCAGCGAGCGCACGGCCTCGCGGCGCACCTTGGTCTCGGCCTCGCGGTCAATGAGGACGCTCAGGAAGATGCCGGCCTTCTGCGCGCCATCCATGGGAGCAAAGACGAGCTTGCGCAGCGATTCCACGCGCAGGTCGGAGTTCTGGCTTGTCAGCGCGCTCAGCTTCAGGCGCGCCACCTCTTCCGGGGTGAAGAGTTCCTCGGTCTCGCGGACGCTGATCTGCCGGGGGCCGGCCTTGACGAGCCCCACAGCTCGCACTCCCGCCTCGCCGGCCGCCTGGCTCGAAGCCTCTTCGGCGAGCAGGTCGTCCTCGAGCGCTATCGTATGCCAGCCGGCCTTCGGATCGGGGACGAGGCGCAGCGAGTCCGGGGCCTCATAGCCGCACTGCTCGGCCAGTTGCCGGAGCCGCTCTTGCGAGAGGGCCTCGGCATCTCTGAGCAGCTCGGGAGCGAGCAGCAACCGCTCGACGGCCTTGTTCTCGCCCGCCTCGGCCAGCAGCGTCGCGGTGACGTCAATCTTCCTGGCCCGAAGGGCTACCACGCGGGTCGCCAGCCGGCGGCCTATGTCATAGGCCCCCAGGAGGGACTCGGCGTCCTTGTCTCGCTCGCCTCGCATGTCTAAACACCGGAGAAAGGTCGTTCCGCGCCGGCATCCGGCTCAGGAGACGCTCACCTGCCTGGGGCCTTCCGCGACACGCCCGATGATTGCGCCATCTTCCCCTTCCCTGCGTAGTTGGCGCACGACGCTTTCGGCATAGTACGGCGCCACCATCAGGACCAGGCCGATGCCCATGTTGAACATCCCGTACATCTGCGCAATTGGAACGTTACCGAGCTGCCGGATCGCCTCGAAGATACGTGGCCGTTGCCAGCTCGCCGAGCCCAACTCGACCGCGCAGCCTTCCGGCAGGGACCGAGCAATGCTGCCGGGCAGGCCGCCCGCCGCCACATGCACAATTCCTGCCACGACTTGCTTCACCGTGTAACGGTGGAGCACGGACCTTACCGCGCGCACGTAGATCTTCGCCGGGGTCAGGAGTTCCTCGCCGAGCGAGCGCTCGATGCCGAACCGAACGAGCGAATCGGCATATTGCATGCCCGCCTCGTTGAAAAACAGCCTCTCCAGAAGCGAGTCCCCTTCGGGCGTGCAAACGTGCAAGCCGTTCGAGGCCAGGCCCACCACGAGGTCTCCCGGGCGCACCTTATCCCCGGCGATAAGGCGGTCCTTCTCCACGATGCCCACCATGAAGCCGGCCGCGTCGTACCGGCCTTTATGGTAGAGTGCCGGCTCTTCGCACGTCCTGCCGCCCAGGTGGGCGCACCCCGCCTGGCGGCAGCCCGTGACGATGCCGGCCGCAAGCTGCCTGAGCGCATCCTGCTCGGCCTTGTCCGTGACGACATAGTCCTGGAAGAAGAGCGGCTCCGCGCCGAGCGTGAGGACGTCGTTCGCGCACGAGGCTACCAGGTCCATGCCCACGACATCGTGCCGCCCCGTCATGGAGGCGACCTTGAGCTTGGTCCCCGCGCCGTGGGTCACGCTGGCCAGGATGGGGTGGGCGTAGTTGTGGCGGAAGAGATGTTCGTCGTGGTCCAGGGAGAGGAGGGCTGCGAATCCGCCCACATCCGGCACGACGTGCTCGCTGAACGTCCAGGGCATCAGTTCGTCCCTGCTGCCGGCGGCCTGTTCACTGCGCTCGGACGGCCCGAAGCGGACGCGGGCGTCCATATTTCCTGCGGCGCACATGCGGGCCGCTCCTTCTCTGTAACCTGTGGCAGAAGTTAAGAGCCTCTAACAGAATGCCCCGTGGCCGCGACGGAGTGGGTTTGGCCGCAGGCCAAGAAGCGAGGGCGCGGCGCATAGGAGACCAATGCGTCAAGCCCGAGCGACACGGGCATGCGGCCAAAGCCGCCCGTCCTTTCGGGTTGCGCCTCAGGTTGGCGTCTGCTGCGCAAAGTCGTCTCGCCGTGCCTGACCCTGGCACGTCGTCGTCGCCTTTGCTTGCATCCATCCAGCCGGAGGCGCAACGCGGCTCACGCGGTATTCTATTAGAGGCTCTAAAGATAATGGCATTATAACCCGCTCGGATAGCGTGTCAATCAGAGCAGCACGGCGCAGGATTTGCAAAGAGGCGGCCCTTTTCGCTAAATTGGCGCTCTGCCCCTTCCTTTTCGCGGCCGAGAGGGCGCCTTTGAAGAAATCGGTCAGGAAAGCCTTGCTTGTCACCGTTGGCCTCCTCGTGAGCGCCGCGGCGGTCCTGTACTTCCTGCACGGCATGAGGGGGCAGTGGGCGGAGATGGGACGGGCTTTCGGCAAGGCCAACTACCTCTACCTGGTGCCAGCCGTGGGCCTCATCGGCCTGACGTATGCCTTCCGCGTGATCAGGTGGCGGGTCTTCCTGAACCCCATCAAAAAGGTCTCGTATTCCGACATCACCAGCGCAACGTGCATCGGGTTTATGGCGACGTGCGTGCTGCCGCTCCGGCCGGGGGAGATCATCCGGCCCTACATGCTGCACCGCAAGGGCGGCGTCAGCTTCGGCCATGCCGCGGGCACGGCGCCGGGTCTCGAACGCGTCTTCGACCTGATCGGCACCTGTTTTCTGCTCCTGCTGACGTTCGTGGCCATATGGGTGCGAGCGCCGCGCCACCCCGGCGCGGCCGCGTCCACCGGGCAGGCCGCAGCGCAAGCAGCTCCGGCCGCCGGCGTGCAACCGCAAGCGACGGAGCCGGGCAGCGAGCGGCTCGACGAATTCCTGCGGCAGGTCAAGGCGAAAGGCCTGCTATTCGCGGCTGCCCTGGCGGCAGGCCTGGTCGCGCTGAGCGTGGCTACCTTTCTTCCCGCAGTTGCGCTTAAGGTGGCGGAATTCTTTCTTCGGGCCCTGCCGGCTTCCTGGCGCAAACCTCTCATGGGCCTGGTCGGTTCGTTCGTGCAGGCGATGGGGTTCCTGAGGAGCCCGGGGCGCGTTACAGCAGCCACGCTCCTGTCGTTCGGTGTCTGGCTCTGCTACCCCCTCAGCACGTACGTCCTTGCGCGCGGCTTCGGGCTGGACCTGCCGCTGGCAGGGGCGCTCGTCGTGCAGTCCATGGTGACGGTTGCCGTTGTGGCGCCGCAGGCGCCGGGTTTCATCGGGCCGTTCCAGGCGGCCGCGACAGCAGGGGCGGAACTCTTCGGCATATCAAGGGGGGATG
>Ga0315282_10000265_pt1 | contig 104880 bp, 126 predicted proteins | sample YL17G07_20_MG_FD_203693 | JGI IMG/M metagenome (GOLD analysis project Ga0315282, IMG submission 203693) | Sediment microbial communities from Yellowstone Lake, YNP, Wyoming, USA - YL17G07_20 | ecosystem: Environmental > Aquatic > Freshwater > Lake > Sediment | place: USA: Wyoming | collected...
GTAATTCCGGCCGAAATTCGGAAGAAACTGGAGGTGAAACCCGGGGGAAAATTTATAGTTCTTCTTGTTCCTTCTAGGGCAGTGGTTTTTATCCCTGTAGATCGTTTTACAAAGATGGTTTTTGGGCTTGATAGAAAACTTGCTAAATTTAAGAAGTTAATCAAATAATTTTGTGATTATGAAGCTAAAGTGAATTTTTTTATTGATTAATAAAATGGAATATAATTAAAAGAAATTTTATGTTGGCAATTGAAACGAAAAATTTGACAAAGGAGTTTAATGGTTTGATAGCGGTAAATAATATTTCTTTTGGAGTAAAAGAAGGGGAAATTTTTGGTTTATTAGGACCTAACGGAGCCGGGAAGACGACAACCATTAAGATGCTCGCCACCTTATTGAAACCAACAAAAGGCGAGGCAAAAGTTTGTGGTTTTGATATTTTAAGGGAAAGAAATGAAGTCAGAAATTCTATTGGTATTGTTTTTCAAGAGCCAGCCTTGGATAATCGTTTAACCGGCTATGAAAATTTAGATTTTCATGCCCGGCTTTACGGATTGGATTCAAAAACTCGGAAAAAAAGAATCCAAGAGGTTTTGACTTTGGTTGAACTTGAAGATAAAGCCAATGTTATAGTCAGAAATTATTCTGGAGGAATGCAAAGGAGATTGGAAATCGCCAGGGGATTAATGCATTATCCAAAAGTTTTATTTTTAGATGAACCAACTTTGGGATTGGACCCTCAAACCAGACATCGGATTTGGGATTACATTCTTCAGTTAAATCAAAAAGAAAAAATCACTATTATTCTAACTACCCATTATATGGAAGAAGCCGATTATCTTTGCCAAAGAGTAGGAATAATTGATTTTGGCAAAATCGTTGCCTTAGATACTCCTCAAAATTTAAAAAACATTTTTAAAAAACCAACCTTGGAAGATGTATTTTTGCATTTAACCGGCAGAAAAATTAGAGAAACAGAAGTAAATTCAAGCGAGAAACTAAGAAGACTACGACCCGCCCACCACCCTCCCATTCGCTGATAGCGAATGGGCCCCATGAGACATAGATTTTAAAAATAAAAAAATGAAATCAAATAATTTACAAACAATTTATGTAATGTGGCTAAGAGAAATGAAGAGATTTTTTAGGGCTAAAGCCAGAGTTATTGGAACCTTAGCCATGCCTTTTTTCTTCCTCATTTCTTTTGGTTTTGGAATGAGGCAGGGATTTTCTTTACCTGGAATGCCTCAAATTAATTACTTGGATTTTTTAGTCCCCGGCATCATTGGTATGACCATGCTTTTTAACTCCATATTTGCCGGAATTTCTGTTTTGTGGGATAGGGAATTTGGATTTTTAAAAGAAATACTTGTGGCTCCGGTTAAAAGATTTGCCATTGTTTTGGGCAGAATCGCCGGCGGAATAACGACCGCTTTAATTCAAGCAATTTTGATTTTAATTTTGTCTCTTTTTTTGGGTTTTAAAATTTTAAATCCCCTTGGCCTCATCTTGGCAATTTTATTTATGATTTTAATTGGGATTGGATTTATTGGTTTTGGTATCGCCGTTGCTTCAATATTAGAAAACACCGAAAGTTTTTCTCTAATTATGCAATTATTTGTTTTTCCAACTTTTCTTTTATCGGGCGCTTTCTTTCCAGTTAGTAATTTGCCAAAATGGCTAAAACCAGTTTCTCTAATTAACCCTTTAACCTATGGCGTAGATGGTTTAAGAGCCAGTTTAATTGGCTTTTCCCAATTTTCTCCCTTTTTAGATTTTTCCATCCTTTTAATTTTTGGTTCGTTAATGGTCGCTTTGGGTTCTTGGCTATTTAACAAAACAGAAATTTAAAATGAAAACCTACACCGACGAACAATTAGTCACTAATTATTTGAAAGTGAAAGGCGACGAGAAATCGTTTGAGATTTTAATTAAACGTTATCTTAAACCAATTTACAGTTTTGTCTATCGATATGTTGGCAGTGGCGAAGAAGCTGAAGATATTACTCAAGAAGTATTTGTGAAAATGTGGCGGAATTTAAAGAGGTTCAATAAAAATAAAAGCTTCAAGACCTGGATTTTTCAGATTGCCAAAAATACTTCTCTCGATTTTCTCAAAAAGAAAAAAGTGATACCATTTTCTGACTTTGAAAATGAAGAAGGAGAAAATAAACTTATTGAAACACTCGTTGATCCAGGCCCCCTTCCCGATGAAATTTTTGAAATAGTTGATATCGCAGAAAAACTGAATGCGGCAATAAATCAGCTTGCCCCTCAATACCGCCTGGTTTTATTTCTCCGTTATAATGATCACTTTACTTTTCGAGAAATAGCCGAGATTTTAGGAGAATCAATTGATACTATAAAAACTCGCCACAGACGAGGAATCGCAATACTAAGAAAACTCTTAAAAGAAAAATGAACCAAAACGGCTCCCTCGGTCGTATTAATATATAGGGAGCTATGAGATGGGATTTCGAAAAACTTTTCTCGCATCTCCAACCCGTAGAACCGCCGGCGGGACTTTTTGATCGTATTATCCTGGCAATTAAACGAGAACAGGAATTGCAACGCACAAAAAGATTATTGTTTAGCTTTTTATTCCTTTTGGTTGTTTCGTTGATTGCAACTCCTTTTTCTTGGACAATGCTCGTTAGTCAAGTAAAAAGTTCTGGAATTCTCTACTTCATCTCTACTGCAGTTAGCGATTTCGGAACTTTTCTTACTCTATGGCAGAACTTTGGCTTAGCTATTCTTGAATCGCTGCCAATTATGGGTATTATAGCTTTTACCATAAGCATTGGCATGGCTATTTTTACTCTTCGTTTGTTTCTTTATCGAAAAAGATTATTATTAGGATATTTAATGCATAGCTTTGTATAAAAAATGGTCGTTATTAATTAATAAAAAATAATAAATCTAAATTATATCTATGGACGAAGACAAACAAGACAATAAAAAAATAAACCCTTTACCTTCTTCCGAAGGTGATAGGGTAAATCGTGATGTGCTCAAGTGGATTGTCATCGGACTGGCCGGCTTTGTAATAATTGTTTTGGTATTTGGTACCGGTATGTTTGTTGGCCAAATGAAAGCACGATTCTCCTACCGCTGGGCAGAGAGTTATCATAAAAACTTTGCCGGACCTGAAGGTGGATTTTTTGGCGACTGGCGAACACTCCCCCCTCCCGGCGATTTTATTGAAGGACATGGGACATTCGGAGAAATTATTAAAATTAATGATTCTGATTTGATAGTTAAAGGGCAAGGCGATGTAGAAAAAGTCATTCTTATCACTAAAGACACTACTATTGAAAGAGGCAGAGATACGCTCAAAAAAGAAGAATTAAAGGTCGGCGATAGTATTGTTATTATTGGTTCTCCGAATGAACAAGGCCAGATTGAAGCTAAATTAATTAGGGTTTTTCCACCAAAAACTAGTTTTAAAGGAGTAAAATTTTATGAATAAAAAAATTCTCATTGCAATTTTATTAATTTTGGTTTTGGCTGGTTATTTTGGTTACACAAAATTTTTAAAAAAGAGTGAAGCCACTCGCTATATTTTGGTTGAAATCCAAAAGGGAACAATTTTGGTTTCGGTTTCAGGGTCTGGCCAAATTTCAGCCTCAGACCAAATAGATATTAAACCGAAAGTTTCAGGAGAAATTGCCGCCCTTTATATCGATAAAGACCAAGAAGTAAAAGCCAACCAACTTTTAGTAGAATTAGATTCTGGAGATGCAGAAAAAGCAGTTCGCGATGCTGAGATCGCTTTGAATGATGCCAAAAGCGATTTGGATAAGGCAAAAGAAGATTACGAAAAAATTAAAAAAGACACTGCCAGTTCTTTGGCTTCCGCTTATGAGGATAGTTTAGACATTTTGGCCGGCACTTTTAAGGATTTGAGTCCAATGATGTCAGATTCGGAACCGATGTTTAAAGAAAGCAGTTATGGCAGTAAAGAAAGCGACGTTGATTATTATGTCTCTTTGGTTCGCTCGATTTATACTTACCGGGGTGAACCCAATCAATTGTTTTATTGGACAGAGAGTGCTCAAGATAAATTTCTTAATCTCAAGACGCAATTTGATGCGAGCAGAACAGAATATTGGAAACTTCACCAAAACTCTCCTTCGCTCCAAATCAAAACTGTCCTTAATCAAACCTATGATCTTTCGTGTCTCCTTTTAGATTTGACTCGCCAAACCTCCAATCTAATTGAAGAATACAAAAAAATCCTTGATGAAGAAAGTTTGACTCCGCCTATTTCTCTGACAATAACCTCAAATCAAGCTTCTCAATTGACGAAATTTGATTCCACCCTTTCTACTTACACCAGTTCCCTTCAAAACATTAAAGATACCATTGATAATCTCGAGGAGGATACTCCAAAACAAATCCGGGATGCTGAGTCAGCCATCCAAACTGCCCAAGATAATGTGGTCAAAAAAGAAGATGCTCTTTCGGACGCCAAAGAGGAGTTAGCCGATTGTTTTATCTATGCTTCTTTTGATGGTGTTGTGACCAAAGTAAATGTTAAAAAAGGAGATTCGGTTTCTTCTGGCACAGCCTTGGCAACCCTTATAACCAGGCAAAAGTTAGCCGAAATTACTTTAAACGAAATCGATGCCGCCAAAGTTAAGGTTGGCCAAAAAGTAACTTTAACCTTTGATGCCTTACCTGATTTAACCTTGACTGGAAAGGTGATAGAAATTGACACTGTGGGGACAGTTAGCCAGGGCGTTGTCAGTTATGGAGTGAAAATTGCCTTAGATACCGATTCAGAGAAAATAAAACCCGGCATGAGTGTGACCGCCGAAATTGTTGTTGAAGCAAAACCCGATGTTTTAGTTTTGCCAAACAGTGCTATTAAAACTCAAGGAAATTCTCATTATGTTGAATTGATTGAAGCGCCAGAAGAAGTGAAAAGCAAATTGAAAATTAGTAGTTCTATAGATTTGCCAAAAAATGTTCAAATCAAAAATCAACCAGTGGAAATAGGAATTTCAAATGACATAATGACTGAGATTTTGTCAGGTCTCAAAGAAGGAGATATTGTTATTTCCTCAAAAATTACTCAAACTGCTCAAACCACTCAAACCCAGAAGACATCAACATTTCAAATACCAGGAATGAGCGGTCAAAAAAACTTACGCTAATCTTATGATGGAAGTTAAGAACATTACCAAAGTTTATAAATTAGGAGATGTTGAAACCAAAGTGTTAAAAGGCATTTCTTTTTCTATTAGTGCTGGTGAATTCGTGTCAATTATCGGGCCCTCAGGTTCTGGCAAATCAACTCTGATGCACATTTTAGGTTGCCTGGATACGCCGACCAGCGGTCAATATTTTTTTGAAGGAAAAAATGTTTCAGAACTTTCCGATGATGAATTAGCTGATATTCGGAAAAAAGAGATTGGCTTTGTCTTTCAAGCCTATAATTTATTGCCCAGGGCAACGGTTTTAAGAAATGTTGAATTGTCTTTAATTTATGCTGGAGTACCAAAAAAAGAACGAGAAGAAAAAGCCAAAAAAGTCTTAATGGCTTCGGCTTTTCCTCAAGAATTTTGGTATTATTTTTCTAATCAACTCTCTGGCGGAATGCAACAAAGAGTCGCCATTGCCAGAGCCCTTGTTAATGATCCAAAATTAATTTTAGCTGATGAACCAACTGGCAATCTTGATTCAAAAACTGGCGATGTTGTTTTAAATACACTGATTGATCTTAATAAAAAAGGTCACACTTTAGTGGTTGTTACCCATGAGCTATACGTTGCTCAATATGCCAAAAGAATTATTTCTTTAAAAGATGGCGCAATTATTGAGGATGCGTCAAGAGAAAAGTCAAAGTCATTGAAGATTATTAAAGAGTAAAAATTATGCTTATTACTGACCTTATTCAAGAAACAATTTCTGCCATTTCGGCTAATAAAGTCAGGTCGGGTCTGACAATTTTGGGCATTGTTATTGGTATTGCTTCGGTCATCGCTATGATTTCGATTGGTCAAGGAGCAACAGGACAGATTCAAGCAAGTATAGAAGGATTGGGTTCGAATTTATTAACCGTGATGCCGGGTTCAATGAAAACCGGCGTAATGATGGCAGGAAGAGGGACAGCCCAAGCCCTAAAAGAGGATGATGTGAATGTGCTAGAACCGATTTCTGGCGTTATAGCCGTAGTTCCTGTAAATCAAAGATCTTTTCAAGTTATTGCTCCAAATGGAAAAAATACAAGAACAAATGTGATTGGTGGAAGTCCAGAAATTTTTCAGGTGAGAGAAATTTCATTAGAGTCAGGTTCCTTTTTCACCGAAAATCAAGTAAGAAATATTGAAAGAGTAGCAGTTTTGGGGAAAAATGTTGCCGAAGATCTTTTTGGCGAAGAAGATTCAGCGGGAAAGATGATTAGAATTAGCGGAGTAAATTTTAAAATAATTGGTGTGGCCGCGCCAAAAGGTGGAGTAATGGGAGTTTTTTTTGATGATATGGTTTATGTTCCCATCACAACGATGCAAAAAGTTCTTTCAAGAAGCGAATATATTTCTTCCATTCTTATTAAAGTCGAGAAAAAAGATTTACTGTCTCAAGTTCAGCAAGAAGCGATTTTGGCTTTGGCTCAAAAACATCGCGTTGATCCCCAAGACCCCGATTTTTCGATTATTTCCCAAGAAGACATTTTGGGGGCTTTAAATCAAATTACCAATACAATGACAATTTTCCTTGCCTCAATTGCGGCTATTTCCTTGATTGTCGGTGGAATTGGGATTATGAATATGATGCTCACTTCCGTTACTGAAAGGACAAGAGAAATTGGTTTGAGAAAAGCAATCGGTGCAAAAAATAAAGAAATCTTGGCTCAATTTTTGTCAGAATCGGTAATACTCACTTTTTTGGGCGGAGCAGTTGGAATTTTATTTGGCTGGTTAATTTCAATTGGCATCTCAAAATTTGCCGGAATTTCTACCCAGGTTTCTTTATTTTCCATCCTTTTGGCCTTCGGCGTTTCCAGCTTAATTGGCATTTTCTTTGGCTATTGGCCTGCCCAAAAGGCAGCCAAACTTAACCCGATTGAGGCATTACGTTATGAATAAAATTATGGTAAAAAAAATAATCCCAATTATTATCGCCTTAGTTATTGTAGGGGGTGGAGCATTTTATGGAGGGATGAAATATGGGCAAAGTAAAAGTCCTTTGAGTAACCTTTCTCGTCAGAATTTCCAAAATTTATCTCCGGAGCAACGTCAGCAGCTCTCTCAAGGAAGAACTGGAGGAGGAACCGGAGCAAACTTTCTTTCTGGTGAAGTTATCACTAAAGATGAGCAAAGTTTAACTCTGAAAATGTCAGATGGTAGTTCAAAGATTGTCTTTTTTTCAGATTCCACCCAAATATCCGAAACAACCGGGGGATCCATAGGCGATGTTGAAGTTGGTAAACAAATTATGGTTTCTGGTGACCAAAACTCTGACGGGAGCTATACGGCAAAAACAATTCAACTTTCTCCCCGTTATCCGACTCCGAATAAATAGTGGTGTAATAAAAACAAAACGCCCATTGTCGAGCAATTTCTTGTTTAGCTATAAATTTCAATGATGTCGCCATCCTGGAGGATATAATCTTTGCCAACAATTTTAGGATTTTTAGTATTTTTTTTATATAATTTTGCGTATTTGAAAGCAGAGAGAAAATCCTGACGAATTTGGCTGGCTAAAGTAATCAACTGCCCTCCTTTTTTGAGAATAAATGGATGAGAAAAATCAGGCTCTGGTTTATTGCGAGTTTTGGTATAGACTCTTATAATTTGGAGCAAATCAAAAATTTCTTTTTTTAGCTCTTCTAATCCAATTTTTTTTAAACAGGAGATAGATGTTACTTTATTTTGAGCTCGAACATTTTTTAAATTTTCTTTTGCTCCTTGTAAATCGATTTTGTTGCCAAGAAAAATAATTTTTTTCTCTGAAAGCTTCCAATCGTCTAGTATTTCTTTAAAGTTTTTAATTTCTTCAACAATATTTTCTTTTGACAAATCAAAAATAGCCAACAAAATATCAGCTTCTTTCAAAATTGCTTTTAACCAGGGTGGAGAAAATTCTGGTGAGAGTGGGGGAGTGTCCACCAATTGAATTAAAATATTTTCATAGGGCATCATTGCCGGTTGAGGAATTTTAGTGGTGAAGGGGTAGGAAGCAACTTTGGCATTGGCATTGGTTAAGGCACAAAAGAGACTTGACTTTCCGGAATTAGCCGGACCGGAAATTGCAACCTGGCCGGCCCCTTCTTTTTTAAGAAAATAAAGAAACTCTCTTTTTTGTCTCTTAGGTGTTTCTCTTTTTAGTTTAGCAATTCTTCTTTTAATATCCTTCTGGAGTTTTTCCGTGCCTTTGTGTTTAGGGCAAATAGCCAACATTTCATCCAAAATCGAAATTTTCTCTTCGTTGCTTTTGGCTTCTTTTAACTTTAACCAAAAAGGATGGAATTGAGGAGGCAAATTAGCCGGCATAGTATTATAATAATTTTTTTAAGTTAGATAACAACCCATATCGGAGAGGGGTCGGGAGAACCCTTCGGTTCTCCCGTATAGGAAAAGATTAAAAACCGATGGTTGTTAAGGAGCGGCGTTAGCGCGGTCGCCGAAGGCGACATTTAAACAATTCGCGCGTGCCGCGACCTCGCTAGGTATTACCACTAGTACATCTTTATTTTTTTATTTTTGAAATCGGAAAAAGAGGAAGATTTAAATTTCCAAAAGTTAAGAGGAACAGGAATCTTACCTGAGCCATCGGGTGTATCAACGATATGGAAAGGAAAGGCGATACCAGAAATATTTTTTCTCAGTTTGGTCATAATTTCAATTTCTTTTTTAATGGGACAGATAAAATGCTCAATTCCCCTGACTAAGTCGCAATGGTAAATATAATAGGGTCGGACCCCGAGTTCAGAAAGTCTGGTAAATAATTCTGCCAAAACTTTATAGGAATCATTAATTCCCTTCAGAAAGACTGACTGGGAAAGCAATATTGCTCCGGTTTTTTTCAATGCCTTTATTGCTTTTATGGTTTCTGGAGTTAATTCAGCCGGATGTTCAAAATGAATACTTAAATAAAGTGTTTTTTTCTTTTGAGCCATAGACAAAGTATTCAAAATTTCTTTGGTCAAAAGCCCTGGGTCTGATACCGGGATTCGAGTGTGGACCCTTAAGATTTTTATTTGTTTTAATTTTGAAAATTTATTTAGAGCGAAAATTAATAGTTTCGGGCAGGTTATGGGGTCGCCTCCAGACAAAATTATTTCATTAATTTCTGGTTGAGATTTAACATATTCTACCATTCTTTCAATATCCTTTTTAGAAAGTTTACCTTTTTCAATATCGGAAACCTCTCGACGTCTGGTGCAGAATCGGCAAAAAGAAGCGCAATTAAAAGTCAATAGTATTAGAACTCTTTTAGGATATTTATGAATTAATCCTTTGACTTTTTCGGTTTTATCTTCCAGAAGGGGATCAAGGAAGGCATGAGAAGAGAAAATTTTTTCTTTTTCTGAAGGGAAAAACTCCTTTTTGATCGCTTTTGATTTTTTGGCTAATTTTTGTAAATGTTTGCTAATTTTGACTAACATTTTATTTTATAGCGCTCAAGGCTAGATTTAATTATTTTATTTAACATTTCTTCGAAAGTGTAACCGGTCGCTCTGGCGGCTAAAGGAAGACGGGAATTTTCTTTTGGGTCAGGAATAATTCCCGGAGTTTGATTTACTTCCAAAACATTGGGAATTCCATTTTTATCACATCTTAAATCAATTCGACACCAATCCAGGATTTCCAAAACCTCTTTAGTTTTCAAACAAATTTCTTTTATTCTTTGCCACAAATTTTTGGAAATTTTTGCCGGACATATTATGGTTTTGATTTTGCTTTCTGGATTATCTAAAATCCACTTTGTTTCGTAAGAATCCATGGGAATAAAATTTTTTGGCAAAGCCGAAAAATCTATCTCCACCGGAGGTAAAACCTCCACCGGATTATTTCCCAATAGACTGATCGAAAATTCTCTCCCCTCTAAAAATTCTTCTACCAAAGCCGGCTGTTTTAATTTTTTTATTACCTCTTTTATTTTTTTTCTCAATTCCTTTTCATTTTTGACAAAAGAATTTTGGAAGATTCCTTTCGATGAACCCTCAGAATTTGGTTTGACAATCAAAGGAAATCTTAAATATTTTTTCACTTTTTCTTTTCCGGTCTTAAAAATTTGGAAACTGGCTGTGGGAACATGATGGAATTTTAAGAGCTCTTTTGTTTTAGCTTTGTTTAAACAAATCGCCTGGGTTAGGGGTTTTGAGCCCAGATAGGGAATTTTTAACATCTCTAACATTGCTGGTATCTGGGCCTCTCTATCTTGGCCCCAAATTCCTTCAGCCATATTGAAAACTAAATCAATTTTTGCTCTTAATTTTTTAAATTTTAAATAGGCATTTTCATTGGCCTCGACCAAAAAAACCTTATGGCCTAATTTTTTTAGGGCTTCTGTAATTCCTTTTATCGTTTCGGGCGTATCGAATTCGGCTTCCTCTATTGCTTTCTTATTTTTCAGCGATGGCTTGAAATGCCTAAGATTAAAAGTTAAGACAATTTTCATATACTGAGCTTTCGTGTATCGAAAGCGAAAGTGAAGAAGAAGTAATCCTTCTTCAACTTAAGTTTTTGAGTTCTTCTTTATAAATATTTAAAAGTTTATCTTTTAATTCTTTTGGTAAGGTTTTTGTCGAATGAATGCCAAAATACTCTTCTCTTAATTCTTTCTCTCTTTTTTCGGATTCTTTAAGATATAATTTTTTGAATAAATCAATTAATTCTCCTTTGTAACCTTGCTTATATGCCAGATAAAAAGCCAGAAGTTGTTCATCTCGACCCACTCTTGACTCGTCGTAGGCGGAATCTTTATTATTTCCATCTTCAAAAAGCGCATATTTATTTTTATATTTTAATTCCAACATATTAGTCGGAATGCCAATTTTTTTGGGGTCAATTTTATTGGCTAAAAAGAAAATGAAAAGGCGGGCACATTTAGAACAATTTCCACACCAACGATTAAACTTTGCTTCGGGTGTTTCAGCAGAACAAGAAGTTTGGTATTTGGCAATTTTTGGATAACGGTGATGTAAAATTTTGACAATAGCCAGGTCATTCAATGGTTCAATCAAAGAACCAATCTCAAGATTTTTTATTCCCAAAATTTGAAATAAATCATTCATTTGCTCTAACCATTTGACACTTTGTTCATAAACGGGATTACACCAGAAACCTTCTTTGTCTAAAAATTCCTCATTACAAGATTGTTCATTGGAAAAGAAAAGATAACGAGCCTTTTTTGCCCAAATTATTGGTAAAAGCATTATGGCGTATTGAGTCAATTGCAATTCCCAACCATACCATCCGCCCTCTCCGGCTTCCCGCAGTTTTCCCGCTTGATTTTCAACGAAAAGAATTTTTTCTCTAAATTCCTCAAAAAACTTTTTAGCAAGTATTTCTATGTGATAATTTTCTTCGACAGAGAGAGGTTCTTTAACAAAGACCGGGATAGGGTTAATACCCAGTTCTTTTAGCAAAGAATAGGTTAATAAACTATCTTTTCCAAAACTAAAAGGTAAGATTGCTGTTTTATTTGTTTGTCTTTGAAAAAGATTAGCGGTTAAAATATTTTTTCCTTGAATAAAATGGTAATCAATCTCAAATAATTTTTTGATTAATTTAGTGGTGCTTTCTTTTTTCATCAAAGCGGTTGAGGGCAAAGCTGAGATGAAGCCCTTAAAAAGAAATGGTTCTGAAACTGGTCTGGCCATTAGATAATTTAAAGAATCTCTTTGCCAAAGATAAGGTAGATGAAAAGTGAGGGCAAAAGTTAGATTTTCTGAGAGGAGTTTTTTTTGAAATGGAGGATATTTTTGCCAGATATTTTCTGGATAAATTATCTCAAACGATTGGTTTTCCAGGTTAAAGCGAATACCTCTTCCATTAAATCTCGGTTTAATATTAATCGCCCCTTGGGTGGTGGGCGGGTTGTAGTCTTTAAGAACAAAAAAAGAAGAACCAAATTTTTTAGCAGGTTCTTCTTGTCTAATAATTTTGGAAATTTTATTTTTTAAAACTAAACTATCCGGAGGGTCATCCTCTTCTTTTTCCTGAATATTTTCTGAAGAAGGTTTTATTGCCCGATTCATATTGTGATTATTAAAATATTAGTCTATTATCAAACCTTGTCAAGACCCCTGAAAGACTTTCATTAAGGGGGGGACAACCTGTTTTTTTCTTGACATCACCCCTGGTAAATAAAGGACATTTTCTACAACCTTTTTACTAAAGGCCTTTTCTAAATAATTAATTTCACCCGTTCCCAATAATTGAGAACTTTCTTTAATGATATCAGTTGCTATAAATAACAAAAGATTGTAATTTTCTCTCTGGCAAATTTCTTTCAATTTTTCAATTAATTCTTCTTTTCTTTCATTTACTTCTTTTAAATCACAAACCTCAACTTGCCCTATTCCCACTTTTTTTCCAGAAAAATCAAAAATTTTAAAATCAGAAAAAATTATATTTTCCGAAGTTTGACCCTTTAGAGTTGCCTTTTTCTTTTTAATTTCAATACCAAATTCTTCTAATTTTTCGATTTTGGCAATTTTGGCTAATTTTTTGGCTTCTTGAATATCTTCTTTGGTTGTTGTCGGGGAGCGAAAAACGACGGTATCAGAAAGGATGGCTGAGAGTAAGATGCCAGCAATTTTTCTTGGAATTTTTACTTTTTCTTGAAAAAATTTTTTGGCAATGATTGTTGAAGTTGCCCCTACCGGTTCGGTCAAAAAATAAACTGGTTCTGGCCAGAAAAAAGAGATTTTGTGATGGTCAATCACTTCTAAAATTTTTGCTTCATTGATATTATCTGGAACTTGGTCTTTTTCATTATGGTCTAATAAAATTAAATTTTTATCTTTAACATCTTTTAAAATTTCCGGAATATCCAATTTAAAATATTTCAAAACAAATTTTGTCTCAGGATTTATTTCACCAGTTCTGACTGCCACCGCATTTTGCCCTTTTTTTCTTAGATAATAAGCATAGGCAATTGGCGCACAAATACAATCAGTATCCGGATTTTTATGTCCCACCACATAAATTTTTTTGTCTTTTTCTTTTAGCATACCTCCAAATTATATTGTATAATATTACATATATGATTGAAAGAGAAGCAGCATTAAATTTGTTAAAAGAAAATCTGAAAAATCAGAATTTACAAAAACACTGCTTAGCAGTTGAAGCGGGAATGCGAGGATTGGCAAGACATTTTAATGAGGACGAAGAAAAGTGGGGACTCTGCGGTTTATTGCACGATATCGATTACGAGAAAACAAAAGATAATCCCAATTTACATTCAAAGGTTGGAGCTGAAATGTTAGGTAAATTAGGGGTAGATGAAGAAATCTGCCAAGCGGTTTTAACTCATAATGAAGCTCACAAAATTTTGCCGGAATCAAAAATGGCAAAAGCCCTTTTTTGTATTGACCCTTTGACCGGATTAATTGTAGCCGCTACCCTGGTTTTACCTTCGCCAAAAATTTCTGACTTAAAAGTGGAAAATGTTTTACATCGATTTAAAGAAAAATCTTTTGCCCGGGGCGCGAATCGGGAGCTCATTAAAAAATGTAATGAACTTTTAGGTTTAAGTTTGGAAGAATTTGTCAAAATTGTTCTTGAGGCTATGCAAAAAAATCTCAAATGAGTTGGGATTATAAGGGCTTGACTTCAATTTTTGCTTAATCTAATCTAAATTAAGCTGTGGAAAAGGTCGATTTTAAAAACTAATTTTAAATTCTTTATTATGGATGAAAAATATATTGGTTATTGCGTAAAATGCAAAGCCAAAAGGGAAATTAAGGATCCTAAAGAGATAACCATGAAGGGAAAGGGAGGGACAAAGAGAAGAGCAGCGACTGGAACTTGTCCCGTGTGTGGGACAAAAATGTTTCGAATTTTAGGAAAAGTCTAAATAACTCAAATAAACCCCACACCTTTTGATAAACCCGCCTAAAGAGGGCGGGTTTGTTATGAAAAACAAAAACCCTCTCTTTTCGATTTTAGGATTTTTAGTATTTTCAAATCTAATAGCCTGGATTACGGTTTTTGATTTGGTGAAAGTCCGATTTCTGGAAGTTATTTTTTTCGATGTCGGTCAGGGTGATGCAGGTTTTATTGAAACACCCCAAAGACACCAGATTTTAATTGATGGAGGTCCTGGCTCAGTAATTTTAGAAAAATTGGGAAAATCTATGCCATTTTATGACAGAACAATTGATTTAATAATTTTAACTCATCCTGAATTTGACCATCTCTCTGGTTTCAACGAGGTTTTAAAAAAATATAGAGTTGAAAATATTTTATGGACGGGGATAGTAAGGGATACAGCCGAATATAAAGAATGGAAAAAATTAATCGAAGAAGAGAAAGCTAAAATATTTATTGCCAAAGCCGGTCAAAAAATATTATGGGAATCCGAAACCAATAACTATATGGAAGTTTTGTATCCTTTTGAAAATCTCGAGGGTAAAGTTTTGGAAGACAGTAATAATACTTCGATCATTAGTAAATTAGTCTTTGGTGAAAATTCTTTTCTATTCACTGGCGATAGCTATAAAGACTTAGAGAGAGATCTGATTGAAAAGGGGGCTAATATCGATTCTGACGTTCTAAAAATTGCTCATCATGGAAGTAAAACTTCATCATCAGAGGAATTTATTGCAAAAGTTTCACCAGAAATTGCTGTTATTTCGGTGGGTCGAGAAAATAAATACGGTCATCCCCATCAAGAAGTCTTGGATACTTTAACTAAATATGGTATAAGAATTTTAAGAACCGATGAAAACGGTGACATAAAAATAATTTCCGACGGGAAAAATTATGCAATTTCCTCTTTTTAAAACTAAAATCAAAGGCGTGGAGCGAAAATTCAATTTGACCGATCCCAAAGAACAAAAAAAGTATTTTGAATTGAAGGCTGGAAGAGAAATTGAAAAACTCAGAGAATACTTAAAAGAGAATACTTTCGTCGCCTATTTATTAGGAAAGAAAAATTCTGGCAAAGGAACGTATTCAAAAATGTTTGCCGAGCTCGTCTCCCCGGAAAGAATAGAGCATTTTTCAATTGGTGATATGGTTAGAAAGATAGACAAAGAGCTTGAAAGTCCAGAGAGGAAAGAAGAATTAATTAGTTTTTTAGGAAAGCAATACCGAGGGTTTCTACCTTTAAAAGAGGCCATTTCTGCCTTAGAAAAAAGAAGTACTAAGACTCTTTTACCGACCGAATTAATTTTGGCCTTAGTCAAAAGAGAAATAGCTAAAAGGGCAAAGAAGACCATTTTTATTGACGGCTTTCTAAGGGATTTGGATCAAATTTCCTATTCTTTATTTTTTCGTGATTTAATCGGTTATCGTGAAGACCCGGACATTTTTATTCTGATTGACGTTCCAGAAAGAGTGATTGACGAGAGAATTCGCTGGAGGAGAGTTTGCCCGAAGTGTCAAACTCCCCGGAACTTAAAACTGCTCCCGACAAAAGAGGTTGGTTTTGACCAAAAGAAAAAAAATTTTTATTTAATTTGTGATAATCCCAATTGTAAAGGAGCTAAGCTTCTTCCAAAAGAAGGGGATGAATTGGGAATAGAACCCATTAGGAAGAGGTTAAAGCTTGATGAAAAGTTAATGGAAAAAGCTTTTTTCTTGTATGGAATTACAAAAGTCCTTTTAAGGAATTCTATACCGGTGAAAGATGCCAAAGATTTTGTTGATGATTATGAAATTACTCCGGAATATGTTTTAGAATGGGATAAAAAATTAAAAAAGGTAAAAGTAAAAGAAAAACCCTGGATTTTTTTAGATAATGAAGGTACTTCTTCTTTTAGTCTCTTGCCTCAGCCAGTAGTGATATCAATGATTAAACAAATCGTTGGGGTTTTGAATTTATGAAACCCTTGACATACCATTTTAGAAAAAGTTAAAATGAAATCGGGCCCGGTATCTTCTAGTTATGTTCTGGGACAAATGTTTTTTATGGGAGTCTGAAATGATCCCGATCTGAGGATCGGGACTTAGACACCCACTTTGAATCTTTTCCAGAAGAACTCTCTAGAAGAAAAGCCGGGCCTTTCAATTTTCATTCGGGCTGCCGAGAGTTGCACTCGGTCCTTACCCACCCCAAGGGTAAATACTACTGTTATACTACAGCCCGTTTACTTTCTTTTTGCCAGAGCCTTAATACATTTAGTACAAGCTAAGACTCTTTTTCCCGAAGGCAAACGCACCCATTGTAAATTTGGGTATTTCCTTTTTTTGGTGGTGGGATTATATTTCCCGCGCAGTTTTACTAACCTCTGAACCATTATTGATTTTTTTCCGCAAATAGCGCATTGCTTTGCCATAATATTTTACTCTAACAGATATTTTCAATTTTGTAAAATGTTTGATATAATCTATTTATTATTATAATCAAATTAATATGGAAATTTTATTTTTTATTTTCATTTTAATTTTTTCTATTATAATTCACGAGGTATCTCATGGAACGGTAGCTAATTATTTAGGTGATCCAACGGCAAAATACGCAGGTCGGCTTACATTAAATCCGCTGAAGCATTTAGATCCTATAGGTTCAGTTTTTTTACCAATTTTGTTAATTCTAACAACTGGCAAAGGAATTGGTTGGGCAAAACCGGTGCCAATTAATCCTTATAATTTTCGTGACCAGAAATACGGCACTCTTAAAGTAGCTATTGCTGGTCCAGTCTCTAATTTAATCATTGCTTTATTTTTCGGTTTGCTTTTGAGGATTTTAATCTCTTTAAATTTTATTCTTCCTAGTATTTATTCTATTTTTTCATTTATTGTTTCTATAAATATACTTTTGGCTGTATTTAATTTAATACCTATTCCTCCTTTAGATGGCTCACATATTCTTTTTACTTTTTTACCCGATTCAATACAAAGAACAAAAATATTTTTAGAGCAGTTTGGATTTCTTATTTTATTATTTTTTATTTTCTTTTTCCCACCATTTTTTAATATTTTAAATTATATTACTAATGGAATTTTTACTCTCATTGTTGGTGCCCCACCATTTTAATGAGACTTGTTGACTTTTGATTTAATTTAGATTAAAATTTAATTTATGCCGACCATTCATCAACTAATCAAAAAAGGAAGAAAAAAAATTAAAAAGCCTGAAAAGAGGCCGGCTTTGAAATTTGGTTTCAATCCCTTAAAAAATAGACCGATATTTTTTTCTTCTCCTTTCAAAAAAGGAGTATGTTTGAAGGTTTTTACTGTTACTCCCAAAAAACCAAACTCCGGTTTAAAAAAAGTAGCCAGAGTTCATTTAACCAATCGTCAAGAAGTAACTGCCTATATTCCCGGTGAAGGTCATAATTTACAGGAACACTCAATTGTTTTAATTAGAGGTGGAAGAGTCAAGGATTTGCCGGGTGTGAGATATCATATTGTTAGGGGTTGCTTAGATACGGCCGGAGTCGAAGGCAGAAAACAAGAAAGGTCAAAATACGGAGTGAAAAGGGAAAAATAAAATGGCAAGAAGAAAAAAAATCAAAAAAAGAGTTATCCCTCCCGATTCTATCTATAATAATGTTCAGGTCGGAAAACTCATCAATCAGGTAATGAGAAAAGGGAAAAAGACTATAGCCAGAAAAATTGTCTATGGTGCTTTTGATATTGTAAAAGAAAAAACCAAAAAAGAACCATTGGAGGTTTTTGAGAAGGCGTTGGAAAATGCCAGTCCGCTTTTGGAGGTGAAACCGAAAAGAATTGGCGGAGCGACCTATCAGGTTCCGAGAGAGGTGAAAGGGGAAAGGAGAATTACTTTGGCTATGCGTTGGATAATTCGGGCAGCAAAACAAAAGAAAGGAAAACCAATGAAAGAGAAATTGGCTGAAGAATTAATTAATGCCGCCAATAATACCGGCTGGGCAGTAAAGAAGAAAATAGATACCCATAGGATGGCTGAAGCCAACAGAGCTTTTGCCCATTTTGCCTGGTGAGCGTTTCACTAAAATAAAATATCAAAAACCGAGCTTTCATTACCGAGCTTCTTAAGGAAGCGAGGTGGAAGAAGAGGGCGAAGCCCTCTTCGCCCTATGGAAGCGAATCGAAGAACATTCGTTCTTCTCTACCCTTCGCTGTGACTCGGGTAGGTGAAGAAGAGAACTCCGTTCTCTTCGCCTATAAAAAACTAAAAATTCACCCCGCACCATTTGGCTACAATTCTATTTTTAATTAAATTAACATTGACTACTGATTTTTAAATTACGACCAAATGGTGCGGGGCAAGAAAACGCAAAAATACCAAAATTTTTAGGTTTTTAAATATTTGTTTTTTATCTTTTATATTTAATATTTAGTTTTGAGCGCATGCGCAAATATCCCATTGAAAAATATCGTAATATTGGAATTATTGCCCATATTTCGGCCGGAAAGACAACGACCACTGTTTGTATTTTGTATTATACGGGGAAAACCTATAAAATTGGTACTTTGGAAAAAGGAACTACTGTTATGGATTGGATGGTTCAAGAACAAGAAAGAGAAATGACGATTATGGCTGCTGCCACTTCTTGTTACTGGGAGGTTGGTGGAGAGAGTTATCGAATAAATATTATTGATACACCGGGCCATATTGATTTTACAGCCGAAGTTCAAAGATCGCTCAGGGTTTTGGATGGGGCCGTGGTTGTCATTGATGGAGGGGCAGGAGTCCAGACCCAATCGGAAACTGTCTGGTATCAGGCAGATCAATTTTTGGTTCCGAGAATTTGCTTTGTTAATAAAATGGATAAAGTTGGGGCCTCTTTTGAAATGAATTTAGAATCAATCCAAAAGCGCTTAACACAAAATGCTCTCCCCCTACAATTGCCAATTGGAGCAGAAGATAATTTTTCAGGTCTGGTTGATTTAGTAAAAATGAAAGCATTAAAATTTGAAGGCAAAGAGGGAGAAATCATAAAAGAAGAAGAAATTCCTTCCGATTTATTAGAAAAAGCAAAGGAATGGAGAAAAAAATTATTAGAAAAAATTGCACCGGAAGATGAAGAGATTTTAGAAAAATATTTATCAGGTAAAAAAATCTCAATTGAGGAAATAAGAAGGGGAGTGAGAAAGGCAACTGTCAAAGGTAAGTTTTTCCCAGTATTTTTTGGTTCACTTTTTAAAAGAATTGGGGTCCAGCCACTTTTAGATGCGATAGTATATTATCTGCCCAGTCCTATTGATTTGCCTTCAGTTAAAGGAACGGATCCAAAGACGGGCCAAGAAATTGAAAGAAAACCCTTAGATTCTGAACCATTTTCCGGCCTGGTTTTTAAAATCCAAACCGATCCATATGTGGGAACTTTAACTTTTTTCCGGGTTTATTCAGGATATTTAAAGAGAGGTTCTTATCTATTGAATTCAGCCAATGGAGAAAAAGAAAGAATTGGTAGATTATTAAGAATGCATGCCGATGAAAGGGAAGAGGTGGAAGAAGCATTTACCGGAGATATTCTGGCTACCATTGGTTTAAAAAATACTTCCACCGGAGCGACCCTTTGTGATGAAGCTGAGCCAATTGTTTTGGAAAAGATTATCTTCCCGGAGCCGGTGATTTCTATTCGAATTGAACCAAAATCAAAAGCCGACGAAGAAAAAATGACCTTAGCTCTCAAAAAATTAGCCGAAGAAGACCCTACCTTTACGGTTAAAGGAGATCTTGAAACTGGCGAAACAATCATTTCCGGGATGGGAGAATTACATTTGGAAATTATTACTGATAGAATGAAAAGAGAATTCAAGATTGAAGGGAATGTTGGCAAACCCCAGGTTGCCTATAAAGAAACAATCAAGGACTTGGCTGAAGCCGAAGGAAAATACATTCGTCAGTCTGGAGGTCATGGTCAATATGGTCACGTTTTCTTGAGAGTCCAACCAAAAAAGATGGGGGAAGGATTTGAATTTGTTGATGAAATTCGAGGTGGTATAATTCCCAAAGAATTCATTCCGGCAGTTGAAAAGGGAGTCAAGGAAGCTTTGGAAAAAGGAGTGTTAGCTGGTTATCCTTTGGTTGACTTAAAAGTTACTCTTTATAATGGTTCTTTTCACGAAGTTGATTCTTCTGAATTCGCTTTCAAGGTTGCCGGTTCCATGGCTCTTCAAAACGGAGTAAAAAGGGCCCACCCTGTTCTCTTGGAACCAATAATGAAATTAGAAGTAGTTTTACCTTCCGAGTTTTTTGGAAGTGTCATTGGAGATTTAGGGGCGAGAAGAGGAAAGATTGAAGAAATGCAAGACAGAGTAAATAGAAAAATAATTAGGGCAAAGATTCCCTTGGCTGAAATGTTTGGTTATGCTACCCAATTGCGTTCCTTGACAGAAGGCCGGGGAACATTTACAATGGAATTTGATCACTACGAAGAAGTGCCCCAAAATATTGCCCAAGAAATAATTGAGGGGCGAAGAAGATAAATCTTCTTCTTTTCCCTTCGCTACCGCTCGGGAGAAAAAGGAGATAATTCACATTGACATTTTTTTTAAAGGTTAATAAAATAATAATATAATTAACAGAAACCCACATCGGAGAGGGGTCGGGAGAACCTTTCGGTTCTTCCGTGTCGGAAAACAGGAAGGCCGAAGCCGACCGTTAGAAACCGTGGGTTTCTAAGGAGCGAGCCCGAAGGTTGCCGAAGGCAACCGCCAGCCGTAAGGCTGGATGAGGGCGAGCGACCTCACTATGTAATACCACTATGGCAGAAAAAGAAAAATTTATTAGAACAAAACCCCATGTTAACATTGGGACCATTGGCCACGTGGCTCATGGCAAAACTACTTTAACAGCCGCAATTTTAAAAATCACCAAGATGAAGGGGCTTTTGGCTTCGGATAAAGGAGTTGATGATTTAAATGCTGCCCCAGAAGAAAGAGCCCGGGGATTAACCATTTCCATTTCCCACGTCGAATTTGAAACAGAAAAACGTCACTACGCTCTAATTGATTGCCCTGGTCATGCCGACTACATTAAAAATATGATTACCGGTGCTGCCCAGATGGATGGAGCAATTCTGGTGGTATCGGCTGTTGATGGAGCAATGCCTCAGACCAGAGAACATATTTTATTAGCCAGACAAGTTGGTCTTCCTTCCCTGGTTGTTTTTTTAAACAAATGTGATATGGTTGATGACCCAGAAATTATAAATTTAGTTGAATCTGAATTAAGAGAACTTCTGAAAAAATATGAATTTCCAGGAGATAAAATTCCAATAATTCGTGGCTCGGCTTTGAAAGCACTTCAAATTAATTCCCTTAATGACCCGGCCGCCAAACCAATTTTAGATTTGATTAAAGCTGTTGATGAAAATATTCCCGAACCTAGCCGAGAAATAGATAAACCATTTTTAATGGCAATCGAAGATGTAATGACAATTGCCGGAAGAGGAACGGTAGCGACCGGAAGAATTGAGAGAGGAGTAATTCGACCAAATGAGAATGTGGAATTAATTGGAATAAAACCAACTTTAAAGACGACAGTCGTTTCAATTGAGATGTTTAAGAAAACATTGGATGAAGGAATGGCCGGAGACAATGTCGGGATTTTGTTAAGAGGATTAAAAAAAGAAGATGTTGAAAGGGGCCAGGTTTTATCTAAACCGGGAACAATCACTCCTCATAGTGAATTTGAAAGTCAGGTTTATATTTTAACCAAAGAAGAAGGAGGCAGGCATACACCCTTTTTCTCAGGTTATAAACCTCAGTTTTATTTCAGAACTACCGATGTTACTGGAGAGGTGAGTTTGGCCGAGGGGACAGAAATGGTTATGCCGGGTGACACCATCAATCTAAAAATTAAATTAATTGTCCCAATTGCTATGGAAGAAAAACAGAGGTTTGCTATTAGAGAAGGTGGAAAAACAGTTGGAGCCGGAGTTGTAACTAAAATTGTTAAATAGAAATTTATTGTTCTTTTAAGATGGTAAAGAATAAAGCTACTACAGTTAAAGAGGAAGTAAAACCTAAGCTCCGCATTAAATTGCGGGCTTATGATAATAAGATAGTTGATAATTCTGCCAGACAAATTATTGAAGTAGCCAGTCGATATGGAGTGAAATTTGTCGGACCGGTTCCTTTGCCGACCGATATTCATAAATATACGGTAAATCGATCTTCTTTTGTCCACAAAGATAGCCGGGAGCAATTTGAAATCAGGATTCATAAGAGACTGATTGATATTTCCGAACCTAATCAAAAAGTAATTGAAGCCCTCCAGAGTTTGAATTTACCAGCCGGTGTGGATATCGAAATCAAAATGTGAAAACTCGACACCAATATACTAATTGATTGCCAACGTTACAAATATTTAGTTTAAATGTGAAATCACTTTTTGAAAAATAAATTTTAATTGCATTTCGGACTAGTCTAAGTTATAATGGAAACTGGGTTAGGCCCAGTTTTTCATTCGTATCATTGGTGTTAATTCGTAAATTAGTGTCATGTTTTATGAAGTTTATATTAGGTCAAAAGCTTGGAATGTCCCAGATTTTTAACGAAAAAGGAAACGTAATACCTGTCACTTTGATTGAGGCCGGTCCTTGTATTGTTACTCAGGTCAAAACAAAAGAAAAGGATGGCTATGAAGCAATTCAAATTGGGTTCTTAATTAAAAAAAAGCGAATTAAAAAAACAGAAAAAGGAAAAGAATTTAAACATTTAAGAGAATTTCGAATTCTAAAACCGGAAACCTTAAACCTAAAACCTAAAGATATTATTGATGTTTCAATTTTTAAAGAAGGGGAAAAAGTTACTGTTTCCGGAGTTTCTAAAGGAAAGGGTTTTGCCGGGGTGGTTAAAAGATGGGGGTTTCATGGAAGACCAAGGACCAGAGGGACCAAACATGAAGAAAGAGGACCGGGCTCAGTCGGGGCAGCCACTCCCTCGAGAGTTGTCAAAGGAATAAAAATGGCCGGTAGAATGGGCGGGGAACGAGTAACAGTTAAAAATTTAAAAATTGTCAAAATCAATCCAAAAAATAATTTATTAGCAATAAAAGGGGCAATACCGGGAAGGAGAGGAATACTTTTGGAAGTATCTAATATCTAATATCTAATATGAAAGTTCCTGTTTACAATCAAAAAGGGGAAAAATTGAAAGAAGTTTTATTACCAAAAGAAATTTTTGATATTAAAATAAATCCTGACTTAGTTCATCAGGTTGTTGTTTCCCAAATGGCAAATAGAAGAAGAGTAATTGCTCATACTAAAAATAGGGGAGAGGTTTCAGGGGGAGGTAAGAAACCCTGGGCCCAAAAAGGATTAGGAAGGGCCAGGCAGGGCTCAATTAGGTCACCCATCTGGCGGCATGGAGGAGTGGTTTTTGGCCCAAGGAAGGAAAAAATTTTCAAAAAGAAAATTCCCAAGAAAATGAAAAGAAAAGCCCTTTTTATGGTTTTGAGTGCCAAAGTAAAAAATAATTTATTGGTATTGGTAGATAAATTAAAGTTAGAGCAACCCAAAACAAAATTGATGGCAGAAATTTTTAAAAAACTTCCCTCCAGGGATGAAAGCACTTTAATTGCCCTACCGGCTCTCGAAAAAAATATCATTTTAGCTGCCAGAAATCTTCCAAAGGTCCAGACCATCCAAGCCAAAGATTTAAATGCCTTAGATTTACTTTCTTTCAAATACTTAATTATGCCAGAGGAATGCTTAAAATTAATGAAAGAAAATTTCATCCCCAAGAAATAAAAAATATGGTGGCAAAAGCAGATAAAATTTTAATTTCACCTCAGATTACGGAAAAAGCAACTGCTTTAGTTCAAAAGAATCAATATGTTTTTAAAGTTTTTCCAAAAGCGAATAAAACAGAAATTAAAAAGGCAATAGAGGATTTATATAAAGTCGAGGTTTCGGATGTTAAAATTATAAATGTGCCTAAAAAAAGAAGGAGATTGGGAAGGATTTCTGGCTGGAAAAAGGGATATAAAAAAGTGATTGTCAAGATAAAAGAAGGACAAAAAATTGAAGTACTACCGAGATAATCGCTCGGCAATTTTAGCAATTGCCTTCGGCTTAGTAAATTTATGAAGACTAAAATTTCTTTCAAAAGAATACTATCAAAAAAGGAGCCAGAAAAAAGGTTGCTTTTGGCTTTTGGGAAAAAAGCCGGAAGGGGTCAAAATGGAAGAATAACCGTTCGTCATCGGGGAGGCGGGGTGAAGCGTCTTTATCGAATCGTTGATTTTGGAGAAGAAAAATTAGGGGTTGCCGGCAAAATAATTGCTTTAGAATACGATCCAAATCGAACAACTTATTTAGCTTTGGTTGAATATCAGGATGGGGAAAAGCGATATATTTTAGCTCCTCATCAAATTAAAGTTGGCGATGAAATCACCTGTGCTGAGAAAACCGAGATAAAAATTGGCAACAGAATGAAATTAAAAAATATGCCAACCGGAACTCAAGTTTTTAATATTGAATTAGAACCCGGAAAGGGCGGAAAGTTAGTTAGGTCAGCCGGCGCTCTCGCTAAAATTTTGGCCAATGAAGATGGTTTTACCCATGTGGAAATGCCTTCAAGAGAAATTAGGAAGATTTTTTGGGACTGCTTTGCGACAATTGGTCAGGTTTCTCATCCAGAGTGGAGATTCCAAGACCTCGGAAAGGCAGGCAGAAGGAGATTAAAAGGTTGGAGGCCTCAGGTTAGAGGAATCGCCATGAATCCCGTAGATCATCCCCATGGCGGAGGTCATGGAAGGGCAAAGGGGATGCAACCAAAGACTCCCTGGGGAAAACCAGCTCGAGGAGTAAAAACCAGAAAGAAGAAATGGACAGAAAAAATGATAATTAAACGAAGAAAATAAAATTATGACAAGGTCACTAAAAAAAGGTCCATATATAAATGAAAAATTATTAAAGAAAGTAAAGCTTCTGAGAGCGGCTAAAAAAGAAGAGCCAATTAAAACTTGGTCTCGGGATTCCACCATTTCCCCAGAAATGATTGGGTTTACTTTCCTTGTCCATAATGGAAAGGAATTTATTTCGGTAAAAGTCCAAGAAAGTATGATTGGGCAAAAACTCGGTGAATTTTCTCCCACCACTAAGTTTTTCAGACACGGTGGTCGAATGCAGAGAGAGTTGGAGGCAAAAGTAGCTGAAAAAGAAACCGAAAAAATTAAAAAATCCACCGAAACTAAATAAATATTATCGGGTAATAATATGCCAGTAACTGCTAAACTAAAATATCTAAGAATAGCGCCTCGAAAAGTAAGATTAGTAGCCGATTTGATAAGAGGGAAATCAGTTGAGGAAGCTCAAAATATTTTGAATTTTATGCAAAAAAAGACAGTCAAACCCTTTTCGAAACTTTTGAAACAAGGAATCAGTAATGCCAAAAATAATCCGCCAGCTGGCGGACAGATTGAAGAAAAAAATCTTTACATTTCAAAAATCTTGGTTGATGAAGGCCCAAAATTAAAGAGAGTAAGGCCGAGAGCCAGGGGTCACGCTGATGAGATTCAGAAAAAAACCAGCCACATAACCCTAGTTTTAGACTACAACCCACCCACCGCCCTCCCGCTAAAGCGGGCCCCTGAAATTGTTAAAAAGCCAAAAAGAATTAAAAAAGTTAAGCCCAAATAAACTAATATCTAATATCTAATATCTAAACTATGTCTCACAGAGTTCACCCAAAAGCATTTAGAATAAAGGGAATAGAAGATTGGGATTCGCGAGGATTTTATGAAAAAGATTTTGCTTTGACTTTGAGAGAGGATTTAAAAATTAGAGAATTTCTTCAAAAGAAAATTGGTAAATTAGGTCTCGAGAAAATTGAGATTGAGCGTTCTCCTGCCAAAATAAATATTATCATCTCTACTGCCCGACCCGGATTCGTTATTGGTCGGGGAGGGGGAGGAGTCGAAGAATTAAAGAAGGAATTGGAAGAAAAAATTTTAAAAAGGAAAGGAGAATTAAAAATTGAGATTAGAGAGGTAAAAAGTCCCTGGAGCTCGGCTTCTTTAATTAGTCAATGGATGGCTGATCAAATTGAAAAAAGAGTACGCTATCGAAGAGTTTTAAAAGGAGCCTTAGCTAAAATTATGGCTCAAAAAGGAATAGAGGGGGCAAGGGTTCAAGTGTCTGGAAGATTAAACGGAGTGGAAATTGCCAGAAGAGAATGGTTAAAAAAAGGTCGCCTACCAAGACAAACCATAAGAGCTGATATTGACTATGCTCAAAATAGGGCTTACTGTACTTACGGAGTAGTGGGGATAAAAGTATGGGTTTATAAAGGTGAGAAATTTTAAATGACATGCTTCAGCCACGTAGAGTTAAATACAAAAAAATGCAAAAAGGGAGGTCAAAAGGTATTGAACAAAGAGGGACTGAACTTACTTTTGGCTCTTATGGATTGAAGTCTTTGGAGACTTGTTGGATTTCGGCTAGACAAATCGAAGCAGCCAGAAGAGTCATTTTGCGATTTTTAAAAAAAGGAGGAAAACTCTGGATTAGAATTTTTCCTCAAAAACCTATAACTTCAAAAGGAACAGAATTTTCAATGGGTGGAGGCAAGGGTGCAGTTTCTCATTATGTTTTTCCGATAAAACCGGGCAGAATAATTTTTGAATTAGAAGGAATAAAAGAAGAAGTGGCCAGACAAGCGCTGAAAATAGCCGCCGATAAGTTACCCATTGAAACCAAATTTATTAAGAAATAATGAAAATTGCTGAATTGCGTCAAAAGCCAAAAGAAGAACTTCAGCGGATTCTGCAGGAAAAAAGAGAAAAATTAAGAATTTTGCGTTTTGATTTGGTTTCGGGGAAAGTAAAAAATGTGAGAGAAATTAGAGAAATTAAAAAAGATATTGCGAGAATCCTAACTTTACAAATATGCCAAAAAAGCAATTGATGGGAAAAGTTATTTCGAATAAAATGCAAAAGACTGTGGTGGTTTTGGTTGAAAGAATAAAAGAACACCCAAAATATAAAAGGAGATTCAAGGTTTCGAAGAAATATAAAGCCCATACAGACGCTTCGCTAATTGGGGAATGTAAAATAGGGGATAGAGTTATTATTGAAGAGTGTCGACCAATCTCAAAAGAAAAGAGATGGCGAGTGATAAAAAAACTATGATACAGTTAAGAACCATGTTAAAAGTCGTTGATAATACGGGAGCAAAAATTCTCCAATGTTTTCACGTTTCCGGTGGCAGTGGCAAACGATATGCCAGAATTGGTGAAGTTATTGTTGGAACTGTAAAAGTTGCCGAGCCGAGAAGGGAAATAAAAAAACACGATGTAGTGAGGGCTTTAATTATTCGGCAAAAAAAAGAATTAAGACGGTCTGATGGTTCTTATATCCGCTTTGATGATAACGCTTGTATCATTTTGGATGGGAAAACAAAAGATCCGAAGGGAGGAAGAATTTTTGGACCGGTAGCCAGAGAAGTGAAAGAAAAAGGTTTTGATAAAGTAGCCGCCCTGGCTGAAGAAATTGTTTGAATTATGAGAGTCAAAAAAGGAGATACAGTATTAATAATTGCGGGGAAATATCGAGGGAAAAAAGGCAAGGTTTTGAAAACTTTTCCAAAAGAAAAGAAAATTTTAGTTGAAGGAGTAAATTTAGTTAAAAAACACCAAAGACCAAAAAGAACTGGAGAAAAAGGTCAAATTATCGAACTTCTCAAACCAATTGATATTTCAAATACAAAATTAATTTGCCCAAAATGCCTAAAGCCTACCAGAGTTGGTTATAAGATTATTGAAAATAAAAAATATCGTGTCTGTAAAAAATGTGGTCAAGAAATCTAAATAAAGATAATAATACCTAAATTATGAGATTACCAGAAAAATATAAAAAAGAAGTTATTCCTGAGATGATGAAAAAGTTTGATTACAAAAATTCAATGGCCGTTCCCCAAATTTTAAAAGTGACGGTCAATACCGGTTTTGGAAAACTAATTTCAGAAAAGACTTCTGAAGAACAGAAAAAAATTTTAAATAGCATCTTAGATGACTTAGCTTTGATTGGCGCTCAGCATCCTATTTTAACTAAAGCGAAAAAATCAATTTCGGGTTTTAAAATTCGTAAAGGTCTTCCGATCGGAGCAAAAGTTACTTTAAGAAAGAAGAAAATGTACGATTTTTTAGAAAGATTAATTCGTATCGCCCTTCCCAGGTCGAGGGATTTTAGGGGTATCGAACCCTCGGCTTTTGATAAAAAAGGGAATTTGACAATTGGTATCAGAGAACAAATTGTTTTTCCCGAGGTTTCTCCTGAGAGAGCAAAAAATATTTTTGGTTTGGAAATAACAATAGTGACGAATGCCAAAAAGAGGGAAGAAGGAATAGAATTGTTTAAATTACTTGGATTTCCCATAAAAACATAAAATGGCTACAAAAGCGCAAATTATTAAATCATTAAAGAAACCCAAATATAAAAGTCGAATTGTTCGAAGATGTTTTCGATGTGGAAGAAAAAGAGGATATATGAGAAAATTTGGATTATGCCGTATTTGCTTCAGAGAAATGGCTAATCAAGGTTTAATACCAGGAGTTAAAAAGAGTAGTTGGTAAAATTAATTCAAAAATCTATGGATCCAATTTCAGACATGTTGATATCTATAAAAAATGCTCAAGCTGTTGATCACTTAACAGTTTCTGTTCCTTTTTCAAATTTAAAATATAAAATTGCCAAAATTTTGGAAAAAGAAGGCTTTATTGAAAAAGTTGAAAAGAAGGGAAGAGAAGTTAAAAAGTTTCTCGAAATTACTTTAAAGTACGATGAGAAAGTGCCCGCAATTTCTGGTTTAAAAAGAATTTCCAAGTCAGGTCAAAGAATTTATCTTCCTTATAAAAAAATTAGGAAAGTTAAGGATGGAATCGGAATCGCAATCATTTCAACATCGAAAGGGTTGATGACAAATAAAGAGGCAAGAAAACAAAAGTTGGGGGGCGAGGTGATTTGTGAAATTTGGTAATTTATATTCTACAAATATGTCACGAATTGGAAAAAAACCAATTTTAATACCTGAAGCTCAGGAAGTAAAAATCGAGGGTTCCAAGGTTACTGTAAAAGGTCCAAAAGGGGAACTTCAAAAAGAAGTTCGACCTGAAATTAAGGTTGAGGTTAAGGAAAATAAAATCTTTGTTTCTCCAAAAATTTGGACAAAAAAAACTGAAGCTTTATGGGGCACAAGTCGGGCCCTTCTGGCAAATATGATAAAAGGAGTGAAAGAGGGTTTTGAAAAGAAATTAGAAATCAAAGGTTTGGGCTATAAAGCAATTCTGGAGGAAAACGATTTAATTTTGTCCGTTGGTTTTAGCCACCCGATTAAAATAAAAGCTCCCTCTTCAATTAAATTTTCGGTAGAAAAAAATATAATCATTGTTTCGGGAATTGATAAAGAATTAGTGGGACAAATCGCCGCCAAAATAAGGAAAATCCGACCCCCGGAACCCTACAAAGGAAAAGGAATTAGATATTTATTTGAAGTTGTCAGGAGAAAAGCGGGAAAGAAAGTAGTAACAACAACTTAGAACAGGTATGTTAATAAAACAACAAAAAAGATTAAAACGACATAGAAGAGTTAGAGCCAAAATTTCCGGTACCAATAAAGTTCCTCGGCTTTGCGTTTTTCGTTCAGCAAAACATATTTATGCCAAATTGATTGATGACGAAAAGGGCATGACTTTAGCAAGTGCCAGTGACCGAGAATTGACTAGTCAGTCAAAGCGTAAAAGAAAAGCCAAGGTATCACGCGAAACCAACGCGAAACAAAAACGCGAAACTGACGCGAAAGTTTTAACCGGAAAAGTAGCAATTGCTTATGAGGTGGGAAAATTAATTGCTAAAAAAGCTAAAGAAGGTTTGAAAATTGAGAAAGTTGTTTTTGATAGAGCTGGTTATAAATATCATGGGAAGGTAAAGGCATTAGCTGAGGGAGCGAGAGAAGGAGGCCTTATTTTTTAAATTTCTAATTTCTAATTTCTAATTTCTAAAGATGAAAAAAGAAGATTCACAGAGAAAAACATTTGAAAAGCCAAGGGAAGAATTTGAATCCAAGCTTTTAGATTTAGCGAGAGTTGTTCATGTTAGAGCTGGCGGGAAAAAATTAAGGTTTAGAGCAGTGGTGGTAATAGGAAATAGAGCGGGAAAGGTGGGAGTAGGAGTAGCTACTGGCTTAGATGTTGCTCAGGCAGTGGAAAAGGCGACTTTCCAGTCAAAGAAAAATATGATTGAAGTTTCAATTATTGAGGAAACTATTCCCCACGAGGTTTTGGCTAAATTTGGGGCAGCAAAAGTTATCTTGAAATCTCAAAGAAAGGGAAGAGGTTTGGTGGCCGGGGGAACTGTGAGAGTTATATGCCAGTTAGCCGGTATTAAAAACATTTCTTCAAAAGTTCTTGGTAGAACCGGGAATAAATTGAATAATGCCCGGGCAACCATAAAGGCCCTGAAAGCCCTGAAAAAATTAAAGTCATAATAACATGCAATTATACCAATTAAAACCCATTCATAAATTTAAAAAACCAAAACGAGTAGGACGCGGTGGTAAAAAAGGTACTTATTCTGGTAGGGGAGTAAAAGGACAAAAGTCCAGAGCTGGTAAAAAATTAAAACCCATAATTGATGAAATAATTAAAAAATACCCGAAGTTAAGAGGATACAGATTTAAATCAAACCCCACAGATAAAAAATCAAAAATTGTGATTTTGAATTTAGATATTTTGGAGAAGAAATTTAATTCGGGAGAAAAAGTTACACCTCAAATCTTGCTGGAAAAAAAATTAATTCGTAAGATAAAAGGAAGAATGCCTCAGGTGAAAATTTTAGGACGGGTCCCTGGAGAAATAAAAAAAGCGTTGATAATCGAAGGTTGTCTTCTATCAAAATCAGTCAAAGAAAAAATTGAAAAAGCCGGTGGTAAAATATTATGAATTGGCTCCAAACATTCTTTCAAATTTTCAAAATGAAGGATTTAAGGAATAAAATCCTATTTGTTTTGGCTATTTTTGCTATCTTTCGAATATTGGCTAATATTCCCATTCCGGGAGTAAATATCGAAAATTTAAGAGCTTTTTTCCAACAATTCCAGATGTTAGGAATTTTGAATGTTTTTACTGGCGGCGCCTTAGAGAGATTCTCAATTGTGATGTTAGGTTTAGGTCCCTATATTATTTCCACAGTTATTCTTCAATTATTAACAATGATTTTTCCTCAACTCGAAGAATTATACCGAGAAGGAGGCGAGGAAGGTCGGGCAAAATTTGAGCAATACGGAAGAATTTTGGCTGTCCCCCTGGCTATTCTTCAGGCTTTTGGCATGCTTACTTTATTTTCCCGGCAAGGAATAATCGGGGCATTGTCCCCCCTGACCAAAATTAGCGCAATTTTAACTATTACTGCCGGCAGTCTTTTTTTAATGTGGTTAGGTGAATTGATTTCGGAAAAAGGAATTGGTAACGGTGTTTCGCTTTTAATTTTTGCTGGAATTGTGGCCGATTTTCCTAGAAATATAGGCCAGATGATTGCTACTTATGAGCCATCAATGATTCTTTCTTATTTTGGCTTTTTTGGAATGGCTTTAATTATCATTGCCGGAGTTACTTTAATTAGTGAAGCCAGGAGAAATATTCCAGTTTCCTATGCCAAAAGAGTGAGGGGTATGCGAATGTATGGCGGTGTCTCTACCTATTTACCGCTAAATATTAATCCGGCCGGTGTCATGCCGATTATTTTTGCCTTATCAATTTTAACTTTTCCTCCAATGATTGCTAATTTTCTAGGCGCTTCCCCTGGTTTTTTAGGAAAAATAGCTCATGAGGTGTCAAATCTTTTTAATAACCACCTCATTTACGGAATTTTATATTTTATTTTAGTTTTTCTCTTTACTTTTTTTTACACCATGATAACTTTTGAACCAAAATCCATTTCCGAAAATTTACAAAAAATGGGTGGATTTATTCCGGGAATCAGACCGGGAGAAAGTACAGCTAAATTTTTGTCCTATGTTTTAAATCGAATTTTACCAATTGGGGCTCTGTTTTTGGGATTTGTTGCTTTGGCACCTTCAATTATTCAGGGCGTAACCAAAGTAGCTACTTTTAGTTTTTTAGTCGGTGGGACTGCTCTTTTGATTATTGTTTCCGTGGTTTTGGAAACGGTGCGAGAAATCAAAGCCCAATTGGAAATGAGAGAATATGAGACCTTTTAGATTAAAGTTGAAAGTTGAAAGATTAAAGTTAACTTAAATCTTAAATCTATGAAAATCATTATTGCCATTGGTCCACCTGGTGCTGGCAAAGGAACTCAGGCTGAATTGTTGGCTGAGAAATTAAATTTATATTATTTTGAGACAAGCAAAATTATTGAAGCTAAGGTGATGATTGCTAAAAAAGGAGATTATGAAATTGTCAATAGTAAAAAATATTCTTTAGAAAAAGAAAGAAAATTATGGAAAAGCGGGAAATTAAATACACCAGAAGTCGTTAGTTTTTGGGTCAAAAATAAAATAAAAGAATTATTTAAAGAAGGCAGAAATTTGATTTTAGCTGGTTCTCCAAGAAGTCTTTATGAAGGCAAAGAAATTATTCCTCTCATCTCGAAATTATATGGTTCAAAAAATATTAAAATAATTTTGCTTGGTATTTCAGCTAAAGAAACAATTTTTAGAAATTCTCACCGAAGAATTTGCCAATTGATGCGACATCCAATTTTGTATTCAGCCCAAACACTTAAACTGAAAAGGTGCCCATTGGATGGCTCAAAATTAGTCAAGAGGGGAAAATTGGATAAGCCAGAAACAATCAAGGTTAGATTAAAAGAGTATGAAGAAAGAACTTTTCCTCTAATTGATTATTTTAAAAAGGAAGGGCTAAAAGTAACAAAAATTAATGGCTCTCCGCCACCGGCTATTGTTTTCAAAAATATTTTAAAAACTTTAGGATGATTACAATTAAGACTCCTCAGGAAATTGAAATAATGGCTGAAGATGGGAAAATCCTGGCCAAGATTATGAAGGAATTGGAGAAAAATGTGAAGCCGGGAATTACCACCAAGGAACTTGACAGGCTCGCCGAGAGCCTGATTTTAAAATCCGGCGGGAAATGTTCTTTTAAGGGATATCTGAGCAAAGATGGGGAAACTGTTAGACCCTATCCCGCCTGCCTTTGCACATCAGTCAATGAGGAAATTGTTCACGCGGTGCCGTCTGAGAGGATTTTAAAAGAAGGAGATATTATTTCTTTAGATTCGGGGATTCTTTATAAAGGTTTTCACACTGATATGGCAATTACCGTTGGGGTTGGCAAAATTTCTCCCGAAATCCAAAGGTTAATTCGAGTGACTAAAAAGGCTTTAAAAATGGGAATTAAAAAAGCTAGGATTGGAAATACCTTTGGCGATATTGGAAACACAATTCAAAGATACGTTGAGAGTCAAGGATTTAATGTTGTTCGAGAACTCTGTGGTCATGGAATTGGTAGAGAATTACATGAAGACCCCCAAATTTTAAATTATGGGAAAAGACATACCGGTCCCGAAATCAAAGAAGGTATGGTTTTTTGTCTCGAGCCTATGGTGACGGTGGGCGATTGGCACATAAAAAGAGGCAAAGATGGTTACAGCTACGAAACTATAGATAACTCTCTCTCAGCCCATTTTGAACACATGATGACAGCAACAAAGGAAGGTCCAAAAATTCTCACCTTTCCTTAATACTTGTCAGAAAATTTTAGGAAATTTGTTATAGCGTTTCAAGAATGATTCGCTTTTTTTGTTTTTATGATATAATATTTTAATGTCCGAAATTCATTTATCGGTTATCATTCCAGCTTATGACGAGGAAAAAAGATTGCCAAAAACTTTGGAAGAAATTGATAAATATTTAAATAAGCAAAGTTATGATTATGAGATCTTAGTTGTGAATGATGGTTCAAAAGATAAAACTGCTGAAGTTGTCAGACAACAGGTCTCGGTAATTAAAAATTTAAGATTGCTCGATAATAAAATTAATCGAGGAAAAGGCACTGTTGTCAGACAAGGAATGTTAGAGGCAAAAGGAGAATACAGGATTTTCACCGATGCCGATAATTCGACTTCGATTGACCAGCTCGAAAAGATGTGGTCAGAATTTGAAAAAAGTTACGATATTGTCATTGGTTCAAGAGATGTTAAAGGGGCAGTTTTGAATCCTCCACAACCTTGGCTAAGAAATGTCATTTTAGGAGAAGGTTTTAAATTAATTAGAAAAATAATTATTGGTCTTTGGGATATTCAAGATAGCCAATGCGGATTTAAAGGATTTACTGCTAAAGCAGCCAATGAGATTTTCCCGAGATGCAAAATTAATAGGTTTGCTTTTGATCCGGAGATTTTAGTCATCGCGAAAAAATTGGGCTATAAAATAAAAGAAATCCCAGTTTATTGGCGAAATGACCTCAAAAGTAAAGTGAAATTTAAATCAATGATAAAAATGCTAATTGATTTATTTAAGATTAGATTAAATTTAATAAAAGGAATTTATGACTAAAAAAATTAAGTTTCCATCGGAATTACGATTTGATTTAGTTTCAAAAGATTGGGTTATTATTGCTACCGGTAGAGGAAAAAGACCGGAAGCTTTTAAAAAAGAAAAGAGAAAAGAAATAGAAGTTTCCAAGAAATTTTGTCCTTTTTGTAATATCGAAACTCAAGAACCCCCAGTTTTGGTTTATTCAAAAGGAAAGAAAATTCCTTTAGAGAAAGGAATTATAAAAGACTGGACGACGATTGTTATTCCAAATAAATTTCCGGCTCTTTTACCTTCTCTAAAATTGGAAAAGAAAACTGAAGGAAAATTTTATCAGAAAATGAATGCGGTAGGTAATTGCGAATTAGTAGTGATGAGGGACCATGAAAGGCATTTTCCTCAGTTTGAAATCCCTCAAATTAAAGAGGTTTTTGATGTCTATCAAGAAAGATACTTGGATTTGATGAAAAAACCTCTAGTCAATTATGTTTCAATTTTTCACAATCATGGTAAAGAAGCCGGTGCTTCTCAACCCCATCCCCATTCTCAAATTGTTACTACTCCCTTAGTTGATGTTGATTTACAAAAAGCACTTTTGAATTCGGAAAGATATTTTAAGGAAAACAAAAAATGCATTTATTGTCAGATGAATAAATGGGAAAGAAAGTTTAAAAAAAGAATTGTTTTTGAAAATAAAGATTTTTTGGCAATTTGCCCATTTGCCTCAAAGGCCGCCTTTGAAGTTATCATCTCGCCGAAATTTCATTCTCCCTATTTTGAAAGAATTACCGAAAACCAAAAATATCAACTTAGCCAAATCTTTCAAATTGTGATGAAGAAACTTTATAAAGCTCTCAATGACCCTCCTTACAATTTTTATTTACATACCGCTCCCTGCGATAAAAAAGAATATCCCTATTATCACTGGCATTGGACGATTTTACCAAAAACAGCGATTCCCGCCGGTTTTGAAATAGGTACCAGAATAGAAATTTCCACTATCGAACCAGAAAAAGCCGCCGAATATTTGAGAAAACAATGAAACCACTAATTGTTGCCAATTGGAAGATGAATCCCTTAACTCTTAAAGGAGCTAAGCTCCTTTTTGATGCGGTAAAGAGAGGAGTAAAAGATATAAAAAATGTTGAAATTGTTATTTGTCCTCCTTTTATTTATTTATCTAATATCCAATATCTAAAATCTAATATCAAACTTGGTGCTCAAGATTGTTTTTGGTCCGAAAGAGGAGCTTTTACTGGAGAGATTTCTCCTTTAATGTTAAAGGATTTGGGAGTAGAGTATGTGACCTTGGGTCATTCCGAAAGAAGAAAATTGGGTGAAACCGATGAAATGATAAATAAAAAAATAAAAGCGGCACTAAAGGTAAAACTAAAACCAATTTTATGCATTGGCGAAACAGAAAAGGAGAGAAAAGCAGGTAAAACCTTCCAAATTCTCAAAACCCAACTAAAAAAAGCTTTTGTCAATTTGTCAAACAGTCAAATAGTTAATCTGTCTATTGCCTACGAGCCCGTCTGGGCAATTGGAACTGGCAATCCCTGTGAGCCAAAAGAGGCAAAAAAAGTCTATTTATTTTTGAGAAAAATTCTAAAGAATATTCCAATACTTTATGGTGGCAGCGCCAATTCCGAAAATGCTGCCAGTTATATTCAGGAAGCCAATTTTCAAGGTCTTTTAGTTGGCGGTGCCTCTTTAAAGGCAAAAGAATTTATTAAATTGGTCAAAAATTTAGAGTCTTGATTTATCTTTAGAATTTGATAAAATTGTTTGATATGAATAATCAATTTGAAGGACAATTTTATAATCCTACTCGAGGAAATCTTCCATTTCCGAAAGTTATTGAGGAAATGATTTTTTATATTTCTGAAAAACCAGAAAAGTTTTATGATATCATTGTTGGTTGCGATTCCTCATCAGGCCAAGACCCACATTTCCCGGTGGTGATTGTAATATTAAGAACAGGGGAGGGGGGAAGATTCTTCATTAAAAAAATTGGATATAAAAATCGAAAATTTTACAGTTGGAGACAAAGAATTTTGGAAGAGGTTTTATTATCTTGTGACTTGGCTCTTTTGCTAAAAGAAAATTTTGAGAAAAAAATTAATGATTTACCAAATGTTTTAAAGTATCAATTTCGCTATATCCATGCTGACGTTGGAGAAAATGGTGCGACAAAAGATATGATTAGAGAAGTTATCGGTTTAATTAGAGGAAACGGTTTTGAACCAAAAATAAAGCCAGAATCTTTTGTTGCCTCAACGGTGGCAGACCGCTACACTTAATAAAAAATGGCTTCAAATAGGACCTCCAATGAGTTAAGAGAGAAATTTTTAAATTTCTTTAAGAAAAAGGGGCACAGAATCGTGCCTTCTTCTTCGCTTATCCCTACCGACCTTAGCGTTTTATTTACCACGGCTGGGATGCAACAATTTAAAGAATATTATTTAGGAAAACCCTCTCCTTATGGGAAAAATGTTGTATCTTCGCAAAAATGTTTTCGAACCTCAGATATTGAAGAGGTGGGGGATACTAAACATTTAACCTTTTTGGAAATGTTAGGGAATTTTAGTTTTGGCGGATATTTCAAAAAGGAGGCAATAAATTTTGCTTTTGAATTTCTTTTTAAAGAATTAAAATTACCATTAGAGAAAGCTATTTTTACTGTTTTTGAAGGAGATAATAAAGTGCCTTTTGATGAAGAATCTTTTTCCATTTGGAAAAAAATTGGTATTCCTGAAAATAAGATTAAAAAATTTTCTCGAGCCGATAATTTCTGGGGACCAACTGGCAAAGAAGGTCCCTGCGGTCCGACTACCGAAATTCATTTTGATAAAACTGAACTTTGGAATTTGGTTTTTAATGAATATTATCAAGACAGAGATGGAAAATTAAATCCCTTAAAACAAAAAGGAGTGGATACCGGAATGGGCTTAGAAAGATTGGTGATGGTTTGTCAGCAAAAACCGTCTGTTTATGAAACCGATTTATTTTTACCAATCATTCAAGAGATAAGAAAATACACAGGTCTGACCTGTGTAAATCTAAGAGAAGAGAGAATTATTGCCGATCATATTAAGGGTGCAGTTTTTTTAATTTCCGAGGGTATTTTTCCTTCCAATGTTGAAAGAGGATATGTTTTGCGGAGAATTTTGAGGAGGGGAATTCGCTATGGAAAAATTTTAAGTCTGCCCAAAAATTTTTTAATTCCCTTGGCTCAAAAGGTGATTGAGATTTACAAAGATATCTATCCCGAAGTTTTATCAAAACAGGCTGATATTTTAACTGTTATTCAAAATGAGGAAGAGAAATTTGAGAAGACTTTAGGAAAAGGTTTGAAAATTTTAAAATTGCAAATCGAAAATTGCAAGTTGAAAAAATTAAAAATAATTCCGGGGAAAATCGTTTTTGATTTATTTCAAAGTTATGGTTTTCCATTAGAGATTACAAAAGAGATTGTGTTAGAGGAAGGTTTGGGGATGATTGATGAAAAAGAATTTGAAGAAGAATTCAAAAAACATCAAGAAATTTCCAGGGCCGGAGCTGAAAAGAAATTTGGAGGAATCGGTAAAGAAGCGACTTATGAAGCAACAAAACTTCATACCGCCACTCATTTGCTCCAGGCTGCTTTAAGGGAAATTTTTGGAAATCAGGTAAAACAAATGGGATCTGATATTACGCCCCAGAGATTAAGATTTGATTTCTTCCATCCAAAAAAATTAACCTCCGAAGAGCTAAAGAGAATTGAAGATTTGGTAAATCAAAAAATTAGAGAGAATTTAGAAGTTAAAAAAGAGGAAATGAGTTATGAGGAAGCAATAAAATCCGGAGCCCTTGCCTTCTTTAAAGAAAAATATCCAGAAAAAGTAACAGTTTATTCAGTAATCGAGTTTCCGAAGGAAGAGAAGATGAAGATGAAAACGAAGTTTTCATCGCCTAAAATTTTTTCAAAGGAAATTTGTGTTGGTCCCCATGTCAAGAGAACCTCAGAATTGGGTCATTTCAAAATTGTGAAAGAAGAATCACCAGGTTCAGGTATTAGAAGAATTAGAGCAATTTTGGTATAATAAAATAATGGCTAAGAAAATAATTGATATTTCCCCCCCCAAAAAAGCGGAAAAATTATCAGAAAAAATACCCCCTTTGGTTTTCAAAAAACCGGAATTTGAAATTCCCTCTCCCAAAATAACTTTTCCTAAATTTTCTTTAAAAACTGGTTTAATTTCTCTCTCCCTTTTTGTTTTAATTTTCCTTTTCCTGCTTTCTTTTACACTTTCAAAAGCCGAAATTAAAATCTGGCCAGATGTGGAAACCCGTAATTTTGAAGCAAAAATAATCGTAGATAAAGAAATTAAAAGTCCAGATTTCAAAAATAATATTTTGCCCGGAAAGATTTTTGAGACAGAAAAGACTATTTCTGAAGAATTTCCCGCTTCTGGTAAGATTTTAAAGAAAGCCGAAGGAGTTATTAGACTTTATAATAATTTTTCTACTCAAAACGAAAACTGGAGAGCTGAGACCAGATTTGTTTCCTCGGATGGGAAATTGTTTAAATCAAAAGATAAAATAGCCGTTCCCGGAGCTCAAATTAAGAATGGGAAAATAGCCCCTTCTTTTGTTGATGTACCGGTAATTGCTGCCGAAGGCGGCCTAGATTATAATATCGGACCTTCTAAATTTTCAATTGTTGCTTTTAGGGGAACAGCCAGATATACCAAATTTTATGGAGAATCCTCAGAAACTATGACCGGAGGTGGTGAAGCTCCTCAGGTCAAAAAAGATGATTTAGAGAATGCCGAAAAGATTTTGACCGAGAAGGCAAAACCCGAATCGGAAAAGGATTTGGCAGCGAAAATTCCAACTGAATTTCTGTTTTCAAAAGAAATTTTTGAAACAAAAATTTTAGAAAAAAATTCTTTGGCTCAAGTTGGAACTGAGACAGAAAAATTTAGCTTTCAGGTGAAAACCAGATCAGCAACTATTTGTTCTTTGAAAAAAGATATTATTGCCTTTGCCAAAGAATATATTCGAGCTCAAATTCCCGCGGATAAAAAAATTTGGGAAGAAAGTTTGGAACCAAAATTTGCTTTAGACGGCCCCTTTGATTTGGAATCATGGAAGGTGAATCTCCTATTAAATATCTCAGTGAAGACTTATTCAGAAATTGATTTGGATTCTCTTAGAAAAGCCCTATCTGGTAAATCTTTAGTCGAAGCCAAAACTTTGCTTGAAAACCAACCTAATATTTTGCGGATCGAAGTTCGGATTTCTCCTTTTTGGCTGAGAAATATTCCCACTGCTATTAAGAGAATCGAAATTCAATATCCTTTGGTTGACTAAATTTTAAAACTTTGATAAAGTAAATAATTATCGGTGAAAGCGAAAAAAATAAGAAAATTTGGGACTGTCATTGAATCCCTGCCCAGTGTCAATTTCCGGGTGAAATTAGACGATGGAAAAGAAGTTTTGTGTCATCTGGCTGGAAAGTTAAGAATTTACAGAATCAAAATTTTACCCGGAGATAGAGTGACAGTGGAAATGAGTCCTTATGATGAGAAAAGGGGAAGGATAGTATATAGAGGGAAATAATTAGCGAATGTACCAATCCTTTACGAATATACGAATTCGTAAATTCGTACCGATTCGTAAATTCGTTGATGTCTAATGAAGGTAAGGTCTTCGGTAAAAAAAATATGTAAGCATTGTAAAATTGTCCGAAGAAAAGGACGAGTTTATGTCATTTGTGTAAATCCGAAACACAAACAGCGCCAAGGTTAAACTATGCCAAGAATAGCTGGAGTAAATATACCAGAAAATAAACAAATTTTAATTGCCCTAACCTATATTTATGGGGTAGGTAAACCTTTGGCTCAAAAAGTTCTAAATGAAAGCAAAATAAATCCGACCAGAAAGGCAAAGGAACTTACTCCAGATGAAATAAACCGGTTAAGAGGAATTATTGAGAAAAAATACAAAGTTGAAGGGGAATTAAGACGGGAAGTAATGATGAATATCAAAAGATTAATAGATATAGGGACATGGCGAGGAATTCGCCATATTAAAAGATTACCAGTTAGAGGACAAAGAACGAGGACAAATACCAGAACTGTTAGAGGAAATGTCAGAAAAACAGTCGGCAGTGGTAGAAAACCACCTCCCGCTCCAACCTAATGAATAGAAGCGGATCGCTTCGCTTCAAGCGGATTACAACGCGGAAAAACGCGGAAATATCAGCGTAAATCCGCGTAGATATCCGCGTAAATCTGCTTCTACAATTATGGGAAAGAAACACATAATTCAAAAAACTGAAGAAGAGTTGCTAAAAGAAAAAGAAAAAATTGAAACTGCGGTTAAAAAAGAAATCAAAGTAGAGATCCATCAGAAAATTAGAGAGGGAAGAGTTTATATTTTCTCTTCTTATAATAATACAATTTTAACTTTGACTGACCCTCAAGGAAATGTTTTATATTGGACTTCGGCCGGCCAAATTGGTTTCAAAGGTACAAAAAAGGGCACTCCCTTTGCTGCTTCAAAAGTGGCTGAGACAATGGCTCAGGCAACCAAAAAATTTGGGATTGAAAAAATCCAAGTTTTAATTAAAGGAATTGGTTCTGGTCGAGAATCAGCAATTAGATCTTTGGCCACCCGAGATTTAGATATAGTTTCAATCAAAGATATTACTCCTATTCCTCATAATGGTTGCCGACCGCCCAAGGTGAGAAGAATGTAAACCCGAAAAATGAGAGATAAAAAGTGTAAAATTTGTCGGAGATTAGGAGTGAAACTTTTTTTAAAAGGGGAACGATGTTTATCGCCAAAATGTCCAATGGTAAAAAGATCCTACCCCCCTGGCCAAAAAGGAAAAAGGAGGAAAGGTCCTCCCTCTGAATTTGGAAAAGAATTAAGGGAAAAACAAAAATTAAAAATTTTGTATAATTTGGATGAGAAACAATTCAAAAATTATGTGAAGAAAGTATTAGAAAGAAAGGGTAAGGTAGGAGATCTTTCAACCTTTTTAATTAAAATTTTAGAATTACGCCTGGATAATGTCATTTTTAGATTAGGTTTTGCCCAATCAAGAGTCCAGGCAAAACAATTAGTTTCTCATAATTTCTTTTTAGTCAATGGAAAACCAGTGAATTTCCCCTCCTATCAACTAAAAAAAGGAGATGTTATTAACATTAAACCCCAAAAAACTAAAAAATCCATTTTCCAAAATCTTAAAAATTTGCTAAAAAAATATAAAACTCCCAGTTGGTTTGAATTAAATTTCGAAAAATTGGAAGCGAAAGTAATTGGTGAACCAAAATTGGAAGAAGTAGCTCCGCCGGTTGAAATTTCGGCCATATTTGAGTATTATTCAAAGTAATATGATACCTTTATCCTTAAAACCAAAAGTTGTTAAAAAGGAAAAAAATAAAGCCACCTTTGAAATAGAGGCTCTTTATCCTGGCTATGGGGTGACAATTGGAAATTCTTTGCGAAGGGTTCTCCTTTCTTCTTTGGAAGGAGCAGCCGTAACCCAAATGAAAATTAAGGGAGTTCCCCACGAATTTTCAACCATCCCCGGTGTTTTAGAAGATGTTGTTACCTTAGCTCTTAATTTAAAACAGTTAAGATTTAGAATCTTCACTCAAGGAATCGCTTCCCAACCTCAGAAGGCAACATTGAAAGTAAAAGGGGAAAAAGAAGTAAAAGGTTCTGATTTTGAATTACCAGCTCAATTAGAATTAGTGAATAAGAATTGTCATATTGCCACTTTAACTGAGAAAAAATCGGAATTGGAAATGGAAATTCAGGTTGAAAAAGGAGTTGGATATATACCGAGGGAGGTCAGAAAAAAAGAAAAGCCAGAAATCGGGGTAATTTTATTGGATGCTATTTTCACCCCGGTCCAAAGAGTGGCTTTTCGAGTGGAAAATATGAGAGTTGGCGAGAGAACAGATTTCGATAGATTGTTTTTGGATATTAAAACAGATGGTACCATTTCACCTGAAGAGGCATTTTGGCAGGCCTCAGAAATTTTAGCCAATCATTTTTCTTTGTTTACCGAAACTTTCAAAAAAGTAGAAAAAACTCCTACTCCAGAAGTTTTGAAAGAAGGGGAGATAAAGAAGAAGGCGAAAACTACAACCCGACCACCACCCTCCCGCAAGCGGGCCCCTAAACATGAGAAAAAGAAAAAAGGGTAGAAAATTATCTCGAAAAAAAGATCAGAGAAAGGCTCTTTTTAAATCTTTAGCTAGAGAGCTTTTTTTAAAAGAAAAAATTAGATTAACTGAGGCCAAGGCTAAGGAGATTTCGGGTTTCGCCGAAAAACAAATTGAAAAAGCCAAAGTTGGTGATTTAAATTCTAAAAGATTATTAGCCAGAAAATTTTCTCCTGAGATTGTTAAAAAGTTAGTAAATGAAATTGCTCCGAGGTACAAAGAAAGAAAAGGAGGATACACAAGAATAATTAAAATTGGTAAGAGATTAAGTGATGGAGCAAAAATGGCCATTATTGAATTAATTAAGTAACCCGTAAATGGTAAATCGTAAATCGAAGATAAAAAGGGAAACACACACAATAGATGCATCGGGTAGGGTATTAGGACGTTTGGCAACCGAAATTGCTACCTTGTTGCGGGGAAAGCATAAACCAAATTTCCTCCCTTACAAAGATATGGGCGATTTTGTCATTGTCCGAAATATTGAAAAATTAAAAATCACTGGAAAAAAAATGGAACAAAAAAAATATTTCACTCACTCAGAATACCTCGGTGGCTGGAAAGAAATTCCCTTGAAAATTCTTTTTAAAAAAGATCCAGCTAAAGTCTTTAAAAAAGCGGTTTTTGGAATGTTGTCAAAAAACAGATTAAGAGCGAAAATGATAAAAAGACTAAAAATAATAGAATGAAAAAAACAAAAAAAACAATTAAAAAAAAGGGTGAACCAAAAAAAGTAAAAAGAGTTAAGAAAGTAATCCCCCCAAAAGTTGAAGTAGTAGAAAAAAAACCGGCGATAAAACCAGAGAAATATTTTGAGGCGGTTGGGAGAAGAAAAACGAGCGTGGCTAGAGTGAGACTTTTCACCCGACCTCCTCGCGGCTACCCCGAAAAGATATTTTTAGTTAATGGAAAACCTCTGGAAAAACATTTTCCGACATTTGAACTTCAAAAAATAGTTAAAGCTTCTTTAGAAACAATGAAGTGTCTTGATACATTTGGAATTTTGGTTAATGTAAAAGGAGGGGGATTAAATAGTCAGGCAGAGGCAGTTAGACATGCAATAGCCCGAGCCCTTGTTCTTTTTAACCCTGATTTTCGAAAGAGATTAAAAAAAGCCGGATTTTTAAAAAGAGACCCGCGAATGAAAGAAAGAAAAAAATTTGGCCTAAAAAGGGCCAGAAAAGCCCCCCAGTGGGCGAAGAGATAATATGCTCAATGAATTTTCAATTCATTTCGATCTTCAATAAATTTTCAATTTATTTCGATGCTCAAAGAACTAATTAATCAATATTACTCGGAATTAAAAAAAGACCGGGAACAACACCATTTTTATGTTACTGACGCCGGTAAATGTCCAAGGGCAGTCTTTTTTAAATTTAAAAAAGCTCCGGCTGAGACAATGGAACCCAGAATTTTAATGATGTTTGATCACGGCGACCACATTCATCAACTGATTATGAAACCCCTGTTTGGCGTTAGAAGTATTCATGTAGTAGCGGCTGAAATTAATATTCCTCCTCAAGAATTAATTGCTGGCCGAGCCGATGCTATCATCAGTGATGGGAAAGAGTTGTATGTTTTAGACATCAAAAGTATTAATGGCCAAATTTTCAAAAGTTTAAATGCACCAAAAGAGGAACATATAAATCAAATCCAACTTTATTTACATTTTTTCAAACAAAAAAAGGGCATCTTGCTTTATGTCAATAAAGATAGCCAAGAGCTAAAAGAGTTTTTCCTAGATTATGATTCAAAAATTGCCGAAGGTCTTTTAAAAGAACTAAGCGATCTTAAAACCAAAATTGATGAAAATATCATTCCTTCGAGGATTCCTAATTGGCCGGAAAATTGGCAGTGTCAGTATTGTCCGTTTAAAGAAATTTGTAAAATTACTGGTGAAGAAAATGTCAGTTGGGAATTTTTTAAAAAGAAAATTGAGTCTCAAAAATAATTATTTAAAGAAACCCTCAGAGGAATATAAAATTCCATCAGCCAAAACATACAATTTTTTATCGGTTTGATTGAAAAATATTTCTGGTTTCTCAAATTCAGCCAGGTCAACAATATTTAATTTGTCTCTTTCATCAATTTCGGCAATTTTAATTTTGCCCCCGGCATTAAAAATTAGGTAATCAGAATTTAACCAAAAGGCACTTTCGATTTTTTCTGAAAGCCTGGCCAATAAAATTTTTTTGCCGGCTTTTTCTATTGGTCGAGTTAATTTTTCTTGCAAAAATAAAACCCAGATTTCGGAATCAGAAAAGAAAAGCAATTTTTTATTATCGGGCGAAATTTTTAAGCCATTAATTTTTTCAAAAAATTTTTCAAATGATTGTGAATCGGGATTGAATTGATATAAAATCTGATTTGCGCGCAAAAAGATAAAATCCTCTGGGAATATCTCTAAACCATATTCAGTTTCAGATTTTACTGGAAAAGGTTTTTGGGTTAATCTTTCACCATTTTTAAAAAGCTGGCCAAACTCATCTAACAAATAGAGATTTCCATTAAAAGTTTTGGAAGCCGGAAGCTTTTCAGAAAGGGGTGGGGCAGGTTCCTTTTCTGTTAAAATGGGAGGAATTTTGTCAATCCCTAAGGCGAAATACTTTAATCTTTCTTGTGCCCCCACTTGGAATGATACTTCTTTTGAATCTTGAGACCATTCTAAACTCATTAAATCCGCACCCTTTATTGTAATATCACTTTCTCCAATTAAATGGCTTTTTAGATTTTTTTCCAGGTCATAAAGTTTCAAAGCCCAACCGGTCCCCTCCGGGGTAGAGTCCTCATAAAGAATTATTTTTCTCCCATCTGGTGAAAACCATAGCGTTTCAACATTTTTTGCTAAACCCTCAAACCCTATATTTTCTGGAAATAGAACAATATTTTTCGCTTCGGTTACTTCCCTTTCTTTTATTTCTAAATCTTTTTTCCAAGAAAAATACCCGTTTTTTTTCGCCTCGACAAGGTATCTTTTTGGTAATAAATTTTCAATTAGAACCGACCCAAAGAAAAAATCTGTTTTTTTAACTAATTTTCCATCTAAATAAATTTCGGCCTGTTTTGGTATAACTTTCAGAAAAAGTCCTCCAGTTTGAGTGATTCTTTTTCCGCCAGCTGGCGGATCAAAATCAAATCTCCAACCCTGATAATAAAGAATCATTAATGGGGCAAAAAACAAAAATATAAGAAGGAAAACAAAAAATAAAATTTTGCTAGCTCTCCTTGTCATTACCTAAATTATATTTTATTGACAAAGATTTGCAAAGTTTTAAAAATCAGTTAAAATAAAACAATAGAACGGTATGAAAATAGGCATTGATCTCGGAACTTGTAATTCGGTTGTTTTTATTCCTAAAAAAGGGGTGGTTTTGCAGGAACCCTCGGTTGTCGCCGTCAGTCTGGCTGAAAACAAAATTTTAGCTGTTGGAAATGTCGCCAAAGAAATGACTGGTCGAACCCCTGATACAATCCGAATTTATCGCCCTTTAAGAGATGGAGTGATTGCTGATTTTAGAGTAACCCAGGCAATGATTAGATATTTTATTAATAAGGTTTCCGGTTATTTTCGATTTTTAAAACCCGAATTAATGATTGGAGTCCCAGCTGGTATTACTTCTACCGAAAGAAGAGCGGTTATTGAAGCTGGTCGAGCTGCCGGAGCTAGGGAAGTTTATTTAGCCAAATCTCCGATTTTGGCCGCAATTGGTGCCGGAATTCCAATTGAATCTTGTAGTGGTAATATGATTGTTGATATTGGTGGCGGGACGACTGAGGTAGCGGTAATTTCTCTCGGAGGAATTGTTACCTGCCATTCAATAAGAGTAGCCGGAGATGAAATGGACTCAGCCATCTCAGACTTTATTAAGAAAAAATACAATCTAGCTATCGGCGAGCGAACGGCCGAAGAAATAAAAATAAAAATTGGGGTAGCATTGCCGGAAAAGGAACAAAAAATAATGGAAGTTCGAGGAAGGGATTTAATTTTGGGTTTACCGAGAAATATTAAAATTTCCTCAAATGAGGTTTGCGAAGCTATTTCCGATGTCTTGGCCGAGATTATTCAAGTCATAAAATTGGTCTTAAGAGATACTCCACCCGAATTGTCGGCCGATGTTATGGAAAAAGGTTTGGTTTTGAGTGGGGGAGGGTCTTTATTGAGAAATATTCAAGAATTAATTGCCAAATCGGTAGGAGTACCGGCAATCTTAGCCGAAGAGCCTCTTTTATGCACTGCCAAGGGGACGGGAGTGATGTTAGAAAGCTTAGATATTTATAAAAGCATCATAATGGCAAAAAAATAAAATATGCTCATTGGTCATCAAAAACAGTTAAATTATTTAAAAAAAATAACTGAATCTGGGAAAATTCCCCATGCTTTGTTATTTTCTGGCGAAGCTCAGTTAGGGAAAAAGACGATTGCTTTGGAATTTATCTCTCGGCTTTTTGAAGAACCCGATATTTCCAAAATTCTTAGCCATCCAGATTTTATTTTAATTGAGCCCCAGTTAAAGCAAATTCAAATTGATCAGATTAGAGACCTCGCTTTTCGGCTTTCCCTAAAACCAATTAGAGCCCAATTAAAAGCCGTAATCATTGCCGAATGTCATTCGATGACCCGAGACGCTCAAAATTGCTTTTTAAAAACTCTGGAAGAACCAAAAGGTAATACCCTTTTAATCTTAGTTACTGATAAACCGAATTTTCTTTTTCCTACCATTATTTCAAGATGCCAAATCATCAAATTTTACCCGGTGAAAAAGGATGAAATCAAAAGGTATTTAAAAAATCAAGAAGGATTGAGTAAGGGAGAAATTGAGGAAATTTTGGAAATCTCTCGAGGAAGACCGGGTCTCGCAATTGAATTGGCAAGTTCAAAAGATAAATTTGAATTTTATAAAGAAAGAATAAAAGAATTAGATGAGATTTTGAATTCAAATTTAGCCACCAGTTTTCAATACGCCAAAGATTTATCCGTTAAAGCTAATTTAAGAGAAATCTTAGAAATCTGGCTAAATTATTTCCGAACGAGCTTTATAAAAAATTGTTCGTCAGCTACCGAGCTTCCGAAGGAAGCGAAAGTGAAGAAGAGGACTTCGTCCTCTTCGCCTACCGAGCCCCAAAGGGGCGAAGGTGGAGATGAAGGTAAACTCCGAGGGAGGCAAACTTCATCGACTAGTCTTGAACATTTAAAAAACATTCTCCAACAAATTCAAAGAGCAATTTATTTAATTTCGACAACAAATGTTAATCCCAGGTTGACTTTGGAAATATTAATGCTTGAGTTATGCCAAAAAGTATGAATAGCTATAAAGATATTCTTGAAAAAATTGAACCAGAATTAAAAAAAGTTATTAATTTTTTGGAAAGAGAGTTGCAAAAAATTAAAACTTCGAGGGCATCTCCTTCTTTAGTTGAGGACATTGAGGTTGAATGCTTCGGCCAAAAATTTCGCTTGAAGGAACTATCGATAATATCAATTCCTGAACCAAGACAAATTTTAATTCAACCCTGGGATACATCATATATCGAAGGAATTGTAAACGCCCTCCAAAAAACTGGTCTAGACGCTGCCCCAATTGTTGACAAAAATTTAATTAGAATTAATCTTCCTTCCCTAAGCGAAGAATTTAGAAAAGATTTAATTCGTTTAATTTCTGAAAAACAGGAAGAGTCCAGAAAGACGGTTAGAAGATGGAGAGAAGAGGCCTGGGAGGAAATTCAAAATGGGTTTAGAGAAGGGAAAATTAGGGAAGATGATAAATTTAAAGGAAAGGATGAATTACAGGAATTAATTGATGAGTGTAACGAAAAAATTGAGGAATTAGCTGAAAAAAAGAAAAAAGAAATATTGGGATAAAAATATGTTTTTAACCATTTTAATTGTTTTTATTTTACTTGTTGGTTTAATCTGCCTCCATGAATTTGGTCATTTTCTTTTTGCTAAAATCTTTGGGGTAAAAGTGGAGGAATTTGGAATTGGTTATCCCCCGAGATTAATTGGAAAAAGATTCGGGGAGACTCTTTATTCTTTAAATCTTTTACCCTTTGGTGCTTTCGTTAAAATACCGGGAGAAATAGGAAAAACCGATGACCAACGAAGTTTTTCAGCCCAACCTGTTTCAAAAAGAATTCTAATTGTTCTTGGTGGAGTGCTTTCTTTTTGGGTAATTTCCGCTCTTCTTTTTAGCATTGTTTTTGCCCTTGGTATGCGAGTGGCAATTGAAGATACAGAGAATTTCAACCTCATTGATCCAAAGGTTCAGATTGCTCAAATTGCTCCTAATTCCCCAGCCCAAATTGCCGGTTTGGAACCTGGTGATACAATTAAACAATTTCAATTTTTTCAGATTTCGAAGATGAAAGAAGTTCAGGAGCTTGCAGAAAAATATAAAGGGCAAGAAGTTAGTTTGATGATTGAGCGGGGAAAAGAAGTTTTTGAAGTGAAATTGATTCCAAGAATTTCTCCTCCCCAAGGCGAAGGTCCGGTGGGCTTGGCTTTAGCAAGAACATCCATAAAATCTTATCCTTGGTGGAAATCTCCCTGGCCGGGAATTTCGGCAACAATTAATATGACCGGAGCTATAATTCAAGGTTATAGCGAGTGTATAAAAAATGTGATTTCTGGGAAACCGGCGGGAGTTGAAATGATAGGGCCAGTGGGAGTCTTCCATCTGTTTTATAAATCGAGCCAATTGGGAATAAATTATTTTTTACAATTTTTTGGAATGATTGCTATTTATCTTGCCATATTTAACATTTTACCCATTCCGGCAGTTGATGGGGGAAAATTACTTTTTTTAGGGATTGAGGCCGTAAGAAAAAAACCAGTCAATCCGAAAACAGAACAAAATATTACCACCCTCTGTTTTAGCTTGTTAATTATTTTAATGATTTTTATAACAATAAAAGATATTGCCAGCCTGTTTTAGATATTAGATATTTGATATCAGATTTTAGATATTAGATGCGAGGTTAAAGGTAGAAAAAATTTGAAACTTACATCTATCATCTATTATCTAACATCTATCGTATGAAGCAGTCTCAACTTTTTTGTAAAACTAAAAAAGAGGTACCAAAAGATGCTGTGGTAATTTCTCATCAATACTTAGTTCGTGGTGATTTTATTGAACAAGCAATTAGTGGGGTCTATCGATTTTTGCCATTAGGTTTTAGGGTTTTAAAAAAGATTGAAAAAATTATAAGAGAAGAAATGTTAAATTTAGGAGCTCAGGAGGTTTTATTACCGGCTTTGCAGGATAAAAAACTTTGGTTAGAAACTAATCGTTGGCAAACCATTGACCCTCCCTTATTTAGACTTTTAGACCGTCATCAAAAAGAAACAGCCCTTGGCCCAACTCACGAAGAAGAAATTGTAGATATCGTCAGAAAAAGGGTAAAATCTTATCAGGATTTACCTTTCTCTCTTTTTCAGATTCAAAATAAATTTCGCAACGAAATACGAGCCGGTGGCGGACTTTTGAGGCAAAGAGAATTTTTAATGAAAGATTTATACAGTTTTCATTCTGATAAAAAAGATTTAATTAATTTTTACAATAAAGTTAAAAAGAGTTATTTTAAAATTTTTAAAAGATGTGGATTACCTGTAAAATGTGTTGAGGCAAGTTCTGGTACAATCGGTGGCGAACTCTCTCACGAATTTATGGTGGTGGCTGAACCCGGTGAAGATAGAATCTTAATTTGCTCAAAATGTGGTTATGGTGCCAATATTGAGAAGGTAGGGGAAATAAAAAAATGCCCGAAATGTGGAGGTATTTTAGAGAAAAAAAATTCAATTGAAGTCGGTCATATTTTTTACCTCGGAACAAAATATAGTAAAGCGATGTCAGCCAATTTCCAAGACCAGGATGGAAAAGAAAAACCTATTTTAATGGGATGTTATGGAATAGGCCTCCCCAGATTAATGGCGACGATTGTTGAAATTCATCACGATGAAAAAGGAATTATCTGGCCAAAAGAAGTTGCCCCATTTCAGGTCCATTTAATTCAAATACCGAGCCCTGCAAAGAGCAGGGCGAAGGTGAAGATGAGAACGAAGTTCTCATCGCCTGAAAATAGCCGTAAAGTTAAAAAGGCGGCAGAAAAGTTGTATAAAGATTTAATCAAAGAAAATATTGAAGTATTATACGATGACCGGATAGATAAATCAGCCGGAGAGAAATTCACCGATTGCGATTTGATTGGAATACCCACCAGAATAGTTATTAGTAAAAGAACTCTAAAACAAAATTGGGTGGAGATAAAAAGGCGAAGTGCCAAGAAAACAAAACTAATAAAAATCAATGAGGTTAAAAAATATTTTCAATAAAATTCCAAAAATCTTTTCTGAAGACATTGCCATCGATTTGGGGACAGCTAACTCCGAAGTTTATGTTCGAGGAAGAGGAATTGTTATTCAAGAGCCCTCGGTTGTTGCTATCAATCAAAAAACTGGTCAAATTCTAGCCATTGGTTCGGAAGCCAAAAAAATGGTGGGCAGAACTCCTGGTTATATTGTGGCTACCAGACCTTTAAGGTCAGGAGTGATTTCCGACTTCGAGGTGACTGAACAAATGCTTAGATATTTCATTGAGAAAGCGAGGAAAAGAAAATGGATTGGTCCCAGGGTCATTCTCGGGATTCCCTGCGGCGTAACCGAAGTTGAGAAAAAAGCAGTGATTGATGCGGCAAAATCAGCCGGAGCCAGGGAAGTTTTTTTAATCGAAGAACCGATGGCCGCCGCCATTGGCGCCAGATTACCTGTTCAAGAAGCCGGGGGTAATTTTATTGTTGATATTGGAGGAGGGACAGCCGAGGTGGCGATAATTTCTTTGGGCGGAATAGTAATATCTAAGAGTTTGAGGATTGCTGGTGACAAACTTAATGAAGACATTATTCGTTTTGCCCAAGAAGAATATAAACTATTAATCGGTGAGAGAACAGCCGAGGCAATTAAAATTGGTATTGGTTCTGTCTTTCCCTTAAAAGAATCGAGAGAACTTCCCATGAGGGGAAGAAACCTGGTGACTGGTCTCCCTGAAGAAATTTTGGTTTCTGACGAAAATATTAGAAGAGCAATGGAGAAATCGGTTAGACAAATTATCACCGAAATTAAAACAGCTATCGAGGAAACTCCTCCCGAGTTATTAGCTGACCTAATGGTTAATGGAATTTATCTTTCGGGCGGAGGAGCCCTCTTGCGGGGATTGGATACCTTGATTCAAAAAGAAACAAAAATTCCAACAAAAATTATTGAGGATCCGATGACGGCAGTAGTTCGGGGGGCAGGAATGGTTTTGGAAGAATTGGATAAATTGCACGAAATATTAGTAGAGACAACAGAATTAGAACCCCCTAAGTAACATGATTACAAAGGAAGAAGTCAAACATATAGCCAAATTAGCCAGGTTAGGTTTATCTGATAAAGAAATAGGGGAGTTTCAAAAGGAACTTTCCAAGATTTTAAATTACATTGAGAAATTAAAGGAAGTGGATATTTCAAATATCAAGCCAACAAGCCATTCAATTGCCCTTGAGAATGTGATGAGAGAAGATGCAGAAAAGGAAAAACTAAAAACTAAAAAGGAAAAACTGTTGGAGTTAGCGCCGGAAAGTAAAAATGGTTATTTAAAAGTGAAATCAATTTTGTAACTATTTTCCAATTTTCAAATGGAACTTACAAATCTAACAATTACTCAAATACATCAGGCTCTAATTAAAAAGGAGTTTTCAGCATTAGAACTTTGCCAGACCTATTTGGAAAAGATAGAAAAAGATGACAAAAAAATTAATGCCTTTCTAACAATAACCAAAGATTTAGCCATTTTGCAAGCAAAAAGAATTGATGAGATGCTTCAAATAAATAGAGAAATTCCTTTATTGGCTGGAATTCCGATGGCGGTGAAAGATATTATTTTAGTTGCCGAAGTGAAATGCACGGCTGGCTCTAAAATTCTGGAAAATTACATCGCTCCTTATGATGCTCGGGTTATAAAAAAATTAAAAGGACAAGGAGTGGTGATTTTAGGGAAAACTAATTTAGATGAATTTGCGATGGGTTCTTCAACTGAAAATTCGGCTTTTTTTCCAACAAAGAATCCCCATGACACAAATCGAGTTCCGGGCGGTTCTTCCGGTGGGTCAGCGGCGGCAGTGGCAGCCAATCTTTGCGCCTTTGCCTTGGGTTCTGACACCGGCGGTTCGATTAGACAGCCGGCCTCTTTTTGTGGGATTGTGGGATTAAAACCTACCTATGGAGCAGTCTCCCGATATGGCTTAATTGCCTTTGCTTCTTCTTTAGACCAGATTGGACCAATGACAAAAACAGTAGAGGATGCGAAGATTGTATTTGAGGCGATAAAAGGAAAAGACGAGTCAGATTCAACATCAGTTGAATCTGAAATTCGAAATTCGAAAAACGAGCTTCCCACGGAAGCGAAGGTGAAGAAGAAGACGACGACGAAGTCCTCTTCGCCTTTCGAAATTCGAAATTTACGAATAGGGGTGCCGAAGGAGTACTTTATTGAAGGTATAGATCCTGAAGTGGAGAAAATAATAAAAGAGGCGATAAAAAAATATGAAGGGATGGGAGCTAAAATTTTAGAAATCAGTTTACCTCATACTGAATATGCCTTGCCTTGCTATTATATTATTGCTCCATCTGAAGCCAGTGCCAATTTGGCGAGATATGACGCCATTAGATATGGTGAAATCAAAAATAAATCCGCCAGCTGGCGGACAAAAATCAAAAATTTATTTGATTATTATTTAAAAGCTAGGGGAGAAGGTTTTGGGCAGGAGGTGAGAAGAAGAATTATGCTGGGAACTTATGTCTTATCAGCCGGATATTATGAGGCCTATTATTTGAGAGCCCAGAAAGTGAGAACTCTGATTAGAGACGATTTTAATAAAGCTTTTCAAAAAGTTGATGTCATTTTTACCCCGGTCAGCCCAACCCCGGCTTTTAAACTCGGAGAAAAAATTGATGATCCACTCAAAATGTATCTTTCCGATATTTTTACTGCTCCTATTAACTTAGCTGGTTTGCCAGCAATTTCTATTCCGGCTGGGAGGGTAGGAAATTTACCAGTCGGTTTCCAAATCATTGGAAAACCTTTCGAGGAAGAAAAAATTTTTGAAGTGGCAAAAATTTATGAAAGAAATTGATGAAATAATTCAATTTATTTTATATCCTAAAATTGAAGGCTGGTTTTTAGTTTTTAAAATTGTTTTTTTGAGTTTTGCTTCCTGCTTTCTCGGTTTTGTCGTCTGGGCTCTAATTAATACCAGTTGGTTAAAAAGATTGATTATCCAGGATCTAAAAGAGTTCTTAACTTATCGGTCATACCGATTAAAAAAATTTAATAAAGAATGGAAAAAAATCAAAGAAAGATTAAATACCGGTTTAGAACCCGAAGCGAAATTAGCCTTAATTGAGGCCGATTCATTATTAGACGAAACTCTAAAGTGGCTAGGGTATCCGGGGGAAAGTTTAGGTGAGAGATTAGAGAAATTAGCGGTCGATATTTTACCAAATCTGGCCGAGGTTCAGGAAGTCCGTACAATTAGAAATAACATCATTCACGACCCCACCTATAAATTGAATTTGGAAGAGGCAAAGAAAGCCTTGGCAATTTACGAAAAAAGCCTAATTGATCTTGACGTTCTTTAAAAAATCTCTTAAAATAGTCGAAGAAGATTACTTCTTCTTCACTTATCAAGTTTTCGCATAGCGAATCGAAAGAGGATTTCATTCTCTTTCTCACCTTCGTCCCATCTTTGGCGGGACTCGGTAAACGAAGATGGAAAAGAGATTTATCTCTTTGATTCGCTTTCGCTACGCGAAAGCTTAGTAAATGATATTATCGCGGGGTGGACAAGTAGTATGTCGCCAGTCCCATAAGCTGGAAACTCAGGTGCAATTCCTGACCCCGCAACGCCGGTGTAGCTCAATGGTAGAGCAAGGTTCTCATAAGACCGAGACGTGGGTTCAATTCCCACCTCCGGCACTGGGCGCGTGGTGTAGCCTGGCTAACACATCCCCCTGTCACGGGGAAGATCACGGGTTCAAATCCCGTCACGCCCGCCTTCGTTCCTAACGGAGCTTCGGCGAGGTAAAACCCGCAAGCCGTTCATCAAAGAACGGTTTTTAATTGAGATAGTTATCCATACTTGCCCTCCCAAATTTTGTCATTTGGATAATTCCACCTTAATTTTAGCTACACTGTGGATAAAACGAAACTTGGGAGGGCTTGATTTTGATTTAAAATTAAGCTACGATGAATTAATAATATGGCAAAAATTAGCTTTAAAACCTTAAAAAATAAAGCCCAAAAAGATATTAATTTAGCAAAGGATTTAAAGGAATTAGATGAAATTTTCAGAAAATATCTGGGAAAAAGAGGGCCGGTTACTCAGATTTTGCATTCTTTGGAGAAAATATCAAAAGAAAAAAGAGTGAAGATGGGAAAACAGGCAAATGAGTTGAAAGAATTTTTAGAAGTAAATTTTGAAAAAAAAGCTAAAGATATTAAAGAAAAGATTGAAAAAGAAATCGAAAAAAAAGAATGGGTTGATATTACCATTCCCGGGAAAAAACCTAGCCTTGGCCATTTACATCCTTTAACTCAAGTAAAAAGGGAAATCGAAGAAATCTTTCAATCAATGGGATTTTCAGTTGTTGAGGGTCCGGAAGTGGAAAATGAATGGTATAATTTTGATGCCCTAAATATTCCCAAAGATCATCCAGCTAGAGATATGTGGGACACATTCTATTTGAAAAATCCAAAACTATTGTTAAGAACGCATACCAGCCCAGTTCAAATTCGTTTTATGGAAAAAAATCAGCCACCTTTGAGAATCATTGTTCCTGGCCGAGTTTTTCGCCATGAAGCCACTGATGCCAGCCACGAAATAAATTTTTATCATGTCGAAGGATTAATGGTTGATAAAAAAGGGAAAGTGAATGCGGCAAATTTCAAAGCAATTATTGAAGAATTCTTCAGTCGATTTTTTAGAAAGAGGGTTGAGATCCGTTTGAGACCAAGTTATTTTCCATTTACTGAGCCATCTTTTGAGGTCGATGTTTCTTGTCCGATTTGTAATGGTCGGGGATGTCCGGCCTGTAAAAATTCGGGTTGGGTCGAAACCATGGGAGCAGGAATGGTTCATCCCAATGTGATTAAAAATTCTGGCTTGGACCCAAAAATATGGCAGGGTTTTGCTTTTGGTATTGGAATGGATAGATTGGCGATGATGAAATATAAAATTAACGATATCAGATTATTTTATTCAGGAGATTTGAGATTTTTACAGCAATTTTAGCCTCGCTAATAACAAGCGAATTTGGAGCTAATAATATGCTAATAAACCAATTTATTCGCTTTAATTCGCTTGAAATTAGCTTATTATTCGTGAGATGATATTTAGTTATAATTGGTTACAATCATTTTTTCAGAAAAAATTGCCAAATCCCGGAAAATTGGCTGAGCTTTTAACAATGCACTCTTTTGAAGTTGAAGAAGTGAAAATGGTAGGGAAGGATTTTGCTTTGGATATTGATGTTTTACCTAATAGAGGACCTGATTGCTTTTCCCATATTGGGATTGCTAGGGAAATTGCAGCATTATTGAATTGTAAATTGCGAATTGTAAATGGCAAATTGTTTGAAGATAAAAATCTAAAGGCAAAAAATTTTGTTTCAGTAGATATTAAAGATAAAAATACTTGCCCGAGATATACGGCCAGAGTAATCGTTGATGTGAAAGTAGCTCCGGTACCAAGATGGATCCAGGAAAAACTCACGGTTTGCGGTTTACGGCCAATAAATAATATAGTTGATATTTTAAATTATGTAATGTTAGAGACAGGTCAACCCCTTCACGCTTTTGATTATGAAAAAATTGAGGAGCCATGTCAGATTGTTGTAAGATTTGCAAAAAAGGGTGAAAAAATTAAGACCCTAGATGAAGAAGAATATGAATTGGATAAAGATATTTTAGTGATTGCTGATTTAAAAGAACCTTTAGCCATTGCTGGCATTAAGGGAGGAAAAAAAGCCGAAATTTCTGAAAAGACAAAAATTGTTGTTTTGGAATCAGCTAATTTTAATCCAAAAGTTATTCGTCGAGGTTCAAATAAAATAGACCTAAAAACCGATGCCTCCTGGCGTTTTGAGCACGGGATTGACCCAAATTTAACAGAAATAGCAATCAATAGGGCAGCCGGTTTAATCCAAGAAATTGCCGGCGGTAAAATCGCTCAAGGATTAGTTGATTTTTATTCCAAGAAAGTTTTGCCAAAAAAAATAAAATTTGATTTAGATTACGTTGAGGGATTATTAGGAGTAAAAATTCCTCAAAAAGAAATAAAAAACATTCTAAAGAGATTAGGTTTTAAATGTGGAGACGAAAGAGCTCGTTACATTGAAGTTTTGGTGCCAACTTTCAGGTTAGATATTTCAATTCCAGAAGATTTAATTGAAGAAATTGGCCGGATTTATTGCTATCAAAAAATTCCTTCAACATTCCCAATTTCCATTTTAATTCCACCGGAGAGAAATCTAGAAATCTTCTGGGAAGATATAACAAAAGATATTTTGAAAGAGGCAGGATTTACTGAGGTTTACAATTACTCTTTCTTGAGTGAAAAAGACATCAGTATTTATCAGCTAAATCAGCCTAAATCGAGGGTTTGGGAAATAGAAAATCCAACCAGTGCTGATTTCCAATATCTGAGACCAAGCTTGATTCCCAATCTTTTTAAAAATGTGGCTACTAATCAAAAATTCTTTGAGGAGATAAAAATCTTTGAGTTGGGAAAAGTTTTCAAAGATTCAAAGGAAAAAAGAATGTTGACCGGGGTAATGACCGTCCCCGCCGAAGGCGGGAGCCCAGCCTTTTTTGAAGTAAAGGGAGTGATAGATTCGCTTTTAAATAAAATGGGGATTTCAAACATCTGGTTCGCTGAGCCTTCGGCTCATCTCACGCCTCACCCCGCGAAGCGGGGCTCGGCGTATGATGAATATCAGCCAACACCCGAGGAAAGTCCAATTTCAGTTTGGCATTCAAGAAAATGCGCTGAGATTAAGGTTGATGGAGAGGAAATTGGTTTTTTGGGCGAGATTTCTCAAAGAATTCTGGAAAATTTAAAAATAACCGAGAAAGTAGTGATTTTTGATATTGATTTTGAAAAATTATCTAAATTAGCTTCTGAAGAGCATGAGTATCAGCCAATCTCTCGTTATCCAGCAGCAGTGAGAGATATCGCTGTTTTAGTACCGAGAGAAGTTCGGGTTGAAGAGGTTTTGAATAAAATTGAGGAAGCTGGGGGCGAACTTATTCGAGACGTTGATCTTTTTGATATCTATGAAGGGGAAGAACTTCCCGAGAAAAAAAAGAATTTAGCCTTTCATATAATTTATCAAGCCACAGATAGAACTCTCTCTTCAAAAGAAATAGACGATATTCAAGAAAAAATTATTAAAGCCTTCCAAGAAGAACCAGAGTGGGAAGTGAGAAAATAACATGAGAAAAACAAAACTAAAAACAGAATATGGGGCAAAGGATATCTACGTTTTGAGGGGATTGGAACCGGTGAGAAAGAGACCAGCAATGTATATTGGAACTACCGGTTTAGATGGCCTCCACCATTTATTATGGGAGGTAATTTCGAACGGCATTGATGAAGCAATAATGGGTTATTGTGATGAGATTAAAGTTTTCCTTTTACCAGGAAATAAAGTGAGGGTTGAAGATAATGGCCGGGGAATCCCGGTAGAAAAACATCCCCAGACAAAAAAATCAGCCTTGGAAACGGTAATGACCTATTTGCACAAGGGAGCAAAGTTTGGTGGAAAGGTTTATACAACAACCACCGGACTTCACGGGGTTGGAGTGGCGGTTGTCAATGCCCTTTCAAAATATTTGAGGGCTGAAGTTTGTCGAGATGGTTTTAAATATTTTCAAGAGTATTCAAAAGGAAAACCAATAGCCAAGGTCAAAAAAATTGGAAAATGTAAAAGTAATGGAACAGCTATAATCTTTGAGCCGGATCCCGAAATTTTTAAAGAGATAAAATTTGATGAAAAGAGGATTTTGAATACTTTAAGACAACAAGCCTATTTGCAAAAGGGATTGAAAATTTTCTTTTCTGATCAAAGAGAAAAGCCAACAAATAATTACACCTTTTATTTTGAGGGAGGAATTGCTTCCTATTTAAAATATTTGACCAAAGGGGTAAATTCAATTCATCCCAATATCTTTTATGGTTTTGGAGAGAAAAATGGAATCTTAGTTGAATTGGCCTTCAGGTACACCGATGAATATGAATGTTATGAGGAGAGTTTTGCTAACAATGTCTTCACCCAAGATGGCGGAACCCATTTAACCGGTTTCCGAACTGCCTTAACCAGGACATTCAATGACTGTGCCAGAAAAAATGGGCTCTTGAAAGAATCCGATGAAAATTTAAGTGGTGAAGATATTAGAGAAGGTTTAACGGGAGTAGTAGCAATTAAAATCAAAGAACCCCAATTTGAAGGTCAGACGAAAAGAAGATTGGGTAATCCCGAAGCCAAAATAGTAGTTGAGCAAGTAGTATCGGAAAGTTTATCTGATTTCCTTGAAAGAAATCCCTCAGATAGCAAAATAATAATTGAAAAATGTATTTTATCGCAAAAAGCAAGAAAGGCAGCCAAAGTTGCCAAGGAAACAATTATCAGAAAAGGGATTTTAGAAGGTTTGGCTTTACCGGGAAAGTTGTCTGATTGTTCCTCTTCTAATCCGGTAGAATCAGAACTTTATATAGTGGAAGGAGAGTCGGCCGGCGGAAGCTCAAGACAAGCCAGAGATAGACACTTTCAAGCCATCTTGCCATTGCGGGGGAAAATCTTAAATGTTGAGAGGATAAGGCTTGATAAAATTTTAGATTCAAAAGAAATAAAATCCCTAATCATTGCTTTGGGTACCGCCATTGCTGAAGATTTCAATATCGAGAAAGTCAGATACCATCGGATCATTATCATGACAGATGCAGATTCTGATGGAAATCATATTCGGACTTTGCTTTTAACTCTTTTTTATCGTTATTTTCAGCCAATTATTGAAAAAGGATATTTATATATTGCCCAACCACCGCTTTATAAAATTCAGACGGGAAAAGAAATTAAATATGCCTATACTGAGGATGAAAAAATTGGTATCTTAAAGTTAATGAAGAAAACTTCCGGGGTTAACATCCAGCGCTACAAAGGTCTGGGAGAAATGAACCCGGAGGAGCTTTGGGAAACAACTATGGATCCCGAAAATAGAATTTTACTTCAGGTAACTATTGAAAATGCCCGAGAAGCAGATAAAATTTTTGACATTTTGATGGGAAAAGAAGTTCCGCCAAGAAAACGGTTTATTCAAACCTGGGCTAAGAAAGTCCGAAATTTAGATATATAGTTCTTAGCGTATGGGCAAAAAAAGTTAGAAATCTTGATATTTAAAACCTATGAAAATTAATACATTTACCCAAAAAATTGTTACTTTCTTCCAAGAGGTTAAAATGGAAATGAAAAAAGTTAATTGGCCGACAAAAAATGAGACAATAAGATATACCTTAATTGTCATTGCTATTTCTATAGCGGTAGCAATATATTTAGGTGGTTTGGATTTTATTTTTACAACAATTTTAAACAAATTTGTATTTTAACCCTACGAATTATGCCAAAGCAACGAATACCAAAAGAAAGAGGATGGTATGTTATTCACACCTATTCTGGTTATGAGGAATCGGTGGCTAAAAGTTTGCGACAAAGAATTGAGTCCTTGGCTATGGAGGATAAAATTTTTAATGTCATTGTTCCGAAAGAAAAAAAGATAAAAATAAAAAATGGAAAAAGAAAAGTGGTTGAAGAAAAAATCTATCCTGGTTATGTTTTAGTTGAAATGATTGTTACCGATGATTCTTGGTACATAGTCAGAAATACTCCCAATGTTACCGGATTTGTTGGGGCCGGCACCACGCCGATACCAGTTTCAAAAGAAGAAATTGAAAACCTAAAAAAGAGAATTGAAGTAAAGGAACCAGAATATAAAATTGAAGTAAGGGTTGGAGATTTAGTAAAAATTACTGATGGTCCTTTTAAAGATTTTGATGGCAAAGTTTCAGAAGTAGATGAAGAAAGAGGAAAAGTGAAAGTTTTAATAAATATATTCGGTCGAGACACGCCCGTTGAATTGGATTTATTACAAATTAAAAAACTATGAAAAAAATAAAAGCAAAAATCAAACTTCAAATCCCAGCCGGGAAGGCGACACCAGCCCCACCGGTGGGACCAGCTTTGGCTCCTCAGGGTTTAAATATTGCCGAATTCTGCAAGAAGTTTAATGATTTGACAAAGGGTCGGGAGGGTTTTACCATTCCAGTAAAAATTACGGTTTATGAAGATAGGACTTATGATTTTATCTTGAAAGAACCCCCAGCTTCTGAATTATTGAAAAAGGCAGCCGGAATTGAAAAGGGCTCGGGCGAACCCCAAAAAACAAAAGTCGGTAAAATTACCAGAGCGGAATTGAGAAAAATCGCTGAACAAAAAATGACCGATTTGAATACTACTGATATTGAAAAGGCAATGAAAATCATTGAAGGTCAAGCCAAAAACATGGGGATAGAGATAGAAAAATAATATGGAAAAAAGAATTTCAAGGGAAGAATATTATTTAGGTATTGCAAAACAAATTGGTCAAAGGGCTACCTGTTTTCGAAATAAAGGTGGGGCGATTGTTGTTAAAGATGATGTTATCGTAACTACTGGTTATATTGGCGCTCCAAGAAAGACAAAAGATTGTTTAGAAAGAGGAGAATGTTTAAGGGACAAATTAAAAATTCCTCATGGCAGAAATTATGAGATTTGTAGAAGTGTACATGCAGAACAAAACTGTATCATCAATGCAGCCAGATCCGGAGCTTCAGTTTTGGGCGGCGATATTTATATTTATGCTACCGATAGAGAAGAAAACCCAGTCGATGCCTTTCCTTGTTTTATTTGTAAAAAAATGATTATTAATTGTGGGCTGAATCGAGTTATCTGTTCTATCAGAGAGGGGAAATACAAAATTTTTTATGTCCCAGATTGGATTAAAGAATGGCGAGAAAAAGATATTTTAGATGATAAGTATCAGTATGGAAAAGATTTAAATCTAAAAGAAAATTTGAAAGATGGTTTGGGATAAAAATTCAAAAAAAATTTTAAAACTCTCTTTTTTATTTTTTTCCGCCTTTTTATTTTTAGGTTTGACGAAAATTAAAATCTGGTCAATCTTAGGGACGAAATCAAAATTCTCTTTATCAGTTTTCTTTGGGCCAACTTTAGCTAAAATTTTTGGAATTAAATTTGGAATAGGAATTATAATTTTAACCCATTTAATTGGTTTGGCGGCTGGCCTTTATAAAATAAATGCCCTGAAAGATATTTTTGTCTTTTTCCCAATAATTTTTGCTGGAATTTATTTTTCAAAAATTTTCAAAAACGAAAAAAAATTGCTCTTTATTCCTTTAATTTGTATTTTCCTTTTTCTCTGGCACCCGATTGGAAGAGAAGTTTGGTTTTATTCCGGATTTTGGTTAATTCCAATTTTTATTTCATTGTTTAAAGAAAAATTAGATAAAATTCTAAGATTCCCCATTTTTAAAATTTATGGATATTCTTTAGGAGCGGCTTTTACAGACCATGCCATTGGTTCTGTAATGTATCTTTATCTTCTAAATATCCCAAGCCATTTTTGGATTTCAGCAATTCCCTTAACAATAATTGAAAGACTGACCATTGCCGGTGGAATAGAAATTTGTTATCTTTTTGAAAAGGCTATTATTGAAATCTTAGAGAAGACTCCAATTTTTATCGAGTTTAAAAAATTAGTTTTCCAATAAAATGCAGAAATTAAGAGAAATAGAAGAAATTTTGGAAAGAGAAAGTAGCTTTAGAGAAAAAGGATGCTTAAATATGATTGCCAGCGAAAATTTACTTTCTCCCCTGGCCAAAAAATTTTTAATTTCTGATTTTTTAGGAAGATACAATGAGCATGGAGTAAAAGATGGAAATTTCATCACCCACTATCAAGGAGTAAAATATCTTTGCGAGATTGAAAAACTTTGTCTTCAAATTTTTTCTAAAAAATTTAAAACAAAATATGTCGAGCTGAGACCAATTTCCGGAGCCATTGCCAACTTAGCAGTCTATCGGGCAATTTTAAAACCGGGAGATGTTTTTTTAGCTCCCGGTCTAACTTTCGGGGCCCATGTTTCTTCAACCGAATATGGAATTGCCGGGGTTTGCGGCCTACGAAGTATCGCTATGCCATTTGATGAAGGGGAAATGAAATTGGATGTTGAGAAAACAATAAAATTAATAAAAAAAATAAAGCCGAAATTACTCATGTTTGGTCGTTCGATGTTTTTATTCCCGGAACCAATAAAAGAAATAAGAAAAGAGACAAATGCCGTCATCGTTTATGATGCTGCTCATGTTTTTGGTTTAATTTACGCCGGCTTTTTTCAAGACCCATTTAAAGAAGGAGTAGATATCGTTACTGCCTCAACCCACAAAACTTTCCCGGGACCTCAAGGTGGAATAATTTTGGGAAACCCAAATTTAGACGAGAAAATTTGGGAAAAAATTGAAAATGCAATATTTCCCGGAATTATTTCAAACCATCATATTTTTAGATTGCCCGCTTTGGCTGTCACTGCTTTGGAGATGAATAAATTTGGCAGAGTTTTTACTGGTCAAATAATCAAAAATGCGAAAACCTTAGCCCGAGAACTTTTTAAATTGGGTTTTGATGTTTTCGGAAAAGATAATGGTTTCACCCAATCCCATCAAATAATTTTAAATGTGAAAAATTTTGGCGGAGGTAAGTTTGTTGCCGAAAATTTGGAAAAGGCAAATATCATCATAAATAAAATGGCATTGCCTTCTGACAAAGATATCGATGCTACTCAAAATCCTTCGGGAATAAGAATTGGAGTTCAAGAATTGACCAGGATTGGGATGGCAGAAAGAGAGATGAAAAAAGTAGCTCATTTTCTAAAAAGGATTATTTTAGATAAAGAAGCGCCAGAAAAAATAAAAAAAGAGGTTATTAAATTTAGAAAAAATTTCCAAAAAATAAAATATTGCTTTTCTAGTTGAAGAGATAAATCTCTTCTTCACCCACCGAAGCTTTAGCTGAGGTAAAGAAGAGAACGAAGTTCTCTTCGCCCTTCGCTTCGCTTGGTTAAATGATGAAAATAAAAATTGTCAAACCAAAAATTTGGAATTTCGAAGTCATAAAAGGAGAGAATGCCTGGAAAGAAGTGGTTTATGCCACCAGAATGAGTGGCGTACCCGAAACCGTGAAAGATAAAAAGGCATTTGAAATGATGGTTGAGAATGATTATAGTTCAATTTTGGAACATATTTTAATTAAATTTGATTTAAAAATTACAAAGGGCAATGCCCCCGAATTTTTGGAGCATAGAATTGCCAGTCACACTGGCTATTCCACCAGATACATTAAAGTCAGCGAAGGAATTGGGAAAGAAACTCCAAATTATGAAATTATTTTGCCTTTACATTTATTAAAGGATAAAAAGATTGGAAAAATAATTTTAAAAGCCAATGAAAATTCTATCAAAACTTATGAAGATTTGATTTCTCAAGAGATTCCAAAAGAAATTGCCAGATATGTCCTTCCATTTTCTCAGGCGGTTGGAATCTATCATGTGACCATCAACTTGAGATCTCTTTTGAATTTACTTTCTTTAAGACTATGCGTTAGAGCCTCGCCGGAATTTCGTTGCCTAGCCAGTCAAATTTATTTTAATTTGATAAAAGAACTTCCGATAATTCGAGGAATGGTTGGCTGCCGGGGATTAATGAGGGGGGTTTGCCCAGAAAGCGGCGTTAGAGAAAAAACTTCTTGTCCTTTTAAAAATTCAAATTCTTCAATTTTCATTCCCACAAAAGAAGAAATGAAAAAGGGATTGAAAATTAAAAAATTTGATTTAAAGAAGTTAATTGAAATTCAAGAAAAAATTTTCAAAATTTGGGCAAATTGGAGGAAATAAAATAGTTCTTTTACATTCTTTTTAAATATAAAAAGGAAGGAGGAAGAGATGAAGAAGAAAAAGTCGGGAAGTATCGAGGTCATTACCGGCGGGATGTTCTCGGGAAAAACCGAGGAGTTAATCCGCCGTGTCAGACGAGCTCAGATCGCCAGCCAGAAGGTGCAAGTTTTCAAACCTCGCCTGGATTATCGCGGCGGTGAAGAAAAGTTGAGTTCCCATAATGGGGTTCAGCTGGATGCCACCCCGGTAGGAGAGGCTCGTCAGATCCTTGGCTTAGTAGACTCTGACACTACCGTAGTCGCTATTGACGAAGCCCAGTTCTTCGACAAGGACATTGTCGATGTCGTCCGGAAACTTGCCTATAATAACAAACGAGTTATTATAGCAGGACTTGACATGAACTTCAGAGGGGAACCCTTCGGGTTTATGGGTGACCTTATGGCTATTGCTGATGAGATGGCCAAGCTTCATGCCATCTGCCAAGTGTGCGGGGAGGATGCTTCTTTTAGCCAGCGTCTAATCAATGGCAAGCCGGCTTCCTACGATGCCCCCACTGTTCTAGTTGGTGGTAGCGATGTCTATCAGGCTCGCTGTCGCCATTGCTACAGGCCACCGAAGAGAAAATCTCGAAAAAAATAAAAAAATGGCCAACTGCGAAGCGGTTGGCCAAATTTTTTTTATATGGTATTATATTTTAATGAAAAAGAATCCTTATATTGGAAAATTTATTGTCTTTGATAGTTTGGATGGGGCCGGAAATAGCACCCAAGTCAAGCTTTTAGCTGATTATTTAAATAAAATTGGAAAGAAAACTCATATAACCAAAGAACCTACCTCAAGTTTGATTGGTGGATTAATTAAAAGCCAACTAACTCACGATTGGAAATCTTCGGCTGAATGCCTTCAACTTTTATTTTCTGCCGATAGGGCCTATCATTTGGAAAAAGAAATAATTCCTTTATTGAAAAAAGGAATAAATGTGATTTCCGATAGATATTTCTTTTCAACAATGGCTTATGGAAATTTGGAAATAAAAGATTTAGATTGGCTAATTGAAATCAACAAAAATTTTCTTCTGCCAGATTTAATTTTTTTCTTAAAAGTTTCACCAAAAGCTTGTATTGAAAGAATCAAAAAAGATCGATTTGAAATTACCCTTTTTGAAAAAGAAGAAACATTAAAAAAGGTCTGGAAAAATTATGAAAAAATAGCAAAAAGATTTAAAGATATTTACATTATCAATGGGGAAAGAAAAATAGAAGAGATTTTAAAAGAAATAGTTAAGATTGTAACTAAAAAATTAAAATGAAAAATATTGAAATCGAGGCTAGGAGTTTTATTAGTGAAAAAGATTATCAAAGATTGCGCACAAAATTTAATAAAGAAGCCAAATTTTTAAATTCAATAAATGAAGAGACAGTTTATTTTAAGGGGGCAAAAGGGGATTTAAGATTGAGAAAAAATGATAAGGAAGCGTTTATAATTTTCAAAGGAGGGAAGATTCATGATGATTTTCGAGAAGAAATCGAGATAAAATTGCCTAAAAAAGATTTTCCAAAATTTTTTGACCTTTTTAAAAAAATGAGTTTTGAAAATGAAATTCATTGGTTTCGAAAAAGGAGAATTTATAAATGGGAAGACGCAAAAGTATTTTTAGACGATACAAAGGGTTATGGATACATTATTGAATTAGAAAAAATTGGAAGAATAGGGGAGGAGGACGCCATTCATAAACAATTGGAAAACAAATTAAAATCTTTGGGTATAAAAATTACACCCAAAAAGATCTTTGAAGAAAAATTTAAATATTATAAAAATAATTGGAGAAAAATCCTAAAATTATGAACATTGCTAAGGTTATCGATCACACAAATATCAAAAAAGATGCTACCTTAAAGGATATAAAAAAAACCTGCCAGGAAGCAAAAAAATACGGCTTTCGCGGAGTTTGTGTTAATCCTCAATGGGTAAAATTGGTAAAAAAAGAACTGGAAGGAACCGACATCAAGGTAGTAGTTTTAATTGACCCGCCGATGGGTCAAAGTTCTCATCAAAAACGAATGGAAATGTGTAAGATTGCAAAAAAAGATGGAGCCGATAACTTAGATGTAGTAATGAATATTGTGGATTTAAAATATGAAAAATACGATAAGGTCTTAGAAGATTTAAAAGAAATCTGCCAAGTTTTGCCGACAAAAGTTATCATTGGTTCTGGTTACTTGACCGATGAAGAAATTGTTGGAGCTTCCCAAATTGTCAAAAAAGCTGGCGCTTTTTGCGTCAAAACTGCCACCGAAAAAGACCCTCTCGAACATCGCGAATTAAAAGAAAAGTTTTATCATCTAAAATTGATGAGAGAAGGAGCTCCCGGACTTCTCATTAAAGCCGCCGGCGGAATCAAAACAATTTCTGATGCTAAAGGAGCAATCAAAGCCGGCGCTGATATTATCGGAACAAGCTCGGGAGTAGAAATAATGAAAGAAATCAAAAAATAACATAAAAATTATGGAATATCAACCAACAATTGGTCTCGAAATACATATTGAGCTAAAGACCAAAACTAAAATGTTTTGCTCTTGTCTGAATGACTCTAATGAAAGACATCCCAATGTTAATATTTGCCCGATTTGTATGGGCCACCCGGGAACGCTTCCAGTTATCAACAAAGAAGCGGTGAAAAAAACAATAAAAACCGGTCTGACTCTCAATTGTCAAATTCCTGAATATTCAAAGTTTGATAGAAAGAACTATTTTTATCCCGATTTACCAAAAGGCTATCAAATTTCCCAACTTTATATGCCTTTTTGCAAGAATGGTTATTTAGATATTCGTGAAAATTCGCTTTCAAATTCGTGCAAATTCGCGAGAGTAAGGATTCGAGAAGTTCATTTGGAAGAAGATGTTGGCAGATTAATTCATGAAAAGGATTATTCATTGGTTGATTTTAATCGAGCCGGAATTCCCTTAATGGAATTAGTAACGGAACCTGATTTAAATTCAGCCAAAGAAGCCAGAAAATTTGCTGAGGAATTGCAATTGATTTTGAGATATCTCAATGTTTCTGGTGCCGATATGGAAAAAGGGGAAATGAGAGTGGAAGTTAATATCAGTTTAGCTCAAAGCTCAAAGCGCAAAGCGCAGAAGTTAGGAACAAAGGTGGAAATTAAAAATTTAAACTCATTTCGAGCGGTTGAAAAGTCAATCGATTATGAAATTAAAAGGCAGACAAAAATTTTAAAATCGGGAAAAAAAGTGATTCAGGAAACTCGAGGTTGGCTCGATGAAGCTACCGCTTCATCTCGACGCTTCGCTGGCGCTCGCGTGGCTGATGTAAAAGGAATAACAGTTTCTCAAAGGGAAAAAGAAGAAGCTCATGATTACCGCTATTTTCCTGAGCCGGATTTGCCCCCGCTTCACATCACTTCAGAATTAATTAATGAAATTCGCTCGGAAATTCCCGAACTTCCTGAGTTGAGACGAGAAAGATTTAAAAGAGAATATGAGCTCGATGAAAAGAGTATTGAGGTTTTTGTTCAGAATAAAGATTTTGGAGAATATTTTGAAAAAGTCGTTAGTGAATTTGACCCACGACTTCCTCATACAAAGATTTTTAACTTGATAAAATTGGCTTCAAATTATTTAATCACTGATTTACAGGGACTGTTAAAAGGAGCCTCGGTTTTAGGAGAAGATTTTTTGATTACTCCTGAAAATTTTGCCGAATTTATCACTTTAATTACCGAGCGAGGCGAGCAAGGCGAGCCGAGAGAAGGTGAAGATGAGCGAAGCTCATTGACTTATCAAGGAAAAATTTCAAGCAAAATTGCCAAAATTGTTTTAGAAGAAATGTTTAAAACCGGCGCCGACCCCTCTCATATAATTGAGGAAAAGGGATTAATCCAAATCACTGATGAAGCTGAGATTGAAAAAATTGTCAAAGAAGTAATTTCAAAAAATCAAAAAGCAGTTTTAGATTACAAAAAAGGAAAAGAAAATGCTTTCCAATTTTTAATTGGCCAGGTAATGGCAAAAACTCAAGGTAAAGCCAATCCTCAAATAGTTCGCAACATTTTTAAAGAAAAACTTGACAAAAATACAATAGAATAGTATAATCAAAGCACATTAGAAAAGGAGGTAAGAAAAAGTGAAAAACTTTTAAAAAGGCGAAACAGTAATGTTTCGCCGGAAATTTCAAGATCCTTTCCCAAGAAGGGGAAGGGTCCTGAAAGTTGACCAGGCTGTCTTGATTAAGACAGCCGAAGGAATTCAGAGGGTTTCCCACTCTGATCTCTGGCATCACAGAGATTGGACTGGGAAATAACTGGAAAAGAGTGAGGGAGAAGAAATTTCTTCGTTTGTACCTCACTCTTCTTTATTTTTCTAAAAATTCTTTGAGTAATCACCTAGACCAGCCCACCTCTTGACAAAATTTTAAAGAAGCGGTATAATTTGGTTAGAAAGGAGGTGAGCAAAATGTTATTAGCTCACATTCAATTTAGAAAGGCCGGCGGTTGTTGGGACGGCATATTGAGGAAAAACTTTTCCGATTTGCTTCAATGGGTGAAGCAGGGGAAAGTCGACGCGGTGAAAGTTGAAACACTGACCCTCGAAGAGACGGCCATCCTCAAGGCAGAGGGATTTTCCCTAATTCCCGAGGAAATTGTTCTCGGGATAGGGCCCGCCCGCCGGCAAATAAAAATCCTTAAGATCGAAAGATCTTAAGGATTCAGAGAGATCGTGAGATCTCTCTTTTTTATTTCAAAAATTCTTTTACCAATTTTTCTGCCTCTCTATAGTTTTCTATCCGATTAATTCTTTTGTCAGATTTCCAACAGGTCATTTGGCGCTTGGCATAATTTTGAATTTCCTTTATTGAATTTTCGAGCATCTCTTTTTCTGATATTTTTCCCTGCAAATATTTTGCAATTTCTCTATAGTGCATTCCAAATTCTTCAATTCCTTTGAAAGAAACCCCCATTTTCCGCAATTTTATTACTTCCAAAATTATCCCCCTCTTTAGCCACTCAAAAAATCTTTTTTTTATTCTTTGTTTCAATTCTTTTTTTGGTCTTTTAATTCCAATCATCAAAACTGGATAAGGTAGAGGATTAAATTTTAATGGTGGAACTGGTTTTTTTGTTTTCAAAACAATTTCAATTGCCCTAATTAATCTTCTGGGATTTTCTTTTTCAATTGTTTTTGCTCGCCGAGGATCTAATTTCTTTAAAATTCTGTAAAGTTCTTTTGGAGATTTCTTTTCCAATTTTTTCCTCAATTTCCAGTCAGGCGGAACTTCGGGAATTAGAATCCCATCCACCACTGCCTGAATATAAAATCCAGTTCCGCCAACTAAAATCGGAATTTTATTTTTTCGATGAATTTTATTTATTGCTTTTAAAGCCAATTTTCTATACTGAACAACCGTAAATCTTCTTTTTGGACTGGCTACATCCAAAAGATAATGGGGGATACCTTGCATTTCTTTTTTACTTACCTTTCCCGTTCCAATATCCATTTCTTTGTAAACTTGTCTTGAATCAGCAGATATTATTTCTCCATTAAGTTTTTTCGCCAATTTTATTGCCAATTCCGATTTCCCCGAAGCCGTCGGTCCCAAAATAACGATTAATTTTTTTCCTCCTGACCCCACACCTTTTTTTCTGAAGACTTGTGGTAATAGATAGTCAAAGCCGACAGGCGGCTTCGCCTTATATCTTTCCATAATCGCAGGCTTTAAATGAAAAAGGTGAGGGGTTGACATAGTAATTTGAAAATGATATCTTAAAATAGTCCCTCCTTTTATTATAATTTCTTCTCTGGGGATGCGGGGGACTTACCCACCACAGTGTCGCTCCCCCCAGAGGAGTATATGTAGTTCTTTTTTAGTTAGTTCTTTTTTTCAAAATAGGAGTCTTCGGACTCTTCTTTTTTTATTCTTCAACTTTTTTCATCAAAATCTCTCTCAAAATTTTTTCCTCTTGACATAGGAATTTGAAAATGCTATCTTAAAAATAGCCTTCTTGGAAGGCCTCTCGGGGGGATGTTTCTCCTGGGACTTACCATCCCGCTATCCCCCGAGGGCTATATAGTTCTTTTATTTCTTTATTTTTTTCAAAATAGGAGTCTTCGGACTCTTTTTTTTATTCTTCAACTTTTTTCATCAAAATCTCTCTCAAAATTTTTTCCCTTCTCTTCTTCTCTTCCAGGGGAACATTATTTTCCATTTTAAAGGCGGCTGTTCCTGGCCTGGGAGAATATTTGGCAATATAGGCCCAGTTAAATTTAATTTCTTTAAATAATTTCACTGTATTTTGAAATTGTTTTTTTGTTTCTCCCGGGAAGCCAACAATAACATCGGTTGATAATCTAATTTCCGGTATCTTTTTTCTAATCTTTTTCACTAAATTTTTATATTCTTTCACAGTATAATTTCGATTCATCTTTTTTAAAATTTTGTCATCGCCTGACTGGACAGGTAAATGAACATATCCGCCGAATTTTTCGCTTTTAGCTAATGTATCAATCAGTTCGTCAGAGAAATTTTTCGGATGAGGTGAAATAAAGAAAAATTTAAAGTTGCCGGAAATATCATTTACCATTTTTAAAAGTTTCGCAAAATTTACTTCAGTATCATCTCTCGCTAATAAAGAGCTAATTGGAAGCGAATACGAAGCGAATTTTTCTATTCGTTTATTATTCGCTCTAAATTCGCTTATTATTCGCGAGGTATAGTCATTGACGTTTTGTCCCAAAAGCCAGATTTCTTTACAACCTTTTTGGACAGCATTTTTTACTTCTTTTAAAATTTCTTGATGGTCACGGCAGACCAGAGGTCCCCGAGTAAAAGGCACGACACAATAAACGCAAGCATTATTACAACCGTTAGAAATTGGGACAAAAGCAACCGATTTATCTTGGTATTTTGGCTGATATTTCAACAAATCTCCGAACTTTAAGATTTTATCAAATCCTTTAGCAAACTTTTGCCTATCTTCTTTTAAGATGCATCCCGTTAATATGGTTTTTAGTTCTGGATTTTTTTCTCGTAGTTTTTTGAATTTTGGAATTAAGCCATAAACTCGGTCTACTGCTGATTGTCTAACCGAACACATATTAACCACAATCAAATCAGCCTCATTGATTTTCGAAGCAGGTTCGTAACCCCTACTTTCTAAAACTGTAGCAATTCTTTCCGAATCACTCTTATTCATTTGACACCCAAAAGTAATAATATAATACTTTTGCATACCATCTATTTTACAACAGAAAAACAGCCCTTTCAAGGCTGTTTTTCTCCTAAGAGAAAAATTTTCAAACCAGACGTAATAGTTAATTATGAATTAACTATTGCAATTCGACCTTTTTTGAATCGTAAATTGGAGGACTTGGTTAACTAAAAGATTTTAAATTTAAAGATTTGTTCAATGATTTGTTTAATGATTTCTTTCAATTCTTTCCTTATTAAGATAATACCAGTTAGGAAAAGTAAAACTGCAATTACTCCTATAAATAAAATTCCCAGACCACAAACAACACAGTCTGATGCTGAAGAAGTTCCTGGCTGAAAAATTGCAAGAAGCCCTAAAAAAATGCCTAAAATTGTTAAAAACCATCCAACTCCTGCCTTAAATTTTCCTCTAATGAAATTTACTATTGAAGAATAAATCCCTATTATTAAAATAAAAATACCAACTACAAAAATAAAAACAGAAAAAAGAGAAAAAATGAACGTAAGAAATGTCTCTGTTATCGGTATATTTGGTCTAGCTTTTTCTGGAATATTTGAATAGCCCCATATAGTTAAAAGCAAGGCGAGTAAAAACCAAATAATGGGACCTACTATAATCAATATTTTCTTTAGATTTCTTTTTTTCTTTTCTTCTTTTGTTAGTTGATTTTTAAAATCCATATTAATTATCTGTAACTTCATTATAAATCAACGAATTAAAAATTTCAACATTAAGTCGATAAAATTATTTTTGTAACCTTTAAAATTATTTTTTATTCTCAATTTCTTTTTTGATCTTTTCTAAAAATTTATTCAATTTCATTTCTCCGATGTCGCCTTTTCCTCTTTGTCGAATTCTTACCGAATTTGTTTTCATTTCCTTATCCCCAACTACTAATGAATAGGGAATTTTTTGAATTTCTCCCTCCCTAATTTTTTTCGAAACCGTCTCATTTTCACTTTTTATTGTAGTTCGTAAGTTGTTAGTTATTAGTTGTTTGTTAACGAAGTTTGCATATTTTTCATGCCTTGAACCTACTGGAATTATCCAGATTTGTTCTGGAGATAGCCAGAAAGGTAAATTTCCACCATAATATTCCAAGAGAATTCCAATGAATCTTTCTAAAGAACCAAGCAAAGCCCGATGGATCATTATTGGTCTTTGTTTTTTCCCTTTTTTATTGACATAGTTGACATCAAATCTTTCCGGTAAATTGAAATCTACCTGAATTGTCGTGCATTGCCATTCTCTATGGAGAGCATCTTCAATTTTAATATCAATTTTCGGACCGTAAAATGCACCACCGCCTTTATCAACCGTGTATTTTAATTTTAGTTTTTTTAGGGCATATCTGAGAGAGTTTTCGGCTTTTCGCCACATTTTTTCCGTTCCGACAAATTTTTGAGGTCGGGTAGAAAGATAAATTTTAAATTTTTTGAAGCCAAAAGTTTTTAATATCTTAAAAGTGAGTTTAAGAACAGAAAATAGTTCTTGGGGAAGTTGTTCTGGCGAGCAAAAAATATGGGCATCATCTTGGGTCATTCCTCTTACCCTGACTAAACCATGCAAAACTCCTGATTTTTCATATCGGTAAACAGTTCCCAATTCTGTGTAACGTAGGGGCAAATTTTTGTAAGAGCGGATTTTGGTTTTGTAAATTGCGATATGAAAAGGACAATTCATTGGTTTTATTTGGTAATCGTCCTTTTCTTCTTCACCCAATTCTGACATATGAAAAGGCGGAAACATATTCTCTTTATAAAATTCAGTATGGCCAGAAATTTTCCAAATATTTAATTTCGCTAAATGGGGAGTAGAAACTAATTGATAGCCATCTTTTAAATATTCTTCCAAGGCATAATTTTCAACAATTCTTTTCAAAATAGCGCCTTTGGGATGCCACAAAATCAATCCCGGTCCAATATTTTCATCGATATGAAATAAATCCAATTTTTGGCCTAAAATTCGGTGGTCTCTTTTTTCCGCTTCTGTCTCTTTTTTCAAAAACTCAGCCAATTCCTTTTTTGTTTTAAAAGCAACTCCGTAAATTCTGGTCAGCATCGGATTTCTTTCCGAACCTCGCCAATAGGCACCGGCAATTTTAGTTAATTTAAAAGCGTCAATTGGAATTTCTTTTGTCGATTTAATATGGGGTCCTTTACAAAGATCGATAAAATCGCCAGATTTATAAATCGTTAATCTTTTCCCAAGTAATTCATTTATTAACTCCAATTTATAGAATTGCTCTTTTAATAATGTAACGAGGTCCGACTTCGTTACATTTTCTTTTTTGAAGGTAATATTTTTTTTGATGATTTCTTTCATTTTCTTTTCAATCTTTGACAAATCCTCATTTGAGATTGGATTTTTAAACTCAAAATCATAATAAAATCCATTTTCAATGGCCGGTCCAATGCCAAATTTAGTCCCGGGATATAATTCCTGAACCGCATAAGCCAAAATATGAGCCAAAGAATGACGAATAGTTTCTATTTTTGCCATATACCGAGCTTCCGAAGGAAGCGAAGGTGAAGAAAAGGACAAAGTCCTCTTCGCCTTTATTGATTATCAATCATTAATTATTAATTATCAACCCCTCACCTTTTATCCTTTATCAAAAGAGATTTCCAGACCTATATCTAATCTTAATATAAAAACTGCAAAAGGTGCGGGGTCAAGTTGACCTTTAAACAAAAAACCTCTTTTTGAAAGAGGCTAGCTGAAAGAATTATTAAAACTCCCTTAACTAGCCTAAAAAGAGGTTGTTGTTGTGGTTAATTTTGAAGAAATTTTTCTCATCTAAAATATGACGAAAAGTCGAAGAGAATTTCGTTCTCTTCTTCACCTTCGCTTTCGCTACGCGAAAGCTCGGTAAATGAATTTTTATTACATCAGCTAATTTTCCACAATTTCTTCAATGACGCGAGCGAGGCAAATCCGAGCGAAGCGTGGAGAAGAAATTTTATGTTTCTTCTAAAATTTCTTCGATGTTTTCGGCAATGAGTTTTGGGATGCCGTCTTTAACATCAACCCTTCCAGAAACCAAGACAATTTTATTCTCTTGAAAGGCAGAAGGATTTTTTGAAATTACCGAGGGAAAAACCACTACTTCAATCTTATCTGTTAAATCTTCCACCTTCATAAATAACATTGGGCTTCCATTTCTAGTTACTATTTTCTTAATCTTTGAGATAATCCCGCCGATTTTGCAGATTTGGTTTGGTAAAATGGAACTTATTTTTGAAATTGGTAAGGCCTTTTTTTCTAAAATTTTTCTAAAATCTTCCAAAGGATTGGAACTAACGAAAAGACCCAGGAGTTCTTTTTCCCAGAAAATCTTTTCGCTTTCTGTAGCCGGTTTTGCTTTTGGAAGTTGAATTTTATTATTTAATTTTATGCCATCAAAGAGTCCTTTCTGACCCGCTATTTTTTTGCTGTGATTTTCTCGATTGAATTCTAAAAGTGTCTCTAAACTCATCAAAAGTTGATTTCTCTCAGCTAATTTATCAAAGACCCCGGCTTTTATTAAACTTTCTAAAGATTTTTTATTCAAAACTTGGAAGTTAATTCTGGAGATAAAATCTTCGATTGACTGAAAAGAGCCCCTTTCTTCCCTTTCTTTGACAATTGCTTCAACAATATTTTCTCCAACATTTTTAATTGCCAAAAGCCCAAAACGAATTTGGTTTTTTCCTGGTATTACGGTAAAGTTTCTCCAACTCTCATTCATATCCGGAGGCAAAACTTCAATTCCCATTCTTTTTATTTCTTCAATCAAAAAACCAATTCTTTCGACATCGGCTTTTTCTGAAGTTAAAAGAGCGGCCATAAATTCGACTGGAAAATGGGCTTTCAAATAGGCCGTTTGATAAGCAATCAAGGCATAGGCACAACTATGCGACCGGTTAAAGCCATAATGAGCGAAAGGTAAAACCCATTGCCAAATTTTTCTGGCGACATTTTCAGAAATTCCATTTCTTTTCATTCCTTCAATCAATTTTTCTTCTTGTGTCAAAAGCAAAGATTTTATTTTTTTTCCAACTGCTTTTCTTAAGATATCAGCCTCACTGAGGCTGAAACCGGCTAATTCTTGGGCAATTTGCATTAGCTGCTCCTGATAGAGGCAAATTCCGAAAGTTTTTTCCAAGATTGCTTTTAATTTAGGATGTAAATATTCAATTTTTTTCTTTTTATGCTTCCCGGCAATAAAATCAGGAATAAATTGGATGGGGCCCGGGCGATAAAGGGCGACCATAGCGATGATATCTTCCAGTTCCGTTGGTTTTAGTTGCTTTAGATATCTTCTAAAACCCTCTGATTCGCATTGAAAAACTCCGATTGTATCTCCTCTTTGAAAAATCCTGAAGGTTGCTTTGTCATTTAGAGGAATATTTTCCATATCAATTTTTTTATTCTGAACCTTGTAGATTCTGGAGAGAGTATCTTCAATAATTGTTAAATTTTTTAATCCCAAAAGGTCCATTTTCAAAAGGCCCAAATCTTCGATTGCGTGCATCTCATATTGAGTAACGATATTTGAATCATCTTGAGTAGGATGTTGCAAAGGCACGATATTATCTAAGGGTTCAGCGGAAATTACTACTCCACAGGCATGGGTTGAGGCATGGCGAGCCACCCCTTCCAATTTTCTGGCAAACTCAATCAGTTTTCTGGCTTTATCATCCATTTCATAAAGTTGGCGAAATTCCGGGATTTTAGCTAAGGTTTCATCTAAACTCTGGCCAAAAGGAATCATTTTGGCAATTTTATCGCAGAATAAATAAGGATATCCTAAAGCCCTTCCTACATCTCTTACTACTGCCCTGGCTGCCATTGTTCCAAAAGTGATAATTTGAGCGACCTTATTTTCCCCATATTTTTGTTTTATATAATTAATCACTTCGTCTCTTCTTCTATCGGTAAAATCTAAATCGATATCGGGAGGCGAAACGCGAGAAGGATTTAAAAAACGTTCAAAAAGCAGATTATATTTTAAAGGATCAATATTGGTGATATTTAAAAGATAGGCAATTAAAGAACCGCCGACGCTGCCCCGGCCTGGGCCGACAACAATTCTATTTTCCTTTGCCCAATTAACGAAATCTTGGACAATCAAGAAATAAGAAACAAAGCCCGCTTGAGAAATCACTGAAAGCTCATATTCTAATCTCTCAATGATTTCCTTTTTGGGCTTTTCTCCAAATTTTCTTTTTAGCCCTTGATAACAAAGTTCTTTTAGATATTCCTCAAGGGTTTTTCCCAGAGGGACATCATATTTTGGCAGTTTTATTTTTCCCAATTCAAATTCAAAATTACAATCTTTGACAATTTTTTGGGTATTCAAAATTGCCTCGGGTGAATCTTTGAAATCTTTTATCATCTGCTCCGAACTTTTCATTGAAAAGTCATCAGCTTTCATGGTCAATCTTTCCGGGTCATTAGAGTCAGCTCCGGTATTAATGAGCATCAAAATATCTTGGGCTTCAGCATCTTCGGTTTTCAAATAATGAACGTCATTCGTCGCCACCAAAGGAATTTTCAATTTTTTTGAAATTTCGATTAAAGTTTTGTTAACAATTTTTTGCTCTTTCAAATTTGGGTGATGTTGTAGTTCTAAATAAAAGTTATCTTTGCCAAAAATCTCCTGATATTTTAAGGCAGTTTTTTCAGCTTCATCAATTTTTTTTGCCAAAATCAATTGGGGAATTTTCCCATTGATACAGCCAGATAAACCAATGAGTCCCTCCGAATATTGGGCTAAAATCTTCTCATCAATTCTCGGTTTGTAATAGAATCCTTCCAAATGGGCTTTAGTTATTAGTTTGACCAAATTCCTATAACCCTGCTCATTTTTTACCAATAAAACCAAATGATATCTTTTGTCGTCAATGCCCGGTCTTTCATCAGTCATTCTTTCAAAAGCCTGATATAACTCAGCACCGATTATAGGTTTGATTCCTCTTTCTTTTGCTTTTTTATAAAACTCAACTGCACCGTAAAGTACTCCGTGGTCGGTTATGGCAACCGAATCCATTCCCAATTTTTTCACATAATCCAAAAGTTCATCAATTTTTGGTAGACCATCGAGCAAAGAATAATGGGAATGGACGTGTAAGTGAGTGAATTTCATAAACCGAGCTTTTATTTATAAAAAAGAAGGTGAAGAAGAGAACGAAGTTCTCTTCGCCTCCCTATGAATTATTGCGAATATACGAATTAGTTTATTTTACTTTTTTAAAAAAATAGTGTCAATAAAAATCGGGCTGGGAAAATTTCCTCAGCCCTTTTTTGAAGAAGAGCTCCATATGAGATACAGAAAGTATGACAATCCGAAACAAAGCGCCGAGAGAGAAAGAACGAGAAGTTTATAACCAGGAAAACGAGGTTTGGTTTTGAATACTACAATGCATAAGAATACGCCAAGAATAAAGAATATACCCGAGACTATGTCCAGCATTTCTTTCACGCTTTTTTTCACTCTCTTTCACCTCCTTATTTTATTTCTATTTTTAGATTATAATTAATTTGGAATAATGTCAAATGAAACAAAATGAAACCAAATTTTCGAGACTACAACCCACCCACCACCCTCCAACCTTCGTTGGCTCCTGAAAAAAAATTGTGGAGAAAGGGCTATAAAAGAGTGGCTGGCTTAGACGAGGCAGGAAGAGGTCCTTTGGCTGGCCCAGTTGTGGCGGCAGCAGTAATATTAAACTCAAAACTCAAAACTCAAAAGTCAAAACTACAACTTAAAACTAAAAACTTATTAAAAGAAGTTAAAGATTCCAAAAAATTGATGCCAAAAAAAAGAGAGGCGCTTTATAAGTTTTTAATAAAAGATTTAAACATAGAGTGGGGGATAGGCAGGGTTTCAGAAAAGGTGATTGACAAAATTAATATTTTAGAAGCGACAAAATTGGCGATGGTAAGAGCAGTTAAAAATTTAGAAAAAAAATATTCTCAGGCTGATTTTTTAATTTTGGATGGAAATTTTACTTTGCCCGCCGAAGCCTTGGCGAAGGCGGGAATTGACAAATCAATTTCCCAAAAGTCAATTATCAAGGGAGACAACAAAGTTTTCTCTGTTGCCGCAGCTTCAATTTTGGCGAAAGTTTACAGGGATAAAATAATGGAAAGGTATGACAGAAAATTCCCAAAATATGAATTTAAAAAGCACAAGGGTTATGGAACAAAATTTCATTTTAAAATGTTAAAAAAATACGGACCTTGCAAAATTCACAGAAAAACATTCGGACCGGTAAAAAACTTAAAGCTATTGAAATAATTTTGTTTATTTGTTATACTAGAAAATACTTCGCTTGTCACTTTTGACTTTTGAGATTTGAGTTTTGAGTTTGACTGAGCGAAGCGAAGGAATATGGCGGTACCGAAGAAAAGAACAACAAAATCACATCAGTTAAAAAGAAGACAAAATATTTTTTTAAAAAAGCCCAATTTGGTAAAATGTCCAAAATGTGGTCATTTTATATTACCTCACACCGTTTGTTCTTATTGCGGATATTATCGGGGAATAGAAATTATTAATGTTTTAGAAAAATTGGAGAAAAAAGAAAGAAAAAAGAGAGAAAAGGAAATGAAAACGGCTGAAGATAAAACCAAAAAGGAAAAACCATTAAGTTGGAAAGAACTTTCAAAGAAGAATTTTTAGGGGTCCTCGAAATTTGCGAAGCAAATTTGGGGTGATAATAATATGGCATCAAGACATTTATCAAGGTCAATAGCAATACAAAGTTTATATGAATGGGATTTTTTAGATAAAAAATCGGATTTAGAAAAAATTGTTGAAAGAAATATTGAAGAATTTGGTCCGGAATTGGAAGATAAAACTTTTATCTGGCAATTGGTAACCGGAGTTGTTGAACATTTAAAAGAGATTAATGAAATTATCTCCAAAGCCGCTCCCCAATGGCCAATTGAACAAATTTCCATTGTTGACCGAAATATTTTGAGAATCGGGATTTATGAATTATTATATGAAGATAAAGAGGCCGTGCCGCCAAAAGTAGCCATCAATGAAGCAATTGAATTAGCTAAATCTTTTGGTGGCGAGAATTCCGGAAAATTTATTAATGGGGTATTGGGTACGGTGTATAAAGAAATAGAGAAATAAAAAATGAAGGATTTTTCACCCCTTGAAAAAAAATTAGGTCTAAAATTCAAAAACAAGGATTTATTAATTCAGGCTTTTTGTCACCGGTCGTATCTCAATGAAAAACCAGATTTTTATTTAACTAATAATGAAAGATTGGAATTTTTAGGAGACGCCGTACTGGAATTAGTCGTAACTGAAAATATTTATCGAAATTATCCAGAAAAATCTGAAGGAGAACTAACTAATTGGCGAGCGGCTTTAGTCAATTCTAAATTTCTTGGAAAGCTGGCTCGAGATTTGGACTTTAATGATTTTTTATTATTATCTAAAGGAGAAGCAAAAGAACTTGGTAAAGCCAGATTATACATTTTGGCTAATACTTTTGAGGCTCTGGTTGGAGCTGTTTATCTCGATCGAGGATACAAAACCTGCCAAGAATTTATCAAAAAACACTTAATGCCCAAATTACCTGATATTTTGCAAAAAGGCGCCTTTAAAGATGCTAAATCCCGTTTTCAGGAAGAATCTCAGGAAAGAAAGGGAATTACCCCCCTCTATAAAGTCTTAGAAGAATGGGGACCCGACCATGCCAAACACTTTATTATTGGTGTCTTTCTTGACAAAGAATTAATAGCCAAAGGCGAGGGCTCCTCGAAACAAGAGGCCGAAGAAGAAGCAGCCAAAAATGGGCTGGAAATGAAAAATTGGTGATATGTTAGTTATAAGATTATTCAGAGTTGGTAAAAAAAATCAGCCATCGTTCAAGATTGTGGTAACCGATAAAAGAAAACCTCCGAGAGCCGGAAGATACATAGAGGAGGTTGGTTTTTGGAATCCTTTAACCAAAGAAAAGGTTTTGAAGCCAGAGCGAGTAAAATATTGGCTTTCGGTTGGAGCAAAACCCTCTCCAACAGTTTTTAATTTATTTGTTTCAGAAAAGATTATTGAAGGCAAAAAGATTGATGTCCATAAAAAAGGAAAAGAAAAATCGGCTCTGGCAAAACCTACCGCACCTGTCCAGATGAAACAAGTTGAGGAAAAACCAAAAAAATCCGCTTCCGTTTAAGCTACAACGGACAAGAAAGTTCCTCAGACAGAATAATATTGTAAATTGCAAATTGTAGTTCTTTTAAAACTAAATATGGAAATCCTCGCCGGAGGCAAATTGGGCATCTTGAGTTTGTTAAAAGGTGCTTAGCTTGTCTTTGGTGAGGAGGTTCTTTTTTTTGGGGGGCTCCTCATCGGAAAGGCAAAATTTTAAAAAAGGAGGTAAATATGATTAAGGTAATTCCTCCTCAACTTGCGGTCGCAGTCGCATTCGACTGTGAGAAAGAGGGAGAATTCCTCGACAAGATGATTGTCCAGAAGTGGAGCGGGAAAACTTCTTCTGTTTTTCCACTTCATCATGGGAGTGGAGGATTTGAACTCCACTTCCGAAAACAAGAGGACTGTCAGAAGTTCCTGAGTTATTTAAAAAAGTATAACATAACTTAATAATTCAGAGCTTCTTTCCGTGGGCCCCTCGTCTTACCGCGGGAAAAAAATAAGAGGGCTCTCTAATTAGATTAGAGAGAAGATCTCAGGGGTGAACGACTAAGTCCCTGAGTTGGTAGGTGAAAGACCTACCGTAAAAAAAGCCGCTCCAAGCCAATGGAGGCGACAGAAGAGCGATAAACTCTTCAGTATTATATCAAAGGGAAGCATTCGCTTCCCTCTTTTTTTATTCCCGAAACTTCAAGTATAAATTAGAATGGGGCCTTGACATTTTTGAAGCATATGATATAGTACAACTGGTACTTTAACCTTTTACCTTTTACCTTTCAGGATTGGCCACCTGAAAGTGAAAAATTTCGGCCAAAAAGGAGGAAAAATATATGAGTGAGTTTTTCTTGGCGCGAACCAGGAAAAAGGGGCAGGGAACCCTCACGTTTGAGGGTGTCGTTCCCGCTGACCCCGGTGAATCGTTCGATTCCCTCGAGAAGGCCATAAAGGTCATTGAGGAATCGAGTGATCCCCGCGGGTTGCTTGTCATCGAGGTCTTTTTACCTCGCGTTGAGGTAAAAGTGACCCTTGGTGATGAGGCCCATGAGGTCGAGGCCGCGAAAAAAGCGTGAGCCTCGAGAAGGTCGTCCCAAGCCAATGGGACGGCAGAAGATGGGAGGTCTTCAGCACTAAAACCTCCCTATTTTATTTCTCCCGAAACTTCGAGGATAAATTAATGGGGGCTTGCCCTCCAAAATTTTGCTCCGCAAAACTTAGGAGGACTTGACAAACTTTTTGAAAATAATAAAATATTAAAATAGTAGCGTTTCAGATTCTCCCGAATTACTGCGAGAGAGAATCGCTGTAAAGGTCGCCGCCCCGCAGGGGCGAGCCTCGCGAAATTCGCGGGGGCTACTAGAAAGAAGTGAATTAAGAGATTAAGTTGACTAATAGATTAAGAACTATGGCAAAAGCAACTATTGATGAAGAGTTCCTTGAATATGTGATAAAGGCTCTTGTCGATAACCCAGAAGATGTGAAAATTAGCCGCAAGGTTGATGAAATGGGAGTTTTACTTTCTTTGAAAGTAAATCCCGAAGACATGGGTCAAATTATCGGCAAGGCTGGATCCACTGCCAGAGCTATCAGATCTTTGGTTCGAATTGTCGGTCTAAAAAATCACGCTCGGGTGAATTTGAAGATCGAGGAACCAGAAGGAGCTCGGCCTACTCGAGAAAGACGAACTCCGACCGAAGGCGGAGATCTAGAAGAACTGAAACTGTAAGTTCAACCCGAAGTTGAATTTAGCAAAAACTGTGCTACCTTAAAAGTAGCCAGTTTTTGTTTTCTGGCCTCTTTTTTATTCAACAAAGATATGTTATTATTTTAATATGTTTCAATTTGATATCATTACAATTTTTCCTAAAATCTTCGAGTCTTTTTTAAAAGAATCCTTTATTAAAAAGGCTCAAGAAAAGAGATTGATAAAGATTAATATTCACAATTTGAGAGATTTTACCACTGACCAGCACAAAACTGTTGATGATAGACCGTATGGCGGGGGATTGGGAATGGTCATAAAAATCGAACCTATTTTTAAGGCGGTTCGATTTTTAAAGTCAAAAGTCAAAACTCAAAAGTCAAAAGTTATCTTATTCACTCCGAGAGGAAAAAAATTTAATCAAAGAATTGCTTATCGACTCTCAAAACTAAATCGAATAATTATGATTTGTGGTCGCTATGAAGGAGTTGATGAAAGGGTAGCAAAATACATAGCCGACCTTGAATTATCGATAGGAGATTATGATTTAATGGGAGGAGAATTACCGGCAATGGTGGTCATAGAGGCGGTGGCAAGATTAATTCCCGGGGTTTTGGGAAAACCTCAATTTTTAAAAGAGAGAATTACAAAAGAAAAAGGATTTATTGAATACTCGCAATATACTCGCCCACCTAAATTTTATCAGAAAGGAAAATTTGGGCGGGCAAGGCCAGAAGTTTGGCGAGTGCCAAAAGTTTTATTATCCGGCCATCATAAAAAAATTGAGGGGTGGCGAAAAAAATATCAAAAAGTTATCTCGTCCTGAGCTAGTCGAAGGATTGAAAAATAAAGATTTTTCTGATAAAATAAAAATTGGCGAATTAGGATGCGAATAGACGGGTGGTTGGCGGAGTAGCTATCGCACCAGACTGTAAATCTGGCGGCCACTGGCCTTCGGGGGTGCAAGTCCCTCACCACCCACTTCTTATGCCTGAGTAGCTCAGTTAGATAGAGCACGTCTTTGGTAAAGACGAGGTCAGCAGTGCAATTCTGCTCTCAGGCTCTATACAAAATTTCATTAAGAAATTTTGTCGAGCCCGACCTTTAAGGGTATAGGGCTCAAAAATATGGCAAAAAAGATTCCATTTATAAAACTTCAGTGCCAGGAATGCAAGAGAATTAATTACTATACTCGCCGGTCAAAAAAAATGGGCGAGAAGAAATTAGAATTGAAAAAATATTGTAAATGGTGTAGAAAACATACGGTGCATAAAGAGGTGAAGAGATGAAGAAGTGAAGAAGTGAAGAAGTGAAGAAGTGAGGGTCTGTAGTTCAACTGGCTAGAACGGCGGTCTCCAAAACCGCAGGTTCCAGGTTCAAGTCCTGGCAGACCCGCAAAAAAGACGCGGCCTAAAGCCGCGTCTTTCCTACTTTTTAAACCTTCTTTTTAATCTTTCAATAAATAAGCCGGTAGTGTCAATCCCATTTTCGCCAAATTGCTCAGAATTGAACCAATCAAAGCCAAAATTATCAAGATAAAAGCAAATGAGACAATTCCGGTCAAAGAAGGCAGGGCCTGAGCCACCATTTCCAAAACGGCAAAACCGAAAACATACCCCAAAACTGGTTTGACCATAAATTTGGCTAACTTTCCCAAACGAAAATCCTTCTTTAAAATAGCGGCAATGATTCCCAAAACCAAATCAATCACTATCAAGATAACAATCCATCGGATTTGAGAAGTGCCAAATAAAGGGATTAATTCATTCATATATCGAGCTTCCGAAGGAAGCGAAGATGAAGATGAGAACGAAGTTCTCATCGACTTCTTATTATTTTTTAATTAAAACTTCGACCTTTTGGGTATTACTTTATCTTAAGATTCCCAAATTGCGCTGTCAAGTTTTCACTAGCTGCAAAATGTGATATACTTTAAATAATATGTTTCTATCAATTTTAATTGCTGGTTTTGGTGGGGGAATAGTTAGGGGATTAGTTGGTTTTATCAAACATCAATTTGCTTACAAAAACGTTCCCTTTAATTTATCTTATTTTCTGGGAATGAGCTTTATTTCCGGAATTATCGGGCTCTTGTCAGCCATGGCGATGAAAGAAGTCGGCTTTACTTTAGAAGGAGTTTTCAGTCCGGCCCTGAGTTTTATTGTTGGCTATGCCGGCGGTGATTTCATCGAAAACATTTATAAAATTATCATTAAAAAATCTTCGTTGTACTCCGAGAAGGATGAATAAAAACCCATATCGGAAGGGGGTCGGGGAAACCCTTCGGTTGCCGAGTGGCAACGAGGCGGAAGAAGAAGCGATAGTCTTCTTCGCCCTCCCCGTATAGGAAAAGATTAAAAACCGAGGGTTTCTAAAGAGCGAGCCCGAAGGTTGCTGAAGGCAACCGCCAGCACGAAGTGTTGGAAGAGGGCGAGCGACTAACTTTGTATTACCACTATGGCTTTAATTGATGATTTAATTGAAGACTACAACCCGCCCTCCACCCTCCCAGCCTTCGGCTGGGCCCCTGTTGGTTAAAAACTATGTCATTAATTAATTTATTAATTGAAGAAAATTGGCTTAAGACGCCAAGGATTATTAAGGCATTTAGAGAAGTAAAAAGGGTAGATTTTTTACCAAAGGAGATAAAAGACTTAGCTGAACTAAATGAAGCCTTATCTATCGGTTATGGCCAGACAATTTCCCAGCCACTTGTTGTAGCTTTCATGTTAGAGCAACTACAGCCTAAAATAGGAGATAAAATCCTAGATGTCGGAAGCGGTTCCGGTTGGACAAGTGCTTTACTTGGTGAGATCGTTGGCGGACCCACCAAAGGCGGGTACCCCGGAAAAGTTGTCGCAGTCGAAGTAATTCCGGAACTAAAAGAATTTGGTGAGAGAAATGTAGCTAAGTATGACTTTATAAAAAGCGGGATTGTAGAGTTTATTTGTGCCGATGGGTCAAAAGGATATGAGAAAGAAGCGCCATATGATAAAATTTTAGCTTCAGCTTCAGCCGAAACTCTACCTCAGGACTGGAAAGAGGAAGTAAAAATTGGTGGCAGAATTGTTACTCCAATTGGCTCTTCAATTTGGCTTTTTATTAAAAAATCAGAGAAAAATTTGGAAGAAATTGAATATCCTGGTTTTGCTTTCGTCCCCTTGATTACAGGTCAAAGAGGATAAATGAAAAAAAATTATTTAATTTTTATATTTTTTTTAATCGGCGTTTTTATCTGGTCAGAAATTTACTTACCCAAGAATTTTCAATTGGAAGAGGAAAAATTATTCTCGGTTGAAAAAGGTCAAAGTCTTTTTCAAATTTCCCAATATTTCGAAAAAGAAGGCCTGATTAAAAATAAGTTCTTTTTTAATCTTTATGTCATTTTAAAAGGCAGCCAAAAGAAACTTCAGGCAGGTAAATATTTTTTGAAACCTTCAGAAAGTATTGCCAAAATTGCTAAAAAAATTATTTCTGGTGATATTGCCAAAATTATTGTTACCATTCCCGAAGGTTTTACAGTAAAAGAAATTGAAGAAAAATTGGGGATGAAATTGCCAGGGGAAAATTTGGAAGGGTTTTTATTCCCCGACACTTATGAATTTCCCATCGATGTTATAGGTAAAGAAGTTGTCGAAAAAATGCGAGAAAATTTTGAGAAAAAAATAACTCCTGAATTAAGAGAAGAAATTCAAAGCCAAGGAAAAACAATTTTTGAAGTAATAACAATGGCTTCTTTGATAGAAAAAGAGGTGAGTAAAAATGAAGATAAAGAGTTGGTTTCGGGAATTTTGTGGAAGAGATTAAAAAATAATATTCCCCTGCAGGTTGATGCCACGATTTCTTATGTTACGGGAAAGCAAACAACAAAAATTTCGAGGGAAGAAACCCAAATTGATTCACCTTATAATACTTATAAATATTTAGGTCTGCCGCCCGGTCCAATTTGTAATCCTGGGATTGATAGTATCAAAGCGGCGATATACCCTAAAAATAGCCAATATTGGTATTATCTTTCAACACTGGAAGGAAAAACTATATTTAGCAAAACTTTAGAAGAACACAATCTCGCTAAAGCAAAATACCTAAGTCGATGAAACTAAAGATTCATCTCCAGCTTCGATTTTAATAAATTAAAATCTCGCTAAATGAAGAAAAATTTGATTTTAATTGGAATAATTGTTATATTAATAATTGTGGGAGTTGTAGGTTATAAAAGTTTAACCAAAAAGGAAGAGATTTCTCCCCAAATTGCTATGCCAGAAACATTAAAAGGGAAAAAAGTGGCAATGATTATTGCTTTTAAGGATTTCAGAGACGAAGAATATTTTGTGCCAAAAGAAATTTTAGAGAAAGCCGGAGCGGAAATAAAAACTGTCTCAAATAAAATGGGGCGGGCTATTGGAGCTGATGGGGGAGATACTGAGGTTGACCTTTTGGTTGAAAATTTAAATCCAGCTGATTTTGATGCCGTAGTTTTCATCGGTGGTCCGGGCTGTTTGGAAAATCTTGATAACGAAAATTCTTATAAAGTGGCCAGAGAAACAGTTTCCCAAAATAGGGTTTTAGCTTCAATTTGCATCAGCCCAGTGATTTTGGCAAAGGCAGGAGTTTTGGAAGGAAAAAAAGCAACAGTTTGGAGTTCACTACTGGATAGGGGACCGGTTAAGATTTTAAAAGAAAATGGAGCAATTTATCAAGATGAGATGGTGGTAGTCGATGGGAAAATCATTACCGGCAATGGTCCCGGAGCAGCTGAAGAATTTGGTAAGGCAATTGTTGAGGTCTTGACAAGTCTTTAAAAAAGAATAGTATAAATATATTATCCGCAGACAGCAGGTGGCTTATTGAGCATAAAACCTGCCGAGGAAAAATACACAGGTCTGACCTGTGTAAGCTCAATGTTGTCTGCGGTAGAACGCAGATTTTTTATATGTTAACTAAAGTTCAAAAACAAAAAATTATTGAGGAGTTAAAAGAAAAAATTGCTCGACAAAAAGCGGTGATTTTCGTTGATTTTACCGGATTAAAAATGAAAGATATTTTTGATTTGAGGAAAAAATTAAAAATGGTGGATTCGCAACTAAAAATAGCGAAAAAAACCCTGGCCCAAATAGCCTTTAAGGAAATGGGACTAAAAACAGAAATTAAAAAATTAAAAGGAGAGATTGCTTTTGTCTTTGGTTTGAAAGATAAAATTTCTTCAGCTAAAACAATTTTTCAGTTCTCTCAAATTAATCCCAATCTGAAAATTCTGGGAGGTTTTTTAGAAAATAAATTTGTTGAAGCTGAAAAAATTATTGAATTAGCAAAATTACCAACCAGAGAAGAACTTTTGGCAAGGTTGGTAGGTTCCATCTCGGCACCAATTTCAAATTTCGTCAATGTTTTAGAAGCAAATATTAAAGGATTAGTATATATACTCTCGCGAATAAAAAGCGAATCTTAAACGAATAATAATCTAATAGTTATGAAAAGTTTGGTTTATCCTGAGTTAAGCTATAAAATCATCGGTATAGCCTTCAAAGTATTTAATGATCTCGGGTACGGACATCAGGAAAAATATTTTCAAAGAGCAATGGCATTAGAATTTGATAAACAGGGCATAAAATATGTGAGAGAGAAAGAAATAAAGTTAAACTACAACAATCAATGCATTGGAAAATATTTTTTAGATTTTTTTATAGAAAATAAAATCATATTAGAGTTAAAGGTCGTTCCAAAATTTCGATACTCCCATCTCAAAAGAACGTTAGAATATCTTAACGAAGCAAAAGCAAAATTGGCTATTCTAATTTATTTCACAAGGGATGGAGTGAAATATCGAAGAATTATTAATCCAAAAATTGTTTAATATTCGCTTAATATTAGCTTTTAATTAGCTTTATATTAGCGAGAAAACTATGGTTAAAAAAGAGGAAGAAAAAATAGAGGTTCCGGTAAAGTTCAAAAAATTAGTAGAAGAAATTGAGAAAATGAGTGTTTTGGATTTGGCAGAGTTAGTAAAGATTTTGGAAAAGAAATTCGGAGTTTCAGCTGCCCCTCAAGTTGTAGCTGCACCTGTTGCTCCGACCACCGCTCCAGTAGTTGAGGAAAAAACTGTTTTCAATATCGTCTTGAATGCAGTGGGCGAGAAAAAAATTGAAGTAATTAAAGCCGTTAGAGATGTCACTGGAAAGGGTTTGAAAGAATCAAAAGATTTGGTTGATGCCGTAGCTACCGGCCCCCAAATTGTCAAAGAGAATGTAAAGAAAGAAGAAGCCGAGGAAATCAAAAAGAAATTCGAGACAGCCGGTGTTAAAATTGAGTTAAAATAAGCTTGAATTTCGTTCGAAAACTTTGTTTATGAAATTTACCCCGTACCAGAAACTTCGTTTCGGTCTGGAGCAGGTTTTTCTCGATTGGACTCAAAAAATAATTCTGGTTCTTCAATTTTCTCTAATTTATTTAAACTATAAAGTTTCTCTAAAATCTCATCTCTTTGAGATAAAATCCGGACATTAAATTCTTTCGGTAAATTCTGAGTCTCTTTTAAGATCGAAGTAATTTTTTCCAAACTTTCTTTTAATAATGAATTTGCCTCTTTTTTGGCTTGGGGATTCTCTAAAATTAAAAGACCTTGGCTGAGATTGAATTTTTCATTAACTTCTTCTAAATTTTTTTGAAAAAGTTTTATTTTTTCTCTTTCTTCAAGTCGGGAAAAAATAAAACCCAAAAGAAGGACGATAATTAAAGCCAAAATCAAAATTAATTTTTTATTCAAAATAAGAGATTTTATTTTTATTTTGAAAAGATTGAATATACGGGACAAAGACCCAAATAATTTTATTCGTAATTCGCTTAAATTCGTAATTGGTAGGGGAATTCTTAAAAATGGACTCAAAACCTCTTTTAAAGAAAATTCCTTTGAAGTTTTTGGTAAAATTATTTCTCTTTTACCTAATAAAATCTCTTTCCTTAAAGATATAGCCAAACAAACTCCGGAAATTTTACTTAACTCCTCTTTTTTTCCATTTAAAATATCTTTTAAACCTTTTTCAGAAAAGTGAGGTAATTTGGCAATTTCATTTAATAAAAGATTTTCTTGAAAGAAATCGAAAATTTCTTTTGTCAAGACTAAAATTAAATCATCTTCAGCCAGTTTCCCGGAAACAATATTACCAAATATTTTCAGAGGATAAGGTTCAATGTCTTGGAATTTCAATTTTTTATCAATATCGATGATTTTACCAGCTCTCAAAAGAAATATCTTTATTTCTCCAACTTTCGTGAAATTCAATTTAAAATTTTTTAAAGCTAAAATGGCAAAACTTAGATTTCCCAGCCAACTAACATCTCCTCTTTTAGCTATCTCTTCTAAAAATTCATTTGCTTCTTTTAAACTTTCTCTCAATGATTTTTCCGGTGTGAAAATAGTGGATTTGTAATATTTCTCTTTGATGACTTTTTGAAGTTTTTCCAAAAATCGAAGATTTCTTGGCAAGGCATTTTTTAAAAGTCCTACCAGGTAAAGACTGCCCATTTTTCTTTCATAAATATTTTCCGGCTCGTAACAAAAACTATCAAAAATTAAATCCGATTTTAGTTTGGGATTAAAATGGAACTCAAAAACTTGCATAACCCTCTGAATTTATTATAGCCATTTTCTTTTAAAAATAAAAATGTTAAAATGAACATAACCGCGCCCAATACAAAAATGGGCAATTAGCTCAGTGGTAGAGCGCTACACTCACATTGTAGAGGTCGTAGGTTCAAATCCTGCATTGCCCACCAATTCAGCCATTCACCTCTTGACATTTTCGTTGAAAATATGTAGAATTAGATAATGATTGAGAAAATCAAATCAATTTTTTTCCCTTGCCAGGAAAACAAATACAAACCAAAATTTTTAGAAACCAAATTTTTGGTTGGCTATTTGATTTTTTTGCTACTTTTAAAAATCATTGTCATTCCATTTTTCATTTATTTTCCCCAGAGTGCTTTCTTTGCCCAAATTTCAAAAAGTGCTTTGATTTTTTTGACGGATGAAAAAAGAAAAGAAAATGGCCTTCCACCTTTAAAAGAAAATCCAATTTTAAATGAATCAGCCTTTTTAAAAGCCGATGACATGCTTGAAAAGGGCTATTTTTCCCATAACAGTCCTGAGGGAACTTCTCCCTGGTATTGGTTTAAAAAAACGGGTTATGATTTTAAATTGGCCGGGGAAAATTTAGCCATTGGTTTTTTAGATTCAGAAGAAGTAATTGAGGGCTGGTACAATTCTCCATCTCACCGGGCAAATCTTTTGAATCCAAATTATCAAGATATTGGAATTGCAGTTTTAAACGGAGATTTTCAAGGAAATGAGACGACAATTGTGGTTCAACTTTTTGGAACAGAAAAACCTCAGATTCCTCCAGTTGAGACTAAAGAAGAAAAAATTTCGGTAGAAAAGATTGAACCACCGGTAGAAAAGGTTGAGCCACCGGTAGAAAATGTTGAGCCAACTCAAGAAAAATTATTGGCGGAGGAAACGGGGCCAAAAAATCTCAAAGAAAAAACGGAATTTCAATTTTTCAATTTTTTAAGCTTTAAATATCATAAATTGATTCAAATAATAATTTACCTTTCTTTGATTTTTGTTATTGGCAGTCTGTCAATTGCTATCTTTTTTGACATCTTTGTTTATCGAAAATTTATTCTCGATTATAAAGATCTCATTCCCAAGGCAATTGGATTTACAATTTTACTGATGATTTTCCTTTTAATTGATAAACCAGAATTGATTTCTCTCATTCCTCACAACTTCCAAATTTTCTAAATTATGAAAAGGAAACTTTTGAAATATTTTCTCCTTTTTTTTCTTTTGAGTTTTTTGATTTTAAATTGGGGAAGGGTTTCTTTCATTTTTAATTGGCAGGTGATTTCTCAGTTTTTGAAGACACCCTTTGAGAAAAAAATAGAAAAAGAAATTTCTCAGCCAGAGGAAAAAAAATTTGAGTATTCGGAAAAAGAAAATAGTATTGAGATTCCCAAAATTGAGATTTCCGCTCCAATTGTTTTTGTTAAAAGTGAAAAGGAAATCGAAATTGGATTAGATAGGGGAGTGGTTTTGTTTCCCGGGTCTGCTTTACCGGGGCAAAAGGGACAAACAATAATTGAGGGACATTCCGCTCCAGCCGGTTGGCCCAAAATTAAGTATGACTGGGTTTTTAGTCGACTGAGTGAGTTAGAAGAGGGCGATGAGGTGGGTTTGAATTTTAATCATCAAAAACTTAATTATTATGTTACCCAAAAAATCTTTTTGAATAGGGGAGAGGAAATAGCCCCTAAGGACTTGACAAATTCTGATAATATATTATTGTTAATAAGTTGTTGGCCGCCGGGAAAGGATTTAAAAAGGATTGCCGTGGAGGCAACCTTAAAAAAATAAAAAGATGGAAAGCTGTGTCTTGACAAATAATTTTAATTGTGCTACGATTCGAATATCGTGAAATGAAAATTTAATAATAAACTAAAAAAACAGGCAAAATACTATGAAAAAATTCATTAAATTCAGTATTTTAGCTGTTGTATTAATGGTCGGTTTTTTATTGATGAATAGCTCTTTTGTTCAAGCTTTAACTATTGCTAGTCAAAACGGTATTGCTAGTGCTTGTCCGGCTAAGGATGATAATTATCTAACTTGTGTTGACTACATTAATCCCATTACGGTAAATGGTTTTACTGATAATGATACTAGTTATACTGCCCTAACTACTCCAGTAAATTATGGCTATATTATTCCAGGACAAACAATTCCTATCAGCTGGGGAATCTCTGTCAACCCGCACTTATATGTAAGCTATATACCTGACTATTTTGTTATTAGGTATGGTTGCGGTAATGAAATTAATTTTGAAGAAGATAGTGGTTTTATTGGTAATGTTAACAGTGGCCAAAGCCAAGTGATTTATTGGCCAGTACCAGAATCTGTTTCCAGCTACAAATATTGTAAAGTTTGGGTATATGCTAAATCTAACACTCCAGAGGGAACTCATCCTAATCCTACGTTAGGAGTAAGTAATACCCGGCCTTTTAAAATGGCACCGGATGCGCCCCAGGTAGTGACGAAAGGAGCGGTACTAACTTATTAAATAATTTATTAAAAACAAAGGTCGGAAATAAAGTTAAAAAATAAACTAAAACTATGAAAATAAAAAATTTAATCTTAGGTATTATTAGTGCAATTTTAATCACCACGATAGGAGTTCAGACTGTTTTGGCTGTTAGTGCCACTTTAACTGGAGAGATAACCGATGATGGAGGAGATCCCAATCTAACTGTTTGGTTCCAATATGGAAAAACTACCAGTTATGGTTACGAAACCTCTCACCAGTCAAAAACTGGTACCGGAGAATTTAACGCCACTGTTTCCGGTTTAGAAAATTGCCTCACCTATCATTATCGAGCAGCCGCCAAACACCAAGATTTTAATGACCCAATGTATGGCCAAGATAAAACATTTACTACTCAGTGTAATGTAACGGTTGACCTCAAAGCCAATAATTCCGATGGTCCGGTTACGGTTGCTTATAAAGATAGAAATTCTTTCAGCCTTTCTTGGACTTCTCAAAATGCTGATTCTTGTACTGCTTCCGGTGACTGGTCAGGTTCAAAAGCAACTTCAAATTCTTATGGTGAAACGATTCAATTGTCTCAGGTAAGGACCTATACCTTCACTCTTACTTGTCAAAACAATACCAGCGGAACTTCAGCCAGTGATTCGGTGCAGGTAACTCTTCAGGCACCGGCAGCCCCAGTGGTAGTGACAAAAGGAGTAGTGGTAACTTATTAAAATATGACCGCAAAAATTTATCAAAAAATTATTGCCGGATTAGCTATAATCGGGACAATATTGCTTGTGGCTCCCCAGGTCTTAGCCGAAAATTGTCCGGCTCAAACCACTGTAAATGGAACAAGTATTACTTTTGTTGGTGGATTAGCTGATATGGGAGGTGACACTCAAGCTTCGGTTTGGTTTGAATATGGTAAAAGTTCCGGAAATTATGCTCAAAAAACGGAAGAAAAAATCTTAACTCAAACGGGTAAATATTGTATCACTGTTTCCAATTTGCAACCCTGCACTACTTATTATTATCGAGCGGCAATGAGGAATAAAGCCGGTCCCAGTTATGGTGCTGAGCAAAGCAGAACTATCGCCTGTTCAACTTCAACGCCTAAAATTGTTTTAGGTGCCGCCACCGGAGTTTCAACCGGTTTGACAGATAATTTCTTGGTAGATTCTTTCTTCTTGCCATTGGTATCGGCTTTAACTTTGACCTGGCTTTTCAAATCTCATCTTATCAAATGGGAAGAATGGCTGGATGAAAAGAAAAGAGAGTACGGAAAGTTAAAAAGCGAAAAACTCTTAAAACTAAAGATAGCCCAAATCAAATTCAGAGAAAACAAATAAAACCTAAACTATGAAAACTATTACTAAAAAATTAATTATAACTGCCATTGTCGGAATTTTAGCGATAACCATTGGAGCTGAGATTTCTCTGGCTGCTACTGCTACCTTTATCGGAAGCGTAGATGACGACGGCGGAGATCCAAATTTGATTGCCTGGTTCCAATACGGAAAAACTACCGGTTATGGTTACGAAACTTCTCACCAGTCAAAATATGGTACCGGAGATTTTACCGCCACCGTTTCCGGTTTAGAAAATTGCCTCACCTATCATTATCGAGCGGCCAGCAAACACCAAAATTTTGATGACCCAATGTATGGTCAAGATAAAACATTTACTACACCCTGTGATAATAGCCCAACTGTCGATATTAAAGCTAATAACTCAGATGGTTCGATCGCAATACCTTACAATACCTCGGCTACTTTAACCTGGACTTCAACTAATGCCAATTATTGTTATGCCTCGGGTGCCTGGTCAGGTTCAAAAGCCATCTCCGATTCTGAATCCACTGACAATTTAACTTATTCAAAAACTTACACCATTACTTGTACCGGACTAGGAGGCTCAGCCAGTGATAGTGTAACAATCTATGTTCAGCAAGTTTCCGGAGCGACAAATCCAACAATTCAAAAGATGGTGAGAAATCTTTCCGATGGAGAAAGAATCTTTTCTGAATCTACTCTGGCTGACCCGACCGAAATTTTGGAATTTCAAATTCAAATCAATTCTGGCTCCGGAGCCCAAAATGTAACAGTGAAAGATGTTTTACCAGATAGAATTATTTTGAGAGCCAATAGTTTGAAGCTCAATGGAATTTTAGCCAGTGGCGACATTACTTCCGGAATTGCTCTCGGCAATTTAGCTCAAAATCAAACAAAAACAATAACTTTCTGGGTCAGTGTTGCCGGTTTAGACAAATTTAACTTCGGTAATACCAGTTTGATGAATACGGCTACAGTTTACTGGAGTGGAGATTCACTTTCTGACTCAGCAACAATTATCGTAACAAAGAAAGAGGTTTTAGGTGCCGCCACCGGAGTTTCAACCGGTTTGACCGATAGCATTTTTGTGGATTCTTTCTTCTTGCCATTGGTATCGGCTTTAACTTTGACCTGGCTTTTTAAATCCCATATTTTAAAATGGGAAGAATGGTCGGATGAAAGAAAGAAAGAATATCGAAAATTCAAGACCGAAAAACTTCTCAGATTAAAAATTGCCGAAATTAAAGCCAGAGAATTCCTTAAACTTTAAAAAAATCACATCTGATTTTTTCCAACACCGTAAAATCGGTGTTTTTTTATTAACCAATACTTGACAAACCTAAATTAATTATGCTATAATGCAGGTGGAAGGAGAAAAAGGGAAATTCCCCTTCTAGAAAAAGGTCTTTTCAGCAGTATGAAAGGACAAGGAGAGTGAAGGAAAATCTTTCTTTCAGATGTCGGAAACCAATTTTGGTTTCCATTCTGAAATCGAAAAGATTTTTCCTTCCTCTCCGTTTTCATTTTTAAGGGGCTTGCCCCATCCCTTGAACAAGGGGCGGGGTTTATGTTATAAAATAGGAATATGAAAAAATATTTTTTAACAGCGGAATCGGTGGCGCCGGGGCATCCGGACAAGATGGCAGATGCTATTGCCGACGCTATTTTGGATGCAATTTTAAAACAAGATAAATTTGCCAGGGTGGCTTGCGAGGTTTTTACCAGTGTTGGTTATGTGATTGTTGGGGGCGAAATTACTACCAAAACCTGGGTTGATATTAATAATTTGGTAAGAGATGTGATTTTAGGTATTGGTTATGATAAACCCGAATATGGATTTGATGGCCATACGGTGGCTATTTTAAATACAATTCATGGGCAATCGCCGGATATTGCCAGAGGAGTAAGAAAAGTAGCAACCAAAAAACAGGGAGCCGGTGATCAAGGAATTTCGATTGGTTATGCCGCAAATGAAACCCCGGAATTGATGCCTTTACCAATAATGTTGGCCCATAAATTAGTGATGAGATTGACCGAAGTTAGAAAAAAAGGAATTTTACCTTATTTGAGACCGGATGGAAAATCTCAGGTTACTTTGGAATATGAAAATGGAAAAGCAAAAAGATTATATAATGTTGTTATTGCTGTTCAACATGACCCAAATGTTTCTTCGAAAAAAATTAGCGAAGATATTGTCCGCCAAGTTATAAAACCAGTTTGTCGAAGATATTTAGATAAAAAAACAAAATTTTATATTAATAACACCGGTCGTTTTGTTATCGGAGGTCCGGTTGCTGATACCGGTATGACTGGCAGAAAAAATGTTGTTGATGCCTACGGTCCCCAAATTCCAATAGGCGGTGGCAGTTTTAGCGGCAAGGATCCGACGAAAGTTGATAGGTCAGGTGCCTATATGGCAAGATATATTGCTAAAAACATTGTTGCTGCCGGTTTATCAGAAAAATGTTTAGTGAGGTTATCCTATGTGATTGGCGGGATAAATCCGGTTGAAGTAAGCATTGATACTTTCGGTCTGGCGAAAATTCCGGAAGAAAAAATTTTGAAAGTAATTTTGAAAGTTTTTGATTTAACTCCCGGAGGAATAATTAAACAACTCAATCTTTTGCGACCCATTTATCGAAAGACCGCCTGTTTTGGCCATTTTGGTAGAGCAGACCCGGATTTCACCTGGGAAAGGACTGACAAAGTAAGGGAAATTTTGAAAAGATTATGATTGACTTAATTTTGATTTCAATAATTAGTTATCTGCTGGGTTCCATTCCTTTTAGTTATCTTGTTGCCAGGGCCTACGGAAAAAATCTTTTTGAAATTGGTTCGAGAAATATTGGGACAGCTAATGTTTGGAGAGCCACTGGCAAAAAGGAGGCACTCATCGTGGCTTTAATTGGCGACATGGGGAAAGGAGCCCTAGCTATTCTCATCTCTCAAAAATTCGGTTTCTTAGGATATAATCTCTTTTTCGGCCAGGTCCTGGCCGCTTTTTTTGTTGTTTTAGGCCACAACTGGCCAATTTTCTTAAAATTTAAAGGAGGGAGGGGATTGGCCTCTTTGGGCGGAGTGATTTTGGTTTTAAATTGGCAGATTCTCTTTTTGGTTTTGGCAGTAATCGGATTTTTCATCTTTTTAACTGAATTGGCAATGAAAAAGAGAGTAAAATTAACCGAACTGTTTTCCGTCTTTATTTCCCAGGTTTTGGGTAGAATGATCGGAATTGTTGCCGCGGCCATTTTGGTTTTTCTTCTTTATCCTCAGATATTTAAAATATTATTTCCAGCCGTAATTTTATCCGGAATAAAACACATCAAAAGAACAAAAACTTTCTTAGAAAGCCAAAAATGAAATTTTTCTTTATCATCAAACCGCCGGTCAAAAATGAATTGGAAAAAGAGATTTTAGAATTTAAGAAACTATTTGAGATAAAAGAAGAATTAACCGAAGGCCAGGGAGAAAGAAATGCTCAGAATTTAGCTAAAAAAGCCCTGGAGGAAGGTTTTGAGAGGATTATCGTTGTTGGCGGTGATGGATTATTAAATGAAGCGGTCAATGGGATAATGGGGGCAAGAGAGGGCAATTTTTCATCAAATTTTGCTCTGGCTATAATTCCCACCGGTGCCGGTAATAATTTTGCCAAAGAACTCGGAATTAAAAATATTAAAGAAGCATTTTCAGTAATAAAACAAAATAAAAAAATTTTGGTTGATTTGGGAAAAGTGAATGATAGATATTTTGCTAACTGCGTCAGTTTTGGTTTTGATGCCCTGGTTAATAAAATTGCTAATGACCTTAAAACAAAATATCAATTTTTGCCCAGAAATTTGAGTTATCTTTTGGCCGCCCTAGGAAAAATCATCATGGGAATCCCCAATTTTCCAGTCCAAATTAAGGGTGAAATAAATTATCAAAATAAAGTAATATTAGCCGCCATAACTAACAGTCCCAGTTATGGGGGAATTTTCAAAATTAATCCCGGTGCCCTTATCAATGACGGTAAATTAAATCTTTGTTATATCACTCCCTTGGGAAGAATTCGGGCCTTTGAAATCCTTTTTCGAGCCACCAAAGGAACCCACCTTAATTTACCGGAAGTAAAAATCTTTCAATTTTCTTTGCCCTTAACTATTTCTTCTCCGGAAAATCTTCCTTTTGAAACCGATGGCGAAGTTCCGGAACCCCAAAGAGAATACAAAATCGAAGTTTTACCCAAAATTTTACCAATTTTAGTGCCCTAGACAGTAATCGAACTGTCGGGCACCCTAAACAAAACTTAAAATTTGGTAAAGACTACAACCCACCCACCACCCGAGGGGCCCGCGAAGCGGGAGGGTGGAGGGAGGGTGGCGTCCCAGCCTTCGGCTGGACCCCTAATCGAAAAACTCGGCTTGAAAAGGCCGCTTTTTTATGGGAAGATGGATGGCGGAGGGAGGGGGTAAAGGTCGAAGTAATTTTAAATTAAATATATTTATATTATGGCAAAAGAAGTTATAAAAAGGGATGGTAGAAAAGAACCATTTGATGCTAAAAAGATTAAAAAATCAATTGCCAATACTGCTAAAGAGGCTGGTCTTTCAGGAATGAAGAAGAATAAGATAGTAAAACAGGTTGCGACCTCAGCGATTCAACTGGCAAAAGGAAAAGCTGTAATAGCAACAAGCGAAATCAGGGATAAGATTCTTAGCGAATTAGACCGTATTGAACCTACTGTTTCAGCAGTCTGGAGAAAGAACGAAGAATAAAAGAAAAAGTCTAAATAGAACTTGAAGTCTGAATTTATACATCGCAACAAAAATTATCAAAAAGCGGTTTGAAAAGGCCGCTTTTTTGTGTCAGAATCAAAGATATGAAGAAAACTTTCCTAATTTTATTTTCTATATATTCTGTAATTTCCGGCAAAGAAAAGTGTGATTTTGAAAGATTACTTAAAGAATGTTTTACCCTATTCCCCCAAACCTTTAGTTTTCCAAAATATTCCCAATGGCCTGATTCTCGAAAAATAGACCGGCCTTTAAGAACTTTAAGGAAAAGAAAGTTAATAAAAGGAGACCCCAAAACCCTCTTTACTTTGACTAAAACCGGTCAGAAAATCGCCGAAGAAATCGCCAAAACCTTCCGCCAGAGGAAGTTATTTAAATAGGCCCAGTATGATTAAAAAACATCTTGGTAGCAAAAATTTGATTTCGAGAAAAAATAGTGTTTTAATTATTATTGATGTTCAAGATAAACTAATGCCGGTTATAGCAAATCAGGAAAAAGTAATTTTGAATATCGTCCGACTTCTCAAGTTCTCCCATATTATTGGCCTTCCAATTTTGCTTACCGAACAAGAAAAACTTGGCCAGACTCTTCCTGAAATCAAAAAAGAGATACCAAATTTGCAGCCGATTACTAAAAGTGCTTTTAATTGCTTCTTAGACGATGAGTTTACAAAGCGGATTCGTAAAATTGGAAGAAAAACATTAATCCTCGCCGGAGTTGAAACTCATATCTGCCTAGCCCAGACGGCAATAGCGGCCATTCCGAAATTTGAAGTTCAGGTAGTCAGCGATGCCGTTTCCTCCAGGTTACTTGATAATTGGGCCATTGGCCTAGAGAGAATGCGCCGGAGTGGCGTTATAATTACTTCCACTGAGATGCTCATATTTGAACTTTTAGAGAGGGCGGGAACTGACGAATTTAGGGCTGCCCTCAAGTTAATGAAATGATTAGGCGATGAAAACTATGATTACTTTTTCTAAAATCAAAAACAATTCCCACCTATTGGAATTTATAAAACAAAGCGAAAGAGCCTTAAAAAATGAAGGTTATACTAATCACGGCTTAGCTCACGTTCAATTAGTAGCTGACCGGGCCCGAACTGTAGCCAGGGAAATGGGTTTATCAAAAGAAGAGCAGGAAATGGCAGCCATCAGTGGATTTTGCCATGATATGGGAAATTTTTTAAGCCGTTCCTACCACCAATATTTTGGGGCTCTCCTTTTTTATCAGGTGTTTAAAAACGAGTTTCCGATAGCTCAGCTAAGTGCCATTATGCAGGCAATTGCCAGTCATGATTCCAGTCATTCAAAGGAAGAAATGAATTTTTCTTCTCCCGTTTCGGCTATTTTAGTAATAGCCGACAAATCGGATGTCAGAAGGGAGAGAGTTTATACTAAAGATTTAAGAGAAATAAAAAGTGACATTCACAGCCGGGTGAATTATGCTACTTATTGGAGTAAATTAAAAATCGATAACAGAAAGAAAAAAATTACTTTAACTTTGAAAATTGACACCAAATTTGTTCCGATAATTGAGTATTTTGAAATTTTTACCCAGAGAATGGTTTATTGCCGCAAGGCGGCTAAATATTTGGGTTATAAATTCGGTTTGGTGATAAATAATTTTAAACTTCTCTAAAAAATAATAAATCAAAAAAAGTGAAACAATATGTCTAAAACATTTTTTATCGTTATAGTGCTGGTTATTATTGCCGTAGGATGCTGGATTTATCTATGGGCGAACAAAGAACAGACCTGTCTGATTTCCGGGGGAACCGTTGCGACTTCTCCTTGTTGTAAAGCTACCGGAGATTTCCCGAATACCTGCCTTATCGGTGCCTGCGGCTGTTCGCCTGAATACAGCCACGAGGTGAAAGTCTGTCACTGCGGAGCCGATAAATGTTTTAACGGAATTTTCTGTAAAAAAATTAAGTAATATATCAAACATTGTTATTACTAATAACAACAGTACCGTGTCCAGCTGCTCCAATGACAGCCCGCGTTATAGGCCTCACTACTGGAGCGATAACAGTAACCATTACAGTAATATTGTGCCGAGGAGGGACAACAGTGTCCTTCTACATAACAGTAACCTGGCGAACAGTGTTGACATCCTATACTGACCTTGCTCCCTCCGCCCCCGGTAGTCCCGCCACCGCCACCGGTAGTTCCTCCACCTTTAAAAGCTTGATAAATAGATTTGCACATCTGATCACCGGTATTCGGATAGTTGCCAACAGCACAATTATAAGAGTACCAAACCCAGTATAGAATTAAGACCACAAAAAATATTTGAATGCCTGCTTTAATGATTTCAATGAAAACTGGAGGTTTAGAACGTTTCGAGGGAATCTGTACCGGAACTGGTGGTTTCTCAAACTTCGATTCAATCTTAGATTTTTTTCTTTTATTTAGAATTACAATGACTATTAAAATTATAATTCCAATCGAACCTGAATAAAACCTTCCAGTTAAAATTAAGTATAGCGTAAACAACCCAACACATAAACCAATGATTTTAAGGATAGGTGAAGGCTTCGAAGGAATTTGGATAGGAACCGGTGTTTTCTCGGGAGTTAATTGCTCTTTCGGAACTTCAACCGGTCCAGCCAGATTAGCCCCGCAATTTTTGCAAAATATATCGTCCTGATTAACTTTTTTCCCGCACTTTGGGCAAAAATTTGGCATAATATTAATTTCTCTTTAGAACATTTTCGACCTTATCTTAATTTTAGTTTAAATTGCCACTTCGTCAAGCAACATTAAACGATATAAAATGGGCCGATTTTTTGTAGCAAAATAAAACCGAGCACATAAATTATGTGCTCGGTTTAGGATTATCTGCTGAAATCTCTTTTGGGTTTTCTTTTTGACCAGCACTCTCGGCAGTAAATAGGTCTGTCTGGAGCTGGTTCAAAAGGGAGTTCAGTGATTTCTACCCCGCAGTCTGAGCATTTCCAATTGCCTTTGACCATTTCTCGAGGTGCAAATCCTCTGTCTTCATTGTATGCCATGTTATTTTTTTTGATTAATTAATGTCGAAGAGGACTTCGTCCTCTTCTTCACCTTCGTCCCGCCGTTGCGGGACTCGGTAACTAAAAAGCGACCTTTGAAACTCTAAGTCGCTCTACCCCGTTAGAAATCTTATTTCATACTGATTGTTTTATTAGAGTTTTATCAACACAGCTTGGGTTGGTAATTTCTAATGGGGTCTACTTAACTACTACTTTAAATTTTCGGCGAAGAGAATTTTATTCTCTTCTTCACTTTCGCTTCCGCGAAGCGGAAGCTTGGTACTTAAAGACTCGTTAAAGATACTTCGACTTATCGTCTGATACTGATGATACCGCATCCATAAATAATGTCAAGTATTTACGCTTGAAGGCGGCGCAATAGACAAGTCCCCTCAAAAGTGCCAAAATTAGTATAGATTTATGAAAAAACCTCAAAAACGACCTCAAAAAGACAAAAGAAGGTGGGGTTTAGCCACCCGCTTAGAACATAGAAGGGTTGGAAGTGATAAAAAGAAAAAATGACTGACTCGGCATTTGAAAAATTAGTGGCGGAGGCACTGGAATCTTTGCCCGAAAATATCCGGAAGAAAATGGACAATGTTGAAATTGTGGTGGAACAGGGTTCGCCAAATGGTCCCTTTTTAGGTCTTTACCAGGGAGTTCCCAAAACCAGCTGGGGTAGGGGATTCGGTATGCGGTTGCCCGACAAAATCACTATTTTCCAGGCGCCTTTGGAAAGAATCAGCCGCTCGGAAGAAGAGTTAAAAGAAATCGTTAAAAACGTTGTCTGGCACGAAGTGGCGCACCACTTCGGGTTTAGCGAAAAAGGAGTCAGGGAGTTGGAGAAAAAAAGAAAAAAAACCAGCCAAAGGGGCGGTTTTTAAATCGAAAGACCAAGCCTAGGTGGGAAAAAAAAAAGATCTTCTAAAAACCGACCGCCCTCGCGAAAAATTTACCCCGTACCGAACTTGCCTGCCCCGTAGGGAATTTATTCTCCTTCAGGGTTTTCCTTCGGGGCGAGAAGCTTTTGCTGTTCTGAAAATCTGTTTGACAAGTCAACTTTTGTGCACTATATTTACTGTAGTGAACAAAAATCGGATTTTTTGTTCAACTTAATCCTGATTTATGATAAAAAACATTATTTTACAGCACAAAAAAGAGAAAGAAACTCTTCTTTACAGAACTTATGTTTTGCGAGAAAAGTTAAGTTTTGCTAAAAACTTTCTGGAAACTGATTTAATTAAGGTTATTACTGGACCAAGAAGAGCTGGAAAATCTGTTTTTGCCAGTTTACTTTTAAAAGACAAAAATTTTGCCTATTTAAATTTCGACGACGAAAATCTTTTAAAAATCAATAACTCTGACGAAATTATTAAAGGAATTTTTGAGGTCTACGGTGAAACTAAATTTATTTTATTTGACGAAATCCAAAATTTTAAAAACTGGGAACTTTTTGTTAACAAACTTCAAAGAAGAGGTTTTAATTTAATTCTTACCGGCTCTAATGCCAAACTTTTAAGCAAAGAATTAGCTACCTCTTTAACCGGGCGGCATATTCCAATAGAAATTTTACCATTTTCTTTTCGAGAATTTTTAAGCGCAAAAAATTTTGGGGTAAAAGAAATTGATCTCCCCGAAACAAAGGGAAAAATTTTAAATTATCTAAACGAATATCTAAAAAATGGCGGTTTCCCGGAAGTGGTGGTAAAAAATTTAGAGGCAAAAACGTATTTAGATACCTTAGCCGACGCCATTTTACTAAAAGATGTCGTCAAAAGATATAAAGTAAGATTTTCCCAGAAAATTTACGATCTCTTTTTATATTTAGTCAGCAATTTTACTAACGAATTTACTTTCACCAAATTAAAAAACACCCTCAATTTTAACAGCGTCAACACGGTTCAAAACTATTTAAGCTATCTTGAAGAAGCCTATTTAATTTTTTCTCTCAATAGATTTTCCTTTAAAGTTAAAGAACAAATCAAAACGGCAAAAAAGGTCTATTTGGTTGATAATGGTTTTGTTTTGGCAAAATCTTTTCAGTTTTCCCAAGATTTAGGTAGATTATTGGAAAATTTAGTTTTTGGAGAACTGCTAAAGCGAGGATTAAAAGTGAATGAAAATATTTTTTATTACAAAACCCGCAATCAAAAAGAGATAGATTTTGTGATAAAAGAAGGAACAAAAATAAAAAACCTAATTCAAGTAGTTTACCAATTTTCGGATTCCGAAATCCAAAAAAGAGAAACAAAATCTTTAATTGAAGCCAGTCAAGAATTAAAATGTAATGATTTAACCATTATCACTTGGGATGTAGAAAAAGAAGAAAAAATAAAAGACCAAAAAATAAAAATCATCCCACTCTGGCAATGGCTTCTAAAATAAAAGCATTATGAAACTGAAATCTTTGCCAAAAATCGAAAGACCAACCTTGCCCTTCCGTAGCTTTCTTGACCTTCCGAAGTTTTAACGAAGGAGGTAGCGAAGGAGGGGAGAAAAGTTAATCCAAAAAGGCCCACAAAATTTAAAAGAGGTATAATAAAAATATGGAAAATCTACTTAACAATTTAAAAAATTTACTTCAGAAAGATGAGCGCTTGGTCAGCGAAGGCGAGCTTTTGAAGAATAAAATTATTGAGCTTGCCATAAAACTGGATAAGGATTTGATTGAGCTTCTTTTGGCGGACAAGCAGATGAAGG